>Ga0256832_1000038_pt1 | contig 82759 bp, 77 predicted proteins | sample 134614metaG_FD_190534 | JGI IMG/M metagenome (GOLD analysis project Ga0256832, IMG submission 190534) | Hydrothermal vent microbial communities from Lau Basin, Pacific Ocean - 134-614 | ecosystem: Environmental > Aquatic > Marine > Hydrothermal vents | place: Pacific Ocean: Lau Basin | collected...
GAGACAGGCGGCCGGCCTGAGGCAAGGTGCCACCAAGCATGGTTGCCGCCGCCAACAGGCCGATCAACCAGAGGGCAAGATTGTGGGAAGCGAGCAGCCGCCAGAGACGGGAATTCAACAAGGTATCAGTTTGCGGGGCAAAATATCACGTGGCAAATTTCCCATTGCCAATAGCTGTTCCCACGCTCATCGGGGATATGAGAAAACGGAATAACGCTCCTACGACTCACTTGAGCTGCTTCAATTCCTTATCTCCTTGCCCAACTCCAAGACGACCACCAGCTCCAGATTTCCCACCACTTGGGGCGGCCAGACGATTTACAACCCTCTACCTCAACTGTTGCGCTGTTATAAATGCTATCAATTTTAATTGACCCATTGACAGGAAAACCACAGTCTGCGGTTATAGCCATATCGGTCCAGGACTGAACGGCGCACAACTCTGAGTCATCGATATCAATGATTGTCGTTCCAGAACCATCCGTATAATTATAGCTGCCAAAACCAGACCCTCCAACAGTAACGATACCGTTGCTACAACTAATAGAATCAATGTTGACTTCAGGAAATGGTGGTACAGGATCAACATCACCGTCACGAACAGCCCAAGCATAACGTAGTTGAGGGCGTTGGCCTACTTCATTCATATCTTTGGGTAAATAGATGGGATATCCAACATCGTCAAACCAGAAAAACCATGCATTTGTAGTATAAACAGCGTGTTCTGTACCGAACCAATAATGAAAGGCCATCACATTAGTAAAAAGCCCCATGTCATTAATTAGCTTGTAGTGGGGTGAAGCAGGGGCAGCTGGGACCTTGTCTGCCGATGTGACTGGATTATCCACACCAAAACCCAAGTTAACATGAAACATGTATCCCAGTTCACTATCCGGGCAATCAACAAGAGACGAACAACCAAGGGCATCCGGAGCTAAACCCTCCTTATTCAAAGCCGAAGGTAGTCGCCAATCATTGTAGCCACCATAATTCAACTGCTCAACCCATGCCATCGCCTCGTACCAATTCATGAGGCCATCACTATCATATCCGCTGGTCTTTGCATAGTTGGCATCCCACAACCATGTAATATCTAGCACATCGTCGTATATCATACCTCCACCACGGTCATGTAGAGCCGCCTGCGCTTCCCCCCCATATCCAAAAATCTGTAAACTTGCACAAAGAACTCCAAAACCCGCACTCCTTATCTTGTTCATATATCTATTCCCTTTTCTCCAAAGAAAAATTTTGGATACAAATCCAACTACTGAGCCGTTCTATCTTCTTGCCCAACTCCAGGACGACCACCAGCTCCACATTTCCCACCACTTGGGACGGCCGGACGATTTGCAACCTTCTACCTCAACTGTTGCGCTGCTATAAATGCTATCAATTTTAATTGACCCATTGACAGGAAAACCACAGTCTGCGGTTATAGCCGTATCAGTCCAAGATTGAATAACACACGACTCTGAATCATCGATATCAGTAATCTTGGTTCCTGACCCAGCCGTATTAACATAGCTGCCAAAACCGGAGCCATATATGGTAACGATACCTTTGCTGCAGCTGACAGAATCGACAAGTACCGGGATGGTTGGCACAGGAGCAACATCACCATCGCGAACGGCCCAAGCATAAAACTCACTTTGTAAAGGGACAGTAACCTGGGCGCCAAAATCGTTCCAGAAGCTCCATGCGCATGGTAGATTCCCACAAATCGATTCCGTACCAGACCAGTATGGAAAAGCTTGCAAATTAGAAAAAAGATTAAGATTGGGATGGGTCGACGAAAGTATCGACGAACCATTCATTACTCCCATGTTCGTGTAGAACATGTAGCCCATTTCGCTTCCTACGCAGTCACCATCACGATTATTTGGATCACCAAATATGTCTTTGCATGGGCCGGAACCGTCTTGATTCAAAGAAGAAGGCAAACGCCAATCATCATAACCGCCATAATCCAGCCCCTCTGCCCACGCCACCGCCTGCTCCCAAGTCATTTTTCCATCACTGTCATACCCACTAGTCTTGGCATAATTCGCGTCCTGCAACCAGGTAATATCCAATACATCATCATAGATCATACCCCGCCACGGTCATAAAGTGCCGCCTCTACCACGCTGAAATACGCCATCACCACTAACACTATTAAAAGTCTCTCAATCATTTCAACACCACATCACAAAACATATTAACCGCCTCAAAATAGCACCTACATTGCCGCATATGCTGTGGTCGGCGCATGGAAGAAGGACCGTACTCTCTCTGGTGTTTTCTGAATGAATCGAAGATACGAAATTACTTCGCGCTTCATTTCTTCAATGCTGGTGATTGCTTTGCGTCCCAGAGAGTTATTCTTGAGATCGTTCCAGACATATTCGTCCGGGTTGAGTTCCGGAGAATACGGCGGAAGGAAAAACAATTCCATGCGGTCCGCAACGCTTTTCAGGAACTTGCTGACCTTTTTCGCCTTATGTGAGGGGTGGCCATCGACAATCAAAAACACCTTGCGTTCGGTACTCTTGATCATCCTTTTCAGAAAATCGATGAATACATCGGCATTCACCTGCCCCTTGACACACATGAAACGGAATTTTCCCTGTGGATTCACTGCCGAGATAATGTTCATGCCAAATCGTGCCCCTGTGCTGGATACAATCGGTGTTTTCCCTTTGGGCGACCAGGTGGTGCCTGCATGAGCATCAGAACGAATGCCTGCCTCATCTGCAAACCAGATTTCAGCCTTTTCTCGCTTTGCTCGTGCACGAATTGCCGGGTATTCATTCTGAATCCAATCTGCTACCCGCTCCGGAGATTGTTGGTAGGCACGCCACAGTGGTCTCTGGGCGGACAAACCAAGCTGATTGAGCAGCCGGCAGACCGATGCCTTGCTAAGCTTGATACCGAAATGCTCCTCGAGCAGTTTGCCAACCAACTTGCTTGTCCAAAGTACAAACGAAAACCGATATTGCTCCGGTGTGTTGTTCGTGATGGCCTTGTACAGCCATTCCATCGCCTTTGCGTCCAGTTTCGGCTTGCGGCCACCTCGCTTCTTGGCATCAAGCGCATCCCAACCACCGCTTCGGTAAAGGGCCAACCAGTTATAGATCGTGACGCGGGAAATACCCAAAATTCGCGCTACATCTTCTGGTGATTCGCCATTTTGAACCGCCGTCACACCTCGTTTGCGAAGTGCCGTAAGTTCCTCGTGTTTCAGTTTGCGTGCATCCATTGTGTTCATACGCATATTTTACAATGTACGCGCGCATGTTCAAACAATTATGATGCGGTTAATAATTGGCAAGAACGCAACGAACTATGGTCAAATCTGGTATACAGCATGATCAGGCAGCATTCCTGCTGTCGTCAGTCTCGCCATTCGCTTCGACTCCTTCTCTGAACTTCGCCCCGTCGAAAACCTTGACCAAAAGATTGAACCCCTGAATTTTGCACCAACGTTTATCGGCACCTATTTTCAGATACTTGCCTTAGGTAAATCATCGGTGGCTCGACAGACCCCAGCAAACCCCGGTTACCAGCAAAAATAGCCTGTATGACAGTCGGATCGCTTCCAGTTACCACTAGGGACGCTCTCTATCTCGGTGATTTTCTCGCTTGGAAGCCCATAGTCTGTCCAATGCCGCTCATGGCGCAGATAGGGGGGTGGATCTTTCAATGGCCCCCTGCCAATCACTAACAAGGCTCGGCGTTTCATTCCGTGTGGTACTGCAGCATGACAAGCCATGCAACCGACATTGCCATCATTGAAAATGCCAAATCCCGTATGTACTCGATGCAAGTTCCTTCTGCTGCTACCACAAGGAACACCATTTCTGCATCCGCTGAAGCCAGTGCTATAAGGACCGGTGGACGGCCCACTGTTGGCGGCATAAACCTCCTTCCTGTGGCAAAGGAAACAAACCACCGAATCGGGATCAGCATCTCCACCACTCTGTTCAGTCCATTTTCCTCTCAGGATAGGCCACTCATCACTACCGTGCGGACCTTTCGGTACGGTTCCCGTCGCACCTGTATAGTCATTATCTGAATGACATTCCGAGCAAGTTATGGTGCTGCTCGGTGTCATGCCATTAATCAGGGAATCAGAATAATCGTAAGTTACGCCTAGTACCGTCATCTGAAAATCGTTTTTACCCGGTTGGACTACCGGATGATAAGAAGCGTTGTTGGGATTGAACTCTATGGCCTGATCACTCAACTGCCCTCCTGATACTTTACCCCATGGGTCCATAGGTGGATTCGCTCCAAAAGCATAGTAGGAGTGACACTTCAGACAGAGCTGGTACTGATACTGGATGTCGTCCACCTCGGTGAAACTGACCACCTGTCCCCAGTTGCCCGGCCACAGCGGCTCCACTCCCCACACCCCCTTCAGCACGTTGGAGGCCAGGTTGTTGGTGCCACCCGCATCACCCACATCCGGCGATACCCCGGCCGAGACCGCATGGGGATTGTGGCAATCCGGACACTGCGCGTGACGGTTGTTGCCCAGATTGACCGCATCCTCCCGAACCTTGCCCGCAATCCGCCGCGGCTGGTGCCTCCATGCATAGGACGGGTCCATCACCGGATGGGCATATGTCTTGCTCAGCGACGTCTCGATGTTCTTCTTCGTCGCCACGTTGCCGTTGTGACACGCCATGCACACCTGCGAAATCCCGTAGTTCTTCCCGTAGCTCTTCACCAACCGCTGGTCACTGCCCCCATGGGGTTGGTGGCAGCTCTCGCAGGCGTTCGCCCTCGGAGTCGAGTTGGCGTCATTCGGCAAATCATGGCCCGGCACATGCCAGGGGTTGTCCCCCGTCCCGTTCCACTGGTTGAGCGATTCCCGGTGCGGCATGTTGGCCACCGTGGACCAGTACTGCTTGTCGTGACAGGTGCGGCACAACACGGCTCCGTATCCCCCTTCGGTAAAGGGCTTGCGCAAGAACTTGGGATAGACCTCGCTGTGCGGGTCGTGACAGCTGCCGCACTGGATCTGACCGTTCTCATCCAGCTTGATGCCGTTGGCCGTAAGCACCGCCACCGGGGCCAGCTCGCTGTTGCCGGTGTCATAGTTGATGGAAATCGGGTGGTCGTCACTCAGGTCGCTTCCCAGTACGAATGCAGAACCCGCTCCGCTCAGGGTGTTCTCCAGCCCCGCTACCACTCCCGCTCCCCCGCCCCGCGGCATGTGGCGCAGACTACCCACCGCAATGGTGCCGTCGTGACAGGAGAGACACAGCTTGGAACGCCCCGCCGGTTGCCCCGGCGCCGCAGCAAACAGCGTATCGCTCGCATAAGGAGTGTAGGTCTGCCCCGACAACTCATGATTCCACAACGGCTCGGCAGGATCGGCGTTGTGCGGAAAGTGACAGAAAACGCAGATCTCCTGTTCACTGGTCGCCTTGATGCTCCCCGGACCAGTGGCCGACAGGTTGTGCTTGGTGTTCGCTATCCCGGCCCACGCCATCCCGCTACCGCCAAGAATCAATATAACCAGCAGATGATAGATATTCGAATTCATAGGCGTTCTTTCAAGTACTGGAAGACTTGTATCCGTCGATTGTAGGAGTCGGCAACATAGATTCGATCGCGGTGATCGATATATATGCCGCCCGGCATCCAGAACAGGCCGGCGGCTTGACCACTCCCGCCGAAATAGAGCAGCAGACGCCCTTTGGCATCAAAGATCTGGATGTTGTCGAAGCCCGCATCCGCGACATAGAGATGGCCGTCGCTATCCAGGGCAATCCCTTTCGGGGTGACGAAATCGCCCGTCCCATCACCGAGTTTACCAAAGGAGGAGAGCGGTTCCCCCTCCTTCGAGAGGATCTGTATCCTCCCGTTCAGGCTGTCCGTGACATAGAGACGTCCGTCACCATCGATCGCCAGCCAGGCGGGGAAATTGAACTCTCCAGGCCGGATGCCCCGCTTGCCGATGACCCGCTTAAGCATCCCGCTCTTCAGATCGAACACCTTGATATTGTGCGCCGGTGGATCGACCACATAGAGCAGGTTTCGACGAAGATCGGCTGCAACATCGCTGGGGCGCTGCAGCTGCCCCTGCTTGCCATATGAGTTGCCCGGCTTCCCGCCGGCGTTCAACGAGAAAACCCGTTTGAGCAATCCGTCTACTATGTAAAGATTACCCTCGTCATCGACATCGACATTGATGGGGAACTGCAGACGCCGTTCCCCGACCGATTCAATGAACCGATACCGCTTTTTCCGGGGCTCGAAGAGATGGACCCGTTTGGCCGCAGGATCGGCCACATAGATTCTCTCCTCCCTGTCCACGGCCACCCCCATCGGCTTGACCATGGTATCGACCTGCGGGCCCCGAAAGAACTCCCACAACTTGCGCCAGAACCCTTTTTTCCCCCGAACATCATCTGAAGTGGCGATACTGGTCACATACCGGATCCGGGGATCGAGAGGGGGAGGAGGCCAGACGAGCTGCTCTTTCGCCTCCTTTGCATCACCGTCTGCCGACTGCTTCTCAGAGGCAGAGGTCCCTTTTGCCTCACCTTGCGCCCCCGCAGAGAGGGCTACAAACGAGAGGAGCAGGAACAGCGCCAGGCACAGAAAGCCGCTTCCGAACTTGCGATGACTCACCGGGATATCAATGAAAGACAACAAGCTGTTACTCCTTGTCGGCTCAGAAGCGCATTCCGAAGTTACGCGTCAGATAGAAAGTCAACCAGCTATCCTGATAGGTTCCCGCTTCATAATCTGCGTCATGATAGCGATACTGGAGCCGCATCTGCCACTTGGCTATCGTGTAACTCAGGTTGCTCTCCAGAGTCAGCCTGGGGCCCAGATTCGAAGTGTCCCCGCTCCGATTCTCATATCGGGCCAATGCGGTCAATTCTGCCCGGCGCCATGGATTCACGGTCACCTGGACCTGGGAATACCAGAAGGCATAGTTTGCCACCCCGCCCCCGCTGCTGCTGCGGGTATCACCTACGCCGGCGGATACCACCAGGGTGTTCTGCAACCAGAAACGGCGATTCCAGGTCACGTCCCCCCGTACGGTACGGTTGCTGTTGTCGAGAGGGGACGGAGCGCTGGCGGTCTCGCGCCAGTCACGATAGTTCAGTACGGTTCGCAACGTATCCACACCGCTCAGCTGGCTGCTTACCACGTAGTTCAGGTTGTGCTCGATTCGTTTCCGGTCCACATTCTGATACCGGGAGCCCTGCTGATAACTCAGGCGATAGTTGAGAGAGTCCATGTAGCGGTGCGACCATCTGCCGGAATAACCCGCGCCAAGCGAATGGGTGATGATGGTATCCTGGCTGCCACCACTGGACTGGGGGATCTCGAACCCCAAATCGTACTCGGTATGCGCGGAAATCTTTCCGTAACCACGTCTGTAGGACACCCCCGCATCCGCCCCGTATGCGGTTCGATCGGAGATGACGGAGCTTCCGCCACTCCTGTTGTCATAGGATGTGCTGATGAAGCGCAGCGTACCCCGACCGTTCCAGTAGGGCGCAAAACGATAATTCATCCCCGCCGACAGGTTGTAATTGTCCACCGACGAAGTATCCACGTCACTGAGGGTGATACCCAAATTGTAGTGGTAGCTCAGCTCTTCGGATGAAGTCACATTGAGCCCCATGTTCAGGTTGGAATATCTGCTCTTCAGATCCCTGCCTGCTCCGGCGGACGAAAGGTTGTCAAACCGATCGGAACGGTCATAGTGAGTAAAGCCGGCTCGCAGATTGACCTTGTCGCTGAAGCGTGTGCTATCCTGGAGGTACCAATATTTCTGAAGGTAATATCTGCCGGCCACGTCGTCATCACTATTGTCGTAGCGGTAGCCATAATTGACGATGGAGTGAACCTTGTAGACCTTGCCAAAGGTCCTTTTACCATCGATATTGAAAGAATCCTTGTATCTGTCAAAAGGAGATGTGGCGAGACCGTCGGACTTGGTGTGCCCCCGGTCGTATCCGAATCTCACCGTGCCCAGCAGCGGCGGGGCAAAACGCCAGCGGAATCCGTAATTACTGGTGATGAACTGGTAAGAAGCTCCGCGCAAGGGTGCATAGGTATTGGTGACCTTGCGGGCATAGAGCACAAACGGATTGCGCTCCCTGAACCAGGTGGTGGTGAGACGATAGTCCATCGAATCGATATCGGAATCACCGCTTTGATACCTTGTGTTTCGGTTCCGAAGGGTCACCCCCGCATCGAACAGCATGAATCTCGGATCCCAGACGAACCCGCTGCTCCCCAGCCGCAGTTCCTCTTCCAGGGTACGGCGGCTATAGCTGGTACTCCCGCCGGTACGGTAATCATAGTCCTCATAGCGTAGCCCCAAACCGCCGGTCAGTGTAAACGAACGGTGGGTATAGTCATACAGACGTGCCCCGAAAGCGGGCATCACGGCCATCTGCAAGAGGACAAACGATGCCAGCCATATGAAGAAAGGAGAAAATCCCAATCCCTTCTTCATGCACATTGTCCCTCGACAGATGGTCACGCCATAGACCTCATATTCTCTTCCCCTCCCCGCTGTGGCTGCCCGCTTGCAAACCGCGAGTATGACATCCCCCTTTATTGCACAAGGCAAAATCCATGCCTACCCCACCAAGCCACCCCGTACCACCAGGCGCCGGATCCATTATTTGTTATGGCACCTCAGGCAGAGAGCGCTTCCCGTGTTGTTCACCCGCAAGAAGGTGGGATTCACACTGTTGTGGGGATCATGGCAGGAGGCACACTGTACTGTGCCGTTGAACAAAACGACCCCGGAGAGGGTTGCGGGGTCGTTGAGTGAGTTGTCCAAGGCAAACAATGCGGAATCATACAGGAAGTTGATGGGGTGATCGTCCGTCAAATCGGTCCCCAGCCGTGCGGCACTGTTGGGAATGGTTCCGTCGGCATTGGTTCCACCCATCGTCGGAATGCCGTTTGGATTGGCATTGGAAGGATTGTTCAACGCATTGATGGCAATGGTGCCGTCGTGGCAAGAGAGACAGAGGTTGCTTACCGCCGCCGTAGTAGCATCGGTTCCACCCAGATCCTGTATGGTGGTCTTTCCGTCGAAGGTAGGGCTCGTATAGACACCGTAATTACTGGTAGTGGAAAGGTTGTGATTCCACAACGGAATGTTGTCATTCTTGATGGCTCTGTGTGGAGTATGACAGAAAACGCAGATCTCGGTCTCGTCGATGGATTTGACGTCTCCCGGTCCGGCGACGGAGAGGTTATGCTTCGTGTTGGCGATTCCTGCCTGGGCGACGTCCATCAATCCCCACATGGTCGCAACCGATAGGACCATCCCGTAGTACCCCAACCTACGGCAGTATTTCATGTTTGCACCCTCCTTGACTCCCAACGTGCGCCCGGGCACTCCTCTGCTTCCCGGCCCTTGGATGGGAGACAGACTACCATCAACCCCCAACAGGGTGAACACCTATATGGCACCGCCGTTTCCAGAGGAGAGAAAATGCGGTGGAAACCGGCGACGACTATCGTCTCTTCACCTTCCGTTCCGATATGTACTGGAACACCTGGATACGGGCGTTCAGCGAATCGGAAACATAGATACGATCCTGCGCATTGATATACATTCCCGTTGGCAACCAGAACTGCCCCGGCCGATGCCCCATCTGGCCGACGAACAGGAGGATACGCCCCTCCCGGTTGAATATCTGGAAGTTACCGAAGGCTGCATCCACGACATAGATATGGCCGTCGCTGTCGACCGCAATCCCTTTCGGACGGGCCATGTCCCCCATCTTGTCTCCGGCTTCACCGAACATGCCCAGAAAATCGCCGCCGGGGGAGAACATCTGCACCCGAAAGTTACCAAAGTCCACCACATACAGGTTGCCTTCCCTGTCCACCGCCAAATTGATGGGAAGATTGAACTGCTCGGGACCGGTCCCCCGTTCGCCGAATGCGTATTGAAACTCTCCCTCAAAATTGTAGACCAGGATTCGGTGGGTACCGCGGTCCGCCACATAGATTCGCTGACGCCGCTCGTCCAGGGCCAACCCCGTGGGCCGCTCAAGGTTTTCTTTTGCACCCAGGGCATAAAGTGTCTTCCCTTCGGGACTGAACACGAACAGCCGGCTGCGTACCGGATCGGTCACATAGAGCCTGCCCCGGCTGTCTAAGCGGACCTCGATGGGCGATCGCAAGGCCCCCGCCGCGTCGGTTTCAAATGGATAAACCTTCTTGGTATCGAAATCGAAGACGACGATGGCCGCCTGCTTGGTATCGGCCACATAGATACGGCGGCCGTCGTCGGTTGCCGTCACACCATAAGGCTTCTGCAATGCAAAGCCGCGGGGGTCTTCGCCCAGCAGCCTGGCCTTGAAACTGCTTCTACCCTTCAGATCCAGCTGCGAACTGTAGGAACCAAGGTAGCGGATACGCGGCTGTTCGGGTGGTGGCGGCCATACCAGGTCGACCTTTGTTTCCTTGGCCGGAGAGCCGGCACAACCGGACAAGAGGGCCGTTGCAGAGAGCGCAAGAAACAATACGAGAAACGGGACGAAGGTCGATGAGAGGCAACAATACAGATGACGAAAAAGAGAACCCGGGCACGTTCCAGGCAGTGTGCCATCCCGTTTTGTGCGTATCAGTGTCATGGGACGGAAAACTATCACGGCGACCGTCCGATTTCAAGCCGAACCGAATTTCGCGATAGATGTCCCGATCCGCAATCCCCTTGTTTTCACAAGGTATTTTACATCAAAGGGATCAGGTGAGAGATTTGCGAAAAAGCACATATGAACGAAAAAGGTTGGAACGAAAGCGTGGAGGCCCGAATACGGACCGGGGGAACCTGTATCAGGATCCCCCGACTTTTCGACTCCGAATGCTACGGGCGAATGTGGTCGATATTCAGGACTATCTCGCCTTTCCCGTCGGTCTTGGCCACCACGCTTCCTTCCAGATCACCCGGCTGCGCCATGGGGGAGGCGGTTTTCGATACTCTGGCCACCACCTCCACCTCCGGATAGGAGGAGATCCTGTTCCCCGTCATGCTCATGCTGTCATCCAGCGTGATCGTCAAAGGAAGCTCACTCACCCGATGCCGGACCGCCGCCAGCGGCATCCTGGGCCCGCTGACGGGTCGAGCGAAAATGAACACCACGTCATCGGGAGATACCTTGTCCTTCAGCTCGGCAGAAAGGTTCACACGCAGCTCTATCCTCCCCGCACCTGCAGAGGCGGCCTGCTGCTCGAACAGGTCGCTCCCACCAAGCTGTTCGATGCTGTTTCTGACCATCTGGGCAACACCGCTCTCGGGCGGCAACACGGCAAGCAGCTCATTCCAGATCCGGATGGCACCCTCCGAGTCGCCTTGCTGTGCTGCGACCACTCCCTGCAACCACAGTACCCTGGGGGCCTTGGGATCTATCTCCTGAGCCCGTTTCAACAGCTCGGCGGGTTTGCCCTGGAAACGCCCTCCCTGGGTCAGCGCCAAGGTTTCGGCGTATTGCGCCATGATTTCCGGCACATCACCTACCAGTTGGTATGCCTTGCCGTAGGCGTCAGCCGCTTCCTGGTAACGCTTCAGCATTACCATGGAACGTCCCAGCAATACCCAACCGTCCACATCCTCCGGGTTTTTCTGTAACCGCTCCTGAAGCTGCCGGACCATGGTCTCCATATCACCGGCCGCCTGCACCTGCCCCGCTACACCTCCTGCATGATGTGGCGACCCCTGAAGGTTCTTCGGCGGGTTGGCAATGAGTTCTGGAGAGCCGACCTGGAGATACGTGTAAACCGCTATCCCGGGGACCAAAACGGCCAGCAGTGGTGCGATCCATCTTCCATCCCTCTTCGTAGAGACGGCCGCCATCTCCGTTCCGACATTCTGCAGCAAATCCCGTTGCAGCTCGTTCCTGGCCTGCTCATAGCGCTCCTCGGTGAGTGTCCCACTGGCCAATTCGGCATCCAGCTCTCTCATCCGGTCTTCGAAGATGGCTACATTGAGCTGATCCTGTCCTATGACCGCCTTCTCCACCTTTCTCTTCCATATCGGCCACACCAGCAAGAGTGATGCAACCAGCGACATCACTGCCACCGCCGTCCAGAATATCGTCATTTGCCTTTCCTCTTGCCGCTCGTTCCTCTCTCTCGCTGCTCCCTGAGAAGCCCCTCCAGACGTTGACGCTCCTCGCTGCTGAGCTCTCCACTCTCCAGCACATCCTGATTACGCCGCCGCACGAACATCACCAGCACCACCAATCCCAGCACGAACAGGACAAAAGGACCCACCCAGAGCATGTAGGTGACAGGTTTCACCGGAGGTCGATAGAGAACGAAGTCACCGTAACGAGCCACCATGAAGTCGATGATCTCGGTATCACTCTTGCCATCCTGGATCATTTGGTAAATCTCGTCCTTCAAATCCTTTGCCAGATCGGCGTCCGAGTCGGCGAGGTTCTGGTTCTGACAGACCAGACAGCGCAGCTCGGCAGCCAGTTTCTTGAATCGCTGTTCGTGCTCCGGAGTGTCGAAGACGTAGGCATTGATACCGGCCGGAGACAATGCCGGCCATATCATCAGCGACAACAAGATCGACAGAATCAGTCCTCTCATCCTTCCTCCGCCCGGATTTTCTCGATGAGCGGCAGAATGGTCTCCTGCCACGCCTCTTCGGTTATGGGCCCGATCTGTTTGTATCGGATGATTCCCTTGCCATCCACGACGAAGGTCTCCGGCACCCCATAGACCCCCCAGTCGATACCCACCCTGCCCTTTTCGTCGAAGGCACTCGCCGTATAGGGGTTACCCAGCCGGTTCAGCCAGTTGAGCGCATCGGAGCGCTTGTCCTTGTAGTTGAGGCCGTATATCGGCACGACATCCTGGCGGGAAAGCTCCACCAGCAGGGGATGTTCCTGGCGACAGGCGACGCACCAGCTCGCCCATACGTTGAACAGGCTGACCTTGTGTTTCTTGAAATCCTCCGTGCTTACCGTCTTGCTCTCGTCGTGAAGATCGGGAAGGGAGAACGACGGCGCCGGCTTGTCGATCAATGGGGAGGGCACCTCCCTGGGATCCAGTTTCAGCCCCACCATGAAGAGACCGACCAACGACAGGAAAACAACCAACGGAATAAGAAAACGCGCTTTCACCTTCTCAAGACTCCTGTACCACCAATCCGGCGCCCGATCTCTCCTCCGCCCCGCGCTTGGCCACCAACCGGTAACGCCTATCGGAGGCTGCCAGGATGCCGCCCACGGCCATGAACAGTCCACCGAGCCAGATCCAGCGCACAAAGGGCTTGTAGTAAATCCGCACCGCCCAGCTCCCATCACCCAGCGGCTCACCCAACGCGACATAGAGATCCCGGAAGAGTCCCGGATCGATGCCAGCCTCGGTCATGGGCATCTGCTGTACGGTATAGATTCGCTTCTGGGTATGCAAAGTATCGATTGGTTTGCCGTCACGGGAGACGCTGATTATTCCTTCAGTCGCCGTATAATTGGGTCCGTGGTTGCTTTGAACCCCCTCGAAGCGGAACAGGTATCCACCCAGCTCCAGCTCGTCCCCCGGCGCCATACGCAGATCCTTCTCCAGGCTGTAATAACTGGAATAGGTGATACCGATGGTGGTCACCGCCACCCCCAGATGGGCCAGACTCATGCCATAGAAACTCAACGGTTGTCCAAACAGCCCCTTCCAGAGATTGGCCTTGTGCCGACTGCGATGACGCCAATCCAGCAATACGGTAAACACCAGCCACAGCGACAGGGCCGTACCCAGAATGACCATCGGCTCGAAACTGTCGAACAACAGCCATGGCAACAGCACTCCCAGGATCAGACTGCCCACCAGGGCGCCTCGCAGCAACCTGGCAAGACGGGGGAACTCATCCTGTTTCCAGCGGCTCAACGGGCCAATCCCCAAGGCGATGATGAGAGGGATCATCAACGGGATGAATACGGCATTGAAGTAAGGAGGCCCCACCGAAATCTTGCCGAGGTTCAGTGCATCGAGGATCAGGGGATAGATGGTACCCAGCAGAATGGTGGCGGTTGCCACCACCAGCAATACATTGTTGCTGAGCAAGAGGGTCTCCCGCGACAACAGAGCGAAATTACCGGCGCTCTTAACCTGCGGCGCCCGCCATGCATAGATGGTGAGTGACACGCCGACCACGATGGCGAGCAACATGAGCACGAATACTCCCCTTGTAGGGTCGCTGGCAAAGGCGTGAACCGAGGTCAGCACGCCGGAGCGAACCAGGAAGGTACCCAGCAGGCAGAGCGAAAAGGAGAAAATGGCGAGCAACACCGTCCAGCTCTTGAATGTACTCCGCTTTTCGGATACTGCCAAGGAGTGCATCAAAGCGGTCCCCGTGAGCCAGGGGAGGAACGATGCGTTCTCCACTGGATCCCAGAACCACCATCCCCCCCAGCCCAGCTCGTAATAGGCCCACCAGCTCCCCAGAGCGATCCCCAGAGTCAGGAACATCCAGGCGATGATGGTCCAGGGACGTGACCAGCGGGCCCATGCGGCATCCAGCTTGCCACCGAGCAGCGCGGCAATGGCAAAGGCGAAGGCCACCGAAAACCCTACGTAACCCATGTACAGCATGGGAGGGTGCAGGATCAGCCCGATATCCTGCAGCAGCGGATTGAGATCCCGGCCCTCCATCGGTGCCGGATCGTACCGATCGAAGGGGTTGGAGGTAAACACGACGAATGCAGCAAAACCTGCACTCACCAGCCCCATCACCGCCAGGACCCGCGCCACCATCTCCGGCGGGAGCCGCTTGCTGAAAAGCGCCACCGCCGCCGACCAGGCCCCCATCAACATCACCCACAGCAGCAGCGAGCCTTCATGCCCCCCCCAGACAGCGGAGATACGATAGCCCAGTGGCAGTGCACTGTTGGAGTTGTTGGCCACATAGGCCACCGAGAAGTCATTGACGATGAACGCGTAGGTCAGAATCCCGAACGAGATCAGCAGGAAGAGAAACTGCACCCATACCGCAGGGCGGGCAAACGCAATCCAGCCCGGAATGCCTCGCGCAGCCCCTATCAGGGGGATGACACCCTGGACCAGGGCGATGCTCATGGCCAGGATAAGTGCAAAATTACCAAGTTCTGGAAGCATAGATTATTCCTTTTCGGCGCCGGTCACGCCCATCTTTTTCGCCGTATCCAGAGCTTCCTGTACCTCTGGAGGCATGTAGTTCTCATCGTGCTTGGCCAACACTTCGGAAGCAATGATGGTCCCATCAGGAGCCAGCTTGCCTTGTACCACGATTCCCTGTTCCTCTCGGAACAGATCCGGCAGGATACCTTTGTATTTCACGGTAACCTCGTTGGCACCATCGTTGAGCCTGAAGCTGACCGCCAGAGTCTCCGGATCCCGCTGGACACTTCCCACCGACACCATCCCTCCGGCCCGGAACATCCGATCCTTGGGCGCCTCCCCATTGACAATCATGGTTGGGCTGTAGAACAGATTGATGTTTTGATTCAATGCGGTCAAGGCCAATGCTGCGGAAATGGCCGCGAACATGACGATGACGATTACCAGAATCAAACGGTTTCGCTGTTTCGTTCTCATCGCTCACCTCTTTTCAGACGACGCTCGATGTCGCGCAGCAGGCGCCGCTCCCGCAGCCTTGGCTGAATCCAGCTGAACAGCATGAAGACCGTTGCCAATGCATAGGATGTCCACACGTAGAAGGCGTAACCGCCCATGTGAAAAAAATCACTCACCCTTTTCTCCTCCCACCAGTTCGCGCACCCACGCCTTTCCCCGCTCCCGCTCCAGCAGCTCGCAGCGCGCCCGTCGAAATACGTTGCTCAGATAGTAGAACTTGAAGGCGAAGGCCATCAGCAACAGCGGGATCAACATGCTGATATGAATCGACGGCTTGTCCAGCTTGGTGACCGTCGCTCCCTGATGCAGGGTATTCCACCACTCCACCGAATAGTGGATGATGGGGATGTTCACCACCCCCACCAGGGCCAGGATGGCGGTAGCCCGTGCCGCAGTCTCCCGATCCTCTATGGCGGAATTCAGCGCCATGTATCCCAGATAGAGAAACAGCAGGATCAGTTCGGAAGTCAGACGGGCATCCCACACCCAATAGGTACCCCACATCGGCTTGCCCCACAACATGCCTGTGAGCAGTGCCAGTGCCGTGAACATCGCCCCAACCGGGGCGCTGGCATTGGCAAATGCAGAGGAAGCCTTGATGCGCCAGATCATCCCCACCGCCGCCGAGCTGGCCATGACCACATAGACGAACATGGACATCCAGGCTGCGGGGACGTGCACATACATGATTCGGGCGCTGTCCCCTTGCTGATAGTCCGGCGGTGAGTCGATCAACCCATAGTAGAGCCCTGCGATGATCAGCACGAGGGCAATCCATCCACACCAGTTGGAAGCAGTCCCCGCGAATCTATAGAAGTTCTTTGGCGAAGAGAGCCTGTGAAGCCAGTTTGGTATTATCGACACCGTCTGTCAGTCCTCAGTTCAAGCTAATACGTAACGCGGCAGCGGTCGCCAGTGGTGCCAGGGCGAAGGCCGCCGCCAGCAAGGAGCCAAGAAAGGCGAGTTGCCCGGTGATGTCGATACCCGCCTCTGCGTTGCCCACGGCAGCGGCTGCAAAAATCAGCACCGGGATGAACAGTGGGAGAATCAGCAAGGAGAGCAACACCCCTCCTCCCCGCAGCCCCACGGTGAGCGCCACGCCGATGGATCCGATGAGGCTGAGAATGGGTGTTCCCAGCAGGAGAGTGGCCAGGAGGGGAAGCAATCCTTCGCTTCCAAGATTCAGCAACATCCCCAGCAACGGAGCCAGCAGCAGAAGCGGCAATCCGCTCACCAGCCAGTGGGCCAGAATCTTGGCGAGCACCAGCAATGGCAGTGGATGGGGCGTCAGCAGGAGCTGCTCCAGGGAGCCGTCCTCGAAATCGGAGCGGAACATGGTATCCAGCGACAACATCGCCGCCAGCAGCGCCGCCACCCAGATCACCCCGGGAGCGATGGTATGGAGCAGTTCCGGTTCGGGATCCAGTCCCAACGGGAACAGACTGACCACGATGACGAAGAACAACAGGGGATTCATCATCTGCGCACGATGCCGGTAGGCCAGCATCAGATCACGCCGCAGAAGAGTGAAGAATGCCACGCCCAGCTTTGCTTCGCTCATGTCCCCAACTGCAACCGCTCTACCGGACAGCCATCCAGGTTGACCGCATGATGGGTGGTCATCACGGCCATCCCCCCTGCCTTTGCATGCTCCGAAAGCAGCTCCTCCACCAACCGTCTCCCCGACGGATCCAGCGCTGTGAACGGTTCATCCAGCACCCACAACTGTGCATCGAGCATCAGCAGCCGCCCCAGCGCAACCCTTCGTCGTTGCCCCGCCGACAGATTGCGGCAAGGGACATCGTCGCAGAACGCCGGCAACTGCAGACGCTCCAATACCTCTTCCCCACTCACTCCCGGTCTCGCCCGGTCCATGTTTCTGGCCAGCTCCAGATTCTCCAGTGGCGTCAGGTCGTCCTTGATGCCCGGGGCGTGTCCCACATAGGCCAGTTGTGCATGAAATTCCGCAAGATTCTTGCGGATGTTTTCCCCGCACCAACGAATCTCCCCATCGGTAGGTAACGTCAAACCACACAGGATTCTCAGCATGGTGGTCTTGCCGCTACCGTTGTGCCCCTCGACCTGTAGTATCTGACCGGCCTCCAGAGAAAAGTTCAGATCGGTGAAGATATATCGATCGTTGCGGGACATGGCCAACCCGACCGCTTCGATACGGGCCTCTTCATTCATACGGTAATTCGTCTCTTGATCTCATAGAAAACCGACAATCCGGCCATCCGCACAACGGAGATATCCAATCGATGAAGCAGCATCCCGGAGGGTTTCAGTCCAACGGCAACCATCCCCATCTCCGGCAAATCGCTTCATATCGCCGAACGTGCGATTATAATCAAGTTTACTTTCCAATGGCCAACCCGATTTGGGAACTTCGCTCCCGCCCGAAAGGGACAGGAGCGCACAAGGCCCGGATTTTACGACATCCTGACAAATGAGACCGCTGGAAACCCCCGACATCGAGGTACTTCGCTCGGTACAGTCCCGCCTGCAAGCAGGCAAGGAGATGATCCTGGTTACCGTGGCCCGGACCTGGGGCAGCTCTCCGCGCCCGGCCGGTTCGCTGGCCGCCATCGGCCTGGATGGCGAGATATTCGGTTCCGTATCCGGCGGATGTATTGAAGAGGACCTGGTGGAGACCATTTGCAAGGACGGCAATCTCACTTACCCGAAGGTGCTCCGCTACGGGGTGAGCCGGGAAGAGGCGGGACGATTCGGCCTGCCGTGCGGCGGGGAGCTGGCGCTGGTGTTGGAACGGCTCACCGATGAGGTGACGATAGCCCCCCTCCTGAAGCAACTGAAGAACCACCGGCAGATGGTGAGACGCCTTCACCTGGACACCGGCCGCGTGGAGCTCTACCCCGCCACCGCCGAAACCCCTCCCCTCCTGTGGGAAAACCGGAGACTGGAAAAACTGTTCGGCCCTGGCTGGCGGCTGCTCATCATCGGCGCCGGCCAGCTCTCCCGATACGTGGCGCAAATCGCCCTGACGCTGGACTACGAGGTGACCATCTGCGACCCCCGGGAAGAGTACACCGGTTCCCTGCAGATCCCCGGCGTGACGCTCGACCGGCGCATGCCGGACGATGCCGCCTCCGCCCTGGCGGACGACCCCTACAGCGCAGTGATGGCGCTGACCCACGACCCCAGGCTGGATGACATGGCGCTGATGACGGCCCTCGACTCCAGGGCGTTCTACGTGGGTGCCCTCGGTTCCCGGCGCACCAACGCCGCACGTCGCAAAAGACTCGCCACCCTGGGCGTCTCTGCAAAGGGACTCGCCCGGCTGCGCGGCCCCATCGGCCTTCCCATCGGCAGTCGCACTCCCGCCGAAATCGCGGTCTCGATCATGGCCGAGGTGATCGCCGAGCGCCGCGGCGTTTCCCTCCCTCCGGATCCTGGAGCCCTGCAGTGATACGGGGCATCCTCCTCGCCGCCGGAAGCGCCAGCCGGTTCGGGGCCCACAAACTGCTGCACCCCTTGCCGTGGGGCGAGCCCATCGCCGTTGCCGCCGCCCGCACCCTGCTGGAGGTGCTCCCCGAATCGATCGCCGTCATCCGGCCGCACGACACGGAACTGGCCGAGCGGCTGGCCGCCACCGGTATCCGGATCGTGACCAACCAGGATGCGGATTCAGGTATGGGCGGCAGCCTGGCGCTGGGCGTGGCAGCCACTCCGCAGGATTGCAGCGGATGGGTGGTGGCGCTGGCAGACATGCCATTCATCCGCCGCAATACCATCCGGGCAGTGGTCGATCGGTTGGATGACCACCGCGCCATCGCCCTCCCCATCCACCGGGGGCGACGGGGACACCCCGTGGCCTTCGCCTGCCGTTACCGCAGCCGGCTGATCCGGCTTTCCGGCGACCAGGGAGGGCGGCGGCTGCTCACCCGGTACGGACAATGGATCCGCACCGCTGCGGTGGATGACCCGGGGATCCTGGCCGATATCGATTCCCCATCCGATCTGGAGCGATACGCCCCCCTCATGACCCGACAGGAGACGGCAACCCCATGCATGAACGAATGACCGAGCTGGAAACGAGGATTGCATTCCAGGAGGACGCGCTGGAGCAGCTCAGCCGGATTGTCAACGAACAGCAGCGCCAACTCGACGAACTGCGACAGGTGGTGACCGGGCTGGCCCAGCGAGTTACAGAGCTGCGTCCCTCCACGAGCGACGCGCCGGTGGACGAAACACCGCCCCACTACTGATACCGATCCGGTGAAGAGACTCATCGAACCCATCGGCCCCGAGCAGGAGCGGCTGGTAAGAGAGGAAACGGAGCGGTGGATACGGCGGGCGGAAGAAATCTGCCGCATCGACCTCTCCCCCATTCCCGTCCTTTTCGACCTGCGAGGCCGCGCCGCCGGCATGTACCGCGTCAGGGGCGGGAGACGGGCAATCCGCTACAACCCCCATCTGTTCGCCAAATATTTCCGGGAGAACCTGGCCACCACCGTTCCCCATGAGGTGGCCCACTACGCCGCGGACCTCCTGCACGGGTGGCGAAACATCCGGCCCCACGGTCCGGAGTGGCAATCCATCATGCGCGCCTTCGGGATCGATCCCCGGGCCACCGGACAGTACGACCTCACCGGAATCCCTGTCAGACGGCAACGGCGCTTCACCTACCACTGTGGCTGCCGCACCCACCTGCTGAGCACCTGCCGTCACAACAGGGTGATGAGAGGAAAGGCGGTCTACTTCTGCAACCGCTGCGGCGAGCAGCTGGCTTTCGCGAGCCACCGAAACAACAGGATATAGGAAACGTAAAACACCGCACATCATGCGTAGCTGCTTATTGAAGGACACATCACTCCGCTGCTTTGCCCATCTTGCATCCTGACCGCACCCTCCCGTAGTCCCTCGGGCCAGTCCCGATCACGAAGAACAGGCGGACACCGAGAAAACCCGCTTGGCCACCAGCTGCATCCTGTCATCGAACTCATACAGATGAGGGCTCCCCGTCTCCAGCTCGTACGCAACAATCTGCTGCGGCGTCATCTCCTCGAGGTGCATGACGATGGAGCGCAGGGAGTTGCCGTGTGCCGAGACCAGCACGCTCTTGCCGTGGCGGAGATGCGGCACGATCTTCTCACGATAGTAGGGAATGGTGCGCTCGGCGGTCATCTTCAGACTCTCCCCGTTGGGAGGCGGAACATCGTAACTGCGGCGCCACAGGTGCACCTGCTCCTCACCAAACCGCTGGCGGGCCCAATCCTTGTTGAGACCCTGCAGATCGCCGTAGTAGCGCTCGTTGAGCTTTTCCGAAACATAGATCTTCAGCTCGTTGGCATCCCCCTCGGTGGGAATGAAATGCTCGTACCACTCGCTGCTCTGCTCGTGCACCCGCACATACTGGTGGCAATAGTGATTTCGCTTGAGGATTTCATAGAGGGTATCCTGCGCCCGCAGCAGGGCGGAGGTGAAAGCGACGTCAAAGCGCTCCCTCGCCAGCAAGGCGGCCGCCTGCTGCGCCTCACAGACACCCTGCGGACTCAGCGAAACGTCCACCCATCCGGTAAAACGGTTCTGCAGGTTCCAGATGGACTGACCATGCCTCACCAGAAACAGCCGGCTCATCATTCATCCACTGTGGCGTGTACACCGTGCAGGGAGATGAAATCGAGCAGCGTGGTGGTACTGAAACGCCCGGGATGATAGGTCACCTTCAACCGATGGGAGTCGTCCGGATCGAGCAGCGCCAGCTCGATCCCGGGCTGATGTTCGAGCCGTACCGCCAGCTCCTCCCGGGCCGAGTGATCCAGTGTCTCTGCCAGACGAATCGAGACCTGCCGGGTATCTGCGAACATCTCACACCTCCTTGCTCATTCCGAGCTCATTGGATGAAAACCGGTTCAACGCCTGCACGCGCACCGAGAAGTGCCTCGATGACAGCGTGCCACAGGGAAACCGGAAATGGCCATTCTCGGTTCCCCAGGTACTGTCAATGAAAGATGGAGGCCGATGGGCAAAACATCAACTCCCGAGGTAACTATTCGGCATAGTATGAAACAGGCCGGTACCTGTTCGGATCGCCCCTGAAATTGGTCAGTTCAAGGCGAAAAATGTGAGTTTACGAGTGTAAATGACCATTTTTCAACGCAGAAACGGCGGATTTCATGGGTGAGCTGAATAGTTACCTCCCGAGCCGAAAAACTCAGCGGGCACTCCGCCTGCTCTTCTGCGCCGCACTGAAGATGCCACGCAGGATGTTGACCTCCATCCGGTCCAGGTGGGAACGGTTGAACAGCCGCCGCAGTCGCCGCATGAGCTGACGGGGATTGTCCGGATCGAGGAAATCGATATCGATCATCATCTGCTCCAGATGACGGTAGAAATCCGCCAGCTCCTCCGCCGTGGCCAACGGCTGTTCCCCCTGATCACACTGCTGGCGGGCCGCCTCCAGCAGGGTCATGCGCAGTTCGTAACAGACCACCTGCACCGCCGCCGCCAGATTGAGAGAGCTGAACTCCGGATTGGCCGGAATGTGCAGCAGATAGTGACACCGCTCCAGCTCCTCGTTGGTCAGCCCGGAATGTTCCCTGCCGAAGAGGAACGCCACCTCCAGGTCGTCGCCCAGCTCCGAGACCCGCTCCGCGGCCTGCCGGGGATCGAGCTGTGGCCAGCGAATGGTGCGCTGGCGGGCGCTGGCCCCGAACACCAGGCTGCATCCGGCCAGTGCCTGGTCGAGCCCCTCGCAGCGCTCCGCGCCGGCCAGCAGATCGTCCGCTCCCGACGCCCTGGCAGAGGCGTCGGCATGGGGAAACCTGGCCGGCCTGACCAGACAGAGCCGCTCCAGCCCCATGTTTTTCATCGCCCGTGCGGTGGCCCCGATGTTTCCGGGATGGGTGGTCTCGACCAATACGATACGGATGTTCGACAGCTTCATGGATTCCTGCACCGCTTTCGAATGGATGCCTGATTGACCCATTATCCCATCGAAGCGTTGTTCGGGTGAGACTTTTGGCTCTTCACCTGATCGAGTGGGAAAAATGGTAAATCACCGCGTAGCGGCTTCGTCCTTGACAGGCAGAATGCACGCCACATACTCGGCAGCCAGAAGGGGATTGGGGCTGTCTGGCTGGAGACTACCGAATATCTACTGTCTGCAGGAACGGCAAGTGATCCGGTTATCCCAAAGTGTCCCCAATCCCCTTATGCCGACCATCTTCCGGCGTGCATTCTGCCTGTCAAGGATGATTTGCCGTTTTACCCCCATGATTTGGTGAAGACCCAGACTTTTTTCTGCTAGAATGTGCGGCCACCCGTCGGCGGAACATTACATTGCTTCGCTGCAGTCGTCCCGGGAGACAGTACTGGAGAGAGTCGCCCCATGCACCCCTTGATCAATATCGCCGTCCGCGCCGCCCGTGCCGCAGGGACCATCATCAGCCGCTCGGTGGAGCGCATCGATACCCTGACCATCGACACCAAGGCACAAAACGACTTCGTCACCGAGGTGGATCGCATGGCAGAGCGGGAGATCATCCAGATCATCCGTAGCGCCTATCCCGATCACGGCATCCTGGCCGAAGAGAGCGGCTTGCAGGAGGGGGACGACTACCAGTGGATCATCGATCCCCTCGACGGCACCACCAACTTTCTCCACGGCTTTCCCCAGTTCGCCGTCTCCATCGCGGTGCAACGCAAAGGGCGGGTGGAGCATGCGGTGATCTACGACCCCATGCGTCAGGAGCTGTTCACCGCCTCCCACGGCTCCGGGGCACAGCTGGATGGCAGGCGAATCCGCGTCAGCCGGCGCAAGGGACTGGATGGCGCGCTGATTGGTACCGGCTTTCCCTTCCGGCAGAAACATCACCTGGACACCTATCTCGCCACCTTCAAGGCGCTTTTCGTACGCACCGCCGGGATCCGCCGCCCCGGTTCCGCCGCCCTCGATCTGGCCTATCTCGCCGCAGGGAGGCTGGACGGCTTCTGGGAGATCGGCCTGAAACCCTGGGATATGGCGGCGGGCGCGCTGCTCATCCGGGAGGCCGGCGGACTGGTCGGTGACTTCAGTGGCGGAAACCGCTACCTGGAGACCGGCAACATCGTGGGGGGCAACTCCAGGCTGTTTCATGCCATCCTGCAAACCATCCAGCCCCATCTGCCCCCCGATCTGAAATGCTGAAACGGGATCCCCGCCCCTCACTGCGCGAACTCAAGGGAAAATCGAAGACCGAGCGCATTCCCGTCAAGGTGATCCCGGCCGAACGGCCGCTCGCCAAACCGCGATGGATCCGGGCCAGCTCCCCCGACCGGCCGGAGGTGAAACGGCTGAAGCAGATCCTGCGCGATCACCGGCTCCACACGGTATGCGAAGAGGCCGCCTGCCCCAACCTGGGAGAGTGTTTCCGGCACGGCACCGCCACCTTCATGATCATGGGGGGGATCTGCACCCGGCGCTGCCCCTTCTGCGACGTGGCCCATGGCCGGCCGGAACCCCTGGACCCCACCGAACCGGAAAACCTGGCTCGAACCGTCCACGCCATGGGACTCGACTACGTGGTGATCACCTCGGTGGACCGCGACGACCTGCGTGACGGTGGGGCCGCCCATTTCGCTGCCTGCATCCGGGCCATCCGCCAACGACATCCCCGGAGCCGTGTCGAGATCCTGGTTCCCGATTTCCGCGGCCGCGAGGAAAAGGCGCTGGAGCAGTTGAGCGGCGCGCCACCGGACGTGTTCAACCACAACCTGGAAACCGTCCCGCGCCTCTACCGGCAAGCCCGCCCGGGAGCGGATTACCAGGGTTCACTCCAACTGCTCGAGCGCTTCCGGGAGCGCAATCCCGATGTTCCCACCAAGTCCGGCCTGATGCTGGGGCTGGGTGAGAACGACGAAGAGGTCGAGCAGGTGATGCTGGATCTGCGGGCCCACGGGGTGGAGATACTCACCCTCGGGCAATACCTCCAGCCCGGCCCTCACCATCTCCCCGTGGCCCGCTACGTACCGCCGGAGCAGTTCCGCCGTTTTGCCGGGCTGGGCCGCAAGATGGGTTTCCGCAACGTGGCCAGCGGCCCCATGGTACGCTCCTCCTACCATGCCGATCGGCAGGCTGCGGGAGAAACGATCGAGTGACGGTCCATCTGGCCCGTATCCTCGAAACCCTGCTCCTGCCCCCCGGAATCCTGTTCCTGCTCATCGCGGCCGGCCTGCTGATCTCCCGCAGCAGACCCCGTCTGGGACGGGGAATCGCCGGCGGCGCCCTGCTGACGCTCTACCTCCTGAGCATCCCGGCGGTGGCCAACCGGCTGATCGGAACATTGGAGGAGCGCTGGCCCGCCCTCGACGAACGGCAACTTCACGATTCCCGCGCACGAGCGATCGTGGTGCTCGCCGGCGGCCGCAAGGCCAATGCGCCGGAGTATGGCGGAGACACCGTCTCCCACCTCTCCCTCACCCGGCTGCGCTACGCCGCATGGCTGCACCGCCGCACCGGACTGCCCATCGTCGCCGCCGGCGGAATCGTACTCTCCGCCTCCCGGCTGTCGGAAGCCGAACTGATTGCCAGGGTGCTGCGGGAAGAGTTCGATATCGACGAAGTAGTGATCGAAGACCGCAGCCGCACCACCCGGGAGAACGCCCGCAACGTACGACGGCTCCTCGAGTACCGCGAACTGACCCCGGTCTACCTGGTCACCCACGCCTTCCACATGCCCCGCGCGGTCACGTCGTTCCGCAACTCCGGAGTAGCCGTGATTCCTGCCCCCACCGCCTTCACCAACCTTCCCGGCAGATCGGGAAACCACAGGATACTGGACTACCTGCCCCAGGCCACGGCACTGCAAACCAGCTGGCTTGCGCTGCACGAATATGCCGGAATGCTCTGGTACGGAATAACCCAATCTCCTCCATAGACACCCCGCTTCCCGCACTGAATCGAGCGGATTTTCCGAGCCCAGCGCTGGACACACGTAGGGGTGACGACCGGCTGAGGCGATCTCTACCAGGGATTTTCACCGGACACGTCAACGTCAAACCCGAGGGCACACGTCGGTAAGAAAGGGGTGAACTTCAAGGGAAAATTAAAAATGAACAATGAAACCGATACCAGCGGATGCATCAGCTGAAATCGGATCATTCACCACATTTGATCAAAGCTACAGTCGTTCCAGTCGTCGTAACCAAGACAGGAGAAGGATCTCGAATGTGCCGGTAGCAACAACCTTGCTATGGGATGAATGGGGAGTTGGGATGGAATAGACGCTCAAACGAAAGACCCGATCGGGTACGGCCGACTTCGGACGACAGGGGATAGAGAGTGCGCAGCCGGGCATTGACGGACATGCCCTGTACCCATCCTCGGGCCACCTGCGGCTGTTTGCTCAACCATCGATTTTGAGCGCCATCCCCATGCCTGGGCGCTCACGCCACCGCATCTCTCCGTTCCACGGAGGAAAGGGCTTGGCTAGATCCCGGCGGAAACACCCTTCTCGGGAACGTCCGCCCCCCCAATACTTTCCTCACCGCCCCCTTTCTCTTCCTGCAACAGGAACTTGGGGATATAGAACTTCTTGTACTTCTCGACCATACCAACCACTTCGGTACTGGTGAGTGCACTGATACGACGGGGCGGATAACCCAGCTCCGCGAATGGGAGATAGGGCTCACCCGTATCCGTATGGCATTGGTCACATAACATCGGTTTTTCCGCCACCTTTCGATGAATGACCTTTTTCATCTTGGATTGCTCGGTTTCTCCCAGCAAGTCCTTCTTTTTGAGATATTCATCGACGAAATCCCGCTCCTTCTTGCCATTGATGAAATGAAAGATGCCGTTTTCATCCACTCCTGGCGCAACTTTCGCGCCATAGTTTCCATACTTGTCTATCTCTGTCGTAACCAAACCGGGTGGATTGGCAATCACCTGTCCCGTTTTCTTGTCATACCAACGGAAGTCCCATTTCGGCTGCCCCGGCGGCGGGGGAACGTGACAGACTTCGCAGGCGAGGTAGAAGGCATGCATGTTCAGGAAGGCGCGAATCGCCTTGGCCTTGTCATGAGGCACCGCACCGTGGCACTTGATACAGATATTGCCGGTGTCCGGTTCGATGGTCATGCCCACATGATGAAAGTGCCCCTTTACGTACTGCTCCTTGATCACCATATAGCCAAGATCGGTCGTAGCGGTTTTTTGCTGCTCCTTCAGGAACTTCTCGAACATCAGCTCCTCTTCGGTCTTGCCGGCCTGTGCCTCCACCTGCTCTTCGTGTTTCGAGTCACTGTGGGCGAAGATGATGGGGTAGATGAAATTGGCGTACCAGATGGTGAACGCCATCAAGGCAATGGTGTAAAGAACGTAAATTACTTTTCTAACTGCCGCAAGCATTCGTACTCTCCGCCCTTTCAGTGCTGGGGTTTGATTTCATGTTCGAGCCCTTCCTCCTTCATGATCCTCACATACTCCGCGTAATGCTCGTGGATCATGTCCGATTCGGAAAGATACCCTGTGAGGAACACCGTCCCCAGCGGGAACTTTTCCGGTGAATAGTGGACGTTGTACCAGTGGACGAAGAACAGAAACAGAGCTGCCAGCAACGCCTCGTCGGTATGCATGATGTAGAAGGCATTGAGAACGATTCCCGGCACGTAATGGGTGATTTCATCCCGGAACCAGAGCGCCACTCCGGCCGGTCCCAATATGGGGATGCCCCAGTAGGGCGCAAAATAGTCGAACTTCTCTTTCCATGACATCCGGTCATATTGTGGCGGCCGGTTGCTGAAATAGAGCAGATATTTGAACATGTCGATCAGATCGCGACCGTCCTTCGCATTGGGAATCATCTCCTGGGAGAAGAACTCACGGATGGCGTTGCGCAAGGTCAAGCGATTCTCTCTCCTGAGCCGGCCGATCCGGTTCTTGAAGAAAAGATAGATCCAGTAACCGGTGTGAAAAACAAAAAGACCCAACAGCACCAAACCGGTAATGCGGTGAATCCAAGGCGCCACCTCGATACCGCCAAAGAAGTTGTACAGAGGCTCGGCCCAGGGTTGATCGTAGTAGCGCAAGGGAAACCCGGTCAGCGACAACAAGATGACCGTTGTAAAAAGAATGATGTGTTGAATACGCTGAACCAGCGAGAAACGATAGAAATAACGTTTTCCGTTGCGATAGGCTATTCTTGGATATTTCATGCTACGCGCCTCGCTCAGTGCCCGTGCTCATCCGCACCGGATGATTTGACGAAGGAGAAATTGGGAAACAACCTTCTCAGCAACTCCAGGAAAATTATGACAACGAAGAAGTAGAGCACACCCGCCATCAAGGCTGTGAAGAACTTGAGCATGTAGTGCTGAAGCGGATATTTCTCTTTGTCGTAGGTCACATGCACCTGGAAACCGGCAATGTTCTCCCCGGCATCGGCATGACATTCCGCCGTTCTGCAGGTCGTCGCCACGTTTCCTTCCGCGATAGCGGAGGTGGGCGACTCACGGCCTTCGATGAAATGGACGCTCTCCCCCGAGACCACATGACAATCGATACAATCCGGCGCCTCTTCGGATCCGAAGTGCACGGCCTTGCCATGGAAGGTTTCCTGGTATGAGGTCACCACCGCATCGAGATCATGGCGCTCCTGGAAGGCGGGATCGCCGTGGCACTTCGCACAGATGCCCACGATCTCCTTGGGACTCCTCATCTTCTGCAATCTCGAGGTGACATGCGCATAGAATGTCTCGGCAAATTCGCCCTTCGTATGACAGGTCTTGCAACGGCTCAAGCCCCTCCGCGAGATGCCCGCCGCCTCTCCCTTGAAGAAAGAGAGGGGCCGATACAGCGGATTGTCGTGACAATCCTTGCAGTGGGGATAGTCTTCCGGATATTTGCCCGCCATCTCCTTGAGATTGCCGTTCTCGTCATATTTGCTGTGAACGCTCCGGGCGAGGATCTCCGATACCGGCTTGTGGGAGAACTTTTCGCTGCTGGAAGGCTCCTCGAGGTGGCACTCCTTCGTACAGTCCACCTTCTCGGCCGGCTTGTGGGGGATTTCATCGATGTCGGAATGACAATCGATACACTTCAAACGGCTGTGCGGGCTCTTCTTGAACATCTTTTCGTTGATGTAGAACAGGCGGAAATTACCCTCCTTGTCCACCCGGCTCAACCCGCGGTACTTGTGACACAGAACACAGTTGAGTTCATCAGCGGCAAATGCCCCCTCGCCAACGCCTCCCGCAATGGCGAGCAAGACCAACCCCAAGAGCAGAATCACGTTTTTCAAGTCGTTCTCCTGATTCATGCTGCCCATAGCAACCAAACGTCATTCCCGGCCATCATGCGCACCCCGCCGTCCGGCAACATCCGCAGTATTCGAAGCTCGAGCAGTGACGGCACCACAAATCCCATTCATATTGTGCAGGATTGTGACATCAAACCGACACGGATTCAACCACAATGACAGCATGGATATATCAAGACGCAACCCTCGAAACCCCATCCATTCCTCCCTCTCCCCCGCCGCAGACACACCGATAACGAATTGATGAACAACAGGAATGCAAATCCATGCGAACAAATATCCGGAACGTCTCCCCCCACCCGTGCCGGGATGGTTTCCGGTGAACGTCGTGAACTCTTCCGCCATGCCTCCGACAAGAACCGATACACCCATTTTTTATAAGTGTTTTCAGGACGTTATCTTCGAAAACCATGTTTTTTTCACGCAGCCTTTGTGGTATAAATAAGCCGTCGGCTGCAAATTTGACTTTGCTGAAACAAACCCGCCTCCCGACAGGGGCCGATGTCCGCTGTCGGGGTGATAGATAGCAAGATCGATAAACCAAGGGCACAAAGTATGAACACTACTCGGTTGATCGCCGTACTTTTCGGGGTCGTCTTGTTTCTGCCCGCAGTCTCATCCGCATTCGAGGATGACGAGTCCTGCTTGATGTGTCACAAGTATCCCAAGATGGGACGTGTCACCGAAGAAGGGATCCAGAAATCCTATTACGTCATGCCGGAGGTGTTCTCCCGGACGGTGCATCGCAATGTCCCTTGCCGTGACTGCCATAGCTACATCAAGGAGTTACCCCACAAGCCCGTCGAAGTGGGGGTGACCTGTAACAGCGAATGTCACTCCATAGAGAATCCCTCCACCGGAAAACCTTTCAGCCACGCCCCCATCTACAACACCTACAAGGAGAGCGTCCATGGGCGGGAGAAGGTGGCGGAAGGGCCTGATGAGGACAAGCCATATTGCATCACCTGTCACACCAATCCCCTCTACAACAAGGCGGAAAAGGCCCCTCCCAAGGAGATCGTGGAGCGTTGCGTGGTCTGCCACGAGGATGAAGCCTTCGCCACCAAGTGGTACAACCACACCAGTCGCCGCATCCGCGAAGTCAAGCGCTCCTCGCAGGAAATCGTCGAGCTCTGCTCCTCCTGCCATGCGGATGAAGAGTTTATCGAAAGACGCCTGAGACTGGCGGCGGAAGAGGGTCGCGAGCTGGGCCGGAAGTTTCCCTACGCAGCGGTGGCCTACCAGAACAGCTTCCACGGCAAGGTGACCAAATACGGTTATACCAACGCGGCCAACTGCCTGAACTGCCATGCTTCACCAAAGAACTACTATTTGAGCGTGCATGAGCTGCGCCCGTCGAGGGACCCGAAGGCACCGACAAACAAACAAAACCGCGTCGAGACCTGCCGCCAGTGCCACAAGACCGCCGACGAGAACTATGCGGCCATCGATCCACATCCGACCCATCACAAGGAAGACAACAAATTCAATTACTATGCCGAGATCATATACGGCATCGTGGGCGACATCGCCCTGTTCGGGCTGGTCGGGATGGCCATGTTCGAAACATTCGGTCGTATGCGGGATGGCGTGAACTGGATACTGAAGAACGGCACCAGTTGGCGTAGAGCGCGCAGCAGGCGCAAGAAGCAGAAACTGCAATAGTCGTACAGAACGGTCTATTCTCCAAAATCACGAGGACAACAGCCGAATGAAACTGTCCAGAGATGCAAGTGCCGTACTCGAGACGAGTATGCGCCAGAACAAGATATCAGCCGAGGTCTGCCGGGAGCTCGAAGAGCTGGTGGCGATGATGCCCGACGACAAAAAGCTGATATATCAAAACGTCGATTCCAATCCCGTCGGGGATCTGCATCGCTATTCGGTCCATATCCGCATCCAGCACCTTATCACCTTCACCACTTTCCTGCTGCTCGCCTTCACCGGCCTGCCGATCCACTACAACGAGGCCTTCTGGGCAATACCCCTTAACAGCGTACTCGGTGGCCTGGAGGTGACACGTGTCATTCACCGTACGCTGGCTCTGGTCTTCGTGGTCGCCATGGTGTATCACGGCTTGACCCTTCTGCTCGGCACCCTCAGGCAAATGTCGGCCGGCAAATTCGACATCCGTCGTACCATTATCCCCCTCATGAAGGATGTGAGGGATTTCTCTGCCGACATGGCCTACTTCGCGGGCAAAAGGAGCAACCGCCCGGATATGGACAAGTTCATGTACAAACAGAAGATCCACTACTTCGCCGCCGCCTTCGGCAACACGGTGATGGTGGTTTCGGGATCCAGCTTTTTGTTCCCGGAATTCTGGAACAGCATCCTTCCTGCGGAATACGCTTCCCACTGGCAGGAGATGATGCGTCTCTCCCATCCACACGAGGCCCTGCTGGCATTGCTGGTCATCGCCTTCTGGCACTGGTACAACGTGCACTTGGCCCCGGGGCGCTTTCCCATGCAGTGGACCTATCTGACGGGCAAATTGACCAGAGAGCATCAGATCGAAGAGCACTTCATCGAGTATCTCCGCAACCTGGTGGAACTCCCAGAGGAGCGGAAATACATGCGCGAAAACCTGATCAAGCGCGGTCTGGCGGTTTCCGAACCGGTTCGTAACCGGGTGTTCGAAGAATATCTCAAGAGCATCTCGACGGACATGCCCAAGGACCCGGCGATGGCAGAGGAAACTGGAAGATGATGCGTCCGTTGACGACCGCTCAGAAAATCATCGCCTACGGTTCTTTGGTCTTCATCATCTTCTGGATCGCATTCGGCCTCTTCGCCATCGGGTTGATATTGACCGAGGGCTGAATCGCAAACATATGAAAGGTTTGTTATGAATCAGACAGTAGAACTCGATGCAATCTTCATAGGGCTTGCCGTGGTGTTGTTCGTATTCTTCGCCATCGCGGTGCTCGTCATCATCGATCACAAGGCGAAGATTCCCGGGCCGGAAACCCGCGATCCGTTCAGCATTTCCGGCGTGCGGCACGACCATCCCATCTGGGCATGGATGGTTTCATTCTTTCTTTGGTTCATCATCGGCAGCCTCCTTGTCATCATCAGCTATAACCTGGCCAAAGGGTTTTTCTTCATTGGTGAAGATGAAGAGCAGACCTTTCTGAGCAAGGTGGACAAGGAAGCCCGGGCGGAACGGTTGCGCCATTTCCACAACTCTCCCGAAGAGGCGCCATACTCCAAGGGGAAACAGCCGGTGTGTTACTACTGCCACGGTGAATACCCCCATGCCAAGAAACCCATGGTCCGCACCCTGTTGAACATGCATACCCAGTTCATCGGCTGCATGACCTGCCATGCCGACAGTAAGAAAGTTCCGGAAGAACAACTGGTCCTGAAATGGCTCAACTATTCCGGCATCCCCACCAAAGGCAAACCCTTTGGTACCGATGTGGATCCCGAGACCGGGGGGCTGATCAAGACGGACGACTATTTCTCCAAGATCGTGGCCTATCGGAAGACTCCCGACGGCCGGGAAGAACTGTTGGAGATTACGGAGGACAGCGAAGAGGCGAGAGAGTTCATAGCGGTTCGTGGCACACTGACTACCCAACAACAGGGCGCCATCAAGAAGATGTTTCATACCCTCGTCAATCCCGTGGGCCGCTTCTGTACCCGCTGTCACGCACCGGAAAACGAAAGCTACATACCCTTTCGAGAACTGGGCTTTTCAGACAAGCGGGTCACCGCCCTCACCAATCTGAACATCGTGGGCCTGGTTCAGAAATACAAGGAGTTCTATATTCCCACCATCTTCCGTGGCAGGATGAGCAAGGAAGAACAGGAAATCCTGCTTGGCAAGGAGAGGCCGGCACCCGAAATCGACGAGGAACTGCTTGATGATCCGCGGGCCTGGTGGCGCAAGACCTATGACGAGCAGCAATAACCCAAGATAGAGGTTACAATATGCAGGCGTAGCGGCCTTGCCAGTCGCTACGCCTGTTTTGCGAAGGAAAATAGACAAACCCGTGACGAGCATGGCATTCTCTTTTGCAAGGTATCTTTTCGCTTTTGTAGCCCTGCTGCTCGGTTTTCCCTCCATTCAGGCCGCTACCATCCCCACCAAGGCGGCCAGACACCTTTTCGACATCGGAGCGGGCAGCGCCGGAGCACTACTACTTCCCACGGATATCGCCATCGACAAACAGGGTCGTATCTACGTGGTGGATAGTGGAAACAGCCGCATTGCTGTTTTTGGCCCGAATGGCGATGCCCTCTCCACCATCTCTGAACGAGGGTCGAAACAAGGGCAACTACGCGATCCTGTCGGGATCGGTGTCGATCAGAAGGGACTCATCTACGTGGCGGATTCCGGTAACAAACGTATCCAGGTGTTCGACGCCGGCGGCCGATTCCAATTCGGATTTCCTGTAAGGGAAAATGGAAAACAGATCAAGCCCATCGATGTGGCGATCGATTCCGGCGGAAACGTCTACGTCACGGGAAACACCAATCACAAGGTGATGGTGTTCAACAGATCCGGCAGGTTGTTGAAACAATGGGGAGGCGAAGGAACCAGTGACGGACAGTTCCGTTTCCCGGGAACGATTGTCGTCCATGGGGGACTCGTTTACGTGGTCGACGTTCTCAATACCCGCGTCCAGGTCTTTGAGCCTTCCGGAAGGTTCCGCTATAACATCGGTGAATGGGGCGTGGCTCCCGGCCAGATGTTCCGCCCCAAAGGCGTTGCCCTGGATAACCGTGGCAGAAGATATGTGACTGACAGCTACATGGACCTGATACAGGTGTTCGACCCCCCCTATCGCTTTGCCTACGTGCTGGGCAACAATGGCAAACTACAGAAATTCACTACGCCGGCCGGGATCGCAATCAGCCCCACCAATCGCCTGTATGTCACAGAGATGTTGAAACACAAGGTGTCCGTGTACGACCTGCCATGACGATGAGACATCTATTCCCCCCTCATCCCCGTCTGTCCGGCTTTGTCCTGTCAGTCATCTTCCCGCTGCTCTTGATTTCCACCGGATCTGCATGGGCAAGCCGCGACATCTCTCCCAAGCGGGAGTGCTCCATATGTCACATCATGTGGCTGAGTGATTTCACACGCAAGGACGCTGCCACCTTGATCCCTTACGACCCGAAACCGGTGGTCGACACCGGCAAACAAGACGTGGCCAGCACCGAGCGCATGTGTTTCTCCTGCCACGATGGATTCGTCCTCGATTCGAGATTCGCCTGGGCAAAACGGGAACATTTTCACCCGGTCGGCATCGAGCCACCGAAGAACATCGAGATTCCGACCCTTCAAGGAAAAACGATTTTCCCCCTGAACGAGGAAGGAAAGATCTATTGCGGAACCTGCCACAGTGCCCATGGCGTCGATTGGGAAAAGGAGAAATTCTCGCCGGTTTTCCTGCGTGTCAAGAACGTAAACTCCAGTCTCTGTCTGGCCTGTCACATCGATCGGGCCACTGGAACCAAAGAGGGAAACCACCCGATGTTCAAGAACATCGAAAGAATCGGGAAGGTTCCGCAGGAGCTGCGGGAGGCGGGTTCCAAATTCGGTGGCAAGAAACACAACAAGGTCATCTGCCAGTCTTGTCACCGTGTTCATGGAGCGGCGGACGAGAAATTGCTGGCGGTCGACAAGCATGAACTCTGCACCACCTGCCACGCCAACAAGAGGGGTGTAAACGGAACCAAACACGACGCCGCCATCATGAGCGAAAAAGGGCTATTGTTGGAGCCGGACACCGGGCTCTGTACCGCATGCCACAAGCCCCATTTCGGCAAGGGCCCCAGGATGTGGGCATGGGAGCTGAAGAAGGGGGAGAACAGAATCACCGCCATGTGCCTGAGCTGCCACAACCCCGAAGGAGTGGCCAGGAAAAAGGTCATCACCAAGAAACACACCCATCCCATTGGCGTCTCCATTGAAAAGGTCGGCATCTCCGCCGATGGCAAACGCTGGAAAGCGGTGGACGAAAAACTCTATCTGAAAAATCCCTTGATTCCCCTGCCCTTGTACGACAAGTACGGGAACCGGGTTTCCAAGGGAGGGGTGGTGGTCTGTACCACCTGTCACGATCCCCATAACTGGTCCACCTTGCCGCCAAAACAGCGCCCGGATCCGCTGGCTGAAGGGGATGGTCGAGGTAGTTTTCTACGAATTCCGTTCGACAGGAACGGCAAATTGTGCACCAACTGTCACGTTGACAAATCGATGGTGGCCTATTCCAAGCACAATCTCCGGATCTCCTCACCGAAGAATGCAGGAAAGACCACCGGGGGGGGGTTGTGTGGAGATTGCCATAAACCCCATGAAGGAACCGGACCCAACCTCTGGGCCAGAAAATTCGGACCCGGCAACGACACCATCGAAAAGATGTGCCGGGATTGTCACCAAAAAGGAGGAATGGCGGAAAACAAGCTGACCGGTGAAAACTTCCATCCGGTGGGAGTCGACATCAGGCGATTGCTTTTCAACCCGGAACCAGACCTTCCGCTCTTCAGTCGCTCTGGCAAGCTGGGCTACGGCAGTGGGCGGGTAAGCTGCGGCACCTGTCACAACCCCCACCAGTGGAATCCAAGGGATCCAGCCGATCTGGAAGGTGCTTTCCCTGATGTGGAAGGTAACGGGCAAAACAGTTTTCTACGAATCCCTGCTGCTCCAGGAGAAGATCTCTGCGTCGAGTGCCACACCGACAAGCGCTTCATCAAGGGAACCGATCACGACCTCAACGTGACCGGACCAGACCAGCCCAACGCTGTGGGTGACACCGTGGACAAAACCGGCATCTGCGGCCAATGCCACATGGTGCACAACGCCCCCAACCGGCTGCGGCTCTGGGCGCGAAAACTGGGTCCGGGGAAAAACCCCCAGGAACAACTCTGCCGCAGCTGCCACGACAAGGGCAAGTTTGCCGGAAACAAACTTCCGCCCCATATTACCCACCCGGTCGAAATTCGCGGCATCAGCATGCGTGGCGGCCAACCCACCAAGGGCAAGAAGGGACACCGCCCGGTATTCGACGATCAGGGACACGAAGCCCGCTCGGGGGTGATCACATGTCCCACCTGTCACAACCCGCACAAGTGGAGCGATATCCGACCGAGACCGGGACCCGGCAGAAACCGGGAAGGGGACGTTCGCAACAGCTTCCTGCGCGATCCACGCAACGTGGATCTCTGCGCCAACTGCCACGGTATGGATGCGATTTTCCGCTTCAAGTATTTCCATGCCGATGCGTCGCGCCGTAAGCACCGGCTGTACGAATAGAACCCTTCCGGACAAGGAGTGGATGGCGGCTGGCTCTCCGTGGCTTTCCCCAAAGAGAAAAGGGGAAATCCAAGGTGGACTACTCACGCAGTCGGCTGAGAAGACCGTTTTTTGAGACCCAGAACCAGGTCCATGACATTGGTTCCCGTGGGTCCGGTGGAGACGAGGTCTCCGCTGGCTTCGAGGAAGCGGCCGGCATCGGCGCCGCGCAACGCCTCCTCGGCATTCATTCCATGCAGGCGACCACGCGCCAGGGTGCCGCCATCCACCAGCGCCCCCGCCTCCCGCGTAGGGCCATCCGTCCCGTCACTCCCCGCCGCCAGAAACAGAATCGAGTCGTCGCCCTCCAGATGCCGTGCCGCCGCCAGCGCAAGGCTCTGATTCCGCCCACCCCGCCCGGGAGAAGAGGGCAGCACGACGGTGCTCTCCCCTCCCCATATATACAGACCAGTCATTCCCCGCCGTATCTCCCGAACGAAACGGTGAGCCAACCGTACGGCATCGCCGTGGAACAGAGGGGTGTGAAGATAAACCTCCAACCCCGCCTTTCTTCCCCCCTCCGCTGCTGCCCGCATCGCCATCCGGCAGTCGGCAATGACCTTGTTCTCTACTCCCTCGAAACAGGAGGCGGCCGGTACCGAGGATTCGAGCCCTTGCAGCACTTCCCGCAGCCACCGCGGTAGATGTTGCGACGGGGGAAGCTCCTCTTCGGCACCCCGCGCGAGCAGCCCGGAGCCGATGACGGCTGGATCGTTATCTATCACGTCGGAAATCATCAGATTCAGCGTAGGATGCCCCGCCAGGTATCGTGCCAGGCGGCCCCCCTTGATGCAGGACAGACGCTTGCGAATGGCATTCATGGCACCTATCTCCAGCCCCGAACCGAGCAGCCAGTCGTTCGTTCTACGCAACGTCTCCAGATCGACTCCCTCCGGAAGAGACTCGACCAGCGAAGAGGTACCGCCAGAGATCAGAAACAGAAAAGGGGACCTTGGCGGAGCCGAAGCGATGAACTCCAGCAGCCGCCCTCCGGCCTCGAGGCTGCTTTCATCCGGAACGGGGTGGGCCGACTGCAGGCATTCGAACGGAAGATGCGGATCCCCGTAGCCCCGTTTCGTGATGACCAGGGCACGGCCAATCTTTCGGCCAAGGGCGTCCCGGGCCCCCCACGCCATGCTCACCGCCGCCTTGCCTATGGCGATCAGATTCACCTGGCCGGGGAAGGAACGGTGGCGCAGATATTCCCGGACTGTGGTTCGCCCGTTGACCGACTGAAGCGCCGCACCATAGATCCGTAACAGCAGCTCCCTCGATTCACGGTGTCGCAACGTCGCCCTCTGCAGCCCTATTGTCAGAAACAGCGTTATCCAGCCAACTTTCCTTCCAGCTCCCCGGTCACCATATCCAGGGAAAGCAAAAAAGGCCACGGCAACCTTTCCCGGCTGCCGTGGCCTTTCATCAGAAAGCATATGCCGTTATAGAAGGCGTAGCATCTATCTTTTCAACGTATGCAACTCGACACGGCGATTCTTGGCGCGTCCCTCAGGCGTACTGTTGCTCGCCACCGGGTTGGCCGGGCCGTATCCCTTGGCTATCAGCTGCTCCGGCGCCACGCCCTTGGTGATCAGATAACTGCGTACCGCCTTGGCCCGCCGATAGGAGAGCCGCTCGTTGAATGCGCGGGAACCGGTGTTGTCGGTATAGCCCGCCACCTCGACCACCATCTCGGGATATTTGCGCAAGGTAGCCGCCACCTCATCGAGAACAGCAAGGGATTCCGGCAACAGGCGATCGGAACCGCTGGCAAAATTGACACCATGCAGAACCACCACTTCAGGAATCTTGCATCCCTTGGTGTCCACCTTGACCCCTGCTGCGGTGTTCGGGCACTGGTCCTTGCTGTCGACCACACCATCGCCATCGCTGTCCAGCTCACATCCGCGGGCATCCACCTTGGCCCCAACAGGTGTTCCGGCGCAAGCATCCTTGTCATCCGGCACCCCGTCACCATCGGTATCCACCACGACGGGGGCGGGAGCCGGCTGGGGTGCCACGGCAGCGGCGGCCGGCTCGGGAGCCGGTTCAGGCTCGGGCTGAGGCGCTGCACCGAAAGGAATGGCCAGACCGAGATTCACCACCACATCCTCGAACCGCTCATGGCTCTTCCCATCCACGGTCCGGTTGTCTTCATCCACCCGATAGCGCGCATCGAGACGCAGCTGGGTTCCGCCTCGGGTCAGCTGGCGGAAAAAACCAAACCCCACGTTCGCCATCGGGTTGGTATTGTTGTTGTCGCCCGCGAACGCCGTGTTCAGGGCACCGGCACCAATCACCATGTAGGGGGCGAAAGCCGGATTGCGGGTAAAGAAGAGCAGCCCGTCGATCAAAACGCCTGCCTGCTCATACTTGTTGTCGTTGTCGGTTCGTTCCAGGATGTCCCCAACCAGGCTGAACTCCATGTTCCAGCGATCACTGACCGCCTTCCCGAAGCCGAGCTGCAAGCCGGCGTTGTCGTCCGCCAGCCGGTCATCATCGGCAACGACATAGGATACGGCCGGAACGAGGTAAGTCCGGCTGTCTACATCGGCAACTGCGGCGGATCCGAAAGAAGCAGCCAAAACCAGGGCCGGGAAAGTGCTCAGCACTCTTTTGTTCATCAATTCTTCACTCCTGAAATGGTTTGTTATTCCATGTTCAAACTCGCCCTCACATGCGCCCCACTCCGGGAAAGGCCATGCTTGAACGGCTGCGCATACTATACAATACTCTTCGAGAAGCGGGCAAAAGGGATGTTGTGACCAGGCCACAGCCGGTGATACGCTCCCGTTACGGACATCAACCATGAGCCTATCCATGAAACCGAATCTATCGAAACCATGTCTCTTCCTGCTGGCCACCACAATCCTGGGTACCGGATGCGACGGTGGCGATGTACCCCTGTTTGGGCCGGAGCCGGAAAAAGGTAAAGAGATCAGCGGGCAATTTCTCGACAGTGCGGTATCCAATCTGGACTACCGCTCCCCCACCTCTTCAGGAACGACGGACGAGAAAGGCACCTTCACCTACCGGGAGGGCGAGACGGTCACCTTTTCCATCGGCAAGGTAACCTTGGGATCCGCTCAGGGTGAACCGGTCATCACGCCGGTGGATCTCATACCGGACGGAAGCTCCACGCAGCCCGCAGTGCAAAACATTGCCCGCTTCCTGCTGGCGCTGGACAGCGATGAAGACCCCACCAACGGCATACACATCTCCCCGGCGGTGAAGACGGCGGCAGACAACTGGGCCCCGATCGATTTCACCAGCAACGACTTTGCAACGGAGATCGCCGGCATTCTCAGCGATGCCGGCAGTGCCGACGGCCGAACCATCACGCTCCCCACCGCCAGCGAGGCAAGGGGACACCTGGAACAAACCATCTACTGCGCCAATGGCGGGGCTTTCAGTGGCACCTTCTCCGATCCGGCGGGATACAACGGCGAATGGATGGCCCTGGTGGATCCGGGCACTGGCGGGATCACCGGCGTCGTCACCACCAGCAGTGGCAGCCGGTTTCAACTGCAAGGCAGCTTCTCTGCCGATGCGGCAGGTACGATCTCGGCGGAGACCTATCCCATGAATACCCTGTCCCCCTGGCAGGGAACACTCTCTTCCGGCGGAGTCCTGCGGGCAAACTCGGGGAGCGTATTCGGCACCCGAAAGGAGGCCGAGATACCAGGAACCGATCAGGGGACCCTGTACAAGGGCAGTCTGGCCAAGGGTAATCTGGACGAAATCACCGATGTCTATGCGCTCAGCTTCATCGTGGACGGCACCACGGTCACCGCGCGCGCATACAGCCTGACCAGCGGGAGTTATGTCGGCATACAGCCGACATGGATCGATGCGAATTCCGTTCAGTTTACCCTGGATGGCATCGACCTCCTCGCCGGGGGAATATCCAGTGGAGGTTATGTCACCATCGGCGGCAGCAATGGCAACGAGCAGGTAGTAGGGACCGCCTGCAAGGCGCCATGACAATCACCATCGATAGCGGAGCGCCGCACTCAGATAGCGATTGAGACGCCCGGCATATGAATCGACGCTTCCCGCCTCCAGGGGCACACCCCAGGCGGGAGCGATGTCCCAATCGGCAAACCCGGCCAGCGTACGATAGAAGCCGCCATCGATGGCACCGGTTCGAGCCTCGTGAGAATTCCACCTCGTAACCGGAAGGGAAACCACCCTACCCCTTCCGTGCGGCAACCACCAACGGTGTACGAAGAAAGACCGGCGGCCCGCTCTGCTTCAGAAGCTTGCTGATGGCCACGCTCTCCTGCCCGGGAACATCCGGAAAACCGCCCACCTGGTCGAACAGAAAACGTCGCACGAAGATCCCCTGCTCGGCGGCCACGATTCCCAGCAGGCGGGAGCGCCAATGGACGGGCTGCCGTACGAGCCAGGAATAGAACGGGCTGCCGGACGGGGAAATAGCAAAGCAACCCCAATGGGCCCCGCTCTTCTCGAGTGCCGCAAGGATCAGCCGGTCGGCATGCTCCGGCAGCAAACACCCCGGACGAAGAAAAAGCAGCTGCTCTCCCCATGCGTAGCGCGCTCCGAGATTCAGTTGCCGGGCCACCGGAGAAGACCCCTCCACTGTCTGGTCCACCAGATCCGTTACCAGTTCCACCGCCTCCGGGGAAGCCGCATCGTGTACCAGGATCACCTCGTGTCCGGCGGCACGCAGCGGCTGAAGGGAGAGCAAGGTGGGAACAGGAGCCACCTCCTCCGTCCGCTGCAATGGCAGGATGACCGAGATCTGTCTGGCCGGCTCGCGTTGCGGCGGCTCGGGGAGACTCCGCTCCTCTTGCAGGGCGACCCCGTGTCGTCTCGGTAATACCCGTAACCGGCGGAACGGCTCAGGCGCGACCATAGAGCCGGACGAGGTGGGCCAGGCGGGAAGAGAGACCGCTGTCCACCTGCTCCCACTGGAAACGCCATCGCCAGTTGCCCTCCGTGGTTCCCGGCGTATTCATGCGATGTTCGCTTCCCAGTTCCAGTGCATCCTGCATCGGCAACATGGCCAGGCAAGCGACCGAAGAGAGCGCCGTCCGGATCACCGGCCAGGGCATCTCCTCACCGGGACGGCCCAGATAGTCCAGAAGGTGGGTCTTTCCTGCCTCATCCAGCGTACGATACCATCCCAGCGTGGTATCGTTGTCGTGGGTGCCGGTATAGACCACCGACCGCCGCTCATGATTGTGCGGCAGGTAGGGGTTGGTGGCGTCGCCGCCGAAGGCGAACTGCAGGATCTTCATCCCCGGTAGCCCGAACTTGTTGCGCAGCGCCTCCACCTCCGGGGTAATCACCCCCAGATCCTCCGCTACCAGCGGCAGCGCATGGAAGGACTCATGGAGTGCATTCAGTAATGCCTCCCCCGGCGCCTTCACCCAGCGCCCCTCAATGGCGGTTTTTGCATCCCCCGGGATCTCCCAGAAGGCCTCGAAGCCACGAAAGTGATCGATGCGGACGAAATCGAACAGCTCGAGCTGGGTGCGCATGCGCCCGATCCACCAGCGGAAACCATCCTCCTGCATCCGCTCCCAGCGATAGAGGGGATTCCCCCACAATTGACCGGTGGCGGAGAAATAGTCGGGCGGAACGCCGGCAACGGTCTGCGCGCGACCATGCTCGTCGACGGTGAAATACTCCCGGTGGGCCCACACCTCGGCGCTGTCATAAGCGACGAAGATGGGCATGTCACCGAACAGCAGCACCCCGTGTTGTCGGGCGTACGTGCGCAACTCGTGCCACTGCTGGAAAAAGAGATACTGCTGGAAACGGACCGCCTCGATCTCCTCCTGCAAGCGGTCGCGTGCCTCCTCGAGGGCGGTCGGCTCCCGGTCTCGCAGCGGTTCCGGCCACTGGGACCAGGCCCTTCCTTCCTGTTCCTGCCGTATGGCCATGTAGAGCGAGAACTCTTCGAGCCAGTCGGCGTGCCGGGAGACGAACGAGTGGAGCTGCACCCTCTCCTGCTCCGTTGCCCGCTGCTGGAACCCCTTCCACGCCTCCAGCAGGCAGGAGAAACGATAGTGCGTGGCGGAAACCCCTGCCTCTTTTTCCGGAAGCTCGAGCCATCCCCTTCCCTGCAGCCACTCCAGGTTGATCAGCAGGGGATTGCCGGCGTGAACCGAGAGACATTGATAGGGGGAACCGTCTTCATGGGTGGGGCCCAGCGGCAACACCTGCCATACCGTCATACCGCTGGCAGAGAGAAACTCGATGAAGCGATATGCCTCCGCACCCAGGTCGCCGTTGCCGATCCCGCCGGGCAGTGAGGTGACATGGAGCAGGATCCCGGCACGGCGCCTGTCGGTGATATGGGTCTGCATGATACCGGGCCGCCGATCAGCGGACGTAGTGGACCTGCTGGCCCAGCATCTCCGGAATCACCAGCACCACCCCGCCTTCGCTGACGTAGAAACGTTTTTCATCCTCTTCCCGGTTCTCTCCGATCACCATCCCGTCCGGGATGATGCAATTCTTGTCGATGATGGCCTTCTTGATGCGGCAGTTCTTGCCGATGCTGACATCGGGCAGAACGACGGAGTCCTCGATGTAGGACCAGGATTCCACCACCACGTTGGAAAAGAGCAGCGAGCGCCTCACCGTCGCCCCCGAGATGATGCACCCGCCGGAGGTGATGGAATCCACCGCCATTCCCCGGCGATCGTCGTCGTCGAAAACGAATTTGGCGGGTGGAACCTGGCGTTGATAGGTCCAGATGGGCCAGTCCTCGTCATAGAGGTTCAGTTCCGGCGTGACGGCGATGAGCTCGAGGTTGGCCTTCCAGTAGCTGTCCACCGTACCCACGTCGCGCCAGTAGCTCTGCCCCCCGGTGGCGGAATCCGCAAACGGGTAGGCGAACACACGGTAGTTACCCAGCAGCTTCGGGATGATGTCCTTGCCGAAGTCGCGGCTGGAACCGGGAGTATCCGCATCCTTTATCAGCTGCTCGAAAAGAAAATCGGTGTTGAAGATGTAGATCCCCATGGAGACCAGCGCCACATCCTCCGCTCCCGGCTTGGGGGCCGGATTGGCCGGTTTCTCCTCGAAGCTGACCACGCGGCTCTCCGCGTCGATCCCCATCACCCCGAATGCACTGGCCTCCGCAAGCGGCACTTCGATACAACCTACGGTAATGTCGGCTTCGTTCTCCACATGGAAGGCGAGCATCGGACCGTAGTCCATCTTGTAGATGTGATCCCCCGCGAGGATCAACACATGGTCCGGATTGTGCCGGCGCAGGATGTCCAGGTTCTGGTAGACCGCATCCGCGGTACCGGCGTACCAGGACGCTTCGATCCGCTGCTGTGCCGGCAGCAACTCCACGAACTCACCGAAATCACCCCGTAACGAACCCCATCCCTGACGGATGTGGCGGATCAGGGAGTGTGCCTTGTATTGCGTCAACACGCCGATGCGCCGGATCCCCGAGTTGATGCAGTTGGAGAGCGGAAAGTCGATGATGCGGAACTTGCCGGCAAACGGCACGGCGGGTTTCGCCCTCCACATGGTGAGGTGTTTGAGTCGCGATCCCCTTCCGCCGGCAAGGATCAAGGCGAGTGTATTGCTGGTGAGACGGCTGACGAAGCGCGACTGCTGGCGATTGAATTGCATTACGCAATCTCCTGGCTGTTGTGACCACGGACGTAACCCACGTCCCTTCCCCCCACCGAAGCACTGGTGCTTCGGTCACTCCTGCAACAGGTCAGTGGTCGAGTCCTTACCCCAATCCGTGTTAATCTTGTCACCTTCTTGAGGAGGAATTCTATCGTGGACGACCCCCGAAAACGAAACAATACCATAGCATTGGAACCCGGTTTATTGAAGATCATCGAAGCACGCCACCACGATCCGTTCTCCGTCCTCGGTCACCACATCGAGGGAGAGCAAGAGACGGTGCGCGCCTATCTGGTGAATGCGGTTTCGGTGCGCATCGGTGAAGATGGCCCGATCCTGCAACGCATCGCCGATACCGATCTGTTTCAATGGAGCGGACCCGCCGGCACCATCGACACCCCCTATCGCCTTCACTGGACGGACCAGGAAGGAAACCGGCATGTCGTCGTCGATCCCTATCAATTCCCCCCTCAGATCTCGGACTTCGATCTGCATCTCTTCGGTGAGGGGAGGCACTGGCACATCTACAACATTCTCGGGGCCCATCCGGTGAGCGTGGAAGGGGTGGAAGGGGTCCGTTTCGCCACCTGGGCACCCAATGCGGAGCGCGTCAGCGTGGTGGGAGACTTCAACCAGTGGGACGGCCGCCGTCACCCCATGGCCGTGCACGGGAGCAGCGGGGTCTGGGAGTTGTTCATCCCCGGACTGGAACCCGGGATGCTCTACAAGTTCGAGATCCGCAACCGTTACAGCGGTGAAGTGCTGGTGAAGAGCGATCCCTACGGCCGCCAGTTCGAGCTGCGCCCCAACACGGCGGCACTGGTTCGGAAGGAAGAACCCTATCTGTGGCAGGACGCCGATTGGCTGAGACGGCGCGCCGAGGCGGAGTGGCAACACAGCCCGATGAGCGTGTACGAGGTCCATCTGGGCTCCTGGCGACGGGACAGCGAAGGGAATTTTCTCAACTATCGTGAAATGGTGGTGCAGCTGGTGGACTATGTCCGTGAGCTGGGTTTCACCCACATCGAGCTGCTGCCGATCACCGAACATCCACTGGATGCCTCCTGGGGCTATCAGACCACCGGCTATTTCGCCCCCACCAGCCGCTTCGGTACTCCCGACGAATTCCGCTTCTTCGTCGACTACTGCCATCGTCATGACATCGGCGTACTGCTCGACTGGGTGCCGGCCCACTTTCCCAAGGACGCCCACGCCCTCGCCCGTTTCGACGGCACCGCCCTCTACGAGCACGAGGATCCGCGCCGTGGCGAGCACCGCGACTGGGGCACCCTGATCTACAACTACGGCCGCAACGAGGTGAAGAACTTCCTGCTGGCCAGCGCCATGTTTTGGCTGGAGGAGTTCCACATCGACGGACTGCGCGTGGATGCGGTGGCCTCCATGCTCTACCTGGACTACTCCCGCGAGGAAGGGGACTGGATCCCCAATATCTACGGCGGCAACGAAAACCTGGAGGCGCTGGAGTTCCTGCGCGAGCTCAACACCGTTGTCCACGGCCAGCACCCCGGCGCGCTGGTGATCGCCGAGGAGTCCACCTCCTGGCCCCAGGTGAGCCGCCCGGTCTGGCTCGGCGGCCTCGGTTTCTCCATGAAATGGAACATGGGCTGGATGCACGACACCCTGCAGTACATGAGCAAGGATCCGGTGCACCGCCGCTACCACCACGACCAGCTCACCTTCGGACTGCTCTACGCCTTCACCGAGAACTTCATGCTCCCCTTCTCCCACGACGAGGTGGTGCATGGCAAGGGCTCGATGCTCAACAAGATGCCCGGCGACGAGTGGCAGCGCTTCGCCAACCTGCGCCTGCTCTACACCTACATGTACAGCTATCCGGGCAAGAAGCTGCTGTTCATGGGCAACGAATTTGGACAGGGAGTGGAATGGAATTTCGCCCACGCTCTGGACTGGTACGTGCTCGACTTTCCCCTCCATCAGGGGGTCAGGAAGCTGGTCGGCGATCTGAACCGCTGCTACCGTGACGTCCCGGCCCTTCACCGCTACGACTTCGAACAGCAGGGATTCGAATGGCTGGACTGTCATGACTCCGACCAATCGGTGCTCAGCTATCTGCGCAAGGAGGAACATGGCTTCGCCGTGGTGGTGCTCAACTTCACCCCGGTGGTACGCCACAACTACCGCGTGGGAGTCCCCGAGCCGGGTTACTACCGGGAGCTGCTGAACTCGGACTCCGCCCATTACGGCGGCAGCAATATCGGCAACGGAGGGGGCGTTGGCAGCGATCCCATCCCCTGGATGGGCCAGCCACACTCCATCGAACTGGTGTTGCCACCCCTCGCCGGCGTAATACTTCAGCTGGCCTGAGCAATATATTGATGACCAACGCATGAGGGACGGAGGAAAGGGCTCCGCGCCGGGAACTGCGCGCAAAGAACAACGATGACAAAAACCGAACAACCTTCATACAAGATACTGTTTGCCTCGAGCGAGGCCTATCCCCTGATCAAGACCGGGGGACTGGGGGATGTCTCCGGCAGCCTGCCGCTCGCTCTCCGGGAACTGCGACAGGATGTTCGCCTGGTGCTGCCTGCCTACCAGGAGGTTCTGCGGCAAAAGGGGAAGATCAGAACCGTTGCCCAGCTCACTCTCCCACCCGGACGGGTCAGGATCCTGGAGCGGTTGTTACCGGGGAGCCGGCTCAAGGTATGGCTGGTGGACTGCCCGCCATTCTTCGACCGTCCGGGCAATCCATACCAGGGACCCAACGGCCTTCCCTGGCCTGACAACGCCGAACGCTTCTCCCTCTTCTGCCACGCCGTCTGCGCACTCGCCCTGGATCAGGCCGGGCTGGATTGGCGGCCCGATCTGGTTCACTGCAACGACTGGCAGACCGGCCTGGTCCCTGCCCTCCTCTCCCGGCACCCGGAACGCCCTGCCACGCTGTTCACCATCCACAACCTCGCCTATCAGGGACTGTTTCCGGAAGAGACCTTCGCGGCTCTCAACCTGCCCTGGGCCTTCTGGTCTCCCCAGGCGCTGGAATTCTATGGGCAGGTCTCCTTCATCAAGGGGGGGCTGGTGTTCGCCGATCGAATCAACACCGTCAGTCCCACCTATGCCCAAGAGATCCAGACCCCCGGGTTCGGTTGCGGGCTGGAGGGGCTGCTCCACCATCGCCGGGAACGGCTGAGCGGTATCCTGAACGGCATCGACAAGAGCTGGAATCCCGCCCGTGATCCCGCGCTGCCCAGAAACTACAGTTCACGCAACCTCTCCGCCAAGCAGGACAACAAGCGTGCCCTGCTACAGGAGGTCGGACTGCCATCCAGGAAGGGACTCCCCCTCCTGGCCTTCATTGGCAGACTGGTGGAACAGAAAGGGATCGACCTGCTGTTGGAGATCCTGCCCCGGCTGAAGGAGCTGCCGGCCCAGATCCTGGTTCTGGGCAGCGGAGAGAAGCGCTACGAAGATGCGCTGCAGCGCCTGGCCCGACGATATCCTGGCTGGATTGCAGCGCGCATCGGCTTCGACGAACCGCTCGCGCATCGCATCGAGGGAGGGGCCGATATCTTCCTGATGCCCTCCCGCTTCGAGCCCTGCGGGCTCAACCAGATGTACAGCCTGCACTACGGTACCCCTCCGGTGGTGCACCGGGTAGGCGGGCTGGCGGATACCGTGGTGGATACCACGCCGGCCACCCTGCGTGACGGGACCGCCACGGGGGTGGTGTTCGATCGGCCGGACAGTGCAACCCTGATGGAGGCGATCAAGCGTGCGCTCCTGCTCTACGAACAGCGGGAGAGCTGGCACGCGCTGCAGCGGCACGGAATGCGTCAGGACTTCTCCTGGCGCCGCAGCGCACGCAGCTATCTGGCACTCTATCGGCAGACCCTGTCGGAGTAACCGCCTCGGATCGCCCCGCGGATGCCAGGGACTGGCCAGATGATTGCAGCCTGAACCTCAGCGCCTCTTGCCGGCGCTTCCCAGACAATCCTCCCGCCAGAGGCAGTCCGGCTGATCACAGATACCCGCTGCCGCCGTTCCGAAACAGGGGAAATTCCCTTCACTGGTCTGGATGCGGCGAATGATCTCCGCCTTGGTCGCCCGCGACGTCTTGACGCCCCAATCTTTTGCAATCTTGCGAACCTCTTGCATCTTCATTGTTACGACAGCTCCTTGAATCATTGTTCGAAAATATCGCAATATCGGGCAAATACTAATATTCTTTAGGCATACTTCGCTTTGTTGGAGTCTTCTGCCGCCCATGAATGGGCTGTCTGCAAACCAGCGACTCGAGCCGGGTGGTTTGACGAAGGCAGTGGGGAACCGCGTTTCCACCATGGTACCTGAAGATGGATTTTTCAACATCCTGCTAAACCTTCGGCCGCCGCGGCCGAAGAGTATGGAAGTTTCGATCCTGGCATTACAGGAATCTTACCAAATAAGGAGCTATGAAAATATGAAAATCGCACTAATCGGTCTGGGTAAGATGGGCGCCAACATGGCCCGCCGTCTCTGTCGGGGAGGTATCGAGGTGGTCGGTTTCAACCGCTCCCGCCCGATCATGGAACAGCTCGCCCGGGAGGAAGGGATGATCCCTGCCGACGACCTGGCCGATGCAGTGCAGCAGCTCCCCTCCCCGCGGGTGGTCTGGCTGATGCTGCCCAGTGGCAAACCCACGGAGGAGACCCTGACGGAGCTGCTCTCCCTGCTGGGGAAAGGAGACATCGTGGTGGAAGGGGGCAACTCCAACTATCACGACACCCAACGCCGCGGCGCGATGCTGGCCGAGCATGGCATCGGCTACGTAGACTCGGGAACCTCCGGCGGCATCTGGGGCCTGAAAGAGGGATACTGCCTGATGGTAGGCGGAGAGAAAGAGCACGTCGCCGCTGTGGAGCCTGTCCTGAAGGTCCTTGCCCCCGCCCCGGATCGCGGCTGGGCCCATGTGGGTCCGGTGGGCGCCGGGCACTTCACCAAGATGATCCACAACGGCATCGAATACGGCATGATGCAGGCCTACGCCGAAGGCTTCGCCCTGCTGCGGGGCAAGGAGGAATTCTCACTGGATCTGGCACAGATCACCGAGCTGTGGCGCCACGGGTCGGTGGTGCGCAGCTGGCTGCTGGATCTCACCGCAGACTTCATGCAAAAGGACCAGGACCTGGATGCGATCGAACCCTATGTGGCCGACTCCGGTGAAGGACGCTGGACCGTCAAGGAGTCGGTGGACCAGGGGGTCGCCGCGCCGGTTCTCACCCTGGCGCTCCAGATGCGCTTCGCCAGTCAGGATGAATACGGCTATGGCAACCGGGTGCTCGCCATGATGCGCAACGCATTCGGCGGCCACGCCGTGGAAACCAAGGACAAACCGTAATGATGGAACCCTGCACCTTCGTAATCTTCGGCGCCACGGGAAACCTGGCGCGCGTCAAGCTGCTGCCGGCGCTCTACCATCTGGAGCAGGCCAACCGCCTGCCCGAAGGGATGGCCATTCTGGGTTTCGGGCGGCGCGACTGGAACCGGGAGGAGTGGAGCAGGCAGGTCGAGGAGACCCTCGAACCCCGCGTGAGAGGAAAATTCGATCAAGAGGTGTTCGACCGGCTGAGCCGACGCCTCCATTTCTGCAACGGTGATCTGGGAGATGTCGAATCGTTTCGACGCCTGGCCGATATGATCGATACCAACCCCGAGCTGCCCAGGAACATCGCCTTCTACATGGCCATCAGTCCGGCCGACTACAAGACCACCGCCCGTAACCTCGCGGCCGCCGGACTCAACGAGGAGAAAGGGGGTTGGCGCCGCCTGGTGGTGGAAAAGCCTTTTGGCTACGACCTGGAGAGCGCGCAAATCCTCGACAGCTGCCTGCACCGTCACTTTTCGGAACGGCAGATCTATCGGATCGACCACTACCTCGGGAAGGCGATGGTGCAGAACGTACTGGTATTCCGTTTCGCCAACCTGATGCTGGAGCCGCTCTGGAACCGCAACTACATCGACCACGTCCAGATCACCCATTCCGAGAGCCTGGGGATCGCCGGCCGCGCCCACTACTACGATGGCGCCGGCGCACTGCGGGACATGGTGCAGAGCCATCTGTTGCAGATGCTGGCGCTGGTGGCGATGGAGCCACCCGCCTATCTGGATGCGGAGTCCCTGCGCGACGAGAAGGTCAAGGCGCTGAAATCGATCCGTCCCATCCCCCGAAATGCGGTCAATGCCCACGCCTATCGGGCGCAGTACGGCCGCGGGATGGTGGATGGCAAGGAGGTACCAGGTTATCTGGAGGAAGAAGGCATCCCGGAAAACAGCACCACGGAAACCTACGCCTCGCTGAAACTGTACATCGACAACTGGCGCTGGCGCGGCGTCCCCTTCTACCTGCGCACCGGGAAACGCATGGCCAAAAACAGCTCGGTGATTGCCATCCGCTTCAAGAATCCGCCCCAGCAGCTGTTTCGCAAGACCAGTATCGAAAAGCTGGAGCCCAACTGGATTCTGCTCAGCATCCAGCCCATGGAGTGTCTGCGCATCGAGCTGCAGGTGAAAGAGCCCGGGCTGGAGATCCGCTCCCACACCACCCAGCTGGACGCCAGCTATTGTGGCCTGAGCAGTTATCAGATCGACGCCTATGAGGCGCTGCTGCTGGATGTGATGGAGGGAGACCAATCCCTGTTCCTGCGTTACGACGAGATCTGTACCGCCTGGAAAGTGGTGGATCCCATCATCCAGGCCTGGTCCACGGAACGGGACTTCATCCACACCTATCCCGCCGGCACCTGGGGACCGAACGACTGCCAGCGCATCTTCGACAACGAGGATCACTACTGGCGCAATACCTTCTCCAAGGAGGAGCCTTGAACCAACACGAGCCCTTCGGTCAAAGGGGCTTCTGCGGAGTGGAAACGAATCCGGCCGATTCGCATGCTACCACTCGGGACGGTTCACGTATTCCCGGCATTGTCGCACTCAGCCGTTGCATGCCGGTGGCGCTTCGTATAGCATTACCCGCCAACAACAAAAACAAACCACACCCCCAAGAGCTCCATCAGATGCAACCCGTGGCAGTTACACGACAATCGGTTCATGTGTGGAATAACAGGAATACTCAATCTTCGGGCCCTGCCGCCTCCGTCGAGAGAAGAGCTGGAGCCCATGATCACCCGTCTGCACCACAGGGGCCCCGACGGCTACGGCTATTATCACGATGAACACGCCGGTCTGGCCCATGCGCGGCTGAGCATCATCGACCTGGAGGGGGGTGATCAGCCCATCCACAACGAGGATGGCTCCATCCAGGTGGTCTTCAACGGAGAGATCTTCAACTATATCGAGCTGCGTCGGCAACTCGAGCCGTTGGGTCACCGCTTCTACACCCGTTCGGACACGGAGGTCATCGTCCATCTCTACGAGCAGTACGGCGACCGCTTCGTCGAACACCTGAACGGTCAGTTCGCCATCGCCCTGTGGGACAAGGCGAAACGTCGCCTGGTGCTGGCCCGCGATCGCACGGGCATCCGCCCCCTGTTCTATTCCATCACCGGCGATCGGCTGTTTTTCGCCTCCGAGGTGAAGGCGTTGTTCGCCCATCCGGCACTACGACGAGGGCTGGACATCGAGGCACTGGGGGAGATCTTCACCTACTGGGCTCCCCTCCCCTCCCATTGTATCTTCGAAGGGATCGAAGCCCTGCCACCCGGCCATCTGATGACTGTGGAAGAGGGACGACTCGATGTCAGACGCTACTGGGACTGGGAATTCCCCAGCGAGATTCCCGAACGAGGGTCGGCAGACGAGCTTGCCGAAGAACTGAGGGAGCTGCTGATCGATTCGGTCCGTCTGCGGCTTCGCTCCGATGTCCCGGTGGGCGCCTACCTCAGTGGTGGTCTCGACTCATCGGTCACCACCTCGTTGATAAAACACTATACCGACGTACCGCTGCGAACCTTCTCAATCTCGTTCGAGGATGACGAGTTCGACGAAAGCGGCTTCCAGAAAGAGCTGGTGGATTACCTCGGCACCCACCACAGTCACGTACTGTGCCGGAAATCGGACATCTGCAAGCTGTTTCCCAGGGTGATCTGGCACACCGAATCCCCCATCCTGCGCACCGCACCCACCCCGTTGATGATCCTCTCCGCGAAGGTGAGGTCGGAGGGATACAAGGTGGTGCTGACCGGGGAAGGAGCCGATGAGGTACTGGGGGGCTACGATCTGTTCAAGGAAGCGAAGATACGCCGTTTCTGGGCACGTTTCCCGGACTCCAGGATGCGGCCGATGATACTGGATCGGCTCTACCCCTACCTGAAGAACTCCCCCATTGCTGCGCGAACCTATGCGCAGCACTTCTTCAAACAGGGGATGGAGCTTTCTCACAAGCCTTACTTCGGTCACACCTCACGCTGGATCACCACCCGGCGCAGCTGGCAGTTTTTCAGCACCGAAGTCAAGGCGGCCCTTCGGGATCATCAATCTTACGATGCCCTGGAAAAGATGTTGCCGGAAGCGATCGAAAGCTGGAAACCGCTCAACCGCGATCAGTACATCGAGGCGCACACCCTGATGTCTGGCTACCTGCTCAGCTCCCAGGGGGATCGGGTCGCCATGGCAAACTCCATCGAGGGGCGCTTTCCGTTCCTCGACCATCGGGTAATCGAATTCGCCAACCGGCTGCCGCTGCGCTACAAGATCATGGGGCTCAACGAAAAATATCTGCTCAAAAGGGCCATGAAGGGAATCATTCCGGAATCCATCCGCAGCCGCAGCAAACAACCCTATCGTGCACCGGACAGCCAATCCTTTTTCGACGACGGAAAGCCCACGGAATACGTGGGCTACCTGCTGGGAGAAGAGCGAATCAGGCAGGCCGGTTATTTCGACAGCCAGGCGGTCGGCCGGCTGATGAACAAATGCAGCAAGGGGAGAGCCATCGGTTTCGCCGACAACATGGCCTTCACCGGCATCCTCTCCACCATGCTGCTGGACGAGATGTATATCCGCCCTTGCCATGGGATCGATCCATCGTTGGCCGAGACGAAACAGTGATCATCCTGCTCTTCACACGGGGATGGCTATACACTACCATTAGGCCAAACATTGCAAGTTTTGCCCACGCCGCGGGGGTGGGAGTGGTTCCGTAGATCTGGCTTTCCAACCATTTGCAACCAACCAAGAGGGGCGACGACAATGGCAGACGCCAAGACAGCCGTCAAAGCGTATATTTCCGAAAACTTCCTGATGGGACAGAGCGACATCGAGCTGGGGGATGATACCTCTTTTCTGGAGATGGGCCTGCTGGACTCCACCGGCGTCATCGAGCTGGTCTCCTTCCTGGAGGAGGAGTTCGGGATCCAGGTGGAAGACGATGAGATCACACCGGAAAATCTCGACACACTGAACAGGATTTGCAACTACGTTGAACAAAAATCCACACAGGCTCAGGCATCCTGAAGAAGAAAGGGGGGAACATGTCTTCATCAGCTCTGGGAAACCATGTCTTCGAGTTCGACTGCGACGAGGAGATAGACAAGATCTGTAACGCGCTGCGGGAGTACAACCGGGAATACCGCCGCCGGGGCGCAGTCATCGCCATGTCCGGCGGTATCGACAGTTCGGTATCCGCCGCACTCTGCACCCGGGCGTTCGGTGCCGACCGGGTTCAGGCGCTTCTCCTTCCGGAGCAGGACTCATCGGACAGCAGCTCCAGCCTGGCGGGAATGCTGGCAAAACATCTGGGGCTGGACTACATCGCAACCGATCTCTCCCCCACTCTCGAGGCCATCGGCTGCTACCAGTGGCGTGACGAGGCCATCCGCTCCCTGTTCCCCGACTACCAGCAAGACTGGAAAAGCAAGATCGCCATCTCCGGCGGCGCCAAGGGGGGATTCCACTACTTCCGCCTGATCGTTCAGCCGCCCAACGGAGAATTGCTCGAAAAAAGACTTCCTCACAAGGCCTATCTGCAGATAGTGGCCGCCACCAACTTCAAACAGCGAATCCGCAAGACCATCGAGTATTTCCATGCGGATCGACTCAACTACAGCGTGATCGGAACACCCAACCGCGTGGAATACGACCAGGGTTTCTTCGTGAAAAACGGCGACGGTTCGGCCGACATCAAGCCCATCGCCCATCTTTACAAGACCCAGGTATACACCCTGGCCAGACACATGGGTCTGCCCGAGGCGATCTGCAATACCACACCCACCACCGACACCTACAGCCTGCCCCAGGGCCAGGACGAGTTCTACTACGCGCTGCCTTACGACAAGATGGATCTGGCACTCTGGGCACACAACCACGGACGCCCTGCGGCAGAGCTGGCCGAGGCGCTCGGCATCGATGAGAAACAGGCGGAGCTGGTCTATGCCGACATCGAGGCGAAACGCAGCACCACGCGCTATCTGCATGCCAGACCCCGACTGGTGGAAGATGTGCCCGAGATCCGGTCGGGTAACTAAAAAACCGATCAGCGATCGGCCGATCGATGATGGAGCAACGGGACAGAGAGGGAGCAATCCGCCCGTTTCTCCAACCCTGATTCTTGGCCGGGAAGGGATATGCCGACGGCTTTGAATCGAGCTTCCGTTTCTTCATGAGCAAATTCAAAGACAGGATAAAAAAGCGCATCTCACCGTTGAGAGCATCCGATATCCCCGAGCTGCGGCGGTTTCAACGGGAACTCTTTGGTGGAGAAGAGGCCATCCAGGCAAGGGAAGACCATCACCGCTGGCTCTTCGACGGCAACCCTTACAACGAGGATGAAACGCCCCAGTTCTGGATCTACCGGGACGACCAGGGGAGGATCCAGGGGCAGCAGGCGGGCATTCCCTATGTGTTGCGGATCGGAAACAGGGAATGGCGTGCCTCCTGGGGCATCGACCTGATGCTCTCTCCCGCCTGTCAGGCACGCGGAATCGGCGCTGTCCTCAACGAACTCTATGTCCAGCGCAACGAGGTCACCACCGCGGCAGGGATAACGGAGGCGGCGCAGAAGGCCCATCGTCGCGCGGGATGGCTGGACCTGGGGAGCATCCCGCTCTACGCACGTCCGCTGAGCGCCGCCGGCATCCGGGCCGGCTTCCCGGACGACAGCACCAAGGGAGCCGTCGCCGGTGCCATCGGCCAGCCGCTGCTGCGTCTGGTGGAGGGCATCTGGACGATATATGCCCGCAGCAAAAAGGTACGTCTGGAACCGGTGGAGCGGTTCGACGAGCGCTCGGACACAGTCTGGAAAAATGTGAGGGAAGATTATCCCATTCTTGGCCGGCGCGACCTGGAGTACCTGCGCTGGCGCTTCGATTCGTCGCCCAACCGGGACGACTACCGCCGATTCTACCTCTACGTGGGGAACGACTTGAAAGGGTATGCCGTGATTCGCTATGGCAAGCGGGGAGAACGTCCGGCGGCCCTGCTCAGCGACTTTCTCTGTGCCGCCGGCCATCAGACCGCCCTGTTTGCATTGGCCATTCGCGCTGCGCGTGAAGGAGGAGCCAACGATCTCCACTGCGCCATTCTTTCACCCCACCTTCAGGAAAAGGAGATGAAGCTGCTCGGCTTCATTCCCCTCCCCCTCCGCTCCCGTTTCATGGCCACCACCGACCCTGAGCGGGGTCCCGACCGGTCGCTGCTTTCCAATCCCAACAACTGGTTCGTCACCATGGCCAACAGCGACATGGAGTGGATGTACCTGGACTGACGGCTCGGGGCTCCGGGGGAAGCCCCTTACCCTGACAGCGAAAAGCCGCGAAAACCGGGCGGTCAACAGCCGTTATTCCGGAAAGGCCGGCCCGCTCCCGAAGGTCTCGCGGAGATAGCTGATTACGTCGTTCAACTCCTGATCGGTCAGAAACTGCGGCGGCATGGCACCTGCGGTGTAATGTTTTCCGGGACTTTGAAACCCGTTGCGAATACTGTTGGCCAGCTCCTCGTCCGACTTGGTGAAACGGTGCCACTCTTCACGAAAATTGGCCGCCATGCCGTTGTTACCGTCACCGCTCTCCCCGTGGCACATGACACAACGCTGGAAATAGACCTCCTTCCCCCGCTCCGGATCACCGAAAGCGGCAAACGAGGAAGCGGATACCCCCAGCCACAGAACCACCACCATATAGAGGATTCTCATCTGCACTCTCCCGTCTACTCCGCCGGTTTTGCATCCACCAGCTCGATCTTCAGCTCTTTACTGTTGAAGGTATTGAACTCCGGAAAATTCTTGAACACCCAGCCCTTGGCCACGACCTCGCCCTCTTTGGTCACATGGACCAGCGCAGCCGGATTGTTCAAGGAATCCGAGGCGGAGGTGGCCTTCTCGAAGTCGCTGGTGTAGTCGGGCAGGAAGGCATCCACCGTCACCACCACCCCTTCTGCCACATCCTTCTCCCCACCAACGGGGACGGTGAGTTCGCTCTTCGAGCCCTCACCCGCGGAGACGGCCAGCCGGACCGCACTCCATTTCCCCTTCACGTTGTCGGGGACGACCACCTCGATCTCCTTCATCTGCGCGATCACCTCCGGCGGGTGGGCATCCAGCACCTCTCCCCCTTCGTCCGCTGGAGGGTGATCCGCGGGCATCTCCCCTTGGGACGCATCCACCATGTCGATAGGCGGATGGTTGGGAGGCAGCGGTGCACCAGGACGGTAGGGATCATCCACCGCCTCCTGTGCCGTCCCTTCCGCGCTGGAAACCGATGTCTCCGGCTCCTTCCCCCCGCATCCGGCGAGGAAAAGCAGCAAAACGGCCAACGACGAACCGATGATCGCCGACCGCACACCAAACCCCTTCATGTCGTTTCCCATAGTCTCTCCAAATCACTCTATCCAATCGAACCGGATTGGGCATCCCAACCGTTCGGCACAGGATACCACAGCCGCCCTGAATCACGGATCCGGACCGGCCATAGCCAAACCCGGAAGGTGTCTCCCGAGGTAACTATTCAGCTCACCCCTGAAATCCGCCATTTCTGCGTTGAAAAATGGCCATTTACACTCGTAAACTCACATTTTTCGCCTTGAACTGGCGAATTTCAGGGGCGATCCGAACAGTTACCGGCCCGTTTCATTCCATGCCGAATAGTTACCTCCCGAGAAGGGATAGACAGGGATTCCAGCCGATGATTCCCTTTCAGCGACCGGATGCGAATCTCTGCCGTACCCAGAGGAGCCCTCGCCGGATGCCCGAGACCATGCGCGGCAACAACCAGATCACGAGAACGAGGAAGAGCATCAGCAGTGCCAGAAAGAGCCAGGGGTGGTTCAAGGCGCTCCACAGTCCGGTAAATACCGTCACATCCTCTCCCAGGGAGACGGTCCAGTTGGAGAACGGTTCGGGGGAACCGTTGATCACCAGCCGCCCGCTCGCCTTGGTGGCGTGCGTGGCCGCCGCCACCCCTCCTCCCAGCAGCAGCCCGGCCAGTTCCGTCCCAGGCCCAATCTCCGCCATTCCGTTCGCCGCCAGCAGGGCACCGGCGGGAATGCGGACAAAGGTATGAATGGCGTCCCAGAGATTGTCCACCCCCGGCCACTTGTCGGTGAAGAATTCGACGCAGTACATCAGGCCGGCGGCCCAGAGAACCAGCGGATTGCTCAGGAATTGCAGCTCCGGCGGCAGCGTGATCTGTCCGCTGGAGCCAAGAAAACCCAGCACGAAGACGGCTGCGTAGAGATTGATTCCGCTGGCCCAGGCCGCCCCCATGGAGAGCGCAATGGTTTCCGTGACCCCCATCGACAACCTCCTTCCCTGCCGACAACCGGCGACTCATCCAGCCGGCGGAAGCGTCACAACCCCCTCTCCAGATCCGCCTTGATGTCGGAGAGATCCTCCAGACCGACGGCGATCCGCACCAGACCATCGCCGATTCCCGCCTCGGACCGCGCCTCCGGCGTCAGCCGCCCGTGGGTGGTGGTGGCAGGATGGGTAATGGTGCTCTTGGTATCCCCCAGGTTGGCGGTGACAGAGATGATCTCCGTACCGTCGATGAGCCGCCAGGCGGCCTCTTTGCCCCCCTTCAGATCGAACGCCAGCACCCCTCCAAACGCCCGCTGCTGCCGTTTCGCCAGCTCATGGTGGGGATGGGAGGGCAATCCGGAATAGTAGACCCGTTCGACCTGGGGAAGCTGCTCCAGCCATTGGGCCAATGCCAGCGCATTGGCGCTGTGGGCCTCCATCCGCAGTCGCAGAGTCTCCAGCCCCTTGAGAAAGATCCAGGCGTTGAAGGGGCTCATGGAGGGTCCGGCGGTACGCAGGAAACCAAACACCTTGTCCATCTGTTCGTTGCGCCCGATCACCGCTCCCCCAACCGCGCGCCCCTGTCCATCGATATATTTGGTGGCGGAGTGAATGACCACATCCGCCCCCAGCGTCAGCGGCCGCTGCAACGCCGGGGTACAGAAACAGTTGTCCACCACCAGCAGACAACCGTGCGCGTGAGCGAGCGCTGCAAGCGCCTCGATATCGGCAATCTCCGCCGTCGGGTTGGAAGGGGTCTCCACGAACAGCAGACGGGTGTTGGGCCGGATGGCTTGCTCCCAGGCCGCCAAGTCGGAAGGAGGTACATAACTGGTCTCGATGCCGAAACGCGCCAGATGATCATTGAACAACACCGTAATCGAACCGAAGATGGCCCGCGATGAAACGATGTGGTCCCCCCCATTCAACAACGCCATACAGCAGCTCAGGATGGCAGACATCCCCGAAGCGGTGGCCACGCAACGCTCGCCCCCTTCGAGTGCGGCCAGCCGCTGCTCGAAGGTGCGCACGGTGGGATTGGTGAAACGGGAGTAGATGTTGCCCGGCTGTTCTCCGGAAAAAACCGCCGCGGCTTCCGCCGCATCCTGAAACACGTAACTGGAGGTGGTGAAGATGGGCTCACTCTGTTCCCGCTCTTCAGTGCGTCGTTGACCAGCGCGTACAGCCAGCGTATCGAATCCAGGTTTACGATCCATTGTTTTTTCTGATCCTCTGTTGCAGGGTGTCGGCGAACCTTTTTTCCTCTTCGGCGGGCACAAAAAAACCCGCTCAGCTTGCGCTAAAGCAGGTTCGTCCTCTCTTTAGCTGAATTTGTTACGCGCCCGCAAGCTGAATCAAATCGGCGCGATGGACTGTCCCATAGTGTACGACAGATGTGTACGAAGTCAAACCGGCACGAATCTTTTCTCCCGTCAGTTTCCGGAGCGAAACATTCGGTCCAGCTCTCCCGCCGCCTCCTCATCCAGATAGAACTCCACCTCCCCTTTCGGATCCAGCATCTGGACCGGTAGCGGGGTTCCCTCTGGCGCCGAAGAGAAAATCTGGCCGATTACCTGCCGCTTGTCCTCTCCGGCCACCAGAAACAGCAGGTGACGAGCCGCCTCGATGACCGGAAAGGTGAGACTGATCCGCCAGGCGGACTTCTGCTCCACATAGACCGCGGCGACATGGTGCTCCCGTTGATGCAGAATATCTGTACCGGGAAACAGCGATGCCGTATGACCATCCGGTCCTATGCCCAGCAGGATCAGATCGAAACGCGGTATTCCCTCTTGTGACTTGGGAAGATTGGCGACCAACAATGCTTCGTATCGCGACGCTACCGCCTGCGGATCGCCCTTTTCGGTCTCGACAGGATGGACGTTTTCCGGCGGAATGGGAACATGGTCGAGCAACGCCTCTTTCGCCATTCTGAAGTTGCTTTCCGCATGTTCAGGGGAAACGAAACGTTCATCGCCAAAATAGATGTGAACACTCTGCCATCTGACCCTTTCCGCAAACTCGGGGGAGGCGAGCAGTCGGTAGAGCTGACGAGGCGTACTTCCACCGGCAAGCGCCACATGAAAGAGCCCGTTTTGGGCAATGGACTCCTCATATAGCTCCATCCAGCGATCGGCAGCGGCCCGGTTGAGCTGCCGCCGACTGGTGAATACCTTTATATGATCTGCTCGCAAACCGCCCCCCTTTCAAACCATCCGCCCAACACATCCAAGAAGGGCGGCTCTGAAGCCTTTTCTCCCCTTCTATTCCGCAGCTGCCGCCTTTCTGGGGCGACCCGCTTTCTTCTGTGTCGCAGTCCTGGTGCTCTTTTTCGCCCCGGTAGAAGACTTGGTAGTGCGCTTTGCGACCGTTTTTTCCTTCACCGAGTTCTTCTTGGCCTCGCTGTCCTTTTCCGGAGAGCCGCCGACAACCGGCTTGACAGACACCCGTTTCCCGGTATTTGCAGCTGCTTTCAGACGTGCTGCCCGCTTCTTCGCCTTGCGTGCCATCATGCGATCGTAACGCTTTTCCCATTGGGCGATGAAAGTGGCAACCGCCTTGTTCTTGGCGATCTCCTTCTTTTCCGCCTGAACCACGGCAGCCATGTCCTCTTTGACCTGGGCGGCCACTTCACGGGATTTCTGCTTCATCTCAGCGAGAGCCTCCGCTGCCTTGGCCACGGCCTCCCGCGCCCGCTCCACTGCCCTTTTGGCCGCAGCGGTCTTCTTCTCCTTGAAGTTTTGCGCTGCCGTCCTGACCCTTTCCTTCGCCGCATCCACCTTCTCCTGGGCCTTGGCGAGATTCGTTTCCGAACGTTCCAGCGCCTTCACGGATTTGGAGAGCGCTCTGATGGCCACGACCTGATCCTGATTGACAGGACTCTTTTCCATCAACTTGTTTGCGGAAGCAATCAGGTTGCTTGCCCGCTTTCTGATAGTGGTTGTCTTTTTCTTCGCCATTCGTTTGGTCACCCGTGTTACTAATAGGTTGAAAGAGATTTACATTGATTGATTATAACGATCGTTCTTTTTATTTCAATTACACACCCGAATTTTACCCGGCGATGGGTGGTTTTTCCGCGGTTTCCCGCATGTTTTGCGAATCGGTTCCCTCTTTCGGCGCCTCTCTCAGGGTTTTGGAGGGTTTTTCGACAGAATGGTCGTTTCCCTTATAACGGACGCCGACCGCCAACTCTTTAACATTTTTGGCGGACAGACAACGCTTCAGCAGCCTGTCCACCGCCTTGACCAGCTTCTCTACCCGATGAATGGAGGCAGTTTCCGGAACTATCTTTTCTCCCCGATCCCCGGCGCGACGCACGGCGAATATCACTTCGTCCAAGGATATGATCTCCGTGTCTCTCGCCGGAATCCACACAGGCGGCTGGTCGGCGCTTGCGATGATCAACTGCTGTTTTTCCAGAATCTTGAGCAGCTCCTCGACCCGGTTTTCCGCAACCCCGAGCGTTTGGGCAAGCTGCTCCATGTTCCAGTGCGGCTTTCGATAATAATGATGCTCCGCGATGAGCGTCAGGATCGACAGTGCCAATTTCTCCTTCAGCTCTTCGCTCATCTCCTCTGCCACCTGTTCTTCCCGAATCGAACCCGGATTCTGTATGTAGTATGCGGCCTGCGCACCGATCAGCACGATCAACCAGTTCAGATGCAACCAGATGAGAAAGGTGATCAGGATGGCAAAACTGGAATAGATGGCCGCATATTTGGTCGACGATGCAATGAACGAGGCAAAAGCCCATCCGGCAATCTGCCACAGAATGCTGGCGAAAATGGCCCCTCCCACGGCGGCTACGATCTTGACCCTGGTGTTGGGAACAAAAACGTAGATGAAGGAAAACGCCATAACGATAAGCACTTTAGGGATAGTTTTTCCCGCAATGTATAAAGCAGTGCCAAAAGGTTCGATGGTGAGCAGCTGCTGAACCACGGAGTTGCTCATCAGCGAGGCGCTCAACCCGATCGCCGAAAACATCAACACCGGACCGACCAGAATGACGCTGAGATAATCACTGAACCGCCGACCGAGACTGCGGTTTTCTTCCACTCGCCAGGTAAAATTGAAGGACTTTTCGATCTTGTTGACCAGGCTGATCACTGTATAGAAAAGCACAGCCAGTCCCACGGAACCCAGCACCCCAACCCGGACATTGCTCACGAAAGTGATGATCTTCTCGCCAACCTCCGCCCCTTTCGGACCGAGCGGTTCCAGAAACTGCAAGAGTAACGGCTCGAGCATGTTATAGACCCCGAAGGCGTGCAGTACCGAAAAACTCACTGCAAGCAGGGGAACCAGCGAGAGCAACGTCGTGTAGGAGAGACTCGATGCCCGCAGCGCCAGCTGTCCCTGTATCAGATCGCGCCCCAGGACATACACCAACCTCAGAAACCAGATGGAATATCGGATCAGCGCACCACTCTCCCGGCTTCTCTCCCGCCAGATGAATGTTTTGATTCCATGCAGAAAAAGTTTCATAGTCATCGTTCGACCCGTCGTGGAGCCCCGGGGACTCCTTCGTCCAACCTGACAGCCGCCTCTTCATGGCGGAAAAAGTGGAAGTTTACACCGGGCCGTTGCCGTACATCCATCCGTTCCGCAGCATCGGGATGCCCTGTCCGGCATGAAGTGCCGCTTTTTCAATCCGGAAACGACACTGACTGGAACGATTGCGTTTCAGGTTTCTTTAGAGCTTCCGGAACCACCGCTCCGACGAAAGATCCAGCAGAACAGATGTCTCAAATCGAATGAAACCGCCAGAATCGCCGGGATGGCCAGCAGGGTGATGACCGTTGCAAACGCCAGCCCCGAGGAGAGTGCGAGGGCCATGGGGGAGACGAACGGATCCATTCCGCCCCATCCGTAGGCGGTCGGCAGCAGGCCGAACACCGTGGTGGCCGCAGTGAGAATCACCGCCCGCAGGCGGCGCCTTCCAGCCTGGATGATGGCGTCGCGCCACTCGACTCCCCGCTCCATCGCCCGCTGCACGAACACCAGCAGCACCAGCGCGCTGTTTACCACAACACCGGAGAGCGCCACCATACCCATCAGGGCGAAAAAGGAGAGCGGCATCGGTTTCCAGAGCAGATCGTGCAGATAGAAGCTGACGATGATACCGATGGCGCCGAAAGGGATGGCGAGCAGCACGATCAACGGGAACCCCAGACTGTTGAACTGGATCGCCAGGATGAAGAAGATCCCCACGATGGCGAAGAGGAAGGAGAACATCAGATCACGAACCGACTCCTCGTTCTTCTCCTCTTCGCCACCGTAGTTGACCGTGATGGTCCCCCTCGTGTCGCCCAGCCATTGCGGCTCGTTCTCTTTTACCAGCCGGTTGATCTCCACGCTGGTCAGGCGATCGGTATCGATGTTTGCGGTCACCGTCACCACCCGCACACCAGCCTTGTGACGAATGGTGGAGTAGCCGGGATACTCCTCGAAGCGGGCGATCCTGGCCAGCGGCACCAGTCCACCATGTTTGTTGGGGATCTCCACCCGGCGAACCTGCTCGAGCTGTTTCTCTCCGTAGTCGGGATAATGGATGGTGACATCCACCTCCTCGGTTCCCCGGCGCAGCGTGGTGACCACCAGTCCATCCACCGCCGCGCGCAGATGGTTGGCGGCGGTGGCCAGGTCGATGCCCGCCCAGGCAGCCAGCTTGCGATCGAGCACGATATGCAGTTCGTCGTCTCCCCGCTGCAGGCCGCTCTCCACCGAGGTCACGCCGTCCACCTGCTCCAGAAAGGCGATCAAGCGGCGCGCGGCCGCCTCCCCCGCTGCGTTCTCCTTGCTGACGATCTCCACCTCCAGGGGACGGCCGGTGGGCGGCCCTCCCTTGATCTCCGTGAAAGCGATCTTGAGATCGGGAAACTGTCCGGGAAGCACCTTGGCCAGGCGATGCATGTCATCCATCGCATCGTGCTCCGGTCGGGAGACGGCCGGAGTATAGAGCACGCGGATCTGACCATAACGGGAACCACGCTGGGTGAGCGGATCTCCCGCATCGAGCGCGATCTGACCGGTGGTGACGATGGTCGCCTCCAGATATTTCGGATCGATACTGCCGCGAACCTCCTCGTCCACCTCCAGCATCCGTTTCTGCATCTGTTCGAGGGTGATGCCGGATGGGGCCGTGACCCGCAGGACGAACTGATCGACCCCGGCGGGCGGAAACAGCTGGAACGACATCTGCGTCTTCGCCAGCCAGATGGCCCCGGCAAGCATTCCGATGGAGATGAGAACCGTCAGCCAGCGAAGTTTGATGGCCAGCCTCAACAGCTTCGCATAACCGTTCTCCAGGGCGACGATCCACGCCCGCTCCTTGGGATGTTTGTGCGGATGAGCGATATGCGCCACGTGGCTGGGAAGGATGAAAAAGGACTCCAGCAGCGACAGGGCGAGCATCAGCATCACCACCACGGGAATGGAAACGATGAACTTGCCGATGATGCCGCTCATGAACAGCATCGGCAGGAAGGCGACGATGGTGGTGGCGACGGTGGTGGTCACCGGGCCGATCAGCTCGACCGCCCCTTTCACCGCAGCCTCCAGGGGGCGCATCCCCCTTTCCATGTGGTAGGTGATGTTCTCGCCGATGATGATGGCATCGTCCACCAGCATCCCGAGCACCATGATGAAACCCAGCATGGAGATCAGGTTAAGGGTGATCCCCGACAGGTAGAGGATGTAGAGGCCACAGAAGAAGACGATGGGCAGCCCCCAGGTGGTGGTGACGGCAACGGAGGGGCGCAGAAACAGAAACAGGGAGAGAAACACCAGGACGATTCCCACCGCACCGTTGTTGGTCAGTACCTCGAGACGCATGCGGGTGAAACGGGAAAAATCCTCGAAGGTCTTTACATGCACCTGCTCTCCGTAGAGCCGGGGCACCTCCTCCAGATAATCCTTGATGCGATCCACCACATCGATGATGTCCGCCTCGGTCTTTTTCAGGACGATCATGGAGAGCGCATTCTCACCGCTGACGTTGTAGAGAATACGGGCATCGGCCAGACTCTCTTCGATGGTGGCGACATCCCCGAGGCGCAGCACATCGCCCCGATCATTCGCCCGCAGCACCAGATCGGCCACATCCTGCGGACTCCTGAACTCACCGACGATGCGCAACGCCTTCTGGCCCGTCGGCGTATCCAGCTCACCCACCGGGGCGTTGACGTTCCAGCCACGCAGCAACTCGCTGATACGCCCGATGGAGACCCGGTGCCGGCGCAGTTTTTCGGGATCGATCACCACCCGCAGCTCGGTCTTGCGATCGCCCGGCCGCTGCACCATGGCCACCCCCTTCAGGTTGAGGATGTCCCGTTCGATACGATCTCCCAGACGTTTCAGCTCCACCGGCGGGAGGGGGGCGGAGATAGCCAGCCGGATCACCGGAAACACCGTGCCATCGATCTCCAGCACATAGGGCTCTCTGGGAAGATCGTCCGGCAGATCGGCCCGGTCCACCGCCAGCTGCACGTCGCTGGTGATTCGATCGCGATTGGTGGCATCGGGATCCAGCTCGAGCGTGATGGTCCCCGAGCCCGGGAAGGAGACCGAGATCATCTTGTCGATGCCGTTCAGCGCCTTGATCTCCTGCTCGATGGGAGTGATCACCAGCTGCTCCACCTCCTCGGGCGTGGCGCCGGGATAGGTGACCCCGATCTGGATCTGGTCGAGATTGACGTTGGGGAAGGCCTCGCGATTGATCTCGTAGGCCGCAAACAGTCCGAGCAGCAGGACCCCCAGGGAGATCAGGTTGACCAGCAGGCCCCGCTCGACGAAAAACCGGATCAGCCACGTCATCGGGTGAGTCTGCCTCTCAGCAGTGCAAGCGTGGCATAGCGCTTCAGCAGCTCCACCTGCTGCTGGTGAAGCGCCAGTTCGGCCGCCTGCAGTTCAGCCTCATGCTGGATCAGCAGATTGGTGTCGATGCGGGCATCCCGGTAAAGACGCTCCGATTCGCGATACTTCTCCTCCTCACTCTTCAGGCGCCGGCGATGACTCTCCAACGCGTTCCGGTTTTGAAGGATCTCGGCCACCAGACCGGCGATCCGGTAACGCAGCCGGTAACGCAGATTCTCCATCTCCTTCAGCACCCGCTCCCGCTCCAGCTGCGCCTGGTAGAGCGCGGCATCGAACCCCCGCCGATCGAGGGCCCGCTGAAACTCCAGGGAGATCCCCCCGGCCAGATTCGATCTGTCGACGGAACCGTACCCGGTATCCCCCGACAGGTTCTGCACCCCTGCGGCCACCACGAGATCCAGCTTGTCCCTGCGCTCGTCCCGCCGCTGCGCGATGGTCGCCTCGGCGATCTTCAGTCGCCCCTCGAGCCTTCGCAGTGCGGGGCTGAAGGCCACCGCATCGTCCACAAACGAATCGATGTCGTCCACCGAGACGGGAAAACGTTCCAGCTCCTCCGACAACCGGAGTCGGTTGTCCCACGGCGCGCCGATGAGCTGGTTGAGAGCGACCCGCTGCTGCTGCCGGAGCAGCTCCAGAGAGCGCTGGGCCGCCTCCTCCGCCCGCAGCCGCGCCTCGGCCTGGAGCTGGTCCTTCCGCTCCGCCAGCCCCAGTTCCATCTTGCGGTCGATGTACCGCTTCAGGCGGAGCGCCCGGTCGATGGCCCGCTGTCCGCTCTCCAGCCGGTAGCGGGTGAACAGCGCCCCGTAGAACAGGTCGATGACCTGCTGTGCAAGCTGCTCGCGCTGTTCACGACGACCCGCCTCGGCAATCTCCACCCGCTCCCCGGCCACAACCAGGCCCTGATTGTATTCGGGATTCCCCGCCCCCTTCCGCAGCGGCCTGCGGTACTCGAGATCGATGTTGACGTTGTTGGCGGGATTGGGATACCCGCGAAAGAAGGAGCCCCCGGAATTGTCCTCCCGCCGGTAGATGGCAGAGAGTGAAATCCGATCGCCGGACTCCAGCACCCGGCTCAACTCCCCGCCGGCGGAGAAGATGTCGCTCGGGGTTCCGATGAAAGAGAGATCCCGTGAATAGCCCGCCTTGCCTCCCAGCATGAACCCGAGCCGGCTCCTCACCTTGGGCAGCTCCTGGCGGGCGCGCTCCAGCTCCAGATCGGCCAGCGACAGCTCGGGATAGTTGTCGAACGCCCGTTGTATCAAGCGGGCAAGGCTCAGCTCATCGGCAGCCGCAGCGCAGAGAGAACAGGTCAGCAGTGAAACAGCGAACAAGCGAAGAATGGAGCGATTTATGGAGTTCTTTTTTCGCACTCGACATCCGCATGTCAACAAGTTCGATTGGGGCCGGTGGAGCAGACGGAACGGTTCGGCAGGCTGTCGAAAGGCACCTGCTGCGGCGACGGCCCCGGTCCGGAATCCTGCCTGCAACCAGACATCGCGCCTCCAACCTGCTCCGCAGCCACTCCTTCGACAACCTCGGAAAAATGGCGGAGAGGGCGGGATTCGAACCCGCGTGGGGCGGCAAAGCCCCCAGCCGATTTCGAGTCGGTGCCGGTATGACCACTTCGGTACCTCTCCGAGACTGGCATAGGATACGCGCTTCCCCCGGCGACAACAAGTCACCACCCGGCACCCCGAATGTCCCCGGATTCGACGCTCACCACCTTCAAAAACGCTCGATTCTCATGCAGACTACGAACGAACGGGCGCAGAACTCGGTGCAAAGGGGTAATCATTTGGCCCGTAACGGCCGAATATTCTACCATCCGCCGTTCAATCGCATCGGCGGCGATGCGGTGCCGACCAGCCAGACCCATGCGCAATACAGTGCTAAAACCAGCCTTCACCCTCGTCGTCGTCCTCGCCGGCGTCCTTTTCATCCTGCCGGCCGACGAACCCTCCCGGCTCGACCAGGTACTGCAGACCAACCAGCTGGTGGTGATCAGCCGCAACGCAGCCAGCACCTACTACCAGGATGGAGAGGACCCCGCCGGCCTGGAATTCGACCTGGTGAACATGTTCGCCGAACGGCTGGGCGTCGAGGTGAAGCTCATCGTTGCAAACGATCTCGAGGAGATATTCACCTCCCTCGCCGAAGGCAAGGCACACTTCGCCGCTGCCGGTCTCACCCAGACCCCCGACCGTCACAAACGACTGCGCTTCACCCCGCCCTACCAGTACGTCACCCAGCAGCTCATCTACCGGCAAGGCTCCCCCCGACCGCGGAGCATCGACGACCTGCAGAGAGGCAGACTGGTGGTGGTCGCCGGCAGCAGCCATCTGGAGAGATTGCGCGAGCTGCGCGAACGGCATCCCGGCCTGAGCTGGGAAACCAGCTCACGATTCACCAGCGACGATCTGCTCAGGATGGTGGAGTCCAGGGAGATCGATTTCACCATCGCCGACTCCAACGAACTGGCCCTGAGCCGCTATTTCTACCCTCACCTGCGCGTCGCCTTCGATATCAGCGAAAAACAGCCGGTCGCCTGGGCCTTTCCCATAGGGGACGACGACACCCTCTACCGCGAGGCAGTGAACTTCTTCGTGGAGATCCACAACAACGGCATCCTGGAACAGATCCTCGAACGATACTACGGGCACATCCAGGAATTCGACTACGTTGCCACCACCACCTTCAGACAGCACATCCGGCAGCGCCTGCCGAAATACCGTGAGCTCTTTCAGTCCGCCGGTCGACGCCACCGGGTGGACTGGCGCTTGCTGGCGGCGATGGCCTATCAGGAGTCCCACTGGAATCCACGCGCCGTCTCCCCCACCGGTGTGAGAGGCCTCATGATGCTGACCCAGATCACCGCCAGAAGGCTGGGGATCAAAAAGCGCACCGATCCAGCGCAGAGCATCGAGGGAGGGGCCCGCTATTTCCGAATGCTATTGGATCGCCTGCCGCAGGAAATCGTGGAGCCGGACCGGAGCTGGCTGGCCCTGGCGGCCTACAACATCGGCTACGGTCATCTCATGGACGGCCGGGAAATCACCCGTCAGACCGGGGGAAACCCGAACCTGTGGATGGACGTGAAGAAAAAACTTCCGCTGCTGCGGGACAAGGAGTGGTACCGGAAGACCCGCTACGGCTTCGCCCGCGGCGACGAGGCGGTACAGTATGTCGAAAACATCCGCAGCTACTACCGCTTCCTGCTGCGGGAGATGCCCGCCACGGTGGAGATGGCCAGAGAGGGGTGACAGCCCGCCCTCATCCTCTCCTGCGCCGGAAGAAAGCGCGCAACAGCTCGCCACACTCCCCTTCCAGCACACCTCCCTCCACCATCACCCGGTGATTGAGCCGATCCGTCCCCAGCACATCGAACACGCCGCCGGCCGCCCCACCCTTCCGATCACGGGCTCCGAACACCACCCGCGCAACCCGGGCATGGATGATGGCGCCGGCGCACATCACACACGGCTCCAGCGTCACATAAAGTACGGAACCGGGCAAACGGTAATTGCCCACCGAGGCCGCCGCGTTGCGCAACGCAACGATCTCCGCATGGGCGGTCGGATCGGAACTGCCAATGGGGCAGTTGCCCCCCTCCCCAAGCACCTCTCCCCCTCGTACCAGCACAGCGCCCACCGGCACCTCTCCCTCCGCCTCCGCCCTGCGCGCCAGATGCAACGCACGGCGCATCCAGTACGAATTCTCCTCACCGACGGACAAAGAGACCTCCCATCCACAACCACCGTCCTGGACACCAATGATAACCCGAATCGCAACTCGCAGCAGCGAAGAGCGCGGGATGGAAGAAGCTCAGGATATCCATCAGCCCACGAATCACGAATCACGAATCACGAATCACGAATCACGAATCACGAAACCGTATCCCGGAAGAAATGGTCGGGAAAGTTTGACGCCATGATTCAAGGATTCCGAAAAACGAAATCCGATTCCGTGGCTCGCTGATATTAAAAGTCTCAAAATTGTATTGACACGGAAAAAATCGTAGATGACTTTCCATCTTTATATTGCGGTCTTGCTATTTGTGTTGTATGAAGCGGTGTTGAAATAATTATGAGACTTTTATTAAAAGTCTCAAAATTGTACTGACACAGAAAAAATTATGGATGAATTTCCATCTACATTAATAACCTGATATTCACATAACGGGGGCGATAGTCGTAACGGTGCACGTCAAGGATTCGCTCTACCGGGCTGCAAAAACACGCAGCCCATTGTGGCGGGGAAACGATGGAGAACTCTGACATTACAGATAAAATAGTTCTCAAACTTTCCGCACCACCCACTCGTAATTCTAAAGAGGTATTTCATGGATCGAGATCTCAATCCGCCATTACCCGATGGTCGCGGGAGAACGGCTCCCACCATCATCGCGGCGTGGCGAACTCTTGAGTCCAATAGATGCGGTAATCGGAGCGGTCGTTCCGGTAACGAGCAACGCCCACCTCTGTATATACGCTTTTCATAATATTTGCACAATGACCAGGGCTGGACAACCAGCCCTCCATGACCTCTCTGACGGTATCAGGTCCGGCTGCAATGTTCTCACCTGTGGCCCGCCAGAGATAACCGGCATTGGTGAGACGCTGCGAGGGAGAGAGGCCATCCGAGCCAGTATGACTGAAAAAGTTGCGATCACCCATGTCTCGGCTATGGTCCAGAGCCACCCGGGCCAAAGTGCAATTCCACGCCAATGGCGGCGCTGCTGGAAACAATTCAGTACCGCACTGGCGGGCGGTCGATCGAGCCAAATTGATCTGATCAAGCATGTCCCGATCGGTTTCCGACATACAACCATTGGGGGTGGAGGGTGAATCATCCGACGGTGGCATGCTGGCGCCATCATCCGGGGATGGTACACCCTGCGATGGAGAGGGTTGGGTTTCTCTGTTGGACGTCGTTTCCTGGCCGTTACATGCACTGAGACCGACCATGAATACCAAGGCCGACCAACGATACGGTCTATAGTTCGTTATGAGCATTTGGTCACATTTTCGCGCCCCGTTCCCCGGAGCACATTGAATATATACATTCAATGAATCCGACAAGAATAACTGCCCGCCCCCAATCTCTCAAGCGCCTCACGGATTCAACTCGCCAGTGTATGGCTGGCCACGAATCCTGCATGCTGCTTTTGAACGGACAGCGTGATGGCCAATTCCGGGAATACCGCGAAAACCTTGCCCTCCATCGCGCGCGTGCTAATCTAAACACATCGTTCTCAATATAGAACGCCTACAATTTGTACTCGAGAAAACAATCCCTTAGCAGGGACACAGAAAGATGCATCTCAAGGTGATAGCCCGCGGCGTGGGCGCCCTAAGTATGGGCTTCAGCCTGACCCTGCTGCCTCCCATTGCGGTCTCCCTCTATTATCAGGATGGTGAAGTCTGGCATCTAACTTCCAGTTTCGCTGCCATTTTTCTCTGTGGAGGAAGCCTGTGGCTTGTCTCACTGGGCCCACAGGCCAAACTGCGTCGCCGGGACGGATTTCTGGTGGTGGCCCTCTTCTGGCTGTTGCTCGGCCTGCTGGGGATCTTTCCCTTCCTGTTTGGCTTGCAGATGTCCTTCATCGATGCCCTGTTCGAGTCGGTTTCCGGTCTGACTACCACCGGAGCCACCGTCATCTCGGGGCTCGATCAACTGCCTCGCTCCATACTGCTTTACCGCCAGGGACTACAGTGGTTTGGCGGTATGGGGCTGGTGGTGTTGGCGGTGGCGGTGATGCCCATGCTGGGGATCGGCGGAATGTCCATCTACCGGGCAGAGGTACCCGGCCCGTTGAAGGAGGAGAAGCTTACTCCGCGGCTGGCCCACAGCGCTCGTATCCTGTGGGGCCTGTACGTGGGAATCACCATTCTCTGTGCCACGGCTTACTGGATCGCCGGCATGAGCCCATTCGATGCCATCGCCCACAGTCTGGCCACCGTCTCCACCGGCGGTTTCTCTACCCACGATGCCAGTCTTGCCTACTTCCAGAGTCCTGCCATCGAGTTGATTGCCGTCCTGTTCATGCTGCTCGGCGGAATCAACTTCAGCATCCACTATTTTGTCTGGCACAGTCGTGACCTCCGCCACTACTGGCGGGACGTGGAGGTGCGTACCTTTCTGCTGTTCACTTCGGCGATGGTACTGGTCGTTGCGCTGGCGCTATACAGACTCGAGGAGGCGCACTGGCTCACCGCGTTGCGGGAATCACTGTTCGAGGTGGTCTCCGTGATCACCAGTACCGGGTTCGGGGTCGCCGACTTCTCCACCTGGCCCACCTTCCTGCCGGTGCTGATGATACTGATCGGCTTCATCGGTGGCTGCGGCGGTTCCACCGCGGGTGGCATGAAGGTGATGCGAGTACTGGCGCTGACCAAACTCGGATACCGGGAGATCATCCGCCTGCTTCATCCCCAGGGGCTGTTCCACACCCGGCTCGCCGGACGTCCGCTGGAGGAGAACATCGCCCAGGCGATCTGGGGATTCTTTTCCCTCTACCTCTTCACCTTCGTACTGCTGATGCTGGTCATGATGGCCGCCGGGATGGACCAGATCTCCGCTTTTTCCGCCATCGCCACCTGTATGAACAACCTCGGTCCCGGCCTGGGCAGCGTGGCGCAGAGTTTCGCCAGTCTCAACACGATAGAGAAGCTGACTGCGGTGGTAGCCATGCTGTTGGGACGCCTGGAGATCTTCACCCTGCTGGTTCTGCTTCAGCCCTCCTTCTGGCGCGAATGACCCCGTTGCCTTTTGTGTACAAACCGTTCGATATTGCATACAATCGGGATGCAACTCCGTGAAACCCGCCGAGGTACCGGTGCACCAGAACGAGACCGCCTCCACCACAGAAAGCTCGAAAAGGCGTGACGCCATCCAGCCGGTGGAGCGGCGCGCCGCCGTTTCTCTGGGGCTAATCTTCGGCCTGCGCTTGATCGGGCTGTTCATGATCCTGCCGGTCTTTTCCCTCTACGCCCATCAGCTGAGCGGCTACACGCCCACCTTGATGGGGCTGGCCATCGGTGCCTACGGTCTGACCCAGGCGGCCTTCCAGATCCCCTTCGGCCTGCTCTCCGACCGTATCGGGCGCAAAAGGGTCATCATCGCCGGTCTGCTCATCTTCGCGCTGGGCAGCGTGATCGCCGCGCTATCCGATTCCATCTACGGCGTGATCGCGGGGCGGGCACTGCAGGGAACGGGAGCCATCGCCGCGGCAATCATGGCACTGCTCGCCGACCTGACTCGCCCTACGGTACGCACCCGGGCGATGGCCATTCTCGGCGGCAGCGTCGGGATCTCCTTCACCCTGGCGCTGGTGCTGGGACCCGTGTTCAACGGCTGGATCGGTGTCCCGGGGATCTTCTGGATGACCGGCCTGCTCGCCTTGCTGGCCATTCTGGTGACCCGGGTCGTGGTACCGAACCCGGTGGAAAGCCACTTTCACGGCGATACCGAACCGGTGCCTGCCCAGTTCCGCCGCGTGCTGTCCGATCCGCAACTGCTGCGCCTGGACTTCGGCATCTTCACCCTGCACCTGCTGATCACCGCCAACTTCGTCGCCCTCCCGCTGCTGCTCCGGGATACCTTGCAACTGCCCTCGCCCCATCACTGGTGGCTCTATCTGCCCGTACTCCTCCTCTCGGTAGTCACCATGCTCCCCATCATCTTCTTCGGGGAACGGCGCGGTCTCGTCAAACCCATCTTCCTCAGTGCGATCGGACTGATGGGAGTGGCTGAGCTCGGGCTGGCCCTGTTCTCCCAGGGCATGACGGAAGTGGTGGTACTGCTCTATCTGTTCTTCGTCGGTTTCAACCTGATGGAAGCAACCCTCCCGTCGCTGGTCTCGAGAATGGCGCCGGCGCACAGCAAGGGTACCGCCATGGGGGTCTACAGCAGTTCCCAATTCCTTGGCGCCTTCGTGGGCGGTGCCGTTGGAGGCTGGCTGCTGGGACGTTTCGATGTCAGTGGGGTGTTTGCCGGCTGCATGACGATGACTCTCCTCTGGCTGGTGATCGCCTCCGGCATGGCCCCACCCGAAACCACGCCAAGCCGCCAGCGAACGGGAGAGACACAGCCATCCAGTATCGATTCAGGAGTCAATGGATGAAATCTTCACAATTGAAATCTCCCCCCCGGATTACCGCATTGGGCGAACATCTCGCCTATGGACTGGGCACATTGCTTCTTGCCGCCGGACCCGTTCTGGCGGGAATGGACATGATCACCTGGATGGCCATCTATATGGGGATCAACGCTGCGGTTCTGATCGGCATCTGTCTCCTCGGCATCCGGTACAGCCTCGGCGGTGGCCAAACCCGGTCTCGCAGAAGAGGATAGCCCGCCACAGTCTCCACGCAGAAGGATCTATATCAGAAAAAACTCAAGCTCCTCTCCAACCTGCCGATATCCCTGTCATTCCTGACAAACAGAGTCTTTCGAATAATGAAAACAGGGAACAACCAGAGCTCGATAAAGAGCTCAACAAAGAGAACTCTTTCCGAGAGTGCCCCATCCGTAAACAATCAGAACAGGTGTGTTTCCTTTGCGCCACTGCCCGCTGACGGCGGGGGCAAAGAGAGAAGGAGGGCGTCATGAAACCCAAGGTCCAACCGACCGGCGTCGAAATTCCCCTGTCGGATGATGATCTCATCGTCTCCAAGACAGACACCAAAGGACGTATCGTCTACGCCAACAAGGTGCTGATCGACGTGACAGGCTATCAGGAGCAGGAGCTGCTCGGAGTCCAGCACAACATCATTCGCCATCCGGACATGCCCCGCGGCATGTTCAAGCTGCTGTGGGACTACATTCGAAACGGGAAAGAGTACAACGGTTTCATCAAGAATCTGTGCAAGAACGGCAGTTTCTATTGGGTCTATACCAACGTCACTCCCAGCTACGACGCGAGCGGAAATCTGATCGGTTACTACTCCGCCCGCCGCAAGTGCAAACGGGAAGCCCTGCAGGTAATCGAACCACTCTACCGGGACATGCTCAGTGCAGAAAGGCAAGCTGGAGTCAGGGAGGCCATCGATGCTTCCATGGCTGTACTGAACAACCTGCTCGCCGACAAAGGAGTCAGTTATGACGAACTGGTCTGTACGCTTCAAGGTTGAACATCTGATCGTTACTGTCGCCCTCTGTTCCCTGGCACTGGCGGGTTACGATCTATGGCGCGCAGGGTTCGACCCCTTCGAGCTGGTATCCGTAATGGTGATCCTGGGCGGCCTGCTCCTGATCTACCAACAACAGCTTGAAAACCGCAGGACAGAGCAGAAGATCATCGATCTCTGCGAACTCATGGCCCGCGGAGAACTGGAACACCGAATCACCGAAATCCCGCCCAATCTCTCATCTTCCCGGGCGGCCTGGGCGCTGAACAGCGCCCTCGATCAGGTGGAGGTCTACATGAGAGAGACGGCCACCATGGTCAAGTACCAGAATCAGCGCAGGTTCTACCGCAAGGTGTTGACCACGGGCATGCACGGCATGTTCAAGAGAGGCCTGCAACAACTGGGCGAATCCCTCGCCGAGCTGGAGAAAGGATACTGGCAGAACACCCACCGGGAGATGCAGGCGCAGATTGCGGAGGCAAAGACTGCGGGATTGCTCGAGAACCTGCAGGATGTGCAAAAGGATCTGATGGCCATCACCCGGGAGATGAAAAACATCGCCCAACAATCGGGCGAGGCGGCCAGCAATGCCGAACAGAGCAGGGACGCAGTACAGCAGGTGATGGAGAATGGCCGGCAGATCATGACCAACATGTCCAGTTTGCGCCACACCTCCAGTGAACTCAACGAGAGCAGCGAAGCAATCACCAAGGTGGTGGGCCTGATCACCGGCATCGCCGAGCAAACCAACCTGCTGGCGCTGAATGCCGCCATCGAAGCGGCCCGCGCAGGGGAGCACGGCCGGGGCTTCGCAGTGGTGGCCGACGAGGTACGCGCCCTGGCCAAGAACACCAAGGACGCCATCTCCGAGGTGGGCACCATCATCGAACGGGTGGTGGCTGCGAGCCGCAAGATCGCCGCCGATTCGGAGCAGATCGATGAGCTGAGCACCGTCAGTAACGAACTGGTGGAGAAATTCGAGCTCTCCTTCACCCATTTCGCCGAGATGGCCCGGCATACCCACGAGTGGGTCTCCCACTCCGACATGGTGACCAACGTCTCACTGACCAAGGTGGATCATCTGCTCTACATGCAGCGGGCCTACCGGGCCATGGAGAAAGGAACCGATTCTCCCGAAGGGAAGGCGGTCATGGTGGATGAAAACAACTGCCGCTTCGGCAAGTGGCTGTTGCAGGATGACGGGGGTCAGCGCTACAGCCACCTGCCCAGTTTCTCCGCCATCGATCGGCCCCATCACCAGGTTCACCAGAACGTTCATCGGGCCATCCGGCTGTCCGAAGAGTCCTGGGAGAAAAACGTGGAACTGCAACAGGAGATCGTCCGGGCGATGCACGCCGCCGAAGAGGGCAGCCGCCAGCTGATGGGAATCCTGGCGAAACTGATCGAGGAAAAGATAGCCGAGGACGCCTTGCCGCAAAAAGCAGCCGCAACGGGCTGAACCCGCAAAGGAACTATCTTCGTCGGCACCGCCCAACCAGCGGTGCCGACAAACCGACCAGGCCGGCCACCACCGCTGCATAGCCGATCCCCATCAGCGACAGGTTGATGCCCCACTCCCGCAACGACAGCAGACTCCACACGTCCACATCCTGCATCTTGCCCACCATCACCCCGAGCGCGACGAACAGCGCCCCGAACGACAGATAGGCCACCGACTGCCCCGGCGAAGGAATACCGTAACGCTCGATCATCACCACCGATGAGACCACCACCACGAAGATACCGAACAGTTGATACCACATACCCTCACACCCTTTCCCGCCACATCAGTGAAAGTCCGAAGAGTGTCACCGCCGCCAGCACCACCGCCGGCCCGGCGGGCAGGTCCCATTGCAAGGAGGCCAGCAGTCCGCCGCTGACCGCCAGACAACCCATCCCTCCGGCATACAGCGCCATCTGTTCGGGAGTGCGGGAAAACGGCCGCACCGCCGCCGCCGGAACGATCAGCAGCGAGGTGATGAGCAGGATCCCCACCACCTTCATGGAAATGGCGATGAACAGTGCCAGTAACAGCATGAAACCGAGCCGCGCGGCATCCACCGGCACCCTCTCCACCCGGGCCAGCTCTTCATGGACGGTGTCCGCCAGCAGCGGCCGCCAGATGAAGGCGAGGCCGGCCAGCACCGCCAGCAGGATGAGATAGATACCGAGAATGTCGGCGCGAGAGACTGAAAGGATGTCGCCGAACAGATAGCCCAGCAGATCCAGTCGCAACCCCTCAAGGAACGCCAGTACCACCAGCCCCAGCGACAGCGCACCGTGCGAGAGGATCCCCAGCAGGGTATCGCTGGCCAGACGACGCTGACGCTGCATCAGGACCAGCAACAGCGCCAGCAGCAGGCAGACCGCCACGATGGTCAGGGTCACGCCGACCTGCAGCAGAAACCCCAGCGCCACCCCCAGCAGGGCCGAGTGAGCCAGCGTTTCGCCGAAATAGGCCATTCGCCGCCACACCACGAACGCCCCCAGCGGCCCCGCCGCCAGCGCTACCCCGATGCCCGCCAGCAGGGCGCGCAGCACGAACTCATCCACCCTTGCGCTCCTCTCCGGACCGCTTCTCCCCGGCCAGGAGCCGTCCATCGGGACCATGGCGATGATTGTGATGGTGGGTATAGGGCGCCAGCCCGGGAACGGCACCAAACAGCGCCAGGTAGGCGGGATCGCTGCTCACGTCTTCCGGAGAACCGGAGCAGCAGAGGTGACGGTTGAGACACAGCACCCGATCGGTAGTGGCCATCACCAGGTGGAGATCGTGGGAGACCAGCAGGATGCCACAGTCGAGCCGCTCCCGAATCTCGCCGATGAGGCGATAGAGCTCCAGCTGTCCGGTGATGTCCACTCCCTGCACCGGTTCATCCAGGACCAGCAGGTCGGGATCGCGCAACAACGCCCGTGCCAGCAGGATGCGCTGCAGCTCGCCGCCGGAGGCGTGCTGGATGGGGGTGTCCAGCAGGTACGCCACCCCTACCTCCGCAAGCACCCGACGAAGTCGCTGCGGGTCACACCGCCTCCCCAACGTGAGGAAACGGCGCACCGTGAGGGGCAGCACAGGGTTCACCACCAGCCGCTGTGGCATGTATCCGATGCGCAGACCGGGGCGCAACCAGACCGTTCCCCCATCCGGCTTCATCAGACCGAGCAGCACCCGCACCAGCGTCGACTTTCCAGCACCGTTGGGTCCAATGAGGGTAACGATCTCGCCACGATGGATGGCGAGGTCGACCTGCTCCAGGATCTGCCGTCCATGCCGTATCACCTCCACTCCGCGGGTTTCCGCAAGCAGCTCATCACCCTCTTTCATCGATCAACACCTGCCGGGGAAAATGTAATAAAATAGCTCGTTTACCCAAACCACTACAAGCATGCTGCGCACCATCGCCCGATTCATCCTCTGGCTTCCCCTCCTCTTTCTGCCGGTGGCAAACGCCTCGACGCCGGTGGTGGCCAGCATCCCGCCGCTCCACTCGTTGGTGGCGGGAGTGATGGAGGGGATCGCCGAACCGATTCTGTTGATCAAGGGAAACGCCTCCGTGCATGCATACAGCCTGCGCCCCTCGCAGGTACGCGCCCTCCATCGGGCCCAGGCGGTGTTCCGTATCGGCAGCAACCTCGAGCGCTTTCTCGACAAACCGCTCGCTGCACTGTCGCGGGAAGTGCGCGTGGTGAATCTCATGGAGTGGCCGGGGATCCGGCTGCTGCCCGGCCGCAGCGGCGGACTCTGGCAACGGCCGGCACACCACCACGGAGAGCATGGCTATCAGGATCCTCACATCTGGCTCGATCCCCGTAACGCGGAGGTGATGGTGACGGCCATCGTCGCCGTGCTCTCGGAGAAAGACCCGGAGCACACCGCCCGCTACCACGCGAACGGGGAGCGGTTGCGGGAAACGCTTCGCCGGCTGGATCGGGAGCTGGATACCACCCTGGCGCCGGTACGAAAGGTACCCTACCTGGTGTTCCACGACGCCTATCAATATTTCGAAAGCCGCTACGGGCTGCACGCGCTGGGCGCCGTCGTCGCCACACCGGAGCGCACACCGGGGGCACGCCGCCTGCGGCAGGTGAGGAAGCTCATCCGCGAAAGGGCGATCCGCTGTCTGTTCCGCGAACCCCAGTTCACCCCCGCCTGGCTCGATCTGCTCCGTGAAGGCACCCCTCTGCGTATCGGCACGCTGGATCCCCTGGGAGCGGATCTGCCCCCGGGCCCCGACCTCTATTTCACCCTGATGCGCCGGCTGGCAGCATCGCTGACCCAATGTCTGAAAAAAGCACGATGAACGACGCGATCCGGAAACAGGTAGAACGCCGCCGGGCGTTCGCCATCATCTCCCACCCCGATGCGGGCAAGACCACGCTGACCGAAAAGCTGCTGCTCTACGGCGGCGCCATCCAGCTCGCCGGTACGGTCAAGGGGCGCAAGGCGGCCCGCCACGCCACCTCCGACTGGATGGAGATGGAGAAGCAGCGTGGCATCTCGGTCACCTCGTCGGTGATGCAGTTCCCCTACCGGGAGTGCGTGCTGAACCTGCTGGACACGCCGGGCCACGAGGACTTCTCCGAGGACACCTATCGCACCCTGACCGCGGTGGACACCGCCCTGATGGTGATCGACGTGGCCAAGGGGGTGGAGGCGCGCACCATCAAGCTGATGGAGGTGTGCCGCCTGCGTGACACCCCCATCATCACCTTCATCAACAAGCTGGACCGCGAAGGCCGCCCGGCGCTGGATCTGCTGGACGAGGTGGAAACCATACTCGACATCCCCTGCGCCCCCATCACCTGGCCCATCGGCATGGGCAAATCCTTCAAGGGGGTGTTCAATCTCCATACCGATCGCATCCACCTGTTCAGCCCCACCCACGGAGGCAGGATCCAACAGGGAGAGATCATCGAGGGGCTCGACAACCCCCGGCTGGAGGAGCTGTTCGGCAGCCTGGCCGGAGAACTGCGCGAGGAGGTGGAACTGGTGCGGGGCGCCAGCAATCCGTTCGACCTGGAGGCGTTCCGCGCCGGTGAACAGACACCGGTGTTCTTCGGCTCCGCCATCAACAACTTCGGCGTCGAGGATCTGCTCGACGCCCTGGTGGAATACGCGCTGCCGCCGCAGCCCCGGCAGACCACCACCCGCAGCGTGGATCCCCACGAGGAGAAATTCTCCGGCTTCGTGTTCAAGGTGCAGGCCAACATGGATCCCCAGCACCGGGATCGCATCGCCTTCCTGCGGGTCTGCTCGGGGCGCTATCACAAGGGAATGAAGATGCGCCACGTGCGCATCGGCAAGGATCTGCGCAACGCCTCCGCCACCACCTTCCTCGCCCGCGAGCGTGGCCATGTGGAAGAGGCGTGGGCCGGCGACATCATCGGCCTGCCCAACCACGGCACCATCCAGATCGGCGACACCTTCACCGAGGGGGAGGAGCTGAAGTTCACCGGCATCCCCAACTTCGCGCCGGAGCTGTTCCGCCGCGCACAGCTCAAGGACCCGCTGCGCATGAAAGCACTGCAGAAGGGACTGACCCAGCTGAGTGAGGAGGGAGCCACCCAGCTCTTCCGGCCACTGAACAACAACGACCTGATCCTCGGCGCCGTTGGGATCCTGCAGTTCGACGTGGTGGCGCAGCGGCTGAAGACCGAATACAAGGTGGAGTGCCTGTTCGAACCGGTCAACGTCGCCACCGCCCGCTGGGTGACCTGCGACGATGCGCAGAAGCTGGCGGAATTCCGCACCAGGGCAGCGGACAACCTGGCACTGGACGGGAGCGGCAACCTCACCTATCTGGCCCCCACCCGGGTCAATCTGGACCTCACCATGGAGCGCTGGCCGGAGATCAGGTTCCACGCCACCCGTGAGCACTGACGGAATGTCGAAAAAGCCGGCCTTGGCTTTTCAATCAACGCGATCCAACTCGCCGGCGTAACGCAGCCTGATTCAGAAAAGCTCTTTGTCATGCGACGGGCAGCCCTGAGCATATTTGACATACCATATTTAATATATATACTTTTTATGGTATGTGGGTGATATACGAACACCGGCGCGTCGCCAAAAGCTTGAAAGGAGCCCCCATTGAAGTACTCAAGAGGTACGAGAAATGGAAAGATATAGTGGCTGTCTCGGGGCCACAGGGGCTGAAGAGAATCAAAGGCTTGAATAATGAAGCGCTTTCAGGGAAATGGAAAGGCTGTCGATCCTCCAGGCTGAACATCCAGTATCGGGTTATCTATAGAGTGGAAGGTGACAAGGTTTTGGTTCTGGTTGAAGACGTTGCGCCCCATGACTATCGAAGGGAGTAACATGAGAGATTATAGAAAAGCCCAAAAAAACATAGAGGTTACGGTTGGTGAGTCCGTGAGGATTATTCGTGAGCTTCAAGGGCTCAGCCAGAACGATCTGGCTGAGTTGACGGGGATCCCCCAGTCCACGATTTCAGCTATTGAGAATAACAGGGTCCAGCTGGGTGTTGAGCGCGCCAAAGTGTTGGCAAGGGCATTGAGTTGTCATCCCGCTGTTCTCGTGTTCCCTGGCTGGGATGTAGAGCAGGAATCGGCCGCATAACGACGCGCTTGACCTGGCCCACCGCCAAGAGTGTTCTGAGCTTCCGCGGCCCATCGCCGGGCTGCCCGCAAATCGGTGCCCCGAATTACCGATTCGGCCATGACCGGCGGAAAACCCATTTTCTCCCGCCATCCCTGAAAAAACCCGGTGGGCTCTTCCAGGCTTTCCGGGGGACGCGGACGACCTGAAGATTCTCTCCGTCCAGGGTATGCGATATGATGGAAATCCAGCTCACAGGAGGAACCCATCCATGGCATCGAATCGGCACCCATCTCCCCCCGGCACCCTCTTCCCTGCCCTGCTGTTGTCGATCGCGCTGCTTGCGTCCTGCTCTCCACCCGCCGGCTACCGGGTGACCGTGGAGAATCGCAGCGGGCAGGCCATCGATGAATTCCTCTTGCAGGCGAACGGAAAGGACTTCTACCTCGGTACGTTGCCCCCGGGTGCAAGGACCGACAAGAAGCTGAAACTCTCCGCAGCGGGCCGCATCGATTACCGATTCAAGATTGGGGAAAACTGCCAGGCAGGACGGCTGGAGGAACATGCAGCACCGTCGAGCCGTGGCGACAAGACCCTCATCATCGAGCCGGGCGGCGCGGTCCGCATCATCGACAACATCCGTCACACCGAAGTGAAAAAGTCGACCGGGAAGAAAGCGGAAGGGTGGGCACTGCCCTGCATGATTCCAGGGTGACTCCATCGGGAAACGAACGGCCATCAGGATGATCCCCAGGGAGTACCGCCGCATCACACTGTTCTCCCTCCTGCTCTTCGCCCCTGCGGTGCCGGCCAGGGAGCTGACGGTCGTGCCCGGTTACCAACGGGGTCCTCTCATCGCCAGCGAAACCTTCTCCGGCGGCCTGAAGCACTGGCTGGCGGAAGGAGGAATCGCCGCCCGCATCCAGGAAGGCAAGCTCCTTCTCGAATCCCGCCAACCGGGAGCCGACAATCCGAAGGGCAACCTCTGGTGGCGAAAGGAGTTCCCGGAGCCCTACCTCATCGAATTCGACTACCAGTCCCTGAGCAGCAATGGCCTGACCATGGTGTTCTGGAACGCTCACGGGATCGACGGCAGGGAGATCTTTTCCTGGAAGAGAAGCGGCAAGTACACCGAATACATCAGCAGCAACCTGCGCGCCTACCACCTCTCCTTCCACCGCTTCGGGAGCGGTCTCTCGAACATCCGCAAGGCACCCGGTTTCCACCTGCTGTCTACGGCGAAAGATCCCGTCGCCCCCGACGACCGGCGCGTACACCACTTCCGCATCGTCGTCACCGGAAAACGGCAAAGGGTTTTCGTGGACGGCAGACTGCTCCACGACATCCTCGACGACGGAAAACCCTGCCTCAACCGCCATCCGTGGCAGCATCCCCTGCCCTGCCCCGGCACCGGCCCGGCTTCCACGCACGGCGCATTCGGCATCCGTGTGACCCAGCGACAGAAAGCGCTCTTCGACAACGTACGGGTATACACGCTCGTTGCCACAGAACGGCCGCCCGGTGAGGAGCGGTGAAATCAAATCGATGGGGTCAAATCGATGGGGTCAGAGTCATTGATTTTTCCTGAGCTCCCGGTATCTCGCGGATTTTCGGTCCCCTCCCCGCGGCAGGGGAGATGCACGGCGCCCGGTTCGCCTCTCTATCCGCTTCCTGAAACCCTCTCCGCCC
>Ga0256832_1000039_pt1 | contig 79591 bp, 68 predicted proteins | sample 134614metaG_FD_190534 | JGI IMG/M metagenome (GOLD analysis project Ga0256832, IMG submission 190534) | Hydrothermal vent microbial communities from Lau Basin, Pacific Ocean - 134-614 | ecosystem: Environmental > Aquatic > Marine > Hydrothermal vents | place: Pacific Ocean: Lau Basin | collected...
CAAAATAAAATACGACGACGACCACACCGGTTGCGGAACACCGGTATCTATGTTTAAAGTGGAAAACTAAAGAAAAAAAGCAAAAAAAGAAAAAGAAAAAAACAAAAAGACCTCAACCTAAATCTGATATATATATATCCTTAATTGAAATTAAAATTTAAGGATAGATATATGGATATCAGAAAAGACGCCGAAGGATAAAATCCTGATGGCGTCTTTTTAATACAAGAAACAAAATATTTCCAACAAGCGAAAATCAAACAAAAAGCAGTGTTTAATTTTAAGGATATGAAGTAAGGAACAAGACAACAAATAAAATGATGGAGGAGCAAACATCAAAGGGGAGTATTATGATATTATTGATAATATCATAATATAACACAAGGGGTGACTGGAGATTTGGTGGGAATGAAATTATTTTTTTTAAAAAATCGCCAGAGGTGTAATGTCAGAGGTGCAATAATACTGCCTGTAAACTACCTGCCTTTATTTTGGTAACATTATTTATGAACTATTCACTCTGATTTGGGTAACATTATTTATGGAGTAACGAATTTTTGGTCAAATTTTTCTTTTGTGGTATACTGAGTTCCCAATGACAAATTACTCAAAACAGCTCACTTATAGAAATCGTTTTAATAAACCGCTGGTTCACTTTAATTGAATACTCATTTCAGGGGGCATTTGGAGAATAGTCTCTTTTTTTGTCTTTGGGATAAGTGACAGAGAGAAATGAATTCTAAATATGTTTCGCTAAATATTTGGCAAAAATAATTTTTAAAAAATACAAAAATGAATATCAAAAAAGTTAGGACGCGAGAAGGAATCGTTGTTCCCATGGATTCTTCAAGGATTGAAAAAGCTATTAAGAAAGCTTGCCAGGCGGTCCAAGAGTCGGAAACAAAATGGGTGCCGATTTTGGTAAAAAAAATTATTAGAGAATTGGAGAAAAAGTATGGTCGGCGATCCGGACGGCAAATTCCCGGTGTGGAAAATATTCAAGATATTGTGGAGAAAAATTTAATGGAATCCGGCCATTATGAGGTGGCCAAAGCTTATATTTTGTACAGAAACAAACACCAAAAACAAAGAGAGAGAGCCAAGCAAAAATTAATCAAACAGTTTGAGCAAGACTCTTTGATGGTGATCAAATCAAACGGACGCCGAGAACTGTTTGATATTACCAAAATTAAAAAGGTTTTTGACCGAGCGGCGGTTGGTTATGAAAATGAATGCACTTTTGATGAATTTATAGAGGCTTTCAAAAAGAATATTGTGGAAGATATGAAAACCGCCGACATTCATAAATTGATGATTAAGACCTGTATAGATTTGGTTTCGGTGGAAAATATTTACTGGCAAAATATCGCTTCCCGGATTTTCACGGCCAATTTGTACAAAGAGGCCTCGCGAAATCGCAAAATTGCCATTTCGGAAATTTACACTCCCGAAAGTTATTTGGCTTTGTTTAAAGAATATGTAAAAAACGGTTTATATTACAAGGATTTTTTCAAATATTACAGTGAAAAAGATATTTTGGAAGCGGGTCGGCATTTAAATATGGATACCGATGATAATTACGAATATACTACGGTTGTTTCTCTGAATAAACGCTATTTGCAAAACCCAAACGGAGTAATCAAGGAATTGCCCCAAGAAGCTTATATGTCGGTGGCTCTCTTTTTAGCTATTCCGGAGAAAAAGAAGGATCGTCTGCGATTTGCCTTACAAATTTATGAAGCTTGCTCAACTCAAAAAATTTCCCTGCCAACGCCAACCTTGCTGAACGCTCGCACAAATTACCATCAGCTTTCCAGTTGTTTTCAGTTGAATATTGGCGATGATTTGCGTTCCATTTATCACAACATTGAAAATATGGCCCAGATTTCCAAATTTGGCGGTGGAATGGGAGTTTATTTGGGTAATATTCGCGCTCGTGAATCTATGATTAGAGGAGTAAAAAATGTTTCCGGTGGAGTTATTCCTTGGATAAAGGTTATCAACGACACCGCCACCGCCGTTAATCAGTTGGGGTCACGTCTGGGAGTGATTGCTATCACCTTGGATATTTGGCACTATGATATTTATGATTTTCTGGATTTACAAACAGAGACCGGTGATATCCGCGCCAAAGCTTTTGATATTTTTCCGGCCATTTCCGTTCCTGATATTTTTATGAGAAGAGTGCGCGCCGATAAAAATTGGACATTGTTTGACCCCCATGAAATTGAAATTCTTTATGGTAAAAAATTACAAGATGTTTATGGGGAGGATTTTGAAAAATTTTATAAGACCCTGGAAAAAGACAATCGTTTGGAGGTACGAAAAACAGTAAAGGCTAAAGAGTTGTTTAAAAAATTCTTGAAAACAGTGGTGGAAACCGGAATGCCTCATGTCTTTTTTAGGGATACCGTTAATAAGGCTAATGCCAATAAACACGCCGGAATGGTTTATTCTTCCCAAGCTTGCACGGAAATTTGTCAAAATTCCAAACCGGCGGAGTTTGTTGGTGAAACCCAGGAAAACGGTAAAATTGTTTTGCGTTATACACCGGGTGATTTGGTGGTTTGTAATTTGGCTTCTGTAAATGTGGCCAAGGTTCACGATGACAAAACCATGGCTAAAATTTTTCCGATTATTGAAAGAATTATTGATAATGTAATCACCCTAACCGCTTTTCCGGTGGAGGAAGCGCGACATACGGCAGAGCGTTATCGCAGTATCGGTATCGGTTATTTGGGATTGGCGGAGCATTTGGCCACAAACAAAATTCCCTACGACAGCTTGAAGGCCAGACGTTATGTTAATAAATTATTTGAGCGATTTGCTTATCATACTTACCGCGCTTCCGTTGATTTAGCAAAAGAGAGAGGGCACTATAAGGTTTATCCCGGTAGTGATTATGATAAGGGATTGATTTTGGGGCGAAAAGTTGATTGGTACAAGAAAAACACGAGATATGGAAAAGACTGGGAAAAATTGTTTAGGGATATGAAAAAATATGGGGTTCGCTTTTCTTATCACAGCGCGCCGGCGCCCAACACTTCCACCGCCGGCTTAGCCGGAACGACAGCCGCTCTTTTGCCAATTTATAAACGCTACTTTGTGGAAACAAATCTGTCGGCGCCGACTGTCCGGGTGGCCCCCAAGCTAAACAAAGAAAATTATTGGTTTTACAAAGAGTATGTTTCCATGGATATGAAAGATGTGATAGATATGATTGCCGTTATTTACAAATGGATGGATCAATCTATCAGCTTTGAGTGGATGATTGACCCCAGCCGTACCAGTCCTTTTCAACTCTACGAATATTATTTCCGTGCCTGGAAAAAAGGAATCAAGACCGTTTATTACGTTCGTTCTTTGTCCGGAGAGGTTAAGGATGTTTGCGAATCTTGTTCCGGTTAAATTGTTTGTGTTTGTTTTCTTTTGATTGTTTTAGTTTGGATTACATTTTAAACTTAATTTTTAAAACATAAAAATGTTAAAAAGAAATAAAATATTTAATCCGCAAGGAGAAGATAATTCTGCTAAAAGAAGAATTATTAAAGGTGACACAACCGGTTTGTTTCAACTAAATGACGCTCGTTATTCCTGGGCAACCTCTCTGTATCCGGTGATGATTGGCAATTTTTGGATTCCGGAAAAGGTTTCCGGGCTGAAGGATGATGCCAGAATGTTTCGCAGCGATCTTTCCGAAGCAGAACAGCGCGCCTATAAAGGAATTCTATCTTTTTTAATTTTTTTGGACTCTATCCAAACAGTTAATATTCCGAATTTTTCCGACTACATTACTTCGCCGGAAGTCAACCTTCTTCTTTCCATTCAAGCCTATCAAGAAGCTATTCACTCCCAGTCTTACGCCACCATTTTGGAAACTGTTGTAGATAGTAAAGAGAGAGAGGAAATTTATTATTTTTGGCGAGATAATGAAATTTTATTAAAGAGGAATGAGTATATTGGCAAAATTTATCAGGATTTTATTGACAGGCCGACCGACAAGAATTTTTTCCGGGGAATTATTGGAAATTATTTATTAGAATCTCTGTATTTTTATAATGGATTTGCTTTCTTTGATACCTTGGTGGATAAAATGAAAATGTTGGCCACCGGTAGGATGATTTCTTATATTCGTCGTGACGAACTAACTCACGTAACGCTTTTTGCCAACATCATTCGGGAAATTAAAAATGAATTTCCCAAGATATTTGATGAAAATTTGATTTATAAGATGTTTGAGACAGCCGTTAAACAGGATATTGATTGGAGTATTCATATCTTGGGAAATAAAATCCCGGGAATAACAGAGGAGACGACCCGCGCCTACACCAAATGGCTGGCCAACCAACGTTTGGAGTTGTTAGGATTAAAACCTTTATATCCGGAAGCGGTGGAGAATCCGTATAAACACTTGGAACGTCTTCAGGACACTAATAGTGATAAAAGTAATTTTTTGGAAACAACTGTTATTAATTATACTCAATCCAGTAGCTTGAATGGTAGTTGGGATTTTTGACGTCGGTTGCTTGTTGTTTAAAAATCGGCCGGGAGGCCGGTTTTTTTCTTGTTTTGTGAAATCTTTTTGGCAACAAAACACCTGGCCAAAACATTGTTAAAAGCAAAATATTTCTTAATCCCGAAGTGCATTTTGATTACAGAGCTTCTTTCGGTTTTAAATCTTTTTAAATTATAAACGCTTCTTATACTATCATATAAGGTTGTATGATAGTATGTGGTTTGTTTTGTTTTAGCGGTGTTTTGTTTTATTTTGTTTTGTTTGTTTTTGTTTTTTGTTTTTGTTTTTTTATTTTTGTGTTTTAATTTTATTTACAATGTTATCATCTTCACGGATAACATTCCTCAGAAATAAAAACTTTTTATTCAATTGAAAAACAATGTGATTGAATGTCTGGCTGATGTATATTTAAGCAATAAACTTCAAACCGAATTGGTTGTCATATTCTCTCTTGGGATAGAATTCTATAAATTGATTAGTAGGATAAGATAAATGATTGCTGAGAATATAATCTTAAAAAGAAGCGTGTCTCTCTTGTTTTTAGGATTATTAATTATCCAGTAGTTTAGTGAACCTATTATTAAAGCCGGAAAAAATAGTTTTTTGTTTTGAAAAATCCATACCGATCCCAAGTAAAGCAAAAAAGTTATTGTCCCAAAGTATAGTCTGGCATTTTTTTCACCAAAAAGATTGGCGATGGTGATGATGTTGTTAGTTTTGTCAGCTTCTATATCTTTGAGGTCTTTAATTGGTAAAATTAGTGAGTAGGCAAAAAATAGAAAAATAACTATTTGCCAAGGAAAATTTACATTCATTTGAAAACCGGCGCTAAGATGGTAGCCAACAAGAAAAAACAACAAGGAGGCCAGGGCGGAGACCAATCCGCTAATCCAAGGAAATCTTTTCAGTTTAAAAGGATATTTGGAATAAATTGAGGTAAGAAGAAAATAAAGCGCTATTAGAGAAAAAATTGTTCCGCTGACTGAAATAGCAAACAATGAGGCTAACAGTAAAAATATTAAAGCATAATTTTTGTAAATTGAAACTGGTATTTTGCCGGCTACCAACGGCCTGTTTTTGTTGGACAGTTGATCAATTTGATAATCTTCCAGATCATTGATAATAACCGCAAACAACCAGCTGAATAAAACGGCTAAAAAAATGTTTATAAGGGCAACTGTGGAAAAAAAGTCAAAGCGAGCGTTTTCCGGAAAATAGTACAGTCCCAAAAGGAAGCCGGTGGTCACCAGTCCAAAATTAAACAAAATTTGAGGAAAACGAATGTTTTTGGTTAGACTTTGAAAAATTTTGGAGCTGGCGACGGTTTGAAAAATCAGCAGTAAAATTAGCAAGATGAGATTGTAAATCAAGGAAATTTTGTAGAAAAAAGCGACTGTCATTTTCTTTTCCGGCAGGGCAAAGATTTGTAGAGGAGTGTTAAAGAATTTAACTACATCCAAGTCGCTGAGGTTAAACAGTTGCTGTTTTTGAAAAAGATTGGTTATAAAAACTATAATGCTGGGTAGAGCGATGGTTAAATAAAAAATTGAATATACCCCCAAGCCGGCAAAAATGGCCAAGAATAAATTTCTTTTTTTTAAAAAAGTGTAGAAAGTTGTGATGATGACAATGAAGATAATTTCTATCCTGGTGCCGTAAAGAATTCCCACCGGTTTTAGTGGTCCAAAAAAAAGAAAAAAATTCTTTAAGATTTCCTTTGGACCAGCGTAGAGATAGAAACTGATGTGAAAATTGTTGCCTAAGATAATTTTATCTATAATTGGCCAAAAAATTATTGCCCAAAACCCCCAAAGAACGAAGCTGGCTGTTTTTTTAAGTTGAGGATTAAAGAAGAGATTTTGTTTGAAAGTTGTTTCTTTTTTCCACCCTCTTTTTCTGGTAATAAAAAACAGAAAAAGGGTTATACTTAAGTAAAGAATTAGATAATAGGGTTGGATTACTTCACCAATAAAATATTCCGCCGAGATCGAAGGGAAGTTGTAAGTAATAAATTGAAAAAATAAATTGAGCGCGGAAAGAGTTAAAAAAGCGACCAACCAGGTGTTAAAATTTAATGGTTGGTTTTCTAAGAAGTTTATGATTTTTTTTAAGTGATTGATAACCATTTTCTTGTGTCCTCGGCAGGAATTGAACCTGCATTTAATCCTTAGGAGGGATTTGTTCTATCCATTAAACTACGAGGACAAGAATTAGTCGTGGACCATACCGGACTTGAACCGGTTACCTCACCCATGCCATGGGTGCGCTCTACCAGGTGAGCTAATGGCCCGCTTAAGTATTCAAAACCTGCTTGTCTATAATCTAATATTTCTGAGAAATAGTCAAGTTTAGTGTTTTTTTACTTATGTTTTGAAAAATGATATGATGAACCAAGAAAAGACTGTTTTTTCTTGTTTTCACTAGATTTTCTGGATTTGGTTGAAGTTTTACTAAATCAAAAAACTGTTTTTAAGATAGTTTAAAAAGAAAAAATGAGGGTTTTTTTAAAGTTTCTTTTTTTATTTATTCTGGTTGGCGCTTTTTGGTTTGGTTGGCAGTATTCTGTTAAAGATAATCTGGGGAAATCATTGAAGACCGCTCACTTTTCCGATGTTTTGGATTCCCGACAAATAAGTGCTTGGGTGGAAAACTTGAGGAAAAAAATCAATAACCAAACCGTTTTTAAAGTCTTTCCTGTTAATCCTTGTAAAAAAACCATTTATTATGACCTGGGAAACATAGACCCTCGTTATGGTTTAAATAGAGATAAAATATTGTCCCTATTAGAAAAAGCGGAGCAACCCTGGGAAGAGGAAGGTAAATATAATTTATTTGAATACCGACCAGGAGCAGATTTTAAAATAAATTTTATCTTTGATGATAGACAAAGGCGTACACTGGCCTTGAAAAACTTAGACCAGACCTTAAACACTTTAAAAAGTGAGCGGGACAGACAAATTGAAAAGTTTAAGTCAAGAAATAGAAAATATAATGAGTTAGTGGCTCGTTACAAGAAAAAATTAGCTCATTTCCAAGCTGAGCTAAAAAAATACAACAAAAAAGTGGAATATTGGCGAAAACAAGGAGGAGCTCCTCCGGAAGAATATAAAAAATTATCAAAGGAATATAAAAAACTACAGAAGGAGAAGGCTAGTTTGGAGGATGATGTTGAGGAAATAAACGGTTTGGCCAAACAGATAAATAAAACAATTCGCAAGGAAAAAACTATCGTTAAAAAATATAACGACCAGGTTTTAACTTATAAGACAAAATTTGGTGTGGTAAAGAGGTTTGAGCAGGGAAAATATACCGGCAAAGAAATAAATATTTATGAGTTCAAAAATGACGCCGATTTGTTGTTGACTTTAATACATGAATTTGGACACACCCTAGGTTTAAAACACGTGGAAGATCCCAAAGCAGTTATGTATTATTTAAAGGATAAACAGGATTTGAACAATATCCATCTAACAGAGAGTGATAAAAAAGCTTTGCGAGATTTGTGCCAATTATCAAAATAGCGTTATTTTCCCGAAAGATTAAGATTGTTTTGTTTAACTTTTTTGGAAAAATATTTCTTTGTTTAGTATTTACCTTTCTTTGTTTTAAAGTTGTTTGGCAGAGTGTTTTTTTTGTTAAAAAGCAAGCTGGTTTTTAAGGTTGGAACATTTCTGTTTTGTTGATTCTTTGTTGTTTTGTATTTTTAACAACTGGTTCCTTCTTTTGGTTTGGCTTAAAATTAGCTACGATACTAAAACCGTAAACATTTTGACCCAAACCGGATTTTATTATTTTTCCGGCCGTTTCATTGAGAGTTGCTCCGGAATCCACAACATCGTCTATTAGGAGAATATTGTTATGTTTTTCTTTATTATTCCTGATTATAATTGATTTTTTAGCGTGAAGTAGTTTGCTATCAAGTCTTTTTAAATTTTTTTGTTGAACCGGTAACAGAGAATTGTTTTTTTGCAGGACTATTTCCGCTAGGTTTAGGTCTAATCTATTTTTTAAAAATGATATTAACTGCACCTTTCTTTTGATAGTTGGCGGAATAAAGGCCACTGCTTCAATTTGGTACTGGTAAATAATATTTTTTAACCCCTCTTCCATCTCTTTTATAATAGTTGCCATTAAAGAAGAATCTAGTTGACCGGCTTTACTGACTTCAACTAATTGGTAAAGTTTACTTTTGCCAATGGTTGGAATATTTTGCAAATCAGCGCTAAAGACTTTTTTTAAGTTTTTGTGTGGAAGGGAATTTAATTTTGTTGTGATATCAAATAATTTCTTTTCTTGATAGAAGTGGTTTTCTTGGTAATGTTCTCTGAGCGCTTTTAAATAGATACTTGTTACTTTTTGCCATTTTGTTTTGGAAAAATATTGGTTAAGGAAAGTTTGAAAACCGCTTACTCCTTGAAACATCCGCCCTTCCGGACTGATATGGAGAAAAAAATTGTTAAGTAAGTCGCTTTCTTCTTGGCTATATTTCGGTTTCTGGGTACTTGTTTGATTAAGGATATAGATAATTTTTTTTGGCGGTTTCCCTATTTTGGTTAAAATGCCTTGATCAATGAATGGTTTGATATACTTCTTGGCGGAAAGAACACTGACTGACCAAGCCCTGGCGATTTCTTCTATATTTGCTTCTTGGATGTTTTTGAGAAAAAAGGCTAGCCCATTTTCTGTTTTGGCTAGTTTATAAAATATTTCCCTTCTTTTATCCGCAGTTTTTATGAGAATGTTGTTTTGAACTAAGTCAGATAATTTCTTTTTTAGGCTTGATTCGGAAACTAAAATCTTTCTTTTTAGCTGAGAAACATTAAAAGCCCCTTCTTCTTTTAGAAGGAATGTTATTTCTTTATCCGTTTTGTTCTGTAGCATTGCTTCCATTATTTGTTTTATCTATAGCATGTATATTACTATAGATATTTTTTGTTGTAAATATGCCTTTTTTGCTTTATTTAAAGTAAATTCTATAGTAACTGTTATACTATAGATAAAATTTGTACTAAAATGCTTAATTTTCCTTTATTTTAGCTAAATTCTATAGTAACGTCACTACTATAGAATTTTTTAATATTTCTTTTTTTCAATGTTTAAATGAATTGTTTCACGTGAAACAATTTTATTCTAATTAAAATGATTTATGTTAAACGTTTGTTTTTTAGTAGAAATTGGTTCAGTGTTTATTTTTGTTAACAAGATGTTTGTAACATTGTTTCACGTGAAACAATGTTGTGTGAAACAGTGTTATGATTGCCGCTTTGTCGTCTAAAAATGCTTTATTTACGGTATTTTTTAATTTTTATTAAAATCTTTTTTCTTTTGTTTTTGTTTTTCCTCTCTGTTGATATGGTGTTAATTTTATAAGTCATAAATAAGATTTATTGGGTTTTAAATAAAAATCAGAAATTGTTTCACGTGAAACAATTTCTGATCTGGTAAAAAATATTTCTATTTTTATTTAATTCTGTTAAATAATATTTTTATATTTTTCAGTTTGTTTTTTTTGATTATGGTAATTGTTTCACGTGAAACAATTGTTTATTAATTTTTGGTTTGTTTTTGTTTGCTTGCGAAAATTTTTGTTTTGAGGTTGTTTTAATTTTATTTATTTTATTGTTAGTGCTATATATTTTTCATTTTCGTGTTTTGTTTTGTAACTTTATATCATTTTATGATTTTATATGAATCAATAAAATTGTTTCACGTGAAACAGTTTTGTTGATTTCGCTTTTTCAGATTTTAAAAGTACAATAATTTTGATAATATGTCAATATAATATTGACCTCGTCACCCACATAGGGCACACTCTGAAGATGGTAATGGTGTGAAAAATATTTTCATTGAGTCTAGTATAAAAAATTTAAAATCTCCAATAACTGTATCAAAATATGACTTCTCTCCAGTTAATATCATGGTTGATTTTTTTATCAGAGGGTTTTTTAGATTCCAGTGAAGCATAAACAAAACCAGAACAAGAAAGCTGTGAGGTGGTTATGGTTTATTTTTTGGATTTTTTATCTATTAATTAATGGTTAAATTAATTAAACTATTAAAGTTTTATGGTTTATTGTTTGTTGTTTTTTATTTGTTTTTGTGTTTTTTTATTTGATAAAATCAGATAGTTTTTTTTTAAAAAATTACTATTAGAATAATAAACTCATTATTTGGCTAAATAATTAGCGATGGTTAAATTGATAATAATTATAAGAAGTTGTTTTTTTGTTTGATTAACAAAACTGTTAATATCCAGTTGGTTTTATTGCTAGTTTTTAGTATCTATTGTGGATAATTTCTAATTCTGGGAGTTTATTTTATATTACAAAAACCCTTTAAATAAAGTGTTTTTTGTTTGATGTATTTATTTCTTTATTATTTTTTATAATTATTAACACTTCATCAACATTTTTTGTTGTTAATATTTCACTTTTAAGTTATTATAAACATCGTAGTCTTGGATTCTTATTGTCTTAAATAAAAAATATTTATGGAGGCTTTAAATAAAGATGAACTTTGGAAGGTCGTCTTGGGGGAATTGGAGTTAAGTATTTCTAAGGCCAGCTTCACAACTTGGTTTAGTAATACTTCCGTTGAAAAAATAACCGACAACCAGATTGTGGTAAATGTTCCCAATATATTTGCTAAAGAGTGGTTGGAAAAAAAATATAAAAAAGATATTTTAAAATCTGTACAAAAACAGGTTCCCCAAATAAATTCTTTTATTTGTCAGGTAAACACAAATAAAAAAAGAGATATTACTGAAAAGGATTTGGATAATCCTAAGAAATCAGTAGATTCAGTGAGAGACGGGCTTGGTAACAATAGAAAACAAAATGACAATATTTCAATAAATAATTCCAATATCAATATTAAGACTGAAAGCAGTCCGAGTGGTTACCATTCTATTATTAGAAACAATAACACTACTTTTAATACCAATTTAAATAAAAAATATCTTTTTGATAATTTTATAGTCAGCTCAAGTAACGAGTTGGCTCACGCAGCTTGTCAATCAATTGCTAATAATCCCGGAGTGAACTACAATCCTCTTTTTATTTACGGCGGTGTTGGTTTAGGAAAAACTCATTTATTACAAGCAACCGGTAATAAAATCCTGGAACTTCATCCAAGTTATAAAATACGTTATTCCAGTATGGAGAGATTTACAAACGAATTAGTTGACGCTATTCAGAATAACAAAGCTAAAGAGTTTAAAAATCAATATATCAATTTAGATGTATTGATTTTAGATGATATTCAATTTTTATCCGGAAAAGAAAAAACTCAAGAGGAATTTTTTCATGTTTTTGAGTCGTTGTATCAACTGGGGAAACAGGTTATTTTAAGCTCTGATCGCCCACCAAAATCAATTTCCACACTGGAAGATCGTTTGCGTTCTCGTTTTGAAGGTGGAATGATTGTAGATGTGGAAAAACCTGATTTTGAAACAAGATTGGCAATAATTGAACAAAAATTAAAAGAAAAAGGATTTTCTTTAGATAGAGAAATTTCGGAATATTTAGCTAAAAATATTTATCATAACGTAAGAGAATTAGAAGGAGCTTTAAATAAGATTATTGTTACTTTTCAATTCCAAAATAGAAAGCCGGAATTGGATGATGTTATTCATTTAACTAAAGATATAGTTTCCATTAATCACCAAAAAGATTTGACGCCGGAGAAAATATTGGAAACAATAGCTGATTATTTTAACATTAAAGCTGAGGAAATAGTAAATAAAAGTAGAAAAAAGCAAGTGGTAAAACCAAGGCAAATTGCTTTTTATCTACTAAGAACGGAGATAGATATGTCTTATCCGGAAATAGGAAAATTTATGGGAGGAAGAGATCATTCAACCGCTATCTACGCTTACAACAAGATAAAGAAGGAGCTGGATTTATCTGATGATTTAAATAATCAGGTAAAATTTATTAGAGAGAAATTGGTTGACTACTAAAAATTGTTTATAAGTTTGTTAAAAAGCGAATATTTATTGTTGGTAAATTGTTCTGTAATTTGTGATAAACAATTTTAATTTGATAATAAATTGTTAATAAAATTTAATAATTTTAAAATTATATTTGGTTGTTAGTTTATTATTTAAATTATTAAGTTTTTTATAAACATTTTTATTTCCGTTAAATAAAGGTTTTTTGGGTAATATCAACAGAAATGTTAGTTTAATAGTAATAATAAATTATATATTTAAAATTATAACCAACTGTTTAATTCTTTAAAAGAGTTTTTATGAAATTTCAGTGTAAAAGGGATAAATTGAAAAATGCAGTGGCCAGAGTGGAAAAAGTTGTTTCTAAACAAACAACTTTACCTATTTTAAGTAATATTTTAATTAAAACAGAAAAAGGGCAATTGTTGTTGATGGCTACCAATTTGGAATTAGCGGTGAAAATTAAGGTTAGCGCTAAAATTGATCAAGAGGGGTCAACTACAATACCGCCGAGGATATTGTCCGGTTTTTTAAATAATATAAAGGATGAAGTTATCAGTTGTGAGTTATTAGACGGTAAGTTTTATATAAAATCAGAGAATCATAGTATTCAAATTAAAACTTTAAGCACAAAGGATTTTCCAATTATTCCAGAAATTCCGGAGGAACCGTTTTTGCGAATAAAGGCTACCAATTTAATAAAAGCTATTAGTGGGGTTAATATTTCCGTGGCTCGTAATGACACTAGGCAAGAGTTAAACGGGATTTATATTGATTTTAAAAAAGAGGAAATAATAATGGCTTCAACTGATAGTTTTAGGTTGTCGGAAGTGAGGGTTCCTATAATTAAAAAATCAACTAACAGTAAATATTTTGACTACATTGAAAATAATGGAAATATAATAGTGCCGATTGGTTTTATAAATGAAATCCAACAACTTTCGGGTGATGAAGAAGTTGGTTTATTTGTTAACGAAAATCAGATTTTTCTTGATGGTAACTATATTCAAATTGTTTCTCAGTTAGTTGATGGTCATTATCCAGACTATAAACAAATTATTCCAACTGACTGTGATAATCAAATTTACCTGGATAAAGATGATTTGTTGGAAGCGGTAAAAATAGCTTCTTTGGTAACAAATAGTCAAAATGGTGAGATAAAACTCAGTAAAAATAAAAATGACAAATTTATAACTGTCACAGCTCAGTCGGTTGATTTAGGGGAAAATGTTTCCACTGTTAACATTTTAAAAAACTCGGAAGCGGAATTTGAAATATTTTTTAATCACCGCTATTTAATTGAGGGTTTAAGTTGTCCTTTATTTGTGTCTGATAAAATAAAAATGGAATTTAAAGAAGGGAAATCACCGGTTTTGTTTAAAGGGGTTGATGATAATTTTAAAGAATTTTCCGAATTCTTGTATATGGTGATGCCTATTATAAAGGAGTAGATTTTACTTATCAGACTATTAAACTGTTAAGTTATTAAATGAAGTCTTTTGCAGATGCTCTTAAAAAAAGGGTTAGAACAGAAAATAAGGGAAATCTTTCCCTTGATTTTTATACGGTAAAGAAGGCTACCGAGGATGTTTTATTGGATATTTTTGGAAAAATCGGGTTGCAAAATATTAAAGTGACTTTTTATAAGGATGGTTTTGTTTACTTAAATATTTTTAAATCAGTTTGGAAGTCGGAGATTAATTTAAACAGAGGCTTGGTTATAAGTAAAATTCAGGAAAAATTAAAAACGGATAAAATTAAGGGCTTAAAGGTGAGAAATTAAAAATTGTATATTACTAAGCAAGGATTTTAAATAAAGAAGTGTAAATTATAACAGTGAATAAAATAAATAAAGTATCTATTCCTTTTAAAATATATTCGGTTTTAGAAAAAATTAATAAAGCCGGTTTTGAGGCTTTTTTGGTTGGCGGTTGTGTGAGAGATTTAATGCGAGGAAAAAAGCCGAATGATTGGGATATAACCACCAGTGCTAAACCGGAAGAGATTTTAAAAATTTTCCCCGATGGTAAATATGAAAATACTTTTGGAACAGTTATTTTACCGGATAAATATATTTCCGAGGAGAGTATATTAAATCTTGATATTTTATCCAATAAGATAAAAATAGATCAAAATTTAGAAAATAAAATAAAAAGAGTAGCTAAAAAGTATTTAAAGAAAATTGAGTGTCCGGCTCACAATGTTGATCACATAAAAAGAATGATAGAAACAGCTCGGCAGATACAGAACAGCTGTGGGAGAAAGATTGATTTTGTTTTAGTGGAGATTTTAATTTGGCTACATGATATTGGGCGAGCTGTTGATGATAAGTTACATATAAAAAAAGGACAGGAAATTGTCAAAAAGGAGTTTGGTGTTTTGCTGGGTGATAAAGAATTGAAATCATTAGTTAAGGCAATTAATTATAAACATAGTGAAAAAAGTGTTTTCTTGGAGCAACAAATATTAAAAGAAGCTGATTTAATTGATGCTTTGAATGTGGAAAGGACTTTTAGTTTTAAAACCGAAGAAGAAAAAGACCACCACTTGGATTGGTTGAAGAAAAACTTTACCAATGAAAAATTATATTCGGTTTTTAAAACAATTGGCGGCAGAAAAATTTTAAAAGAAGCAATTAAGCAATTTAATGAGGAGAGCTTTCCTTTTGATTTAAAAATGCCAAATTGGAGGGAATCTAATTTGGAGATAACAACTTATCGTTTAGAAGCAAAATATTCTGATAACAGACATCCGGATCAAGTTAAGTTCACTGATAAATTGGCGGATGATTTAAAAAGGCGGGATTTTACAGTTAACGCAATGGCTCTAGGTGTTAATTTTAACAACAACTTTGATAAAAGCGACGGTGAGTTGGTTTTAGAAAAATCTAAGGATGATTACGAAATAATAGATTTATTTAATGGACAACAAGATTTGGTTAATAGGGTAATTAGAGCGGTTGGTAATCCGGATGAAAGATTTCAGGAGGATGCTCTACGAATGATGCGAGCGGTGCGTTTTGCCGCTCAATTTAGTGAGGGTGATGATTTACAATTTTTAAAAGAAAGGAAGGTGAATGGTAATCAAAATCAAAAAACTGGTTATAGGCTAACAGTTACTAATTCGCAATTTCATATCGTGAACCGTGAACTGATGACCGATGACAAAAAGTGGTGGATTGGAGAAAAAACTTTTCAGAGTATTAAAAAAAACAGTCGGCTTTTGAAAAATATTTCCAAAGAGAGAATTAGGGATGAGTTAATAAAAATAATTTTATCAGACCGACCAGCCTGGGGAGTTGAATTATTGGTGGAGACCGGTTTAATGAAATATATTATTCCGGAGATTTATGAAACTATCGGAGTAAAACAAAACCGACATCATTATTATGGACCTTTTAATACAGTTTATAAACACATGTTAGCTTCCTTAAAAAAATGTCCTTCACAAAAATTGGAAGTGAGGCTGGCTTCCTTTTTTCATGACATAGGAAAACCACGAGCGAAAAGAGGTTCCGGTTATTTAGCCACTTTTCACGGGCATGAATATATTGGAGCGAGAATGACTCAGAAGATTTTGGAAAGATTAAAATTTCCACGGAAAATTGTGGACAAGACGGTTCTTTTGGTAAAAAATCACATGTTTTATTATAATGTTGATGAAGTAGGAGAAAAGGGAGTGCGAAAAGTTATTCGTAAGGTTGGTTTGGAAAACATTAATGATTTAATTGATGTTAGAATAGCCGACCGTTTGGGAAGCGGAGTGCCGAAAGCGGTGCCGTATCGTTTGCGACATTTTAAATATATGGTGGAAAAAGTTTCCAAAGATCCAATTTCAGTTAAAGATTTAAAAATAAACGGTGATATTTTAATTGAAAAATATGGTTTCAAACCGGGGCCGGAAATGGGGGCAATTTTGGAAATTCTTTTAGCGGAAGTTTTAGATAATCCGAAATTAAACACTTTAGAATATTTGTCAAAACGAGCTATTGAATTACAAAAAGAAAATTTACAACAGCTTCGGCAAATAGCTAAAAATAAAATAGAAGAAGAAAAAGAAAAAGAGAAGAAAGAAATAAAGGATAAGTATTGGGTGAAGTGATTTAAATCTTTTAATCTGATAAAAATTTTTTACCTATAAAAATAAAGTTTTGCAAAAATTGGTTGTCTTTGAAATTTCTGTTTGGTTTTTTGTGGAAATTTTCTTTTATAAAATTGCCAACTTTTATTTACAAAAAAACACCCTGTCCGGTTAAGGGACAGGGTGGTGTTAACTAAAATGGATAACAAGCGTGTTTTTTTAGGATGTAGGCTGAAAATAAACCTAATCCTAAAAGTATTATGCCGATTATCAAACATAAAGCAATTAAAGGAGTTGTTGAAAATATGGAGTGGATTGTGTATTTTAATTCCAGTTTATCACCCCCAATTCTTTTTACTTCTGGTTGTCCATAGAAGTATGCCAGGCTGTCTATTTTTGGGGTTTTGAATTTTTTAATATACCCCTCCAGCCAGCCTCCATCCGGGTTTCGCCAAAAGAATAAAATTCCTTCTGGCTTGATGTGATAATTAAAAAATATTTTTTTAATACTCTTAATACTTTTTTTATTATTCACCCAGACAATTCTATCTAATAATTGTTTGGCAGCTCTATCATCCACCTCCTCTAATAATTCTGCTTTTATTGGCAGGTCTTGAATAATGGTGACAATTTCTGGCCCTTCTTTTTTTTGTAAGAAATAAAAACCGGAAATTAAAAAAATAACCCCTAACACAATCATTGAAAATGATTTCTTCATTTTATTCCTCCTTCTGAATTTTATTTTTAATGTGCTTCTTGTTTAAGTATTAAACCACAACAGAAATAAGTCAAGTAATTGTGTAAATCAATTTTTTAGTAAAGATAAAGTTGTTAGATTGAGGAATTAAAAATTTGTACTTTATTTCTTGAAATAAAAAATATTCATTGACTGATAGGTAACAAATAACAAAAATAAAAATTCAACTGATATATAGATGTAATTATTGATATACAGATACGATTATAGTCGCACTATCATACAACCTTATATGATAGTGTAAAATTTCTGTTTATTGAGAGAGTTTAATGTATAACTTGATTGGTTGGTGTTGGAGATTAAGATTATCTGTCGGATAAAATATACACCAAATAAATTGTTGTTAGTAATAAAGTAGGTTGTTGTGAGTAATGATTATAAAACAGTAAGGAGGTAAAATTTATTTTTGTTGGTCAAGAATTTCATTGATGACATCCAGGTCTTTGCAGTCGTATTTCATACTGGGGGAGTAGAAATTTTTTTTCTGGCCGTGGCAACCGTGGTTGTCCTTGGGAAGTGGTGCTAAGATTGGCAAGAGAAAGCCAATATTTTGAGAAGTAAATTCTCGGTGTAATTTTTTGAGTGTTTGGTGGCGTAAATTGTCATCCATTAGAGCAAAGGTGCTCATATCATCTCCTTTAACACCGCTCCAATCCAGGTGGACAAAAACATTGTTAGCTAAACTTTTATAGGGTTCATTCCAAAGCAAGGCCCAACACCAACCGGTTTTGGTTTTATTGTTATACCAGCGGGAAAAACAGGGGTTGTTCTCCACCTCCCCGTCTGGGTACAAACCAACACCGCCTTCAATGAAGTCAAATAATTTTAGGTAAGATGGATCGGTAATGTTGTTTGTTTGAGCGCCAATAATTATTTTCATATTTTTTTTCTTGGCATAACGACGCATTTCTTTGATGATTTTGGGTGCTAGGGGATGGTTTAAATCTTCCTCTTGATAGTAGATTTGTCCAAATAAAAAAACCTGAATCCCGATATCCATGGCGGTTTGAGTAATTTGGCGAAGATATTTTTGGTATTCTTCTTTAGCAAAAGAAGGTTTACAAGTGTGTTCACCCCAAAAATTTTTACTGCCTCGCTTGCACATTTTAGAAAAATCAAATGGTCGACCTTCGTCGTAGAACATATAGCGCTCTTTTTTGTTGATAGCCTCAGCGATAAACATTCCGTAGAGAACATTGTTTTTATTTATTTTTTCCATTGTTTCCACCGCTTGGCGAAAATCGGGAGCTTCCAGCCAAGTTTCAATGGCTCGGGAGAAAAAATAACAATGACTTTTTTGAGCAACTTTTATATCTTTACTGGGGCGGTTGTAACCACTTAATAATCCATCGGCTACACAGCCTTTGGTTTTCATTTTTTTTATATCCGGTACAGGGTATTTTTTAAGTGGCGGCATAAGTGGTTTTTCTTGGGAAAGAGCAAGGTTTTTTGGGGGAGGGATGGGGAGTTGTTTCTGAAAAGGGTTGGTGTTGTTCGTTTGATTTTGCGGGGAAATATTTTTTGGCTGAAATTTTTTAGAGAAAATATAAGCAGTGACCACACTAATGAGGCTTAATAAAATAAGGCCGGAAAGTGTAATGATTTTGGTTTTTTTGTCAGTTTCTTTCATATCTCTAACATGGTAACTGAAAATCGGAGAAAAATAAAGAGTTCTTTTTTAGGTTGTTAATTCTAAATAGAAATGTCACGCTTCATTGCCAAATTAAAATGTCATATCCGAGAAAAAAAGAAACGAAATCAGTTATTTGGTTGACTAAGAGAATAAATTTTACTATAGTGGGGAAGTGATTTGAGTGTAGTGGTAATTTGTCGGGCCCGTAGCTCAGGGGTCAGAGCAGTCGGCTCATAACCGATTGGTCGCAGGTTCAAATCCTGCCGGGCCCACCGCTAGAACAGTGGGTGGGTCCCCGGTCAATTTGGTGATTTGCTTACAATGGCTCAGTAAATAAAAACTTTTGTATTTAGTGGCCGAGGTAGCTCAGTGGTAGAGCAAAGGACTGAAAATCCTTGTGTCGGGAGTTCAATTCTCCCCCTCGGCACAGCGTGGGGCAAAGTAGGCCTGCCCAATTTTCCCGGAAACAATGAAGGTTGTTTTTTAAGCGGAGTTGAGTTAGGAAATGTTTGGAAAGGAAAGTTTGTGGGAAAACTGGGCAGGCGAGAGTGGCTCAGTGGTAGAGCGTCTCCTTGCCAAGGAGAAGGTCGCGGGTTCGATTCCCGTCTCTCGCTCAAAAAAAGGCGATTTTAAAGTCGCCTTTTATTTTTTGACTGAGGTCATAAAAGGTTTATAATGAAATTGAAATTACTATTAATTTTTTTGGCAATGAATACTTTAAGGGAAATTTTGATTCTATTGGAAGGAAAAATTTTTTGGAACAACAATGGAAAACAATGGTTATTGTCTTTACTTGTTTTTTTATTGTCGGTTTTGTTTTTTAAATTTATTTTTTGGCTCATTTTGAGAAAATTGCAAAAAATGGCCAAAAAAACGGTAAATGATGTTGATGATTTCGCGGTGGCTTTGATTGGCAGTATAAAACCGCCTTTCTATTATATTTTTTCTTTATATTTGGCCAGTCGTTTTTTAGTGATAGAGAGTATTTGGGAAAAAATTATTTTTGCCGTTTTTATTATAATTGCCGTTTTACAAGTGGTTTTTATCTTACTGAGAATTGTTGATTTTGTAATTGATCGGGAAACAAAAAAATCAGAAGGTCAGGACTTAAATACCAGGAAAACGATTTTGCAGTTTTTGGGACAAATTGTAAAGGGAGTTATTTGGTTGTTGGGGTTTTTAATGGTTTTAGCCAATTTAGGGGTTAATGTAAATTCTTTAATTGCCGGTTTGGGAATTGGCGGTTTGGCGGTGGCGATGGCCCTGAAAAATATTTTGGCGGATATTTTTTCCAGTTTTTCCATTTTAATTGACAAGCCATTTGTGGTTGGTGATTACATTGGTTTAAATGACAAGCAACAGGGAACGGTAAAAAGAATAGGAATTAAAACAACTCGTTTACAAACCAGAGACGGACAAGAGTTGATTGTGGCCAATAAAAAATTGACGGATCAGGTGGTGCAGAATTTTCGTTCCAGTTCTTCTGGTAAAAAAGAAAGAAGTAGCAGTTTTGTTTTGGGAGTGGTTTATGAAACACCTTGGGAAAAATTGAAAAATATTCCGGAAATTTTAAGAGAAGTGATTGAACAAGAAGAGCAGGCGACTTTAAAGAGGGTGGTTTTTGACAGCTTCGGCGATTTTTCTTTGAATTTTAAAGTGACAATGTCTATCAGGGAAACAGAGGAACTTTCGGTAGCGGAAGTGAAAAGCAATATAAACTACTCTATTTTTCAGAGATTTATGAAAGAGGGAATAGAATTTGCTTACCCAACGCAAAACATTATTCTTAAGCAAAATAACGAAGAAACAGATGCCTGAGTTGCCGGAGGTAGAAACTGTGAGGCGAGGTTTGAAAAAATTGGTTTTAAATAAAAAAATCAAGACGGTTATTGTTAAAAAGAAAAATCTTGTTAAACAATCGGTTTATTCTTTTAAAAAAGAGTTGGTGGGAAGGAGATTTAACGAATTAAAACGAGTGGGAAAACTGTTGATTTTTGTTTTAGGTAGTGATGGGAGGCGAGAAAAGCAAAAGTATTTATTGATTCATTTGAAGATGACCGGGCAGTTGGTTTATTGCGATGAAAAGGATTTTTTAGCCGGAGGACATGCAAACAGTAAAAAAGAAAGAAAAGCTTTTTTGCGCGGAAATAGAAATGAGTTTTGTCAGCCGGGAAAATATACACATATTATTTTTGAATTTACAGATAAATCCAAGTTGTTTTTTAATGATCTGAGACAATTTGGTTTTTTGAAAATTGTTTCAAGTGAGGAGCTGGAGAAGGTTAAAGAAAATTACGGTATAGAGCCGGGACAGCTGAATTTTACTTGGGCTAATTTCAAAAAAGCTTTACAAGGGAGAAAAACAAATATAAAAGCTTTATTGTTAAACCAAAAAGTGATAGCTGGTTTGGGGAATATTTATGTTGATGAGAGTTTGTTTTTGGCTAAAATTCATCCTGAACGATCGGTTTCAGATTTGACTTTGGCCGAACAAAAAAGGCTTTTTCAGGCGATTAAGACGATTATCAAGAAAGCTTTGCAATACAAGGGAACCACTTTCAGTAATTTTGTTGACAGTCAGGGGAGAAGGGGTGGTTTTAAGAAGTTGCTGAAAGTTTATGGGCGTTCCGGTAAAAGTTGTCGGCGAAAAAGTTGCGATGGTATAATAAAGAAAATCAGAGTAGCCGGCAGGGGTACTCATTTCTGTGATCAGTGTCAAAAGAAAAATCAAGTTAGCTTCTTTTAACCCTTTGTTGTATAATGTAATCGGGATAGCTTTTTGGGGTTATGTTTTTTAAAAAAGTGGTGGTAATTTTATTTTAAGGTTTTGAAAAAGAAGATTTTTATTTAAACTGAGGATGTGTCGGATTGTTTTGCAAGGGAAAACTTCTGAGAATTTGAAGTTTTATCTCATACTCAACTTAAACGAAAATAGAAATGATCTTGGAGCATAACATAAAAGAAAATATTGTTCTGGCCGCTTACACAACTTTTAAAATCGGAGGGCCGGCGCGATACTTTGTGGAGGTTGATGATTTACAGAGAATGGAAGGTATTTTACGATGGGCGCGTGATCATCAGCAAAAGATTTTTATTTTGGGCGGGGGTAGTAATTTGTTGTTTATGGATAGCGGTTTTGATGGACTGGTGATTAGGGTTACCGGAAAGGAATTAAATATCAATATTAACAACGATGGAGGGGTAATAAAAGCTCAGGCCGGTTTGAGTTTGGCTAAGTTGGTGGCGGAGTCGTTTAAGTATAATTTAACAGGCTTGGAGTGGGCAGTGGGAATTCCCGGAACGGTGGGTGGCGCTGTGCGAGGGAATGCCGGAGCTTTTGGCGGAGAAATAAAGGATGTGACCAGCGCTGTTGATGTTTTAAATCTTAAAAGAGAGGGTTTAGAGAAAAAGGAGTACGTGGAACCGGTGATTTACCCCAATGAATTGCCGAAGAATTTGGAATATTGTTGTCAGAATCTGAGAGAGAGGTTGAGTAATAAGGATTGTCAATTTAAATACAGAGAGAGCCTGTTTAAGCACAATCCTTATTTGTTGATTTGGCAAGCGGAATTAAAATTAAAACCGGGTAATGGTGAAGAGAGCAGAAAGATTGCCGAGGAATATTTAAAGAAGAGAAAAGAAAAGCAACCCAATGTGACCAAGTTTCCTTCGGCGGGATCTGTTTTTAAAAACCCTCAAGTTTCCAAGAAATTACAGGAAGAGTTTAAAAAAGATTCCGGTTCAGCCTCCAGGAATGGCAAAGTTCCGGCGGGCTGGTTGATTGCTCGTTGCGGTTTGTTGGGAAAAAGAATCGGAGATGCCATGGTTAGTGAGGAACATGGCAATTTTATTGTAAATATGGGGAGGGCTAAGGCCGATGAGGTTTTGATGTTGATTGGTTTTATAAAAACCAGGGTAAGGAATATGATGGGAGTTCAACTGCAGGAAGAAATTTGCATAGTTTATTAAAACGGGTATAATTTTGGAGAAAGGCGGAAATTAAAAGCACTTGATTTAAATAATTAGTATAATTTAATTTTTTATGAATGTAACTTATTTGCTAAACGGTTTAAAATTAAACGACAAAGAGAAGGAGTATTTAGAAAAAAAATTGACTAAAGTGAACAGGTTTTTTCGGGATTATCATAATCCGGATGAGTTGAGGGTAAAAATAGACATCAATCAGGATAAAAAATCTTTCTGGATTGTGGAGATTATGCTGGAGACGCCGACAAAAATTTTTAGAGTGGTAAAGAGTGATAAGGATTTTATGACGGCGGTTGATTTAAGTCACGATGCTTTATTGAAGCAATTGAGGCGTTTTAAAGATAAATTGATTACTTTGAGGAGGAGACGGTAGTGGTTTTTTAAAGTGATTTTGTTGTTGGGCTGGCAAGTTTTCTTGCCAGTTTTTGTAATTTGTGTTAGTATTAACGGGCCATCTTGAGGGATGGTGATGTTTTTTGTAATAATTAACCGGTTTGTTGAGAATTAGTAGGAAGTGGAAAAATGAGTTTGTTTTTATGTATTGCCGGTCGCTTGACTGATTTTCCGGTAAACGGGAAAGCGAACTTATTTTTCTGTTTTCTACTTCTCAACAAATCAAGAAAAAAATGAATAACGTACAGGAATTTTCTGCGGAAATTGCCGGTCGGAAATTGACGGCAAAAATCGGTTTATTGGCCGGGCAGGCTGATGGAGCGGTCACTTTACAGTACGGGGATACGGTAGTTTTGGCCACGGCTACAATGAGTGAAGAGAGGAAAGAAGGCCAGGACTGGTTTCCTCTTTTTGTGGAGTATGAGGAAAGATTTTATGCCGGAGGGAAAATTAAGGGTTCGCGTTTTATTAAAAGAGAAGGTCGTCCGTCGGATAGAGCCATTTTAGCCGGACGAGTGGTGGATAGAACAATCAGACCGCTTTTTGATGCGCGAATGAGAAATGAGGTGCAAGTGGTGGTGACAGTTTTATCTATTGATAATGAAAATAATCCGGCGGTTTTGGCGGTGACGGCCGCTTCATTGGCTTTGGGTCTCTCTGATATTCCTTGGAATGGTCCAGTGGCGGCGGTACAGGTGGGAAAGTTTGGTGATAATTTTGTTCTTAATCCCAAAGTTGATGATTTGGAAAAATCAGAGCTTGATCTAGTGGTTTCCAGTAATGGAGAAAAGGTGAATATGATTGAAGCCGGCGCTAAAGAAATTGGAAATCGGGAAATGACTGAAGCTATTAAACTTGGATTTCAGGAAGCCAATAAAATAGTTGATTTTCAAAAATCAATTATAGAAAAAATCGGCAAACCTAAAAAAGAAGTGGAATTAACCGAGCCGACTGATGAATTTCTGGCAGAGATAACCGCTTATTTAAAGGAAAAGGGTTTAGCGGAAGCTCTTTATACAAAAGATAAAAAAGAGCAGAAGGAGAAAATGGATGAAATCAAACGCTCTTTGTTTGAAAAGTTGGAAAGCGATTATAAAGACGAAGAAGAGTTGAAAAAAAGAAAGGAAGAGGCTTTGTTGATTTACGAAGAATATTTAAATACGGTTTTACATAAAAGAATCTTAGAGGAGAATTTAAGACCGGATGGTCGTCGGCCGGAAGAGATAAGGGAAATTAAGTCAGCGGTGGCCGTTTTACCGCGCACGCATGGTTCCGGTCTTTTTCAACGAGGGCAAACCCAGGTTTTGACGACGGCTACTCTGGGAGCGCCGGGAGATGAGCAAATTATTGATACAATGGAGTTGGATGAGAAAAAAAGGTATATTCATTATTATAATTTTCCTCCTTACAGTGTGGGGGAAGTGCGACCAATGAGAGGGCCAAGTCGTCGAGAGATAGGACATGGAGCTTTAGCGGAAAAAGCTTTGGAACCGGTTTTGCCGACTAAGGAAAAATTTCCTTACACGATGTTATTGGTTTCCGAGGTGATGTCTTCCAATGGTTCTTCTTCAATGGCTTCCACTTGCGGTTCAACTTTAGCTTTAATGGATGCCGGAGTGCCGATTAAAGAGCCGGTTTCCGGAATAGCAATGGGAATTGTGACAGATAAAGATGGTTGCTACAAAATCCTTTCTGATATACAGGGACCGGAGGATCATTGGGGAGATATGGATTTCAAGGTGGCCGGTACTAAAAATGGAATAACCGCTCTACAGTTGGATGTGAAAATTGAAGGAATAAATCCTGAATTGTCTCTGGAGGTTTTGGAGAGAGCTTTTGAGGCCAGGATGCAGATTATGCGGGTGATGTTGGAAGCTATTCCGGCGCCAAGGAAGGAGTTGTCGCCTTATGCGCCCAGAATTATCAGTATGAAAATTGATCCAGAAAAAATCGGAGATGTTATTGGTACCGGTGGTAAAATTATAAATGAAATTATTGATGAAACCGGGGTTAATATTGATATAGAGGATGATGGAAATATTTTTATTACTGCCGATGATCCCAAGCAAGCGCAAAAAGCCAAAGAATGGATAGAAAAATTAACAAAGGATATAGAAGTGGGTGATGTTTATGACGGAAAGGTGGTGAAAGTGATGGACTTCGGAGCTTTTATTGAGTTGACTCCCGGAAAAGACGGATTGATTCATATTTCCAATTTATCCAATAAGAGAGTTGATAAGGTGACGGATGTTGTTAAGGAAGGGGAAGTAGTAAAAGTGAAGGTTTTGGATGTTCAGGATGATGGTAAAATAAGCTTGAAATTGATCAAATAACAACAATTTCTTTTTAAAAGGAGGCGGGAGCTAGCTGTTTTGCTTAGCTCCCGTTTTGTGTTATAATCTAGCGGAGAAGGAAGCTTCTTTTTAGCTTGGTTATGGAAAAAAATAAACTAAAAAACAAAAAAATATTGGTGTTCTCGGGCTTGCTGATGGTAAGTTTATTTTCTTTTGTTTTGGTGCGCGCCAAGGATAATTCTTTTGATTATTTTCAGGACCGAGATCAAGATGGCCTAACCGACCAGGAAGAAAAAGCTTTGGGAACAGATTGGAAAAAAGCTGATACCGATGGTGATGGTTATAGTGATGGTGTGGAGGTTAAGAACGGTTTCAATCCGTTGGTACCGGCGCCGGGAGACAGGCTTACTCCAGAAGAGAACCAAAAGGTTAGAGAGGTTGTTTTTAAAAAACAACATCTACAAAAAAATTTAACACAGGAATTTATAGAGAAATTAAAGGCGAAGAAAGAAGGAACTCTGGAGGCTTTTAAGGAAGCCAGTGGAGAGTCAGGTGTGGTGGTTGATTTAGATTCTATGAAGAGAGTAAAAAGTTTATCATTGACCAATAAAGACATAGAAGAAATTGTTCGGGAAACGATGCAGGATTCCAGTTTAGGCTCGGAAATGAAGTTGTTACCGGAAAGTGATTTTAAAATTTTGCCGAAAGTTACAGCTAAAAGTGAAAGAAAGAAAAAGGAAAAAATCAAAAAAGAATTGGAAGATTATGTCGCGCAGGTTGGTTATATAATGGTAAAAAATTTACCTTTTCAGTTGGATGAAGGAGATGAATTTGCTAAAAAGTTGGATAAATTTATGGTGGGTGTTGGGGATGATATTGTTATGGGTGATGATTTGAGGGTTAAAGAAAGTAGGGCAAGGTTAAGCAAGACTTTTCAAGAATTGAAAGAAATAGAAATTCCCTATGTTGTTAAGGATGTGCATATAAGAATTTTGTCTTTGATGAATTATTTGTTGGAGCAGGATGAGGATATTGTTTTTCAGAAGGATGATCCGGTGGCGATGGCTTTGTTAGTGGGGCGTTTGCAAGGTATTTTGTCTGATATCCAAGCGCAGCAAATTATTCTGGAGGATATTTTGGAAAAGTATGGAGTGGTTGACTCTCAATTTAAAAGTGTTAAAGAAATGGAAGATGTGGATTACAAGAATGATCAAAAGAATAAATAAGATATGATGCGTGAAAAAAAAGAATTTACTTATTAAAAACCAGGTTTTGATGAAGGAAAATTTGTTGACAAGAAAAAAAGTATTTTTTGTTGGTTGGGCGCTGATTTTGTTTTTTGTTTTTTGCAATGGAGCCGAAGCTTCTTGGCCGACAGAAAATATCACCGGTTTGACCGGTGTAAATTTGAGTGCCGCTTTAAATTCGGCAGAGCAAAAAATCAGAAGTATTATTTTAGCCAGAATGCAACAGGAGGCTATTAAACAAATTCAGGATACAATGGCTGATTTGGTGGTGGGTGATGGTTATAATTCTTACATAATTTCCGATTACGAAGATTTTATTTATGGGACGGCGCAACGAGCGGCAAAACAAAAAATGGTTGATTTTTTTAAGCAACAAGGGGAAAGAGTGACGATGGAGGAGAGGCAAGTTTTACATGAAGTGGAGGCTAAAGTTAGGGAAGATTTGTTTGGAGAGACGCCGAAACAAGATTTGGGTCAGTATGTGGAGGATGCTTATGGCCGAAAAACCAGCGCTCCTTATGGAGATATGTTTAAAGGAAATTCCTTGGCCGCTTGGGTTAGGTATGAGACCGGACCTTTTAATAAACCGTGGCAGATGGTTGATTACACCGAAAAGATGTTGCGGGATTATATGGAGCGGGTGGAAGATGTGCAAAGAACTAAGGCTATAGCCAACCAAGGATTTGATCCCAAAAATGGTGTACCCGGCAGTGTGATTGCGCAGCTGGTGGCTCAGTCAGAAGGGGCGCCCATTGAAATGATTTCCAATGCCACTACGGCGGAGCAGGTGGTCACCAGTTTGGCTACATCCACTTTAACTTCATTTATGCGAAACGGTTACAGTCGGGTGGCCAAGCCGGCTGCGAATCAGATTGATAAAATAAATGAAAAGTATGAAGGAGGCGTAAAGACGATTCAGGATTTGATTTATGAGGGGCAAAATTAATTTTTTTAGTGAGTTTTTGTCTGGATGAAAAACAAAATTAAAATTTTTTTCAGTGATAGTTTACGGAACCCAAGATCGCGGGCGGTTTTGTTGGTGGCTTTGTTGTTGTTTTTTGGCCCTTGGCATTTTGCCAGAGCTGAAAGTGAAAGTGGTGCGATAATCAAGGTTTTTGCTCAACTTTTGGAGCTCGCTAATGATTTTTTGAGGTGGACTATTTCTCCAGGGCTTTACGAGAATGTTTTTTTCTCGGATGTAGCCAAAGAGGCGGTGCTGGGCGCCTGGAAAGTAGTGCAGGGTTTCGTGAATATGTTTTATCTATTAATTTTGATTTTTTTGGCATTGGCTACTATTTTGCAAATCAACGGTTTTAATGATAAAAAATTATTTGTCAAGGTAATCCTGAGCGCTATTCTGGTTAATTTTTCTTTGCCAATCACCGTTTTTGTGATAGACCTTTCCAATATTTTTATGAATTATTTTGCTTCAGCCATTCATTCCACCAGTGTGGCCAACGTTTTTTTTGATAGCACTCAGTACGAACAACTTACGAAAAATCTCGGTTTTTTTAGTTCAATCGGAATGGATATTTTTTCGGCCATAATTTATTCTATTGTGATAGTGATGCTCTTATGGACAGCGGCGGCTTTATTGATAAGGCTGGTGGCTTATTGGGTTTTGATAATTTTGTCACCCTTGGCGTTTTTTTCTTTGGCTTTGCCCGGGTCAAGCGGTTTTAAGGAGTGGAAAGATAAATTGGTTCACTATTCATTTTTCGGGCCGATAATGTTGTTTTTTATTTGGTTGTCTCTTTATTTGTTAAATTCCTTGAAAGCGGCTTTTTTAAAGCATCCCGAGCCAACTTCTTATAGCAAATTGGTCGTTTTTATTGTTGGTTATATTACCGGGATCTATTTGCTTTATTATGGTCATGATAAGTCACGGACGATGGCCAGCAAGGCGGGTGATTTGGCGGGAAATTTTATGGGAAAAGCGTGGGCGCATGGAGCTAAAACGGGTAAGTTTATGGCCACTGCCGGTCCGCTTGGAATGATGGCCAAGTCTTATGGCAAGGCCGGGTACGAGGGTGGAAGGGCTTTTTTGAAAAAACACAAGGCAACCTCTTGGTTAACTAAGGAGGGGCGGGAGGAGAAACAGAAAGAGAGAGATGAAATGGCAAAGTCATTGGCGACCGGTAAAGGCAGTTTAAAAGAGCGATACCAGAGAACAAAAGATAGACAGGAAATGAAGAAGATCAGTGATAAAGAAAAAGAGATGTTAGAAGCCGGATATGATTTGGATAATATTGATGAGTTGAAGAGATTGAGAGACGGGGGTGGTTTGGAAGGAAAAGTGGCAGCTAAAAGATTAGCCGAAAAAGGTAAATTGGGTGGAGAAGGTGAGCTGGAAAAAGCGATTAATGTTGCCGGGGATAATGAGTTGTTAAGGAAGCATATTTTAACAAAGACCAGTGATAAAAATAAGGTCGCTTATATGAATTACAATTTAAAGCATTACAGTGACAATGAGGATAGTAAAAAGTTTGTCAATGATATGTATAAAAAAGCGATAGAGGAATATAATAAAAACAATCCTGATGCGGAAGTGGTCTATGATCCTGATTCAGAAAGAGATATTGATAGATTTTTAGTGGCAATGAGCCAGGAAAAAGGTTTAAAGCCCAGTGAGGTGCGTAAACAAATGGCTTACAATGGAATGTTTGCCGGGGCCAAATCTGTTAATCAGATAGCCGATATTTTAAATGAAGATGCCGGTAAACAAGGGGAAGAGGCGGCGCGAGCTTTTGCTAACTATGCTCAAGATCCCAATTTTGGGGCGGAGAGATATAATAGGGAAAATTGGAAAGCGAAGGAAATTCTCAACAATAATCTTAACAGTAAGGCCAGTGCTGAATTAAGAAATAGAGGGTTTTTTTAAAAAGATTTTTCCAAGAGCGTCTAGGTGATGATGGAAAAAATTTTAAAGTTACTTAATAGGTGGTTTGTGGTTATGAAGTGTTTTTTACTTAAAATAGCAATAAAATGACAGAAGATAATAAACAGAAAAACAGTTTGGCGCAAAAGTCTGTTACGGGTTCTCCTGTTGGCAGTGGTGTCGGAGGAAATCAGAGTCAGTCTCAAGGGAGTGGCAATGATTTGGTTAGGGCAGGTGTGGGAGTAGCAGGTAGAGGAGGTGGTGGTGATGACAATTTGGAAAGCGCTGGGCGGGTAAATAATTTTTCTCAAAAAAGGAATATTGAGATCGGTGACAGAGTTGTTTCTCTAAAGAATGTGATGACTGACAGAGAATTGGCAAGAATGAAACAGTTAGAAGAGGAAAAACAAAAGGCTGTGAAGTTAAGAAAAATGAGCACTGAAGGGAAAAACATGAAAGACTCGTCAGTTGTTGGAGAAAGGTCGCATTTAGAGATTACCCCTGAGGGAAAAATAATAAAAGAACCGTTAAAACCAAGAAGGTCAAATGACCAGTCTGGTTTTGTTGATAGTGAAGTGAGTGATAAAAATGTTCTTTCTTTAAAAAACTTGAAAAATAAAGTTGAAGGAAAAACGAGTGGTGAGCCGGAGAAAAAAATAAGTGGACAAAATGTGGTGAACTTAAAAAATCAAAAAAGTGAAACCGTTAGTGTTGGGTCAAGAGGAAAAACAGAGCATTCTCTCTCAGATAATTTTGAAAATAATAAGGGTCTTGTTTGGGAAAAACAAAGAGTTGATTTAAGCAATTTAACGCCGGAAAGGCGGTTGGAAATACAGGCTAAGCCCTATTCAGCCAGTGTGCATTGGAAAATGGATGATGATTTAAACGGGGATATTAAAAATTTATTTGAACAATATGACAAGTTGCCCTTGGAAATCAGACTGGGATTGGAAAGTGAGCGAGTGAAGCAGGAGATTGAGAAAATAGCGCGTGATTTTAAATTGTTTAGGGAAGAATATCTGGGAGAAATTTCTCGGATGGTTAGAGATTATTTTTTGGTGGGTTGGAGGCGAGAGGAATTGTTTAAAAGAATCAGGAAGGTTTTTGGTTTAGATGCGAATGGGGCGGAAAATTTAGTTGGTCATATTTTGCGAATAATCAAATTGGTGGAAGAGGAGGGAAAAAAGATGGCTCGTCAGTTTTATGTATCTTTAACACTGGAAGAAGCTGAAGCCAAGTATCCAAATTTAGGAGAACAGAAAATTAGTAAAGAAGATATTTTTAATGAGAAAACAGGTGTTTTTATTGAGCCAACGGTTGACAATTGGATTACGAATTACATCAATTACGCCGGTTCGGGTAGACACAGCGCTCTGGAGCGTAGCAGGTATTTGTCAAATTCGGCTAATGTGGCGAAATTGTCGCCGGAGGAAAAAGAGTGTTTAAAAAAAATTCTTAGATCTTTTGACGAAAAAACCAAGTTGGTGTTTACTAAAGATGATGGAATTTTGATGTGTGGATTGGATGATGTAAATGGTGTCTTGGCTGAAGAGGGGGCAGAAGGGCTGTCTGAGAAAAAAACAGGAAAAAGAGTTTTGAATAATTTTAGAATAGACGAAGCGCAAACTGTTGATGTTGATAATGAAATTGGTGGTGTGTAGAAATTGTTTGTTGATTGAGGTATGCTTACCATAAATTTAAAATAAAGAACAAAAAATAAAAAATGTTGAGAAGATTTCAGGTACCACAATATGTTGATGTGGAAGATAAGGTTGCTTTTCGCCTGACATTTAAACAGTTGGGTTGGTTTGCTTTGGGCGGGGTCGTTTTGTTTTTGCTTTGGGTGGTTTTTGAAAAGTGGGTTTTTTGGACATTTTTTCCTTTTATTTTGGCTTTGGCGGCAGCATTTGCTTTTTGGCGACCGGCCGGCTTGTCGCTTTTTGCCTTTTTGACGTATGGATTAAGGCATTTTGTGAAGCCTAAATATTTGGTCTGGGATAAGGGTTTTGAAGGTGATGATGAAATGAATAGAGCAGTGAAAATACCAGAAGACTCCGAAAAACAAAGTCAGTTGGTTCAGGAAAAACGGAAAAGAGCGCAACTAAGTAGGTCAGCCGATTTGGCGGAGCTTTTAGATGAAAAGGGTAAGTTGTAATTTTTAAACCAAATAGATGTTTGGAAAATCAAGCAATACTACACCAAAAGGTAACAATAGGCATCAGGCGATACAGGAGTATGTTGATATTGCTGAAATTAAGGAATCAACGGTAATTTTAAGAGATGGTTCGTTAAGAGCCGTTTTGGCGGTTTCGTCGGTAAATTTTGATTTGAAGTCAGCGGAAGAACAAGAAGCGATTATTTTTGCTTTTCAACGATTTCTTAACTCGGTTGATTTTCCGATTCAAATCGTGGTCAGCTCTCGGAAATATAATATTGATACATATCTAAAAAAATTAAAGGAAAGAAGTTATGTGGAACGTAACCCTCTTTTAAAAATGCAAATTCTTGATTATATAGAATTTGTTTCCGGGTTGGTTGAAGAGGCCAGCATAACAAGTAAATATTTCTATGTAGTGGTTCCTTTCTATGCAATACAGAATAAAAAGGCCGGTTTGTGGCAAAAAATCGGTTTTATTTTAAATCCCAGAAAATCTATTTTTGAACAGAGGGAACTTTTTGAGACAAGTAAGGACCAATTGTTACAGCGGGTTGAGGAAGTAAAACATTTGTTGGCCGGTGTAGGTTTGAATGTGGCGATGCTATCAACTCAGGAGTTGATAGAATTGTATTATAATTATTACAATCCTTCGGAGTTTAGTTATGTTTCTTTAACACCAATGGAAGAATTGCAATTAGAAGAAAATAAAAATTTATAAACCCAAAATGTTTAATATATTTGACAGAGTTAATTTTAGAAAAGTAAAGAAAGATAATTTAAGTGAGTTGGAGTTAGGGCGAGAAAATGAAAAGCGGGGAAGAAGTTTTTTTCCAAAACATTCGTCGGGATCCGATGATATTTTAGAGGAGGAAAAAATTTATCGGCAAGGATTGGCCAAAGTGCTTGATTTAATTGCTCCGTCGGCAATGGGGATTTCCAGTTCTTTTTTGCAAATTGGCAGTGTTTATGCTCGCACGATTTTTATTATGGCCTATCGGGAAACCCTGGCAATTGGTTGGATGAATGAAATAATAGCCATGGATATTCCAATGGACATCGGAATATTTATTAATCCGGTGGATACCAGCTATATTTTGAAAAAATTACGCAAAAAAACCGTGCAAGTGCAATCGGAAATGCATATTGAAGCGGAGAAAGGGTTGCCCAGGGATCCGGTTCTGGAAATGGCTTATGCCAATATTGAAAATTTACGAGACAGATTACAAGATGGAAGTGAAAGGTTTTTTGATTTGGGTATTTATTTTACGGTTTTTGGAAAAACGGAAGAAGAAATGGAAAAAAGAACGGACATTCTGGAAACACTGCTGAGCGCTCGGTCAATTTATACCAAGAAAGCTATTTTCAGAATGAAGGAAGGTTTTACATCCACCATTCCTTTAGGCCTGGATAAATTGCAGGCTCTAACGCCGATGAACACTTCTCCGCTTTCAACGGTTTTCCCTTTTGTTTCGGCGGACATTACCTCCAATGAGGGGATTTTGTATGGTATCAACCAACACAACAATTCTTTGATTTTGTTTGATCGTTTTACAATGGAAAATGCCAATATGGTGGTTTTTGCCAAGTCGGGGGCCGGTAAAAGTTTTACGGTTAAATTAGAAATTTTGAGATCAATGATGTTGGGAACGAATGTTGTGGTGGTTGATCCGGAGAATGAGTATGAATATTTGGCGGAAGTGACCGGAGGAGCGTTTATCAATATTTCTTTGAATTCCAAGCAACATATTAATCCTTTTGATTTGGCAATAGAAGATGGAAAAACCACTAAAGAATTATTGCGATCTAATATCGCCAACTTGTTGGGTCTTCTAAAAATCATGCTGGGAGCTTTGACACCGGAAGAAGAAGCTGTTTTGGAAGAGGCTATCAGGGAAACTTATGAGGTGATGGATATAAATGAAAACACTTCATTGTCGGAGCTGGAAAAGAGAACTATGCCGGTGATGTCTGATCTTTATCAGGTTTTAAGAAATATGCAAGGGGCGGAGGATATGACAATTCGTTTAAAGAAATACACGGAAGGCGTTTTTGAGGGCTTTGTAAATAAAAGAACAAATATTTCTTTGGATAATCAATTGGTGGTTTTTAATATTAGGAATTTGGAAGAAGAATTGAGACCGGTGGCTATGTATATGGTGTTGCATTTCATTTGGAATAGAGTTAGGAGTGAAATAAAAAAGAGATTGATTGTAGCTGATGAGGCCTGGGTAATGATGCAACATGAGGAAGCGGCGAATTTTATGTACTCCATGGCCAAGAGAATTAGAAAATATTATGGTGGTCTGACGACAATTACTCAAGACATAAACGATTTTATGAGTACAAAAAAGGGTCAGGCGATTGTTTCCAATTCATCTATTCAGCTCTTAATGAAACAAGCTCCTTCAAGTATAGATATTGTTTCAGACACTTTTTATTTGACCGAGAATGAAAAACATTTTTTGTTGGAGTGTAACGTGGGAGAGGGAATTTTCTTTGCCGGTAATAAAAGAGCGGCTATTTTGGTAGTGGCCTCCCATAATGAGGAAAAAATAGTAACCACCAAGCCGGAGGAAGTTTTGGAAAGAGAAAGAGAAAGGAATGAATTGCGAGGAGAGTAAAAAGTGTTAAAAATTTACTTATTTTTATGAGAGAGAGTGATTTGGAGGTGGAAAGACAAAATAAATTGAATAGAGAAAGAATAACGGAATTATCTAAAAAAGCAAAAGAAAAAAGATTGAAGGAGGCGCGAGAATTTTCTCGGGTGAATCGGGTGGTAAGTTTGAAAAAAACGGAACATTTTTCTCGGGGACCAGTGAATTTATTTGTTGTTAATCTTTTGAAATATGTTGATTTACAGAAAGACGGAGTTTATTTTGTAATTTTTTTTCTGAGCATTCTGGCTGATCTAATAACTCTGGCGGAAGCAATAGTGAGCGCTAGCTTAGCGGCCATTCCTTTTGGCGGTTGGGTTTTGGACGCTCTTTTTTCAGCCCCGTTTGAACTTTTGGTAATAGCTTTTTCAGTGGTGATTGCCATTCTTTATCTTCTAGCCGGACATTACAAAACCAGGAAGAAAGCGTTGAGGATTTTTTCTGTTTTAGGGTTTGATTTATTGGAAATGGTGCCGTTGCTTTCTGTTTTGCCGGGTTTTACAATTTCTTTCATAATTAATTATTTGTCGGTTCTGGCGGTTAGAGCAAAAGAGAATGCTGAGGGACGGTATAATTTAGATAGGGAAATTTTGCGTAAGAGGTTGGAGGTTCAGGAAAAAAGGAAAAGATTGTTGCGACAACAAAGTTATCAAAATTGGCAGATGGAAACTAAAAGATAATATTTGGTTTATGAAATTATCACTTTTGCGGCGGATGCCGAACATGCGGAAAAAATTGGTGGTAGCCTTGGTTTATTACATTGTTCTTGTGTTGGTGGTAAGTTTTTTTTACGATGGTTTGTTGAAAATAAACTTGGCGGAGAAGACTTTTTTAATTGTTTTATTTCTTTTTTTAGTGCCCGTTTGGTTAATTAAGAAGATTTTTGTTGATGATTTAATTGATTATAATTTTCCCGGTTTTAAAGTTTGGAGAAGGTTTTTTTTACTGGTGGTAATACTGGCAGTTGCCAGTTTATTGGTTTTGCTTTTTATGGTACAATGGCGGTGGAAACTGGAGGATGGAGGTTATGTCTGGAAAATTGGGGACCTGTTTGCTTTTTGGGTGGAAACGATTTTTATTTTGCCGATTAGTCTCTTGGCGCAAGAGTTTTTTTTCCGAGGATTTTTACTGAGAAGTTTTGCAAGGAATTTTAATTGTTCTTTTTCGGTTCTCTCGGTTGGTTTATTAACGGTTTTCTTTCTTGCTTTAGCAAAGATTGTGTCATTACAAGCAGGAATTTTATTAGGTGTTTTTTTGCTTAATTTATTTTTATCGGCGTTGGTTTGTTGGAAGAAGTCAATAATTTGGTCACTGGCTGCTTATTGGACTGGGCTCCTGCTGTTAAGATTTATTTTGCTTTATCAAGTTGGGGAGCGGATTATTGAAAGACTAAAATAAAAATAAAAAAGATTGATTTTTTGGAAATGAAAAAGAAAAGGAAATATTTGAATAATCTTGTTTTAAAACCGATAACATTTTTACTGGTTGGTTTTTTGCTGGCAAATCTTTTTCTTGATGTAGTTTTGGCGCAGACTCTGGTAAGAGAGGTCGGTGATAATTTGGCTGAAAACTGGACTACAGCTGAAGAAAGAATTCCGCAAAACAATTCTTCGGTAGTTAGCGGGACGAACAGTATTGTGCAACTTTTAGGAGAAATAATGGCGCCTGTCTATCAGTTGGCTACTCCCGGTTCCAATTTAACTTATGATATTTATCGCTATTTAATGAAACACACGGAAACAGAACTGGGAATTGATAAAGATTTTTTTCGCAGATTAAAAAGAAAGGTTGATGCGCCGACGGTGGATATCGTTTTTGCGCCAACCAATCCCAAAGAAGGACAACCGGTGACGGCTTTTGCGGTGCCAAGTGGTTTCAGAAACAGCAAAGATAGATTGTATTTTACCTGGTACTTGGTTCATAAGGGACAAAACGATGTTCAGGCCGGTCGGGATGAAGCAATGGGGATGGTGGCGCGAGGCGGATATGACAGAGATTTGTTTGGGAAGCCAAATGGTGATGATGGCAACAGGGATGCTTACAACGCTTCTTTTGGTGGCAATGATGGCGTGGGCGCTAAAAGCGGAAAAGCTATCGATCAACATTGTGAGGGATGTGATTGTTTGCATAATATGACGATGTTTGCCGGTGAAGTGGAGAGAGGTTGTTTTGATGATAAAGGGCAATTGTTGTATTCCAATTTAGAGGAGTATAGGGAAGCTGTTAAGGATGTTGGTCAGGAAAAGGCTGATTGGGGGAAGGGGGCCGTTAACTCTGATTGGATAACGCGTTGTTACCGACATAATTTTGGCAGAAAAAGCGGAGATGGAGAGGAGTATTCCGGTCGGGATTTAATAATTAAATGTCAACATGCCTTTGATTCTTCTTTGGGTGGCAGTGATAATAGTTTTGGTCGGGCGGATGAAGATAAGTGGGTGACCAATCCGGCTAATCCGGATACCGATGGAGACGGAGTGGTGGATGAAGCGGATTTGGTTGGTCTGGGCCAGGATGAATTCACTTGGATTTACCACAAAGGTGACAGGGTGACGGTGGCGGTGGAGGGGACTTCCAATATTATGATTAATGAGGGTGCTACAAATAGGCTGAGGTATAAAAATAAGCATCATACCAGCGGTGATTTTGATTTATCACCGACGGCTTCACCGGAGGAATGGTATAAAGAAGCCAGAAATTATTGTGAAACACGAAAGAATGATTGTTTGGCCAGCACTGGTGATTCAATGAATTATGTTCCGGTTAGTAGCAGGTTGCCGGACGATAGTGAGTGTGTCAGACAGTATGCTGATTGTATGAAGGACGTTTGGCAACATCAATGGTCCGGTAATGATGAAGATTCTTTTGGTGATTTGACCGGTTATTATAAAATTATGTGGGCGGCGCCGGGGATTTGCAGTCAAGAAAATAAGGATGAAGCGGAAAATGATTGGTGCGACAGTCGTGATGACTTTGGTTTTCAATATTTGAAACTCTATGATCCGGTGGAGAGAGGAAAACAGTTGATGAAAGTTTCAGTCAATATTTCGCCAAAAAACCCGCAATTTTTTGAACCGACGGAAGATGATTGTAATATGTTGGGAGGGGTTTGTTATATGTTCGGCGATGGTACGGATATGATTTTGGCCAGCGCGGATATAGTTGGCGATGACAATGTTGATCCTGATTATTTATACTATAAATGGAGTGTTTGGCGTTGTGATAAAAACGATTTTACCAATTGTGAAGATGTAACCAGTTTTGTTTATCCGGTTAGTCAAAAAGAGGGAATAGGAGTAAGGGATTTTGGCTTTTATCCGATGAATCCGGTAAGGAGTCTTTTTAAAGAGGGGGAAAATGAAGCTTTATTGAAGGTGGGGGTGGTGGTAAAAAAACATAAAAATGCAACGATGAGTTCTCCGGGGGTGAGTGGAGTTTATGAACAACAAATTGGAAGCAATCAGACGGGTGTTTCAGCCGATCAGTATGTGGAAAAATACGCTTACACGGCCAGTCAGTTAATAAAAGTTCATAAAAATGATTTAGCTATCAAACTGTACACTGCGGTTCCGGATGGTAGTGGCGGTTGGAAGAAGGGTCGGGAAATTTGTAACAGAACCGGCTCTCTTTACAAGAAGGTTTGTCCGGTTTTCCCTTACCAAGTTTTAATGGCGGAGTTGGACACGAGAAATGCAAATGTTGACGGTGGTATTGTTTGGAAAATTAATGGCAAGAAGATTAAACCTAATTATTTGGGTGATATAAACACGGAAAATAATTCGCCCAGAGTTTTCTTTCCGGTAACGGGAGCGGAAAATGAACTGGGTTTAATTACAGCCATAGCGAAACGAGGTAATGATTCTGAAAATGACAATCTTTCGGTGACAGAACGTATTTTTAGTATTCGTAATCCATTGGCGGTTATTACCGACAAAGGACAATTAACCAGGCGTTCTTTGACAAAAGCTTTTGTCGGTTCCGAGAAAGCCAGAACTTTTCAGGGGTATCAGCTTTGGTGGATTCTGGGATATCCGTCTAAAGAGTGGGCCACCACTCAAGATAGTTCTGCGGACGGTTTTCAAACGACAGTAGATATCCCAATAAGAGTGATTCCTGATTACTTAAGAACAAAGGAAGATGGTACAACCTTAAAAACCAGTGTTTATCTGAATGGATACTATGTGGGGATGGTTTCCAATGATATGGATAACGAAAATGCTAACGGAGAGGGTGGTGCGAGTGGTAATGGTGCTGAAGGGAACAACACAGACACCACCAATGGCGAGAGTAGTTCCGGTAACCGGGAAAATGGAACCGCCTGGTTACTGAAAAATGTTATGTTTACCCGCGTGAGGGAAGGTGATGTAAATACTCTAAAGTTAAAGACTTTATTAAGCTTTGATGAGAATTATAAAAAATCAATGATAAAAAGTTTTAATATAAAACCGGTAAATGAACTTTACAATGAACAGACAATTGAAGTTAAGCCGATTACAGCGGAACACTATAAGAACATTACTGGCAAGGAAGTTAGTGACAGGATTACTTTCGGAGAGAGAATGAGGTTGTTACTGGCTTCAGTTATAAATAAAATCCCCGATTATTTGTTATCTGTCTTTAAGTTGGCGACAGTTTTAGTTTTGGTGACGATGATCACTTTTGCGGTGGCCTACGGTTTGGATGTAAATCAGAATCAGCACGGTTTCAGGAACAAGTTTTAGTTTGCCGCTTTTGTTAGTTGAGTATAAATAGTAGTGACTATTTTGGTGTCGCTTTAAAACTGGTTGGTGATTTTTGTTTTAATAAGTTCTGGTTAATTCTGAGAAAATATTTGAAATTTAGCTGGTTTTTAAGATGTCCAATATTTTAAAATTGTTTTTAAAATTATTATTCTATGAAAATTTCCAGACTTAGAAAAATTGTTTATCTGCTAATCTTAGTTTTGGTTTTCAGTTCACCTTTTTTTGTTTTGGCTCAGAGTGGTGGAGGAGTGTCAGGTTCAACGCAGTCTTCAGGAAATAATTCCGGAGGCGTAACCGGTGGGAATTCTTCCTCTCAACCCAATCAAAGTCAAGCTGGAAATCAGGGGGCGCAAAATTCGTCTCAGTCCGGTCAAAATCAAAATCAAAATGGCGGTCAAGGCCCAAGTCGTGAAGATACTCGTTTTAAATACAGATTGCACGAGAAAATTCCGGGGCAGGAAAACGTTGACGACTTGCAGTCTTATTTGGAAGCTTTATATAGATTTGGTATAGCCATAGTGGCCATCCTGGCGGTAGTGATGATTGGAATCGGAGCTTTTATGTACATAGTAACGGCGGCGGGAAATTTGTCTAAAATGGCCAATGCTAAAGAAATAATCGGTAACGCTATCTTTGGTTTGGTTATGGCCCTGTTGGCTTGGCTGATTTTATATATTATAAATCCGGATTTGGTGGGAACAACTTTAAATACGCCCAGAAAAAGCATTAACCTGGAAGCTTATGTGGGCGACGAGCAACCGGATCCGGAAGTTTGTCGTAATCCATATAGAAAGCTTTACCAGATGGGTTTGTGTAGTGGAGATAAAGCTTGTGTGAAAGATCAGTGTGAGTATTTGGTTGCTATTTGTTTACATAATAATGCTGAGTCCGGCAGTAATATTTCAGAGGAAGATCAGGAAATAGCAAAAAGTGACCTCTGTCAATCTTTTTTTGCCAAACCGGGTGGCGGTTTTTGTGGTTCAATAGCAAATGATGGTTCAATGTTGGGCAGATGTACCGAGACCGGAGTAGTCAATTGTCCTTCAGGAAAGGCCAGGGTCACCGATGGTGTACAATGTGCCGGTGATTCGGTCTGTTGTACACCAAAGGAGATCCTGGAATTCTACTAATGTAATTGTTGGGAAAAATGAATTTTGGTAAACAAAAAGTTTTTATTGTTGTTTTTGGAACAGCCTTGGCGCTTGGTCTTGTTGTTTTAGGATATATTTTTTGGCAGAAAGGGGGTTTTAAGTTGGTGGAGAAAAGGTTGAGTAAGAAAGTGGAGATAAAAAGTGATTTTAAAGAGGTCAAGTCAAAACCCGCTAAAAAGGAATTAAGCAGGTTTCTGAAGTTGGCCGAAACTCCTGTTTTGGGTTTGAGATTATTTCCCGGGACCAATAAGGTTTTGTTCTATCAGGCGCAGAAATTTTTTACGGTTGATCCTTATTCGGGAGAGAGAAAATCAGTGGGAGCCTATCCTTTTACCGAGGTGCAAAAGTTTGTTTGGGATTTATCCGGAAATAAAGCGATAGTGAAAGATTTGGGTGAGTATTATATTTTTGACTTTCGATCAAATTTGACTAAGAAATTTCCTGATAAAATTGACATAGCCATTTGGAACAGACAGGGTGATAAGGTGATTTATAAAAACTACAATACTCAAACTCATCAAAGGCAAATAAAAGTTGCTGATACTGATGGCAATAATAAAATGGTAGCAGTTGATAACTTGCCTTACCGTAGAATAGAGATGACTTTACAACCGAGGACTGATCGCTTTTGTTATTTTCCTTCTCCGGATGCCAGAGTGAAGGGCAGATTGTTTTGTCAAAATTTGGATGGCAGTAATTTGCAGGAGTGGGGTGGCAATTACGGACAGGATTATTTGTGGTCGCCCGCTGGGGAGAAAATTTTGACCTCTTTTGCCAAGGATGAAACCGGAAGTCAGTTGGTCTTGGGGGTAATGAATAAAAATGGAGGAGAATTTCATGGCTTGGCTTTTCCCACCACGGTAAGGAAATGTGTCTGGTCTAAAGACGGTGTTAATGTATATTGCGCTTTATTAGGTAATATTCCTACGGTGGTAATGTTGCCAAACTTTTGGCAAGAAAAATCTTTTGACTCCGTGGATACATTTTGGAAAATAAATACCGAAACCGGTAAAAAAAGCAGATTGGTGGAAGTGGAAAAAATGAAACAAGGAGATAAAGAGCTGTTGTTTGATACAACCAATTTGCTATTGGATCCGGAAGAGGAATTTTTGTTTTTTATTGATCGTCGGCAAGGAGATTTGTGGAGGATAAAAATAAAATAAGGGCGCTCCAGAACAAAATGGCGTTAGCTTCAGTCCAAACAGGCGTATCAACCAGGCCGTGCCAGAGAAAGTAAAAAATAGTAGCTAAAGTTGACAGCCGGAAAAGGCTGTCTTTTATTTTTCGCAGGTTATTTTTTAGGGAAGTGGATGTTTGGTAAAACAGTGTTAATAGACCTAAAAAAGAAAGTATTCCTCCGCTTAGCCAGAAATGCAGAAGCAAATTATGGGCGTGGGGAACGGCCCACTGGGGAAAAGGAGGAAAGTTTTTTTGTTGGGAAAGATAGAGATCTTGAAAGTTGGCCGGTCCGATGCCAAAAAAGGGGTGTTGAAAGATTAGTTTTGAATCCACTCGGTAAATTACCAGGCGAGAGTCGTAAGAAGTGGGATGTTGCCAATTTACTTTGCTTAGGAATGGCAGTCGGTGGGCAAAGATTAAAAATAAAGAAAGAAGGATAATTGTTAGCAGGCTAAAACGAAAAAAAGTAAGTGTCGTTTTGGAAGAGGTCTTTTTTAGCAAGTAAAAAAATAAAAGGGTAATTAAGATTGATAGCCAGGCGCCTAGCGACTTGCTATAATAAAGGTTGACTAGCAAGATAAACCAGACAAAATAAAAGAGGCGTCCGGGGTTGTGATTGAAAAACGGTTCCCGCGGTAAATTTTTTGTTTTTGAAAAAAGGAAAAGACTGATTATCAGAAAAGCCGGGGTCAGGAAAATGGCCAATTGGTTGGGCGAGGGGAAGAAAATTTGTAAGCGGTGATCAAAGCTTGTTTGTTGAAAAATTAGAAAAACAATTCCCAATAAAGAAATAGTAACGGCGGAAATGAGATAGGCGGAGAAGAAAGAGAGCGGTTTTCGGGGTTGATTGATAGAAGTAATCGCCAGAGAAAGTCCGTAAAAGATGGGAATAACAATTAAATCCAGCAATTTTCCCAAATTATCCGACCAGGCGAAGGAGGGGTTTTTAAGAATTGAAAACAAAAAAGAAAAAAAGAAACCGAAAATTATAAGCAAGAAAGGGGTTAAGAAAAGAAAAATCTTTTGAAGGGAAAATTTTTTTAAAAGAAGCGAAGTAACATTTTTGGAGCGGTAAAAATTTAGGCAAATAGCCGGGATAATTAAGAGGTCAAGAATGTTGAGGCTAATCTGCGGAATTAATTTTATTTTGACCAAGTAGAGAGGGAGAAGAAGAAAAATCAGATAGTTAAGAATCATACTATTTTTTTTGTTTTTTAAGGGTTTCCAAGCTGAGTAGAATTAGAAATAGTGGAAACACTCTGACGGAATAGAAAGGAGTTTCAAAAAGAGAGTGGACAGAGAAAATCAGAAAAGAGGCGGCCAGATATTTTGCTAAATAGTAATCACTGAATCTGTGGCGAGATTGTAGTCTTCGGAATATAAAGTGGAATATTGGAGAAAAAATCAATAAGGCGACAACCAGTCCATTTATCAATCCCGTTTCGGCGCTGAAGTCCAGAAACAAGTTGTGAGCATAGGCGGGATTGCGCAGACCGAGAGAGTCGTTAATCTGACTGGCAAATCCTCCCAACCCCAGTCCCGAGTAAGGATGCTTTTTTATTTCGGTGAGGGCCTTTTGCCACATTGCCATTCTACCACTGTTGGAACCTTCTTGAAAATCAAAGGATGATTTTAGCCTGGCGGTGAGAGGATTGGGAATTAAAGTTGTTAAAAACAGTAAAATAATGATGACGAGAGAAATGGTAAAATATTTTTTAACTATTTTTAGTGGTTGAGAAAAAAGGAAAAGAAAAAACAATCCGCTGAAAAGAGCTAAGTAGGCTCCGCGGGAAAAGGAGGCTAAAATGCCTGTCATGATGATTAAATTTCCCCAAAAATAAGGCGAAGAAATTGGATTGACAAAAGAGTTTTTCTTTTGTAAATAGAGACCGAGGGGAAGAATCATAGCTAGGTATAGAGAAAAAAGATGGGGGTCGGGAAAAGTGCCAAAGGAGCGCAAAACGGTGTATCCGGAAATGTTGACCAACCAACTGGAATATTGACTGACCAGACTAGCTAACGAATGTCCAAGAAAAATGGGCGCCCATTTTTCTTGTAAAAAGATTAACAAAGAATTGAGAGGGAGAAAGAATTGGGTGATGAATATTAACAAAGCGATGATTGATTCCAGAACAGCGCCAAAAAACAGAAAAGAGAGAAGGCGGGAAACAAACAGTTTGTTTTTTTGAGCTTGGTAGAGGGGAAAATAGAGAGGTAAAAGGGAGAGAAAAAACAGGAGGCGACGAAGGGCAATTGTTTTTTCTTCGCTTTTTAGAAAGGCTGTAAGAATAAGGAGTAAGAAGGTGGAGAGAAAAAAGAAACGTGGTCGCTGATCTAAGGTAATCTTTTTATTGGCCAAACACTCCAAGAGCCAAATTATAAACAACAGGGGAATTGCAATTTTTAGGATGTTTAAATCAATGGTTGGTTTGGGACTGAGAGCGAAAGAGAAAGGTGTAAAAAAAGCCAAGAAGAGGATTATTTTTTGATAAAGGCGCATTCTATTTTCTGTTTTTATTTAAGAAAGACAAAAGGAAGTAAATTGATTTTAAAAGAAGGTGGCCGAGACGCGAGTTGTGTTTTTTGAAAAAATAGATTTGAGATTCTCTGTAAGCCCGTTTTTGTTTCTCTTTTTGGTTGCGCCAACTGCGTCCGTTAAAATGAATGATTTGGCTATAGGGAAAGAAAACAATTTTGTAGCCTTTTTGTCGGACGCGCAGGCAGAGGTCCTGGTCCTCAAAGTACATAAAAAAGTTTTTATCAAAACGACCGATTTGATTGAATATTTTTCGCCTAATTAAGAGAGCGGTGCCGGAAACCCACTGAACCGTTTGTGGGCTTTTTTTATTCCAAGGCTTATTAATGGTGTTGCGAAAAAGGATAGTGCCCCAAGTTGTTTTGTGTCCGCAGGTCCAATTTTGGGGAGTTTTTCTGTGGTGGTCAATGATTTTTAAGCCCAGGATGCCCACCTCTTTATTTTTATCCAGATAATCCAAGGCCTTCTTCAGGGAGTTGTCAGTGAAGACGGTGTCGGGGTTGAGAAAGAGGAGATAGTCGCCTTTAGCCATAATGCTACCAAGGTTATTGGCCAATCCGAAGCCGATATTTTGTTTGGTGTTTATAATTTTTTGGCTGACAAAAGGGTATTGGGAGAAGGGAACAGTGATTTCTTTTTTGTCATTGTTAACAATGATGACTTCAAAATTGTTTTTTAGAGATTTGTCAGAATACAAAAATCGTTTGATGCTGGTCAGGCAGATCAAGAGATGCTGATAGCTTTGATAGTTAGTAATGATTATGGACAGTTTCATTTAGTCTGTTGTTTTTGGATTGGTAGTTTATTATATATTAGTTTAATATTTAGTAAAGTGCGCTTGTATCTCAAGGGGTAATAGTGGGGATGGATAATAGATAAAGAGCGGGGAATTAAGAGTTAAGTTTAAAGAGTAAAAAGATGGTTGGGAGAGATTGGATTTATCAGGAAAAAATGTTATTATGGGAGAAAAGATTAAAGAACCGACTTATCTTATGTCAAAAAGAAAAAGAAAAAACATTTTGCAGGGAAGAGTGCAAAAGGGGTTTAAAGATCACTTGTTTAGTGATATTTCCAATGAGGACAGGAAGAGAGCGGTGGAGGAAATAATAGAGTCCTCCAGTCCGCGAAAAAGTTTTTTTGTGATGATTGCGGTGGCGGCGGCTTTGTCAACGATGGGTATTATTGATGATAATGCAGCGGTTATAATCGGCGGAATGTTGGTGGCGCCGATGCTTTCTCCGATTTTGGCTATCGCTCTGGGGTTGGAAATGGCCGATTTTCGTCTGTTGAAAAGATCATTTATAGTGGTGGTTTGGGCGACGATTTACGCTCTGGGGTCGTCTTTGATTTTTGCCTTGTTATTGGACAGTAGTCGTTTGGATTGGGAGCATTTAAACCATGAGATGTCTCTGCGGGTACAGACTGACTTGTCTACGATTTTAATTGCTTTGGTGGCCGGTTTTGGCGGTTCGTTGGCTTTGGTAAGAAGAGAATTGGCCAAGTTTATGTCGGGGGTGGCGATAGCGGTAGCTTTAATTCCACCTCTTTCTATGAGCGCTATTGGAATTTCCATGTTGAGTTTCAATATTTTTTATCACGCTTTTTCTTTGTTTGTTATCAACTTGGTTGGAATAATTTTATCTTCTTTGGTGGTCTTTTCTTTAATGAAATTGACGACGGCTAAGAGGCAATTGGATGAGGAGCTAAAGGAAGAAGAAGAGCTGTTGGGGAAAAAGTATGAGTAAGCGGAAGCTTCTGCAGGTGTCTGTTTTAGAATTTGCCTGGTTGTTTTCGGTTGAAAAAATGCTTTTAAAAAGTTGACTAACAGGCAACTGAATTTTCACTTGTGGTTGTCAAACCAATTGATTTGGGTTAGGATGGAGAACTCTTAATTTTTCATAAAAAGATAATAGATGAAAAGTCAAAAAGTTTTTTCTTTAACTACCCCGATTTATTATGCCAACGCAAAACCGCATATCGGACATGCTTACACTACAGTGGTGGCTGACGTGATGGCGCGCTGGCAAAAACAAAAGGGACGGGAAACTTTTTTGTTGACGGGAACTGATGAACATGGCGCTAAAATCGCCCAAAAGGCTGAAGAACTGGGGAAGACGCCACAGGAATTGGTGAATGAAATTTCGGGACAGTTTAAACAGTTGTGGAATGAATTGGATATTGATTACCAGTCTTTTATTAGGACAACGGACAAAAAGCATATTGTTGTGGTGCAAAAAGTTTTGGAAAAGCTGTATGAACAAGGCTTGATTTATAAGGGAGAATATAAGGGTCTTTATTGTTTTGGCTGTGAGCAGTTTAAAAAAGAAACGGAATTGGTAGATGGAAAATGTCCCGATCACGGGGTGGCGCCGGAGTTTGTAAGAGAGGAAAGTTATATGCTCAGATTGTCTGACAAGCAAGATGAATTGTTGCAAAAAATTGAGAGCGATGAATTAAGAATTAGGCCGAAGCGTTTTCGCAGGGAGATATTATCTTTTTTAGAGAAGGAGAAACTGGAGGATTTGTCAATTTCCAGGAAAAATGTTGAGTGGGGGATTCCTTTACCTTTTGATAAGAGCCAAACGGTTTATGTTTGGTTTGACGCTTTTTTAAGTTATCTGACCGGCTTAGGTTGGCAGGGGGGAAATCTGGAGGGAGAGGTTAGCAATCTTTGGCCGTTGGATCTGAATTTAATTGGCAAAGATATTTTGCGAGTGCATGCCACCATTTGGCCGATAATGTTGATGCATTTGGGCTTGGAATTACCTAAACAAATTTTTGTGCATGGCCATATTTTGTCCGAAGGAAAAAAGATGAGTAAAAGTGTGGGCAATGTGATTGCCATTGATGAAATGTTGAAAGAATTTGGCGCAGAAGGGACATGTTATCTTTTGCTTTCCGCTGGAACCATCGGCGAGGATATTGATTTAACGATGGAAAGAATGATGGAAAAATATAATGCCGACTTGGCTAATGGTTTGGGAAATTTATTGTCTCGGGTGGTAACTTTGGCGAGAAATTTTCAATTTCCGATTTCTGAAGTTGAATTGGAAAAAGGGGAGATAATTTTTACGGAAGATTTTGAGGGTTTAATGGATAGTTTGCAATTTGATCGGGCTTTGAAAAAAATTTGGCGGATTGTGCAAGACAGTAATAAATTGATAGAAGAAACTAAGCCGTGGGAACTGGCTAAAAATGACAGAGGCAAGTTTGAAAAAGTGATGCGGGAGTTGGCTTTACACCTTCACAAAACAGCCGAACTCTTAAAAACCTTTTTACCAGAAACGGCAAGAAGAATCAAAAAACAGTTAAAAACAGGCGAAAGGGGAATTTTGTTTGAGAAAATAAAAACAAACTAAGTCGTTTTTAAGGAAGTTTTTAGGTTTTGTTAGAAATAAAAATCTCGACGTTTGGTGTGCCGAGATTTTTATTATTTATTTGTTTTCTTCAATGCAAATTTCTCGGTGAAAAATTGCTTTGATGGTTCGGAGAAATAATAAGAAGATTATAATGTTAAGTATGATGAAAGCGAATTTTACAAAGGAATACATAAATGACCAATGAGTTTTGTGTAAGAGTAAAAATGAGGCAATAACGAAAGCGTCCAGAGGGAAAGAGTAAGCCCAGGATGATAAATAAAATTTAATTTTACGGAAATATTTAAATTGAAATAGAAAAAGAAAAAAGATAAACATTGAGAAATAATAAAGAATACGTGCGCCGATATCAATGTTGTTTGTCAGTTTGACATAAGCAATGAAGCCGACGGCTGAGGGGGCCATTAGGATAAAGAAGGTGGGAATGAGTTTTTCTTTTAAGGGATGATGAAAAATGATGCGATTTAAGACAATGGCCATTAAAACTATCCAAAAGATTATACCGACGCTAAAAAAGAACCAAGAAACTTCCGGAGAAGCGTGTTTTACTCCCGCAATTGGAATAAGAACATTACCAACCACCGGCATAAAAATTGCCGGGCTGATATGTTTTAGCTCAAAATGATCTTTGTGCATCCAAAAGGTTAAAATAATCATACCAAATCCCAATTGAGCAATAACCCCCAGAATCCAAAAAATTTTGGAGTATTGCATAAGATGAATATTCATAAAAAGAATACTGAGCAGAAGTAATATTTTAGCGATAATGGGAAAGAAATTAATTTTAACAGGATCGCTGAATTCTTTTTTGACTTCTTGGGGAAACACAACCCACTTGCTGAGATAAATTAAAGCAGTGATGGCAAATAAGAGTATAACAATAGCAAAGATGACTGGGCTTAAACCAAAGTTCCAGCCCAAAAGGTGTTCGGCTTTTTGCCAGGCAACTGTGAAGCCGGCTAAACCGAGAGTGATAGAAAAGAAAGATATGGGGAAATTTTTTTAATCTTGATTTTATAGGCATTTTTTTAATTTAGTTATTAATTATTCTTTTTCGCTAATTTTTAATGCATAATTTTTACTGAGGGCCAGAGCAATTTTTTTGTTTGCTTCTTGGAGGATGCGCGCCAAGGTGCTTTGGGAAACCGACATTTTTTGGGCAATTTCCGTTTGTTGAAGATTTTCCAAATTTTTAAGACGTATGGCCTCCAGTTCGGAAGGGGTGAGGGTAATAATTTTATTGTTTTTAAGGGGAATTCCCTGGGGTTTAAATATGCTGGCGTGAAACTTGTTTTCTCGTTGCAGGTGACGTCTCTTTTTTCTTCGTCCCCGGTGACATTGGTGTTGATTGGCGGAGATTGTTGCTTTATCTAAAATCCTGTAACAGGAGGGGCATTGTGTGTAATCCATAAAATCTTTTCCAGTTTTATCTTATTATGAATATATATTCATAATAACAAATAACTGAAAAAAGTCAAGAAAAAACACCTTGGGATTGCTGAATGACTGTTAGTCAAACAACAATTCCAAGGTGGTGTGGGCGTCTGTTTTTTGTTAGTCAGGAATTTTTCTGGTAACACACATTTTTTTGTGAATCGCCAGAAAGAAATCCCAAATAGATTTTATGGCTCAAAGTTCCACCAGGAGCCAAATGAATCCGGCAATGGTGCCAATGACAGACAAAACTGCCAAGACACTATAAAAAAATACCATGTTGGCTGACAACCATCTTGCCAATAATATGAGGCCATAAATGATTGCCGTATTGAGCATTATCACCCAGGGTTTAATTTGTTTACCCCTGAATGATAATTTGTTTATTAGCGGGAGTTCTTCTTCTTGTAGGCGGAAGTTGAGATACTTTCCGCTGATAATTGGTAGGGAAACATTTCCTGCCAGGAAGAAAATGAACCAGACGATTCCTAGGAATACACTGGTTATTATCATTCCCGGGATTTCGCAGAGATTGATTTCTCTGCGATACCTCACTTGGAAATCATACCAGGTCAGGATTTTCCAAAGAATAGATCTCCGACTAATCCATCCTCTCTCAATGGGGATGAAAAATATGAGAAAAATGATTACCAGTCCCAGTTCAACTAACGCAAATCCGGTTAAGAAATTTTTTAAACCGGAATGTCCAAATCTGAAGGGAATTACTCCTCCAATAAAACCGATAATGAGCGCTATTACATAGGCCACAATGCTATCTCTTGCTCCTTTTTTCATTTTTTATTCCTCCTTTAATTTGTTTGTAGTTTTTTACAGAACTCTGATTTAGATATCAGGTGTCTTGTTATAACAGAATAAGAATTGGGAGTCAACATTTATTGGCAAGGGTGGTTGTTTGAATTATAATGAGTCTGACTTTAATGGTTTAACAAATGGTGGATATGAAATTGGTTGATACTCATTGTCACTTGAATTTTGAAGATTTTAAAAATGACCTTGAAGAAGTGGTGGAGCGAGCACGCGCGGAGGCGGTGAAAATGGTGGTAGTGAGTTCCGATTATGAAAATAGCCGGCGGGCGATAGAATTGGCTGGGAAATATGATAATGATATTTGGGCGGCGGTTGGTTTGCACCCGATACATTTGGGCAGTGAACAGAAAGCAGAGAACAGTGAACAGCATGGGGAAGAGTTTGATTACGGGAAATATTTGGCGTTGGCGAAAAATAAGAAGGTAGTGGCGATCGGGGAGGTTGGCTTGGATTATCACCATTTTGACACTACAAATCTACGAATAAACTACGAATCTACAAATGGTGTTGGTGGAGAAATTAATGAAAATAGTGAGGATAGCATTGGACGGGGGGCAAGTGATTTTGAAGTGGCTAAAAAGGAGGTGGCGAGAATTATTGAATTGCAAAAAAGTGTTTTCAGGGAATTTGTGAGAATGGCTGATGAAGTTGCCAAGCCATTGATAATACATTGTTGGAATGCGGATAAAAGTGACAGGGAATTGGTCGGGGACGCGGTGGCTTATGAGGATGTTTTAGAGATAGTTCACGGTTCACAGTTCACGGTTTCCCACTTCGCTGAAGCTACGAGGGACAAGCACGGTTTGCGGAATAATAAGAGGGGGGTGGTGCATAGTTTTGTTGGAAACTACAAAACAGCTTTTAAATTTATTGAAGAAGGATTTTTGATCGGTTTGAACGGGATTATCACTTATTCGGAAAGTTATGACCGCTTGATCAGAGAAATTGGTTTGGAAAATATTGTTTTGGAAACGGACGCGCCTTATTTAACGCCGGCGCCGTTGGAAAGGTACAGTCGCAATGAACCGGTTAATGTGAAGCTGGTGGCGCAAAAAGTGGCCAGTGTTTTAGAAGTGGATGTACAAGTGGTGGCGGATGTTACCAGTCGGAACGCGCGGGAATTGTTTGGAATTTCTTTTTAGAGTATTTTTGTTTTTTGTGATATTTTTTAGCTAGGTTTTTCACTTGGTTGAAGGAAGGGGAGCGGTGGTGATTTTTAATTGGATGGGAGTGTGTTATAATGCAAGTGTTGAAATAGATTTTTTATAATCTTTTAATCACGGGGAGTTGGTAAAAATAAAAATAGATAGAAATGTAAAACGCTATCGGCGTTTGGTGACAAAAATAAATAAATTAGAGCCGGAAATACAGAAATTGAGTGATAGACAATTGCAAGTTAAGACAGCGGAATTTAAAAGGAGGTTGCAGAATGGGGAAACTTTGCAAGATATTCTGTTGGAAGTTTACGCAGTGGTGAGAGAAGCGGGAAAAAGAGTTTTAGGTTTGAGAGCTTATAATGTTCAACTTCAAGGGGCATTGGCGGTTTTTGAGGAGAAAATCGTGGAAATGAAGACCGGAGAAGGAAAAACTCTAACCATTACTTTTCCGGCTTATTTAAAAGCTTTGTTGGGCCAAGGGGTTCACGTGGTAACGGCTAATGATTATTTGGCTGAAAGGGATGCTTCGGAGATGGGAAAACTTTATAAATTTTTGGGTTTAACAGTTGATTATATTACCAGCAAAACCAGTCACTATGACCGTCAAGTGGCCTATCGGGCGGACATTACCTATTTAACACCGAACGAGGTTGGTTTTGATTATCTGCGTGACAATATGCTATATGAAGCGAAAAATAGAAGGCAGAGAGGCTTGTTTTTCGCTATAGTTGACGAGGTGGACAGTGTTCTGATAGATGAGGCTCAAGTACCGTTGGTCATTTCCAATAACAAGGACCAGAATAAGAATGCTAAGGAAATTTATTTAAAGCTGAAGCCGATTGTGGAGAGTTTGCAGAGGGATATTGATTACAAAGTGAATGAGAAAGAGCAGGTGGTGTCTTTAACGCCAATGGGGATTTCTAAAATAGAAAAGGCCCTGGGTGTGTCTAATTTATATGAAGGGGACATTGATTATATTTACTATATTACCAGACTTCTTAAGGCCTATGCTTTGTTTAAAAAAGACAGAGATTATATAGTTGATGAAGGTCAGGTTATCATTGTGGACGAATTTACCGGCAGGTTGATGTATAATCATCGCTACTACCAGGGGATTCATCAGGCAATTGAGGCAAAAGAGGGGTTGATGATTAGAGATGAAAACACCACTCTAGCCTCCATTACTTTTCAGTTGTTGTTTAAAAAATACAAAGGGTTGGCCGGTTTAACCGGAACGGCTCTGTCGGCTAAGAAAGAATTCAGAATGTTGTTTGGGAAGCAAGTGGTGGCTATTCCAACTAACAAGCCGATTAGGCGAATTGACAAGGACGATAAATTTTTTGTGGCTTGGGAAGATAAAATGAATTATTTGGCTTGGACTACTCAGGAATATTATTTGAAAAACGGCGCTACTTTGATTGGGACAAGATCAGTTTTAAAATCAGAGGATGTTTATAAACATTTAATGAATGTCAATGTGCCGGCGCAAGTTTTGAATGCTAAGCATGCCAGGAGAGAGGCGGAAATAATCGCTCGGGCGGGACAACCACAAAGAGTGACTGTGGCTACTAATATGGCCGGTCGGGGGACGGATATAAAATTGGCTGATGAGGTAAGAAAAGCCGGGGGATTAATGGTTTTGGGAACGGAAAGGTATAATGCTCGTCGGATTGATAACCAGCTGATAGGTCGGGCGGGAAGACAGGGTGATCCGGGAATGAGCCAGTTTTTAATTTCAGCTGATGATGTTTTGATAAAAACTTATTTTCGGGAACAGTATTTGAAGGCAATAAGTAAACATTCGGACACAGAAAAAGGGGTGGAAGACAAGAAGTTGACGAAAATTATCAATAAGGCACAGAAGAGGATGGAAGATAGCTTGTTTGAGCAAAGATTATTAAGTTATGAATTTGACAAAGTTTTAGATAAACAGAGAAACTCTTTTTACAAACAACGCAATAGGGTTTTGCAGGATGATAACTTGAAAGAGGAAACTTTACTTTTAATAGAAAAGGAGATTTATCATTTACTTTTGGCGAGATACACGGCGGCCAGTCAGGCTTTTGAAAAGACGCAAATCAGGAATGTAGTGGGGGAAATAAAGACATTGGTGGCCAATGAAAAGTTTAACGAAATTTTGGATGCTAAAGTGAATGCTTATTTGCAACGGGAGGGAATAACAGGATTGGGAATCAAGGAAGTAATAAAAGAGGCGGTCTTGGAATATTACAGTTTTTTGGAAGATGTTTTGACACCAGCTAAGATTCGTTTGACGGAAAAGACCGTAACTTTAAAAGTGCTTGATTTGTTGTGGGTAAGGCATTTACAACAAGTAACGGAAATGCAGGAGGCGGCTATGGTTTTGGCGATTACCAGAGGGGATTTTTTTACCGATTACGAAATGAGGATGGACAAAGTTTATCGGCAGATGCTTTTATCGGTGCCGAGAATAGTAACTTTAACGTTTTTTAGAACTGTTAATAGATTGTTGGCTAATAAGTTTTCCGGCAAAACGGAGGTAAGAAATGATGCTCAGAGCGTTCAAGAAAGAGCGGAAAGTCCGTTTGTTGGACCAGGTGGTAAAGATTTTTCCGGGGGAGTGGATGTTAAGAATGTTAAGGAGTCGTTTGGGGAGACAAGTTTAGGAAGCCTGTTTGCCGGAAAGACTGGCGGTGGTTTAGGTGATTTTAAATAGAAGTAAATTTTAAATAAGGAAAAAATGAAAGCGAAAACCAGAAAAATTCTTGCCAGAATAGGGGCTGGTTTGTTGCTCGGTTTGAGTTTTTTGAATTTTGGTTCCGGCTGGATGCGACAAAATTTCAGAGTGATAGCCAGACGAGCGAAGAATATCAGAAAAGCCGTGAAGGAAAAACTTAGTCCGGAGGTGCAGGAAATAGCTGACATTGCTGAGGAAGAAGCGTTGAAAGTGATTCAAAAAGAAGCTCAACAGCAACAAAAACAAGTGCAAGTACAGCAGACTGTCAGTCAAAGCCAAGTTATTCTGCGCTATGCTACGATTGCCGGTTGGGGGGTGGCAATGACAATATTTTTTACTTCTATGATTTTTAATCAGCCTTTCAGTTTGGGGAAAATGGCTTTGTCGTTGTTGCCGGGGAATCCGCACTTGGCTACCCTGTCTTTGCAAGCGGAAAAGACTGTTGTTACGGTGGGTGAACCGATTAAGGTTGACTTACGTTTGTCCAGTGGCGGAGATCCGGTGGATGCTTGGAAGGCGGTGGTAAACTTTAATCAAGCGGATTTAGATTTAATAAAAGTGACAGTTAATAAAGATAAATTTAATCGTCAAGAAAAGATAGATGTCAGTGAAAAAGGAATAGTAACAGTAGTAGCCGGTAAAACGGGGGAACCGATTGTTTTGAAAAATGAGGTGGTGGCCAGCTTGTATTTTCTACCTAAAAAAATTACCAAAGCGACAGGACTGTCTTTGTTTCGGGAAAAATCTTTGGTTATCAAGGCCGGGGCGAAAAAGTCGGAGCGGTATAATATTTTAGGCAAGGTGAGGGGGGTTAAATTGAAAATTGTTGCTAAGGCGGGAGATGCTTTGGAGTGTAAAAAATTTGAGCTGGTGCGTTCGCGGATGAATAGAGCTTATTGGGAGACCGTTCTTAATGAAAGTTCTCTGTTGCAGGGAGAAAAGAATAATTTTTGGAGAGATTTGGGCAATGATGTTTTTCTGCTTTGCGGATATTCCGATGATAACACGATTTATTTATTGCTGATGGCTCCCAGGGAGATAAATGATTTTTATTTAGTAAACAAACTATCCGGCAAAAAAATTGATGCGCTAGTGACTGATACTTGGCAGAAAGATAATTTGTATTTTTATTCCTTATTGATTGATGCGGAAAAATTGGTGAAAGAAAAGGGAGAAAGATTTAATAATTTGGTTGTTTACGGAGAATTGGAAGGGAAAACGGTGCGTTGGCCGGAACGTGGAAGTGGAGCTTTGCTATTGAAAAAATAATTTAAAAATTGGAATGGGTGGAGCGGTAAATTATTATCAAGATTTTTATCATATTGAAGCGGAGAAATTTACATCGCCGGTTAAGGAGTCGCCGCTTTGGTTGTCTCTATTAAAAGCGACCGGTATATTTTTTCTGGTTACTTTCATTGTTTTCGGGATAACCAATTATCAATTTATTCAAGCGCAGATTGCCGATTGGCGTAACGGTCGGGGTTATGTTGATTTAGTTAGAGATAGTGACGGTGACAGTTTGCCGGATTGGTGGGAGAAAAAATATGGCTTGAATGTTGCTGATAATAAAGATGCTTTAAATGATAATGACCATGATGGCGCCAATAATTTATTGGAATTTCAGTTTAATGTTGATCCAAATAATCCGGATACCGACGGTGACGGATTTTCCGATGGGGAGGAAATATCTCGCGGTTACAATCCGAATGGTGAAGGACGCTTGGATAGTGATGGCGATGGAATGTTTGATTGGTGGGAGATGCAAAATGGTTTGGATCGAAATGATTTGAATGATGCTAAATTAGACAGTGATAATGATGGGCTAACTAATCTGGAGGAATTTAAATACAAAGCCGATCCTAACAATCCGGATACGGATGGAGACGGTGTTAGTGATGGCCAAGAAGTAAAAGAAGGTTCTAATCCTCATGGTAAGGGGCCATTGCAGGTTTTTGATGTGACTAAAAATGATGCTGACGGCGACGGTTTGGATTTGGCTCACGAAAAATTGTTTGGCACCGATCCCAATAATCCGGACACTGATGGTGATGGTTTTTCTGACTACCGGGAAATTTCGCGAGGTTATGATCCTACCGGGGGAAAGTTTTTACAAGCCACAATCAACATTCCGGCTATTGGGGTAAGCGCGCCGATTATTTGGTCGCATAATGTCAAAGAGAAAGATATTATGAATGATTTAGAGAAGGGTCTTGTGCACTTTGCCGGAACGCCGGTGCCGGGTTTCAGAGGAAATTGTTATATAACCGGTCATAGCAGTTACTACACTTGGAGTAAAAGTTCTTTTAAGGATATTTTGAAAAATATAGATAAGTTAAAAGTTGGGGATGATATTATTTTCAAATACCATTTTAATAATGGTAAAAATGTGGATATCGTTTACTCTGTTATTCAAGAAGGGAGGGTGGTTTTACCTAACGACTTGTCGCTGTTTGCCGACAGTGAAAATTATGACTTAACCTTGGCAACTTGTTGGCCGGTGGGGACTAATTTGAAAAGGATGATGGTGAAGGCGCGCTTGAAAAGTCCTGTTTTTAAAGATTGATTTACGGTAGAGACTGTTGATTATTAAAATGGCGACCGGAGAAAGCGGTCTGATACGGTTTGTTTGGGGCATTTTTGGAGTGATGAAGGGATGCGCTTTTAAAATACTGTTTGTTGTGCTAAACTTTTTAGAGAGCAAACTTGCCTGAGGATTTTGTTTCTAACATTCAGAAAATTTGAGAAACAAAGGATTTAGGAGGACAACCCTGAATGAGTTGGAATTTTATTTAGTCTTTATTTAAAAAATAAAAACAGAAGATGTCAGAATCAGATAAAATTATGTTTTCGGTGGTGATTCCCACCTACAACGAAGCCAGAAAGGAAAAAGATATGCGAGAACATCTGGCTAGCATTGAAAAATATTTTGAAAAACTTGGTCAGCCTTATGAAATTATAATTGTTCTGGATGGACCGACTGATGGAAAAACGCCGGAAATAGTGAAGGATATTGCTGAGACGAATCCGGCGATTAGGGTTATTGACAGAAAAAAGAATAGGGGAAAAGGGTACTCAATCAGGGAAGGTTTTATGAAAGCGCGAGGTGAGATTGTTTTGTTCACGGATATGGACGGAGCAACACCGATTAACACTTTGGATCGTTTTATTCCGGAATTTCAGAAGGGAGCCGATGTGGTAATTGGGGACAGAGATTTAAAGAATTCAAAAATAGCCGTTCATCAACCTAAGTGGAAGGAACTATTGGGTGATTTGGGAAATTTTTTGATTCAATTAATTGGCGGTTTGTGGGGAATTAAAGACACCCAATGCGGTTTCAAAGCTTTTACCAGGCAAGCTGTCCAGGATATTATTCCGAGAACAACAGTGGATCGTTGGGGCTTGGATTTTGAGTTGTTGATTATAGCTAAGAAATTGGGATATAAAATCAAACAAGTGCCGGTGGAGTGGTATGATAAGGGAGAAAGTCTGGTTGGTATTAGTGGTTATTTTTCTACCTTGCTTGATTTATTGAAGGTGCGTTGGAATTTGTTGAGAGGTGTCTATAAAATAGGTAAGGGGCGTAAAGAGAAAAAAGACGAAAAGTAAAATTGTCTGACAATAATTCGGGCTGATTGGTCGATTAAAAGTAAAAACAAAAATAAATGGTAAAAATTAATAACAATAGCGAATTAAGGCATGATGTAGTAACCGGTGATTGGGTGGTGATAGCTAAAAAAAGAAGAGAGAGACCGAAAAGTCATCAAATGAATAAGCCGGCTTGGCCAAAAGAAGAGATCCCCGGTCCGGAGAGTTGTCCTTTCTGTCACCCGGAGAAAAGTGGGCAAGAAAAGGACGTTTTGATTTATGAGGATCAACAGGGCGAGTGGACAACCAGGGTTTTTCCCAATAAATATCCAGCTTTTAAACCTCTGAAGAACAATGAAAGAGTTAGACATCAACAAATTGGTCCTTATTTTTTGATGGATGGGGTGGGTTACCACGAACTGATTGTAACTAGAGATCATTATAAACAAATGGCTGATCTGGATGAAATACAAATAGCAGAAGTTTTGGATGCTTATCAATCAAGGTATTTGGATTTGATGAACAGAAAATTTGTTCGCTATATAGAAATTTTTCACAACTACGGGCGAGAGGCCGGCGGTTCTGTTTTTCATCCCCACTCCCAATTGATGGCTATTCCGGTTGTTTCTCCATATATTAATTTGGAATTAGAAGGAGCAGAAGGTTATGAAAGACAAACGGGAGATTGTATTTATTGCACGGTCTTGGATTTTGAGTTGAAGGATAGGAGTAGGATTGTTTACGAAAATGAAAAGTTTGTGGCTTTCTGTCCTTTTGCTTCCAGGCGAGCTTATGAAGTCTGGGTAATGCCAAAGGAGCACAACCCTTATTTTGAACGGATGACCGATGAAGATAAAATGGCGGCAGCGGAAGTTTTGAAGCAGGCTTTGCGAAGAATAAAATTGTTGTTAAACGATGTGGCATATAATTTTTATTTACACACTTCACCCTGTGACGGTCGGGATTACCATTTCTTTCACTGGCATTTTGAAATTTTACCAAAAACTTCCACTTGGGCCGGGTTTGAATTATCTACCGGCATTGAGATTAATGCTGTTTCTCCGGAACAGGCGGCAGAGGAGTTGAGGGGGATTGCTTAGTTGTCACTTTGTTAAATCACTTTGTTGGAAAATTTGCTTAGAATTTTTTGTGGTAAAGAGTTGTGTTTACTTGACAAGGCGTTGGTTTTGCGTCAATATTTATGACAAAAGTAGAGAGGAGGAGAAAATGAAAAAAACAACGTTTTTCTTCATTTTTTTATTTCCGTTTTTGTATTTTTTTTGGAAATTTTTCAGCTTTTGTTCTTCGCATCTCTGTTTACATTAAAGATTAAAGTTAGACGGACAGAGAGAGGCGGTTTTATTGAAGCCGCCTTTTTTAATAGGCAATTTTTGCTTGACTCTTTTGTCTTATTGTGACAGACTGTATTATCAATAATTTTAATTTGTTTTGGTGGATTAATTAGGGTTATTGAAGTTGTTTGAAAAAATAATTTTGAAGGAGGTTTTACTATGTTTTGTACTGTAACTCTTTTTTTGGTGAAGATGGCTGTTGTTTTGATTGTGGCTTTCTTTTATTTGAGTGCGGGGGAGATAATCAGGGACTTTTTATTAAGAGGTGGTTTTGTCACTATCCCTCGTAATGGTAGGGCTAGAGAAATTGCTACCTTAGCTCTTGAACTGACTTGGCCGGCTCATCTTGTTGTCGGTTGCTTGATTGTCCTCTTGTTGTTGGCTATTGCAGTTATTGCAATCGCCATGCTCTTTCTTGTTATTGTGGCGATTGCAGTTTGGAGAACAATGATTTTGGTTCTCCAGACGTTTGAAATTTTAATAGGAAAATTTGTCTAAACATAGGCAAGTTTGAAGGGCCTTGCGGGGCCCTTTTTTTGTAAAGGTGGTCAAGAGTTGGTTATTTTTTAAACAAAGTTTTAATCTCCCCGAGGAATATTTTGTAATTTAACAATAAGTGAAATATTACCAACACAGACATAATAAAACCGAAGATGGTGTGAATGTTTTCCAACTGCCATTTGCTGAGGCCCAAAAAAGTCCAAGATGTTTCTCTGGCTATTCTTCCGGAAGGAGCGTGATGTAGTCCGATTCCGGTAAGAGTAACGATGATAAACATAATTAGCAGCAAAGAGGACAAAATGGCTCTGATTTTAATTATGCTTTTCATAGTTCTTTGTTAAATTTTTTGGAGTGAATTTATTAAAGCGTATTCCATTTATTAAATAATAGTTCCAGTGGTTCAACAATGTCTTCAATTTTATTATATTCTATTATAGTTTATTATATTCTATTATAGCATCAGAAATTCCTTTGGTAGTATCTTTAATTTTTGTTCCTTTTTTCATAATGGTAATTATTTTTTTATTTTGAGCAAAGGCAATACCTGCTTCAATAGCTCTGCCGGTTGGTTTGTGTGTCATATCTATCAAAAGGACATCAGATTTTGCAATTTCTGACTTGGCTTTTTCCATTAATTCTTTAGGATTATCAAATATTTTTTGATAATTTTCAATATCTCTGATAAAACAAAAATCTTTAAAACCGCTTTTATTTACTAGAGAGCAAAGATGTTCTATTTCATTTTTGTTTTTACCTTCTTTATAAGAAGCAGTGATAAAAATTTTCATAATAAGAGGGGTTTAATGGTTAACAAAGGGGTTCTTCATATTAAATTTGATCAGAGGGGTGTGATTGTTAATTTTTTCTGTTGGAATTTTATATTTTTGGCTATGGATGAAGTCAATAGAATTAAATACCGCATTTTGCCAGTTTAGTCCCAATTTTTTGGCTACCTTTTTTACCTCATTTTCATTTTTTCCTTCTATTTCCAAAATTGGTTCTAAAAACGGCCAAATATCAATCATCAATTTTACTCCTTCTATTTCCCAGATCTCTCTTTTTGTTTCTTGAAATGATTTTTTGCGAGCACCGATTGTTTTCAAAAAAGTTGGGGCGTTTTCGTAACTGTTTACGATGAGTTCAACTTCCTTTTGGCTGTCAATTGATTTGTTGTTGCCGGTGATTTTTAAACTCATGGTTATCTTATCATTTTCGTCACGAACCCTTAACCAGGCCCCCTTTAACTTCTTGTCCTTCGGGCAGATAGAAGTTGGTTCTTTTCTGTTTGAACATTGGTTTTAACAACCTTCCTCCCAATTTTTTGATTTGTTTTCTGGTTTTATTAATATCAATATTACAAAAAGTTGCTTCGTATTCAGTATTTAAGTTGTTCAATTTCATAAAAATAAATTGGGTTTGATTATCAAATAATGAGATTTAGATTATTTTTAAAAGGGGGAAACTTTTGTTTCCCCGAATTTTTATTTTTTTCTTGCTCGTTGGTGAGCCTTCTCTCGTCGGCGGAGAAGGTTGTTGATATATTTTCCTTGCTCTTTTTTACTCATGACGGAGAGGGCTTCTCCGTCAAAGTTTAAAGAGCGGTGAAGTGGATCCTTTCTGGTCCACAAGCGATACCACCAAAGTAAAACTCCCCCATTCCAAGCTCTTTGTTTGACTTGAATGAGGCGAGAGTGGGTCAGATAGAGCTGTAATTTTAGCCAATGCGTAACTATGATCACGATTAACTTAATTATTTTTGCCATTGTACTACCTCCTTTTTATTTTTTCTTTCAAGGAACTTCTTTGTTTTTTGTAGTGGATAGGCTTCATCTTGTTGGCCTTCTTATTGTATCAGTTGGTTATTAGATGAACAAGTTTGTAATTTAATAAAAATTTAACATTTGCAGAGACAGGAACATTTAGTTGTTTTAAAGTAAACCTAAATAATCCAATCCCAGATAACCAACTTCAATATCCGTATTTTGTCCACTGCGAAGCAAATTTTTAAATTCATCCATATTTAACAAGACAACTTCTATGAATTCATTCTCGTCAAGATTTTGTTTGGACACCAATTCGCAGTCTGTAATGACGACGCAACTGCGTTGCATGGTGGAATAAGCGCAATCAAAAGCGGTGGTAACCAGTTTTGCTTTTCCTTGATAGCCGGTTTCTTCCAACAATTCTCTGTTGCCCGCCTTCTCAGGGGTTTCGTTTTTGTCAATGTAACCACCGGGAAGTTCCAGTAAAATTTTATTTGGACCGGGTCTGAATTGTTTGGTAAGAATCACTTGTTTGTTTTTAGTCAAAGCGAGTATTCCAACAGCCGGACCTTCTTTTTTAAGATAAAAGTCACTTTTTTCTCCATTTGGCATCTCATAAATCACTTTTTCAATCTTACGACTATATTTTTGCCACTCTATTTCGCGAGAAATTTCTTTCCATGATTTAATGTTTTTTGTCATAAAAATGATTAGGGATGAAAATTTGAACGGAGAAAAATTGGTACCCCTTAAGGATCTAAATGATACCAATTTTTTGTAGTCAGTAGTGAGGTAACCAAAAATCTTTCTGCTATACTATTTTTTGGCAATTGAGTTATATTATCTCAACCGTATGTCCCGATTGTTCAAGTTTCTTTTTTATCAACGATATTAGTTCTCCCTTTTTTTGTTCTATTGCCTCAATTTTTTTAATTCGTTCTTGATCATTATTATCTTTTTTTGCCATCTGTTTGGCTTCTGTTATTTCTTTGTCAAATTCACTACCATTAATTTTTAAAACTCCATTATCCTCAGTTACCATATTGCTTGGCCAAATAAACTCACCAGAGAGTTCACCATCTTCATTAATAAACTTACCTAATAGTCGATTTATATCTTCATCGTAATCAAGTTTATTATAAATTGCTTGAATATCTACTCTTTGTTGTGGTGTTTTGCTTTCAAATTTTTCCGGCATAGTTTTTTATTGGTTAATTATTAAACATTTAAATTATATCACAATGTTTCATGATGTGTGATGTTTGGCAGATCTATGAAACCGCGAAACAGTAGCTTTATCAAATATAGGTGAAAAGGGAAAGGGGTGTAACGATGAATGAGATTACATATTCTGTGTTAGGTGGCAGTTGTGCTGATTTTTTATTTTTTTCTCAAAACTATTACATCCTGAAAACAAGCAGGTGCTCCCATTCCAAGTGGACTCTCGCTGAGCACGATTAGTTCAATCTGATTGTTAACGGTTGAATCTAGGATGCTTTGCTTTTCTGATTGGCTGATTAATCCTAGCCCAAGATTGATTACAGGTTGGTTGAGTTCATTTTTGCTATGAACTGTGTTGCCAATATCAACCAGATTAACCATTGCACGAATTAACTCTTTGGAGCCACCCGTTATAGTAAAACTATCGCATTTTTTAGTTTCGCCCCAAGCGCTTCTCTCAACAGGCGAATAATAACCTTTAATAATTGCGATGCCCAGTGGATAATTACTATTATCTCTGTTAAATAAACATTCATTTATGGTGCAGAGATTGTTGGTAAGATTGTATGTTGTATTATTGACTGGTGTTTTAGTTTTGGAGATATTGTTTTCGTTTTGGATCTGAGTCAGTTTATTTTGGAGCAAGACAATTCGTTTTTGCAATTTTTGTTCCGAAGTTTTTAGCTTAGAGTTTTGCCAAAAGTAAATACCTCCACCTACTGTTAAAGCGGTTACAATGGCACAAACAACAATTGCCCAGGCAGTTTTAAGACTTTGAGCTTGTTTTATTGATTGTGAGGTGGTTTGTTTTTCCATAATTTTGTGAGTTAGCCAGTTTGATTATGTTTTAAATTAAGAAAAAGTCAGCACAATTTTGCACAACGGGTGCGAGTATGAGAAGTTTCGCCGATCTTCTTTTTATTTTTTCTTTCAAGGAACTTTTTGTTATTTACTTTCTGTCAACGTATCCGAGTATGCGAAGTTCGCTTTTCGGATTTATTTGATATTATTTGGTTTAACTGATGACTATTTTAACTCACTTTCGCTTAAATTACCACTAAATGGAGAAAAGCGAATTTGGGAAAAAGGCGAGCCGAGCCTTTTTCCGCATACTCGATGTTAGGCGAGGGTGAGCGGAACGGAGTGGAGCGAAAGCGCAGCGTCCCCGTAGCGTTTTCTTTCAAATTTTTTTTGCGGTCGTGGGCTTGACAGATAAGTTATTATCTGCTATACTAAAATGTCAATAGTTGGGAAATCGTCTTTTTTAATAACCAAAAGAGAGGTTTCTCACTATTGTGAGGATCTGCTCTTTTAAAACTGAAAAGGAGAAAATCAGATGGAAAATCTATTTGGTTCTCTTACTCTAGTCCTGGCAGTTACTATGGTAGTAATTGCCTTGCCGAGTCAAATCCGCAAAAACTACCGAGAGAGAAAATGTGGTCTCAGTTTCCTGATGGTACTGCTGCCACTCGGCGTGTACATATCACGAACTTGCTATGCAATACTGATTAAGTCGTGGTATATAGTAGTGCCGGACTTTCTCGGCGTGATTTTCTCTGCCGTTCTATTGGCTCAATTCCTTTATTATCGGAACAAGCCATGAAGATCCGGGTTTAACTCAGAGCGTTGACTTAACAGTTGACGCTCTTTTTCATACGAGCAAAAAATAATTTGAAAGAAAATGTCGCCTAATGGGCGGCGTTTATGCGATCGTGGCGGGATGATGACAAGTCATCAGACCGACATGTCGCACAATCGTCAGTTGTGCGAAGCTTCGCTGAGCATAGCTGGCGTGTAACGCCGCCCATTGTGCAAAATGAGCGAAGTGAAATTTTGCGCAACGTTTGCGTGTATGAGAAGTCCCGCCGTGGCGGGATTTGGGCGGAGGCTTTTGTAAAAAGCCGTAGCCGCATACTGCGTGTTAGGCGATGTAATTTTCAAAATATTATCTTTGAAATTGCCACGTTTCTTTACCATCTTTTATAATCAATTTGCGTTTGACAAAATTCGGTTGTTTGTTATTTCTCTCATCAGGCCCAATCAAAATTTCAAAAATTCCGTTTTTTGTATCTAGGGTCAAAACTGTACGTGTGTTGTTTGATGATTGGTGCTCGTGAATTCGTGCTGTGTCTTTAAATTTCTGAATTATTTTTCGTGCATGCTCTAGATTTTCTTCTATTGCTTTATCAAGCTTTTCATCATAATCATTTGCATGAGCACCACCTGTAACTATAATATCAGAAATTTTTCCGCCAGTTTTTCTTAGGAATTCTTGAAATTTTTCTTCGAGAGACTCATCCCGTATCATGTTGTGTATCATTGCGCCAATCTTAGAATTTTGGTCATAAAGAGCTATGCAGACACACATATATAATTCTGTACTGATCAAACGCTCTCCGTTTTCGGCAATTTCGAACCTAAAAGAATCTACTTCAATATCTTCTGGTTGTGGTGTTAACTCAAATCTGTTGTTCATAGAATTTTGAAAATTATGTCGCCTAACTCGTTTTTATGCGAATAATGTTTCGTGATAAAAACTAAATATTGACAAAAAGCGAATAATTGACGGGATGTAAGTGGGTTTAACCTACTCTTTTTTGTCTAACTTTATTGTACATGAAAAGTCTTATTTTAAAAAGTTTTATTTTACAAGCGAAAAATTTGTTGAAGGTGCAATTATTCTGCAAAGATGATATTCTCTGAAAACAGCAGAAATTTATTTGTTGTATGTTGAGCAACACTAAAAAGTATTAAAAGTCCGTTTTAACCCTGCCAAAATGGAACTTGACTTCCATTTTAACCCTGCTATTTTGGCAGTGGAGCGGGAATAAAAATAATTTTTTTCAGATTCCATTGTTGGCAAAAGAGATTTTTTGTAGGTAGAATTGTGAGTGGAAGTAGTTTTGTTGTTTTTTTTGCTAAGTTAATAAAATTTTCAAAGAGTTTTGTTTTAGTACTTCATTTTTAATAGATAATATTTGCTAATTGATGAATTTAAACTATTATGATACCCTACTGCTGTAGGGTTGTACTGTTATTTTGCAAAATGTTGGTGTTTGAGGTGTGTAAAATATAATTTAATTGTAAATAATGTCAAATATGAAAAAGTATAAACGAAGTCAGTTTTATCAAATGGAAAGAACCGTGAAAGGGTTTTCAAATCACAGAAGAATTGAGATAATGTTTCTATTAGATAAGAGACCGGAATTATCCGTGAATGAAATTTGCAGGGAATTAAAAATAAATTTTAATACGGGATCTGATCACATTAGAAAACTTGCTCAGTCCGGAATAGTTATGAAAAGGGCTGACAATAAAACGGTCAGACACGCCTTAACCGAAAAAGGCAAGGCAATACTGTCATTTTGCAAAACATTGGTATAACACTCGGTAAATATTGTAGGGTGTGAATTGGAAAAAGTGAATAATTTGTTATTTTAAAGATAAACAATGGGAAACAATAATAGTTTAAATAACATTCGTAATTTTTGTATTATTGCGCATATTGATCATGGGAAGTCCACTTTGTCGGACCGGCTTTTGGAAGTGACGGGAACGGTGGAGAAGCGAAAAATGAAGGAACAACTTTTGGATACGATGGATTTGGAGAGAGAGCGGGGAATTACCATCAAGTTACAACCGGTGCAAATGATATATGGTTATCAGTCAGCAGTTAACAGTTCACAGAAAAAAGGTGACTTAAAAACTCCTTTAATTCCTCTTCAAAAAAAGGGAGAGTTAAAGGGCTATGTCCTTAATTTGATTGACACTCCAGGGCATGTGGATTTTGCCTATGAAGTTTCACGGTCATTGGCGGCGGTGGAAGGGGCTATTTTGCTGGTGGATGCCACTCAAGGGGTACAAGCGCAAACTTTAACCAATCTTTACGCCGCTTTGGAACAGGATTTGGAAATTATTCCGGTGATTAACAAGATTGATTTGCCCAATGCTGATGTGGAGAAAGTGAAAAAGGAAATCGTGCATATTTTGGGGTGCGAGCCGGAAGAAATTTTAGCGGTGAGCGGAAAAACCGGGGAAGGAGTGGAAGAGTTGCTACAAGCGATTGTGGAAAGAATACCGGCGCCAAAAAAACAGTTGATTGATTATGAAACAGGAAAGCCGGAGCCTTTGCGGGCTTTGATTTTTGACAGTGTTTATGATGAGTACAAAGGGGTGTTGGCTTATGTGCGAGTGGTTGATGGAGAAATCAAAAAGGGAGATGAAATAAAAATGATGATGACAAAAGGGGAGAGCTCGGTGGTTGAGCTGGGGCATTTTAAGCCGGAATATGTGGCGACCGACAAACTGTCGGCCGGAGATATCGGTTACATTGCCACCGGTTTTAAGAGTGTGAAGGATTGCAAGGTGGGAGACACGGTCACTTTACAATCGCAGGCCGGCGCAGATGAAAAAATTGAACCATTGCCCGGTTATGAGGAGGTACAACCGATGGTTTACGCCAGTTTTTATCCGGCGGATGGTTCCGATTATAATGTAATGCGAGAGGCGCTGGATAAATTAACTTTAAATGATGGCGCTTTTAGCTTTGAACCGGAAAGTAATCAAGCCTTGGGCAGGGGTTTTCGTTGCGGATTTTTGGGGTTATTGCACTTGGAAATTGTGCAAGCGAGATTGGATAGAGAGTTTGGAATTAAGCCGGTGATAACCACTCCCAGTGTGGTTTATCGTTTGCACAAAAAAAATACCGATGAGATTATTGACATTTATTCGCCCAGTGAACTGCCTGATGGTTCGCAGATTGCTTTCATTGAGGAGCCTTATGTGAAACTGGAAATTGTAACACCGACTGAATATTTGGGAAAAGTGATGGAATTGGTCGGAACTATCAGGGCTGATTATAAAAATACTGACTATATTGATAATGAAAGGGTGCAGTTGGTTTTTGAAGCGCCTTTGATGGAGGTGATTGTTGATTTTCATGATCAATTAAAAAGTGTCTCTTCCGGCTACGCTTCAATGAGTTATGAACTGATTGATTATCGGAGTAGTGATTTGGTGAAGGTTGATATTTTGGTAGCCGGAGAAAAAGTGGAAGCCTTTTCTCGGATTGTGCCGAAAGAAGAGGCTTACAAGCAAGGTAAAGCAATAGTGGAAAAGTTGAAAGAAATTTTACCCCGGCAAAATTTTGCGGTGGCTATCCAAGCGGTAATTGGCGCCAAAGTGATTGCGCGGGCGACTTTAAGCGCTTTTCGCAAGGATGTTACCGCCAAACTTTATGGGGGCGATGTGACACGCAAGAGGAAGTTGCTGGAGAAGCAAAAGAAGGGCAAGAAGAGAATGATGAAAACAGGCAAAGTGGAAATTCCCAGTGAGGCCTTTTTACAGGTGTTGAGAAAGTAGGCGTGGAAAATTGGAAAGCCCCGCCTTTTCTTTTGAAAAGGCGGGGCTTTGGTTTTTATGGCGAGCTTTTTCTATTTGCGCCAATATGATTGGCGAGGAGATTTTTTGTTTTTAGGGAAAGCAGGGTGTATTGCAAGACACCCATTCTAATTTTGAAGTCTTGCAAATCCCCTTTTTTGATTGCTTCCATAATATTTATAGAGTTGATTACGCTCTTAACCAATGCTTTATTGGCAGGCGTGGCCTTGATTGTTCCTTTTAGAGTTGACCAGTCTTGGTCCCGGGCCATTTGTATGACATAGGGAACATCCTCCTCTTTTTTGACTATCTGGAAGAATTCTTTAAGAATTTCTTCCAAAATTGGCTGCGTGGCCGCTATTTTTACATTTTTTAGTTCTGAAGTTAATTTTTTTATCTTCAGCTTCAGATAAAAAATATAACCGGATAAAACAAATACTATAAAAAATATGGTTTCTCTGTTCATTTTTTATTCCTCCTTTTTTATACTTGTGATTTGTAAATGTACAATATTTTAATATTGAGTATAATTTACAGTGTTAGGACTTGTCAATCGTTTTATTTTTATTTATGGACAAAGAGGAACAGTTGAAAAGATTAACTAAACAGATGTTGCACTGTAATTTGTGCGCCTTGAGAGAGGGTTGTCGGCAAGTGGTGCCGGGCGAGGGCTCGGCGGAGGCGGAAGTGATGTTTATTGGTGAGGGTCCGGGAGCCAAAGAGGATGAGTTGGGTCGCCCGTTTGTGGGAGCGGCGGGGAAGTTTTTGGATGAAATGTTGGCGGAGGTTGGTTTAAAAAGGGAGGATGTTTATATTGCCAATATGGTGAAATGTCGTCCGCCGGCTAATCGTGATCCTTTACCGGAAGAGAAAAAAACTTGTTGGCCGTGGTTGGAAAAACAAATTTCTATTATCAGGCCGAAATTGATTGTTACTCTGGGGCGTCATTCTATGGAAAAATTCTTTCCGCAGGCCAAAATTTCGCGGGACCACGGGCGGGCTTTGCGCAGAGAAATAGAAATTTTTGACGATAGCCTACAAGGAAGAATCAAGATAAAGCAGGCTTTTTTTATTCTTTATCACCCGGCGGCGGCTTTGTATAATGGAGGGATGAGAGAAGTTTTGTTGGCTGATTTCAAAAATATTCCGAAAGTTTTGCGGGCAATTGGCAATTAGATTTATCGGGTTTTTTTGGACTTTATTTTTAGAAAATAAAACGTTAGAAAAAATATTGATGGGTAAATTAAGCAGGGGTTTTATACAAGAATATAAAATTAAAAAATCTGTTTTAGAAAATCAAACTCCCGAGCAAAAGCGTGGGAGCGGAGATTTTGAGTTGCCGGGAGATGATTGGCGAGAAAAAATCAATAGTTTAAAGGAGGCCGTTAAAAATGGGCGGGAAAAATTGCGGGGATTAAAAGATGGATTAAATGCTAAAATAGGGAAACAGATTTCTGTTAGAAGAATAGACAATGGGGCTGATTATGATAAAACAGAAATTGACTGGAGTGACAATAAAGAGAAAGTTGATGAAAGTCGGCGAAAATTTTTAAAATGGGCCGGCGGAGCGGCGTTGGCCGGTTTATCTTCCGGAATGGCGGCTGAAATATTGTTTGATTTGGCTAAGGAACAGGAATTAAGAGAGAAACGATTGAGGAAGGGGAAAAAAACGGTAGGGCAGAAAAATAAAACCGCTCTACCGAAGGAAGGGGAGAGTGAGTTGAAAATTGAAAAAGGAGAAAAAGCCGATTTTGAGGTGGTTGAGGATATTTTAATAGAACAATTTGAGAAGACGGGAGAAATTGTTCTTAACCGTGAAACGAAGGCGGAAATCAGAAGATATTGGCGAAAACAATACGAGAAAGGCGGACGACAACATCGCGGTTTATTGCAGGCGCTAGAAAGAATGAAGTATTGGTTTTTTGATATCAAACAAGAGTTCAAAAAAGTGGCCAGGGAAACCGGTGTAAATATTCCGGAAAAATTAATTTATTTGGCTATTCCCGAGTCTCATTGCAAGATAGAAGCCAAATCATCAGCTTGCGCCGGCGGTTTTTATCAGTTAACCAAGCTGGCGGCTTGTGACAGAAGTCTTGGAAAATGCTTGCTTGTGGATAAAAACATTGATGAGCGTTTTGATCCGGTACAAAACGGGCGAAGGGCGGCGGAGCTTTTAGCCAATTGGTACAAGCAGATTAAGACACCTTATATAAGTGAAGAGGGAGCTTGGATATTGGTTTTAACGCGTTATAATGGTGGCTATTTTAATAAGTTTTTGAAATATGTTGGCGCAGATAAAGAGTTGATTAACTACGACAATTATTTAAGATTTAGGGAAGGTCGTCTAAATGATTTTTTACAAAAGACTTTTGATAGAGGTTATTTTGAAACAAGGGTTCGTAAAGGTGATACTTTGTGGAAGTTGGCTCGGAGATTTAGAAAGTCGGTGGCGGACATTAAGCGAATCAATGGGTTGAAGACGGACGTTGTTAAAAAGGGTGACTTAATAAAGATACCGGTAAAAAAGGAGAAGAGAGATTTGCGATTTTTGTTTAAGACTTATTTAAAGTCGTCTATGGAAAACTTAAATTATCCGGAGAAGTTTTTGGCGATTTTGGAAGTGATGGAGAAGGAGGGATTGTTTTTAAGTGAACGGAAAATTGGCAGGAGAATTAGGCGAATTTCCGGAGGAGGTTTGAGTTTGAGGAAACATAGTCAAAGATTAAGAATTCCTCTGTCTCAATTGCGGGAATTAAATAAACATATTTTAGATCCAAAGAAGCCAATACCAAAAAATGTGGAAATAAATATTCCCTTAAAATCTTAAAATAAAAGATGGAACTGGCGGTAATCATTGTTAACTGGAACGGCAGGGAGTTGCTGGAGGCTTGTCTGTCTTCCCTACAAGAACAAGTTTATTCTGATTTTGGGGTTGTTTTGGTTGACAATGGTTCCGTTGACGGTTCGCTGGAATTTTTGAAGAATAATTTTCCGGAAGTTGAAGTTATTGCTTTGTCGGAAAATACCGGTTTTGCTAAAGCAAATAATATTGGTATTAGTTTTGCTTTTGATGTCTGGGGGGTTGATGGTGTTGTCCTGCTGAATAATGATACAACGGTGGAAAAAGATTTTCTGAGAGAGCTGGTTGATTTTTGGAAGGAGGCTTTAGGAAAAAACAGAAAACGAGTTGGGGCTTTGGCGCCAAAAATTTTACTTCAACAAAAAGAGGGTAATCGGCGGGTTGTTGACGCAGTGGGGACGACGGTTTCTTTAGAAGGGTTGGGGTACAATATTGGTAATGGTGAAATTGATAATGGTCAATATGATAAAAGTCGGGAAGTTTTTGGTTTTTGCGGAGCGGCAGCTTTGTTGACAAAAAAGATGATGGAAGATGTTTTGTTGTTTGACGATTATCGGGAGGTTTTTCTGAAAGATGGAGGCAAGTTGCGCTACAAAAATTATTTTGCCGATAATTTTTTTGCTTATTACGAGGACACGGATTTGAATTGTCGTTTGCGCTTGCGGGGGTGGCAGGTTTGGGCTGTACCACGGGCGGTTGTTTATCACATTCATTCGGCGACGGCCAGTCCTTTTTCTTTGTTTAAGGCTTATTATTTGAATAAGAATCGTTTTTTAATGATATTTAGAAATTGTCCAAAGGGGCTTTTAAAAAAGACCCTGGAGATGGTCCCTCAGAGTTATCTTTCTCTTTTAAAAACAAAGAAGGGAAAAAATTATTTGGAAGGTGGCGCCGAGAAGAGTTTCTGGCAAAAATCGGGGCGACGTCTAGCTATGGTTGTGGTTTTATTTCGGGTTTTTTTGGCTTTATTGGTGAGGATGCCGATTATTTGGCGAGAAAGGCAAATTATCCAAAAAAGGGCTACCGTAACAAGTGAGAAATTTGGGCTGATGTTATCGGGCAGGTTTGATTGAAAGGTTTGGGAAGCGATGCTATATTGAAGTTGTATTTAATCTGTTTTTTTCTTGTTGAAAATGAAAAGTTTATTGATAAAAATGGGTAAAGTGAAGGCAGTAATGGAACAAGAAGGGTGGCGGAGAGGTTTGGGAAATGTTTCGGGCAAATTGTTTAAGTTACTCAAGAGTTTTTGTCGTTGGCAGGGAGGAGACATAGTTTTTATAGCCGCCGGTTTGGGAGATGCCGCTTTGTACAGAACCGATCATATAGCAGAGGAGTTAAATTTTTATGGGTTTAGGGCGGTTGTTCTTTACAAGGACGATCCTTTTTTGATGCAAAAAATCAAGAGGTTCAAAATAGTGATTTTTCATCGGGTGACCGAAGACGGAAAGGTGAAAAAAATATTATCCCAACTTAAAAGGAGGAGGCAAGTTTTTATTTATGATACGGATGATTTGGTTTTTGATTTGGAGCTTTTTAAACAAACGGATGCTTACAAGAATTTTAATGATTGGCAAAAGAAACAGTATGAAAAAAGCGTCGGTCTGGGTATTTTGAAAAATAAGGAGTTGGCGGGTATAACTACGCCGACTTCTTTTTTGGCAGGTAAATTAAAGCGTTTTGGAAAGCCGGTTTTTGTGGTGAAAAACAAGCTTTCGCAACAAGATTTGGAATGGAGTTGGCAGGCGCGAAAAATTTACTTGAAGAGAGCGGAGGGCGCAAATAAAGAGGTACGGTTGGGTTATTTTAGCGGAAGCATCACTCACAATCGTGATTTTGCCACAATTATTCCGGCTTTAACGAGTATTCTTTCCAAGCGAAAGAATGTTTTTTTGTATCTGGTCGGTTATTTGGATTTGGTTGATGATGAATTTTACAATTGTTTTGTTGGACAAATTAGGCGGTTGCCATTTGTTAGTCGGAGAAAACATTTTCAAAATATCGCTCAGGTGGACATAAATCTGGCCCCCCTGGAGATGAATGATTATTGTCAGGCCAAATCGGAGTTGAAATTTGTGGAGGCGGGAGTGGTGGGCGTGCCCACGGTGGCCGTAAGAAATCAAACTTTTTCAGAGGCGATTGACGATGGAAAAACCGGTCTGTTGGCCGGTAACACCGAGGAGTGGAGGGAGCAGTTGGAAAAATTAATTTGTGATGGAGAATATAGGAGAACGGTGGGAGAAAATGCTAGACAATTGGTGTTGAAGAAATACTTGACTACCAGTGGTGATAATAGAGATTATTATCGTTTTCTGGAAAAACATTTGTGAAGTTTTTGTTATGTTTATGAAAATTGGAAAATATAGATTGGTCTTGGTGGTTATAATTTTGTCCTTTTTGACCAGGGGCTTTTTTTTGGCGACTGTCTTTCCAATTTTTAAGGGACAAGATGAATCTCGTCATTACAATACGGTGCAATATTTGGCTGGTGCTGATAAGTGTGAAAGAACTCTGAAAAACAAGGAGGAGTTTGATTTATATCTTAAAAATGAGCAAAAGAAAGATGATTTGAGCACTTACAGATATTCGGAAGAAATCAAGGCGACGGCTAAAAATAGCCAAAGCACGGTGATTAGAGGAAAATATTATGAAAAGTTTTTGTTTACGGATGATTTGGATGGAATGGGGGAGCGCGAATTTAAAAAGAGGAGTTTTTCCAAAAGACAGGCTGTCTGTCCGCCGGATTTGGCGACTAATTTTTTAGCCAAGGATCATTTGGGAATATATCATCGGGCGATGGCTAAGGTAGAACAATTGTTAGGGCAACAAAATATTTTTGTCAGGTATTATGCTTTGAGGTTTTTGTCAGTTGTTTTGGGGTGTTTTATTTTGTTGTTTTTTTATTTGATGTTTCGGGAGGTTGGTTTTTCTGAAAAAATCAGTTTGTTGTTAACAGCTATTGTATCTTTTCAGCCAGGATTTGATATTTACTTAACCAATATTAATTATGATGTTTTTTTGATATTTTTCTGGGCGATTTTTATTTGGGAAGGATTAAGGGTCGTGAAGTATGGCTGGAGTTTAAAACGTATTCTGTTTTTATTAATTGTCGGATTTTTGGGAATTTTAACCAAACCAACCGCTTTGGCATTAATTCCAGTTTTTGTTTACTTATTAATACAAACATGGTTTACAAGGGCGAGTGTGAAAAAATTGGGAAAAGGTTGGATATTGCCAGTTAGCGCGATTGTTTTGTTTGGTGTCGGTTTGACATTTTTTGTGAGCGGAAAAATCGGATTTGATATTAAAAAGAATTTTTCATCTTTGTTTTTGTATTTGAGCAAGAGCCTGCCGAAAATTGATGGTTCATCCCGCAGTTATTGGGGGCTAATTGGTTGGGGGCAAAGCAACATTTCCTTGTATTTTGTTTGGTTGATTTGGCTATTAGAATGGTTGGCTTGGGGTGGGTTGCTTGTTTTTGCCCGGTTAGTTTTGACAAAGCAAAAATTTTCCGGAAAATTGAATCTGGTCAAGGATTATGCGAAGGCTAAATGGAAAATCTTTCTTTTTCTGTTGGTAACTATTTTAAGTTTACAAGTAACTGTCAGGTGGGCGGATTGGCGTGTTTTTGTGTATGGGGGAAAATTGTTGCTAGGGACACCGGGAAGATATTGGTTGCCGAATATGGCGGTTCATTTTGCCTTATTGGCTTTGGGTTGGCAGACAGTTTTATTGTTGTTGAGTCAAAATAAAAGTGAGGCCAAAAAGTGGTTGGAGATCTTTTTGTTGGGTTTGTTTTTCTTGTTGGCGGTTTATTGGTCTTATGAAGTCTTTGCGGTTATTATTCCCCGATTTTATTTTTAAAGGTTAAGAATGAAAGTTTTTTCATCAAGAAATTTTAACAAAATAAAATTATTCTTGTTGTTTGTTTTTGTGTTGGCAACGCTGGCTGTCGGTCTGACTTTCTGGCGACAATTTAGTTTTCCGGATTCTGATTATAAATTGGAAAAAGGGAGAAGGGTAGAATTAGGAGGCGGTGATAGAGTGGAGCAAGTGTTTTGGGTTAGCCAAGACGGCTTGGCGGCGCTGGAGATCTTATTGTCGGGAATGTTGGAAAATGAAAATACTAAACTGGAATTTTTTTTGAAGGATAGAAACTGTCAGCAAGTTTTGGCTAAGAGGGAAATTAAAGGAAAAAGAAGTTTTAACTCCAAATATCCTTATTTGTTTAATTTTCCGCGAATAAAACATTCCAAAAATAGGTATTTTTGTTTGGAGATTGAATTTACGTCTGAAAAATCTTCTAAAAAAAACAAAATAAGGTTTTTTGTAAACAATTGGTTTAAGGGGGATAATCAAAGGGATGAGCAAAATGGTGTTGAGAGAAAAGTTAAGGAAAGATTGCTTAAGCCCTACATTTTAAATGGTTCGTCGGAAAAGAATAAAAAAAAGCACTCAATATTCTTGAGGCCTCGTTATCGGAAAGTTGGTATTTGGCGGAATATAGATGAATTAAATAAAAGAATGTCGCAGTACAAACCTTGGTTTTTGAAAGGAAAATTTTTGTATTTATTGACAGGAGTAATGTTTGTTCTTCTTGTAGTAGAAGTTGGTCTGTTGCTGTTTCTGTGATGAAAGATTGTTGATGAAGTTTCGGAAATTTGTTCAAAATATTAAAGAATAATCAACAGTGACGATGTAAATTTTCCGTTGAATTTACTTTTGATACCTTTGTTTTGGGTTAGGCTCTCTCAGTATATTCTTTGGTGTTGGTGTTGATAACAATCTTGTCTCCTTTTTTGATGAACAAAGGGGTATTTATTTTGGCGCCGGTTTCAATAGTCACTTGCTTGGAGCCACCGTCAGCGGTGTTACCTTTGACGGCCGGTGGAGCTTCCACTACTTCAAAAACCATTTTTATTGGCAGTTCAATGTTGATGGGGCTGTTTTGAAAATAAAGAATGTTAATCTCGGTGTTTTCTTTGAGAAACTCGGCTTGCTCGCCGATTATTTCTTTGTCCAGAGCGAATTGTTCATAGGATTCATTATCCATAAAATAAAAGCTGTTGTCGTCGCTGTAGAGATATTGGGCTTTTTTGCTTTCAATTTCTGCCTCCTCTACCTTGTCGGAACCCTGGAAGGTTTTGTTGAGGATGGCGCCGGTTTGCAAGTTTTTTAACTTTGTTCGCAAAACCGCCCCCATGCGACCGATTTTGGAGTGTTGAGCGGTCATCACTTGGTAGGGTTGATTATCAACGATTATTTTTTTGCCGGCTTTAATCTCTGAAAGTGATAACATTTTTTTCGTAATTAGGAACAGATTATCGGGCTACGAAAGGGAGGAGGCCAATGATGCGAGATCTTTTGATAGCTTTGGCAAGTGTTCTTTGATGTTTGGAACAAGTGCCGGTTCTTTTGCGAGGAATTATTTTGCCAACGGTATTGATGTATTGTCTGAGCAAGATAACATCTTTGTAGTCAACTAAATCAATGTTGTTGGTGCAAAAGTAGCAGGTGCTACCGACATTTTTATTGCTTGATTTTTTTGGTTTATTCATAGTACGATGTTTTAATTCTAAAAAACTAAAAAGGAATATCTTCAACTTTGATTTCTTCCTGGTCGTCGTCAATGTCTATAGTGGGGATTTCTTCTTCAGCCGGAATTTCCGGTTCATTGTTGGTTTGATTGTCGGTTTGACCAGCGTTGTTGTTTGTTTGAGTTGTTTGACTGTTGGTTGTGGTGACATCGCCGGGCGCTCCCAGAAGAATGATATTTTCCGCGACGACTTCAGTCCAATATTTTTTTTGACCATCTTGTCCATCGTAACTGCGGTGAGTTAGGCGTCCCTCCAGGTAGATTTTTTTACCCTTGCCGGCATACTTGGTGATTACATCGCCGAGAGGTCCCCAGGCAACAATATTGTGAAATTGGGCATCCTCTTTTAATTCGCCGGTTTGTTTATCTTTCCAACGGCGATTAGTGGCCATACGAAAACTGGTGACATTTTGTCCGCTGGGAGTTGATTTTGTTTCCGGGTCACTGACAATATTGCCAATGAACATTACTTTGTTAAGATCCATAGTTTTGTTGGTTGCGGGTATTTGTTAAGCGCAACCAGAAGTTAATTTATTATTGATTTTGTGTTGACCAGGCACAAAATGGCAGATTGTTAATTGTCCAAAATTTCGTCTAATTTTTTGTCCAGATCTTCAATAGAGATTTCTTCTTCTTTATTCTTTTCTTTTTTCTCTTTAGCGCTTGTTTCTTTTTTCTCTTTTTTGTCAGCGGAAATTTTCTTCTCTTCCTTCTTTTCTTTTTTGTGGGTACTAGTTTCTTTATCTTTTTCCGCGGTTTTATCTTTGTCTTCTCCGGTTATTTTCTCTTTCAAATTTCTGATTTTGTCCAAAACACCGCTTTTTTTGGTTTCCTTTTCTAATTCATTTAGGACATCTTTTTTACTTTTTGTGGACTGAGCGTTTATTTCGGCAACTGAAGATTCTTTCTTTTCACCAATCTTTTTTTCTAGAGCCGGCAATTCGTCGCTTCTGACGATGATGAAGCGAGCTACTCCCGCTTCCAAGTTTAAGGCATTGGTTAAATCTTTGATGTTTTCTTTTTCTTCCAAATCAAAGCGGTAGACGGTGTAGAAGCCGTAACGTTCGTGTTTGATTTCGTAAGCCAATTTTCTTTTTTGATAAAGAAGCTGGTCGGTAATTTTACCACCGAATTTTTCAATAATTTTTTTTACCTTTTCACGCAAGTTATCCAGCTTTTCCGTTTGGGATTGAAGAATAAGAAAATTAATTTCGTAATTGGTAGCATTGTTGTTCATAAAATTTTGTTTACTTGTTTTACCATTTTAATAAATTAAAATCCATTTGCCAATGGCAAAAATGGAACGGTTGATTTCTTGGTTCCAATGGTTGGACGAGAAATCATTCGGACTTTTGGTTTGTCTGCGTTATCTTACTAAATAAACAGCCCCTTGTCAATAGTTGTTTGCGGGGGTAAGATGAAATAAGAGAGCGATTAAGGGGTTGGATAATAAATATTGAATTTAGACAGTTTTTATGAAGAAAAAAGGGATGGTTAAAACCGAGAAGGAAATTGCTTTATTGCGAGAAGGCGGAAAGATTTTGCGAGAGACTTTGCAAGCTGTGAAAGATTTGGCTTTGGAGGGAATAAGGCGAGAGGTGCCCAGTGAGGAATTGAACAAATTGGCAATTAAAATGATTGAAAAGTACGGCGGCAAGCCTTCTTTTTTGGGTTACCGAGTTGGTGGAACCGATAAAAAACCGATTCTTTATCCTTCAGCTTTGTGTATTTCCAAAAACGAGGAAATTGTGCACGGGATACCGACTAAAGATAAAGTGATTAAGGAAGGTGATTTGTTGAAGTTGGATTTGGGTGTCTGGTACAAGGGTTTGTGTACGGATTCAGCCTTGACGGTAGCGATAGGTTTGGTGAGTGAGTCAGCGCAGAAGATATTGGAAACGACTGAAAAAGCATTGGCTCTAGGGATTGGGGAGGTCAGAGAAGGGAATACTTTGGGAGATTATGGTTATGTAGTGCAAAAATATATTGAGGGGCAAGGTTTGGCAGTGGTGCGTGGTTTGGTGGGGCACGGTGTTGGTTACGCTGTGCATGAACCCCCCCATATTCCCAATGTGGGACGTCGGGGAGAAGGGTTGGTTTTGAAAGAAGGTATGGTTTTAGCCTTGGAGCCGATGGTGGCGGAGTTTAGTGGGGAGATTAAAAGTGGCCGGGATGGTTTTGCTTTTGTGACGGCTGATGGCGGTTTGGCCGGTCACTTTGAGCATACAGTGGTGGTTCGGCGAAATGGAGCGGAAGTTTTAACTTAAAGAAAAAATTGTAATAGCGAGAAAATGGGAGAAACATTTTATTATCTGGGAATTGATTGGGGGCGAGAAAAAACCGGTTTAGCTTTGGCGGATAGTGAGTTGAGGATTGCCACTCCTCTGGCGGAAATAAAAACAAGTGAATTATTGGAATTTTTGGATAAATTGCGTTGGGAATACAATATTAGAAAAGTGGTGGTGGGGGAGTTATTTTTGATGGATAAATTTAAAAATAGTATTGAAGGTGAGGAATTGAGTAAAATGAGAGAAGCTTTTCGGCGGAAGTTGGCAGAAAACGGATGGCAGGTATATTTGACGGAAGAGATGTTGTCCACTCGCTTGGCGCACAACAATTTAAAGGAGAAGGGTCTGGTTGGTTTAGATAAAAATGATAACGCCGAGGCGGCCAAGATAATTTTGCAAGGGTGGTTGGATAATCAATCTTAACGGGTTTAGATAATAATAAATTTAAATAAAACCATGAAAATTTTATCGCCGGCTTTTGCAGATGGAGATCACATTCCGCAAAAATATACTTGTGACGGGGAGGGTATTAGTCCGCCTTTAGAATTTAGAGAAGTTCCGGAAGAGGCGGTTTCTTTGGTTTTGTGGATGGAAGACCCGGATGTTCCCAGAGAAATTAGAGCGGATGGCAAGTGGCAGCACTGGTTGGTTTGGAATTTGGATTCGCGACTTGAGGGTGTAGACGAAGGAGAAGAGCCGGCCGGTGTCCATGGTTTGACGACTAGCGGTACTTTGGATTATGTGCCACCTTGTCCGCCGGATAGAGAACATCGTTATTTTTTCCGTCTGTATGCTTTGGATACAAGTTTGGATTTGCCGGAAGGTTCAACAATTGATCAACTTTTACGGGCAATGGATGGTCACATCATTGCTCAAGCGGAGATGTTTGGAAGATATGACAGGCGGAGATTTTAGTGGAGAAGCGGTTTTGAGAATATGGTTGCGTAAGAAATTTTTTGGTATTATCCCAAGCTTGAGATGCTCCTTGTTTAATAACATTCCAAGTATTTTTTAGGGAATTAGTTGCTTTTTGGTAAGCTTTAACAACTCCTCCGCCAAAAGCGGAGTTTTTAAATCCATTCCATTTTTTTCTTCCCCAATCTTTGACTTTCTCCCACCAACTCTTCTTTGGTTTGTAGAAGTTAGTAGAAGTTAGAGTGGAAGCGTAAGCGGTAGAACCGAGGAGTTTTTGGTACCAAGGGGTTTTGGTTGGTTGAGTGGAACAGTAATTGGATTGACTGGATTGACTTTGACTGCTTGAATTGTAGCCCAAGTAAAAAGATTTGGTTTTGGAATAACCTTTTTGATTTTTTCGGAATTTTTTAAGGAATTTTTTAAGGAATTTACTTGCCGAATAGGCAGGCAAGACTTCTGAAAAGGTCTT
>Ga0256832_1000040_pt1 | contig 79030 bp, 85 predicted proteins | sample 134614metaG_FD_190534 | JGI IMG/M metagenome (GOLD analysis project Ga0256832, IMG submission 190534) | Hydrothermal vent microbial communities from Lau Basin, Pacific Ocean - 134-614 | ecosystem: Environmental > Aquatic > Marine > Hydrothermal vents | place: Pacific Ocean: Lau Basin | collected...
CCGGGTACGGGCGTGTGGGGATCGTCCAGACGCTGCGGGCGTTGCGGGTCGGGCCGTTGTAGGCGACGGCGGGGCGGTCGCTGCGGTGCGTCCCCCGGTCCTGCCCGGGCACGATTGGCTCGCCGCGCTGGCTGCCCTCGCGCCGGAACGTCGCCCCCGCACCGCTGTGCCCGCCAACGGCGGTCTCGGCGATGGCGGCCGCGTCGTAGTAGTAGCGGGGCGATTTGGTGAGCAGGAAAACGTACTCGTGCGCGCGGGTCGGGCGGTCGCGCACGCTCTCGGGGATCGCGTTAGGTTTTGACCAGATGATGTCCGAGCGCAGGTACCAGCCGTCGGCCTGCAAGGCCAGCGCCAGCCGCCAGGGGATGCCGGACAGGTCCTTGCGCTTGAGCCCCCCGACCGCCCCCGTGACGTAGGAGTCGCCGATGTTGAGCCAGAGGGTGCCGTCCTCGGCGAGGACGCGACGCGCCTCGCGGAACACCGCCACCATGTGCTCGACGTAGAGGTCGGGCGTGGGCTCGAGCCCGAGCTGCCCCTGCCACGCCCCGCAGCGGGTGCAGAAGCGGCCGCCGTTCTGGGGCGCGCGGTTCTGCTCCAGGTGGGTGCTGAGGCGGGATTTGCTGTTGCTGACCTCCTCGGGGAGCAGGTCCTGGCGCTTGCCGCGCTCCATCGGCCCCCACTCGTGGCGGCACTCGGGATCTCCACCCCAGACGCCGGGCTCGAGGCCGTAGTCGCGCAACCCCCAGTAGGGCGGGCTGGTGACGATGCAATGCACCGCCCCGTCGGGCAGGAGGCGCAGCTGCTCGAGGGCGTCGCCCTCGTACAGTTGGTAGCCCTCCGGGTAGGGCCATGAGTGGCGTGGCTTCATGCGTCTACTATACCGGACAGGCGATTAAGCCCGCAAGCTGGGTTGTCCGTCCAGAAAGCCAGCCCCCGAAACCTTACACCGGCGAGGCCTCGGCGTGTAAGGTTCGGGGGCGATAAGAGGGTTTATCGGCCGCGGCCCGGGTAGTTGTTCCAAAGGCGCAGCATCAGGCGGCGGGGGAGACTGTGGCCGCCGGCATGGCGGTCGTAGGTTAGTCCGTCGAGGACGTAGTATTCCGGCGCGGCGTCGTACTCGAGGACGTACGGGGTCCGCGGCGCCGGTCCCCGCCCCGGCAGCCACTCCACCTCGCCGTCGTTCACCTGGAAGTCCACCCCCTCGGCGTACTCGACCACCTGGTCGTTCACGACGGCGCGGGCCCCCAGGATCCGGTGGATCCAGGTGTAGGTCAGGGTCTCCTTGCGGCCGCGGCGCATGCGCTGCTGGTAGCGGTAGGTCTCGTCCACCAGGATGAAGCGGTCGTGCGGGCCGGCGTTCCAGGCCGGGTTGGGGGTCTTCAGGTCTTCGAGGGTGTACGGGATGGAGGCGATCAGGTCGCCCGCCTGGACCTCGCCGCGGTCAGCGTAGATGCGCCGCTTCTGGGCGCTTTCGGCGTGCATGCGGCCCTGCACCGGGGCCCGGTAGCGCACCGTGTAGCGTTTGCCCGGCGCCGGCGCGCGGTTGGTGCTGGTGAAGCGGATGCGGCCGTTGGGGTCGAAGGTCACTTCGGTGTAGGGGGCGTAGATCGTGCCGTCCTCGTCCTGTACCTCGAGCAGGGCCACCACGCCCCCGCGCGTCATGCGCTCGCTCGAGCTGGCCTGGTCGAGGCCCCACACCGTCGGCTCGACGCGCACCAGGGTGTCCGTGTACTCCGCGTACTGCACCGGCTCCCAGGTGTACCCCACGCCGTGGCAGACGGGGCACTTCGGGTCGGGCCCGGCTCCGCGCTCGTCCTGGCAGGGGCACAGAGCCGCGCGGCGGTACACGACGCGGTAGGTGAGGTCGGAGTTGAGCAGGGTGTCGAACCACGCCGGCTCGATCTCAGGGATGGGGAAGTGATCGTAGTCCATGGTCTACACCACCCCGAAGCGGACGCCCGACTTGCGCGCCCAGAAGGTCTTCTCCCAGGTGGCCAGCTCCTCGCTGTAACGCGCGATCAGGGCCTGGTACTTGAGGGAGTTGGGGGTGTTGGTCAGGCTCAGGGACTGCGAGAGGCCGTCCACGCTGACGTTGCGGGCGGTAACGCCGTCGGCGAAGTGCTTGTCGAGGCTCCCCGGGGTCAGCACCTCGAGCGCCGTCGCCTTCCCGAGGGCGTCGAGCAGGTCGTAGTCCTGACCCTGGAGGTCCTCTTCGGTGTAGCCCGCGCGGTAGAGGAAGTGCCAGCCGCCCGGGATCGGCCGGTTGAGGCCGATCAGGTTCATCATGATGCCGCTGAGCTGGGGAATCGCGTAGGTCAAGGTCTTCCCGACGTAGATGCGCACGGTCGCGCTGCGCTCGGGGTACACCCAGTCGCTCGGGAACACCGCGGGCCGCGGCATGCCGGGCATCCACAGGCCCACGCGGTGGATCTCGACGATGGGCCCGACGGGCAGGCGCATGATGAAGTGGCGGTGGTCCTTGTTCTGGTCGCTGTGCCAGTCCACCCCCGGGAACCGCTCGTCAACGGTGAAGGCGTCCTCGTCGTCGAAGGGGTAGGTGCCCAGCTTGATCGTCTTGGGCTCGAGGCGGATGCCGTACTTGCGCTCGAAGGTCCGCACCACCGCCTTGACGCGCTGGGTGATGGTCTCGTCGGGCAGGGGGCGCCCCTGCGAGTCGAGCAAGGGCAGCCCGGGCAGGTACCGGTCGCGGATGTATGCCGGGGTCAAAAGCGTCTCGAGGGGCATGGGCGTACCCTACCCCCCGAGACGGTCACGCTGCGGGCTACTTGTTGTTGCTGGTGGCCTTCTTGGTGGTGGTCTTCTTGGGCCGGGGCTTCTTGGCGGCCGCCTTGGGGGCCTCGGCCGGGGCCGCCTCCGCCGGCGCTGGCTCGGCGGCTGGTTCCGCGGCCGTCTCGGTCGCGTCCCCCTCGGGCGGGGCCGCCTCGGTCGCGCCCTCCTTGGCCTCGCCTGCCGGCGTCGCCACCCGGATCTTCTCGCCGCTGAGGTCGCTGACGACCTCGTAGGGGGGCTCGGCGCGCACGAGCAGGTACCCCGTGACCCCCATGAAGGTCTTGATCGTCGCGTCGGGCACGGGCTCGGAGATCGCGCGCCCCTCGCGTTCCTCGAACTTCACGCCGTTGACCTGGTGGTGGCCGCTTTTGCGCACGGAATGCACCACGGCCGGGTGTTTTGCTTCGATGCGGTATTCCATACGTCTCCAGAATAGCAGAAACGGCCGTCTGAGTAGACGGCCGTTCAAGCAAGCTACTGAGCTTACTTAAAGGGCTTCCAGGACGCCAGCGGCGAGACGAAGTTCTTGACGACGAAGTGGTGGTTGGGGATGGAGAGCTGCAGCGCGCCGTAGAGCAGCACCGCCCACGGGATCACGGCCTTGTTCGTGGGGTAGAGGGGGAACTGCGTGGCGGGCAGCAGCTGGATCCACGAGATGGACTCGGGATCGCGGTTGAGGAGGTAGAGCTTGGAGCTCCCGGGGATGTCCTCGTTCTTGTCCTCGAAGACCGTGTCGGCCGTGCGGTCCGCGTTCGCGGGGATGCGCTTGACCAGGCGGTACTCGCCGAGGTCGGGGGCCGAGGCCGGGTCCTGGGTGCTGCGGTAGATCGCGTAGCCGGTCTGCTTGCGGTCGGCGTTGGGGGTGATGGTGAGGGTGATGCTGCCGTCGGCGGCCACCGCACCCGAGACCGCGGTGCTGGGGATGCCCTCGACGCCGCGCTCGTCAATCGCGGCCACGACGTAGTAGTAGGTGCCCGCCTTGGCGGCATCGAAGCGGGAGCCGGCGCCGACGTTGGCGGTGGCGCTGACGGTCGGCGCGCCCGGGGCGTCGTCGGGGACCCGGCCGTACTTGGCGAAGGCCGGCTTGGCGTTCTCGGGGCCCTCGATCCAGATGTCCTGCTCGGTGAAGACGTTGCCGTAGCTGGTGCGGATCGCCGTCACCGGAGCGCCCAGCTGGAGCGAGGCGGGGTTGTTGTCCAGGTTGACGCGGTAGGCGGGGTCGAGGTAGCGGTCCAGCGCCGCCTGGGTGATGGGGTCCATGTAGACGTGGGTCAGCTTCCCGAAGTTGCCCTCGCCCAGGACCTCCGCGAACGAGGCGTAGATGGTGTCCACGATCGCGCCCACGTCGCTCGAGCCCTGTGCGTCCTTGATGTGCGAGCCACCGCGCCAGCCGCGCAGGATCGCCTCGATGCCGTCGAACTGCATCGGGGCCACCGAGGCGTCGCCGTGGTACATGGACCAGTTGGCCGCGCGCGAGAGACGCAGGAGAGCGTTGGTGTTCTCGCGCGCCTTCAGGGGCACGATGGTCTTCTGCACCGAGGCGACGTGGGAGACCTGCGCCTGGGTCATGAGGTACTTCACGAAGGTGATCTGGCGCTCGTACTCGCCGACCTCAGCACCGATGTCCCCGGTCTCGGAGTTGAAGGCGCCGCCAGGCTGGCCGCCGATGCTGGTCTGGACGGTGTACTCATGCACCGAGCTGCCGACCGGCTGGCGCTTCAGGGCCCGGAAGAGCTTGAAGCTCTCCTCCTTTTCGATCACCTTCTTGAGCGTGGTCTCGAGGCTTTCCACGCGCAGCCCGCCCACGCCGGTGAGCTGGCTGTGGTCCGTCTCGTAGGTCGAGGTCTGGATCGCCTTGGCGAACGCGTTCCAGTCCTCGAAAGTCTCGATGCCTCCGGCGGGGATGCCCGCGCCGCTGATGACTCCTTCTCCCAGTCCGTGCATTCGTTTCCTCCTCTTTGACTTACTTCAGTTCGAGCTTGGCGCGCTCTTCGGCGGTCAGGCTGGACAGCATGCCTTCGGCGTCACCGCTGTGGTAGTAGTGTTCGACCTGGGCCATCCGCACCGGGTCGTCCACGACCTCAGCCGCCTTGGCGAAGATCTCTCGCAGGGAGTCCACCTGCTTGCGGGTGGGTACCGAGACGGTCTTCGACTTCGGGCGCCGGGGGGTCTCGTCGGTGAGGACCTGGTGCGCCTTGACCAGGACCCCCAGGCCGGCGTTCTGCTCGACGAGCGCCTTGACCAGGGTGGCGTTCTGGGCCTCGAGCTGCCGCACCCGCTCGGCCAGGGCGTCCAGCTTCGCCAGCTTGGCGTCAATCGCCTCCAGGAGCGGGGTGGCGTCTACGAAGCCGTCGGCCGCCTTGGCCATGGGCTCCTCGTCGCCGGTCGGGCCGGGGACCGGCACCGTGCCGTCCTCGCTTTCGCCCTTCGGGGCGTCGTCGTCCTGCTTCTCGCAGTCCTCTTCGCCCTCGGGGCAGTCGTCGTCGCCGTCCTTGTCGGGCCCGCCCTCGCCCACCTCGTCCTCGGTGGGTTCGGGATGGTCGAGGCCGGCGAAGTCCTCGTCGGGGTCTTCGCCGCCCTCGGCCGGGTCGAACTCCTGGGCCTTGGCCAGGAGTTCGGCGGCCCGCTCGAGCGCGGCTTCGCCTTCTTGGAGCATCTTTTCATGGTCGGCCATGTGCACCTCCGTCGTTTTTCACGCCCGCACCCTAGCGGCGTTTGCCGTCAGGCTGCATGCGGGTCGCTTCCAAAAGCAGGCGCTCGGTGTAAGCGCGCGCGGTCTCCGGGTCACAGCCCAGCTTCTGGAACGCCTGGGCGATCGCGGCGCGCCGCGGCGGCAGCTTGCGGCGCAGGATCGCGCGCAAGACCGTCCGGCTGGCGCGGTCGTACGCGGGCACGACCTTGCGGGGGTTGCGGTCCAGGCTCTCGGGCGTGAGCGCCTGCACGCCCTCCTTCGCGGCGCTGTCGGTGACGGGCACTCCGACCGTCAGCGCCTTGGCGAAGGTGCCCAGGTCCATGACCGTGACGCCGGCGCGTTCGCCCTCGGCGGGCTCGAGCTGCACGGCCTTGGCCAGGGGGCCGATCGGCTCGGTGGACACCGGGGGCAGCTCCGGGTGCTGCGCCCGCTGGGCGAAGCCCACGGAGAACCACTCAACCTGCGTGATGCGGCGGACCTCCCGCCCCTTGACGGTTACGCGCTTGGCCGCCTTGATCTGCCCGAAGACCGAGGGGTACCAGCGCTGCGGCGGGTCCATCTGGGTGATGGAGTGCCAGAACCAGTTGGCCCAGTCGCCCGAGCTCCCGGGGGGCGGCGGGGTCTTGTTGGAGAAGATCTCGCCCTTGACGAAGATCGAGCGCCCCTGGCGCTTGACCTCGAGGGGAAGGCCGATGACGTACTCCGGGCGCGCGCCGGTCCCGATGGGGTTCCCGAGCCAGGACCAATGATTGAGGTCCAGGTTCCCCTGCTCGAGGAAGAGCTTGCGCGAGCCCCAGAGCGCGTCGGCCGCCACGATGTCGCCCTCGCGGTCCACCACGCCGTCGCGGGAGGCCTCGAAGTACACCAGGCGCCGCCCCCCGACGTCGGCCGCCTTGGCCACGTACGGGAGGTGCACGATGATCGCTGCGTCGTAGTCCACGCCGCCACCCTAGAAGCGGCGGCGGTGTGACAGCGAGCTGGACTGGAACGAAAACGACCCCCGCGGGCCTTACCCGCGGGGGCGTCGCGTCGCTTCCTGTGCGCCTACGTCCGGGCGGGCTCCACCATCAGCTCGGGGGGCATCCGGTTGGGGGCGCGGACCCCGGACCAATGTGCGTAGCCAAACTCCTCCCAGATGCGCCCGAAGTGGCCCTCGCCGAAGTCCTGGACGCTGTAGCCGCAGATCACCGAGCGCTCGCCCACCGAGCACGGCACCTCCACCCCGGACTTGATCGAGAGGGCGTCGCGGTTGTCGTCCATGAAGACCCGCGCCAGCCAGAGGGGCACCTCGCCGGCGCGCTCGTGGATCTCCTTGGGCACCGTCGCCGAAAGCACGCCGTACACGGTGAAGGGGTCCATCCCGTCAAGGGCCTGGTCGAGCGTGTCGCCCTTGCCGGCGAACTTGACGATGATCCGGCCACCGCTCGCCTTGAACTCGAGCTGCGCCGTCGCGACGTACCAGCGCTCGGTCGCCTCATCCGCGACGCCCCGGTCCCACGGGCCCCGCGTGTACAGGGCAGCCTGCACGCTGTCCAGCTTCAGCGGGAAGTCGTGCCGCGCCATGGCCGCGACCACGCGGCGGGTCCCCTCCATCTGGAGCGGGGTCTTCAGCACCACCACGTCCTGCCGCTTCTCCCACATGCCGTTTTCGACCTTCATACCTCTCCCCCTTTCACCCAGCGCTGCAACCGCTCGGCGGCGCGCTCGATGTTGCTTCGCCCCACGGGGTTCGCGGAGTGGCTTACGATCCGGGGCAGCTCGCGCAGGTCATGGGCGACCACGTAGCGCTCGAGCCAGTTGATGAAGTCGTAGCCGGTCTCCCCTTCCCCGAGGTCGTGGTCGAGGCTGATCTCCTCTACCCCCTCGAGGCCGTGGCCCTCCACCCACGCCCGGAGCTCCGCGGCGGTACGGAACAACCGGTATCCCGGGGGTGGTGTGCGCAGGTCATCGAGGAACAGCCGTAGACTCATCGTGTCTCCCTTCTGCGCGTCCATTATACCGGACAGACGGGAAATCATGCAAGCATTTTGCGGCACCTTCCCCTTACCGGGTGTTGGCCGCGCCGGTTTTAGGGGGCATACAATCGGTGGGTCTGTACGTGCCGATGTACACGGCCTGCATCCGTGCTAACATGAGGCATGCGCGATAATGTCTATTATCGCTTCGTACACCAGGCTCCGGCCCCGGGTTTTCTCGCTCTCCTTCCACCTTGGCCCCTAGGGTGGTCACATGGCTAGAGGCGGTTACCGCGGCGAGGCGTTTCCATGGGGGGCGGTCAAGCCCGAGCGGCGAGCTGAGAAGGTGCGCGCGATGCTCGAGGCCGGCGACCGGGCCGGCCTGTGGGCCCTGGTCAAGCACCACCTCATGACCTGGGGGCGTGCGGGCGCGGCGACGAGCCCCCACACCCTGCGCACCTACCGCACCGGGCTGAACAGCTTCCTCGACTACCTGGCCGAGCTCGGGCTCGAGGGGGAGCTGCTGGCCGAGGCGGTCCTCGATCCGTCGGAGGACCTGGGGGCTGAGTACCTGCGCCACCTGCAGCGTCACCACGCCCCCGCCACCGTGAACAACCGCCGGGCGGCGGCGCGGGCCTTCTACCGGGCGCTGCAATGGGCCCGGGCCACGCAGACCAACCCCTTCGACCTGGCCCCGACCGTGCGGGACCCGACGCCGCGCCACGAGAAGCGCCGCCCCTACGAGGACGACGAAATCAAGCGGTTGACCCGAGAAGCGGACCCGCACGAGCGGGTCATGGTGCTGCTCGGGGCCCAGGGCGGGCTGCGCATCTCGGAGGCGGCGCGGCTTCGCTGGGACGACGTGGACCTCGGGGCGAAGCGGATCACGATCCGGGACGGCAAGGGAGGGAAGACGGCGAGCGTCCTCATCCCCAAGGGGCTGCGCGCCGCGCTCCGCGCCCTTCGCAAGGCCGAACCCGAGGGCGAGTACGTGCTGCCCTGGCGTACGCCTGCGAGCATCCGGCGCCGGCTCAAAGCGCTGTGCGACCGGGCCGGCGTACGCTACAAGGGCTACCACGCCCTGCGGCACTACTGCGGCACCTACATCTACCAGCAGACGGGCGACCTGAACACGGCCGCCCGCCAGCTGCGGCACTCCCAGCTGCAGACGACCGCGATCTACGCAAAGTGGGCTGAGGAGATGGCGCGCGAGCTCCTGGACGGCTGGGACTAGGCCCGGCCACAAGGGAGCGGGCCGCCCCGCGGGGCGGCCCTTTGCGCAAGAACACCGTCGGCGTTCACGAGAAGGCGTCGAAGCTCTTGGCGTAGCGGTAGGGGTCGTCGAGCGGCGTGTTGCTCGACACGTACGAGACACCGAAGCCCTTGGTGACCGGGTACTTCTTGAGCAGGCGGCTGCGCACCGTCTTGCGGTCGCCGTTGACGGGCACCACGGCCACCTTGGAACCGTCCGAGGCCCGGGTCACCACGTAGTAGTCGTAGCTCTTGCTCATCTCGTACCCCCTCTCTGCATGTCCAGTATACCAGACACCGGCCCCGTCCGCAAGCGTCAGTTCTGCAGCTTGTGGGCGGGGAACTCGAGCCCGTACTTCTTGACCCGCGGCGGGGCCTTGGGGAAGTCGGGGCCGATCTTGCCGCCGTTGGCGTGGAGGTGGTCGCTGACCTGCTTCATGTACGCCACGCCCTCACGCTTGACGGCCTCGCGCTCGTGCGCGGGCACCAGCTTCCGCAGGTTGTCGTCCTTGTAGAAGTTGTCGTGGGCGTGGTCGGCCCAGACGTTCTGCCAGGGGTGCCGCAGCTGCACCTCGAGCCGCTGCCCCTTGTGCCCGATGCCGTTGAAGTGCACCGAGCGGTAGCCGTCGCGCGAGCCGTCGTGCACCTCGTGCTCCAGCACCTTGAGGTGGGGGTGGGGGTTGTCCATCAGGCTCTTGAGGCGGCGGTGGGCCTCCTCGAAGTGGGCCGGGTCGTGCACGGTCACGCGCAGGCCCACGGTATCGCCCAGGCGGTTGAAGTGGCGCGGCTGCTTGCCCGGGCGCCCCATCTTCTCCGCGACCTTGTACGGCTCCTTGATGCGGCCGCCGATCTGCACGTTCAGCCCCTGCAGCACCTTTTCCAGGTGCGCCTTGGCGCGGTCGTGGGCCTCTTCGGCGATCGGATGCAGGTGCTCGGAGATGTGCTGCTGGACTTCCGGCGCGGTGTGCGGCACCCAGCGGCGCCCGCTGGGGGTCTTCACCCGCACCATCATCCGGCCGCTGGGAAGCACGCGCATGGCGCTCGCGCCCTGGGCCTTGGCGAGGAGCGAGAGGGCCAGCTCGACGAGCGAAAAGGAAGACGCTAGGGTGCGATCCATGGCCGCACCCTAGCGTCGGGGACGGTGGGTCGTTACGCTCCGACGGCGTTGGCCGGCCCCATGTCGGGGTCGTAGAGCACGTAACCCTCGCCGGACGGCCAGTAGCTGTGCCCCTGGTAACGCTCGCCCCAGAGCGTCTTCTGCTCGGCGTGGTGCAGCGCGGCCAGGAAGAGCGACCACTCGTCGGGGTAGAGCTGTTCGAGCCGGGCCACGGTCTCCGGCTCGTCGTGGGGGTGGGGGAGATGCACCGACGGCAGCGTCTCCGCGTCCGTTTCCCGGCGCAGCCAGCGCTTCAGCGGCCACCAGTACATGCCGTAGGCCTTGTAGCTGCCAGGATCCCGCTGGAGCAGCTGCACCACCCCGCTCAGGGCTTCACGGTCCACCTTGCGCTTGCTCATCGCGTCCTCCCCGTCATTTTATGGTAAAGCTCCACGAGCGAGGCCTTCACCAGGTACTCGGCCTGCTCGGGGCGCGGTATCGCGCGCCAATGCCGCTTGCCCAGCACCCGCTCGGCGTAGAAGGGCAGCGCACCGAGGGCGTCGTAGCCCAGGTCGCGCTCGCCGTGGTGTTTCCGCCACAGCTCGATGTCCTCGGGGGTGTTGGTGAGCAGCCGCTCGCCCTCTTCAAGCGGGATGCCGGGCTTGGCGTACGAGGCGGTGCGGTGCTCGGGGACGCCCTCGCGGTTGACGACCCAGGCCCCGATGCCGCCCCGGTCCTGCTTGGCCCACTCCTTGAGCGCTTCCTGGATCCGGTCGTGGTGCCGGCGCACCACGTCGGGGTGCACCTTCTGCAAGCCGGTGACGCCCACGTGCCGCAGCCGCTGCGCCAGCTCCTGCCCCAGGGTTTCGTCGTCCACCCGCGGGCGCGCGAAGATGTTGCCCAGCTCGGCCACGTCCTCGATCTTGTAGCTCGAGGGCTTGGGCTCGGAGCCGTAGCGCTGCAGCGGCACCAGCGGGGCGATCTGCATCGTCTTGGTGACGGGGCTGACCGAGAGGATGCGGAAGTGCCGCACGCCGCCGTCCTTGGTGTGCTGCTCGATGTGGCCGCCCTCCACGAAGACCTGGCCCGACGGGGCGATCACGAAGGGACGGCCCTCGCGGATCGCGTCCAGCTGGTCCTTGCTCACCTGCTCGTTGCGCTCGAGGTCGGACATGCGCGCCCGCCACTCGCCCTCGAGGCGCTTGAGCTTGCGGCTGCGCTCCTCCAGGCGCCGGTTCCACACGGCCACCTTCTCGGGGCTCCCCTCGGCGTGCGCCTTCTCCAGGTTGGCCTGCGCCTGAGCGACCAGGCCGCGCTGCTTCTGGACGGAGTGGTGCAGGATGCTCGCCTGCTGCAGCTTCTGGACGGTGGCCTGCCACGCGGCGGCCTTGGCCTCCTCGAGGCGCTTTTTCTTCTGCTTCTCCAGGATCGCCCGCACGTCGTCGGGGTTGTCGGCCGTCTGCATGAGCATCTGGGTGTAGGGGTCGTTCTCCGGGTCCATGGCGTCGGCGTTGCGGGCGCGCTCCTCGGTGCTGTTCCACAGGATGTCGGTCCAGCCCTTCTTACCGAGCATGGTGCCGTAGGTCATGGCGTCCACGGAGCCGCGCGCCAGCAGCACGTGGTTGCGCACCTTCTCCTGGGTGTTGCCCTGCCGTACGGCGCGGCCCAGGCGCTGCCAGTAGGTGCCCGGGTCCCAGGGGATGTCCAGGTGCACCATGTCGGTCGTGCCCGTCTGCAGGTTGAACCCCTCGCCGATGACCCCGGTGGAGCCGATGACCACGCGGATCTTGCCGGCCTTGTAGGCGGCCTCGATGTCGGCGCGGGCGGCCGAGCTCTTGGCCGTCTTCGAGGTGACGACGGCGATCTGGTCTTCGGGCACGCCCGCCTCGATGAGGTGCTGCTTAAGCCGGGCGTAGGCGTTGGTGCGGCTCTCCTCGAGGTGCTTGGCGACCAGCTTCCGCAGCTTGGCGGTGGTCATGCCCTCATGGGGGAGCTTGTTGCGCTTGGCGTACTCGCGCAGGGCGTCCTCGCCCATGTCCTCGGCGGGGTTCTCGTCCATGGACGACTGCCCCAGGTCCATGAACATGACCACCTTCCCGCCCTCGCTGAGCGCCTGTTTGGCGATCTCGCCCGCCTTCTGGAAGCGCGGGTTGGGCAGGTGCCCCAGGCGCTCGGGGTCGTAGACCGCGGGGTCGAGGGTGAGGAAACGCATGCGCGCCAGGTAGGAGAAGAAGTGCTCGTCGCCTTCGGCTTCGCGGTTGGCCGCGGCGTGCTGGGCGGCGGCGGCCAGGGCGCGGTACTCCGTGTGCTGCTCGGGGTGCATCTCGAAGATGTGCTCGTGGTCCTCGCGCTCGGGGATCTTGAGACCCACCTCCTGCGCGGTGCGCCGGAAGATGTAGCGGTTCATCAGTCCCCGAAGCTCCCCCAGGTTCTTGAACCCGAGGACGGCGGTCCGCACCTCCACGCCGCCGGGCGTGGCCACCAGGGCATTGCCGATGTCCGTGTAGCGGCTGATGAACGCCTCCGGGGTGGGCGCGATGCGGTCTACGGCGTCGGTGACGTAGCGCAGCATGTTGTAGACCTCGAGCGGCGAGTTTTTGGTCGGGGTGGCCGTGAGGGCGTAGATCCCGCTGCCGTCGTTGTGGTCGCGCACGTGCCGCGCCTTGATCAGCATGTCGAGCGCGCGCTGCGACTCCGAGCCGGCCCCCAAAAACTTCGGCGACTCGCCGAAGACCCGCGGCGCCGCATGCAGGTTCTTGTAGGCGTGGTGCTCGTCCGAGATGAGCGCGTCCACGCCCAGGTCCTCCCAATGCACCGCCCGCACCTGGTCGCCGAAGAGCTTGGCCGTGGCCTTCTCCATGGCCTGCTGCATCTTGCCCACCCAGTCGCGCTCGCTGCGCTTCTTGCGCTTGTCGTGCTGCGCCTCCTCGAACTCGCGGGCGCGCACCACGTCGTCCTTGACGTAGCGCTCGAGGGTTTCGGGCCGTACCGGGATGGCACCGAACTTGTCGCGGGTGATGAGCACGCGGGTGATGCTGGGGTCCGCGGCGAGGCGCGCGAGCTTGGTGGCCACGTCCTTCATTTTGTCCTCGCGCCAGACCTTCTTCTTGGGATCAAAGGTCTCGCCGATGACCATCACGTGGTCCCCGGGGACGCCCCGGGCCACGTCCGCCCGGGACAGGGCGCGCAGCGCCGCGCGGAAGCGCTCGGGCTCGAGCCCGCTGGCCTTCTCGGCGTCGTTCAGGTTGATGAGGTCGCGCTCCTTGAGCAGATCGTAGACCTTCTGCGCGTCCGCGGCGGTCTGCTCGTCGGTGCCCTCGGGGACGGCGAACTCGCCCGTGATGTACCAGCGGCCGCTACCGAGCTCGGCGTAGCTGTTGCGCCAGTTGCCCATCAGGCTCTTGGGCATGACGTGCATGACCCGCTTGGCCCGGCCTTCGTGCTCGAGGAGCTGGGCTAGCGCGAGGCCGGCGTACGTCTTCCCGAGACCCACGTCGAGGGCCATGATCGAGTTGCCGGTGTCGAGGGCGTGCCGCACCGCCTCCGTCTGGAAGTCATGCAGCGGCGGACCCTTCCAGTCGGGGATGTCCAGCGCCTCGTTGCTGTACTTGGGCGGGATGTAGCTGTTGTAGGTGCGGTTGTAGCCCTCTTCGAGCTCTTCGCGGTAGTCGGAGCTGGCCGCCCACGCCTTGAACTGGTCGGCCCACTCCTGCTCCTGCTTGCGGGCCTCCTCGCGGTACTGCGCCTTGAGCGCGTCCAGCTCGGCGCGGGTCATGGTCCTCGTCTGCTCGGCCGTGAGGCGCCGCACCGGGGTGTCGAAGTTGAGGTACTTGACGAACTCCTTGACGTGGTCGGGGAGACTGTAGCCCTCGGCGTGCTCCACGATGAAGATGCCGGTGTCCGTACGCCGCACATTGTACTGGCCGCCCGGGTCCACGACCTCGCCGATGAAGTCGCGCACCACCTCCGGGCGCACGTAGTGGTCGCGGGCCGTGATCTCGACCTCCTCGAGGGGCTTGCGGGGCAGCTTCTCGCGGAACTTCTTGGCCTGGGCCCGCAGGATCTCGCGTTCGGTGTTCGAGAGGCCCGGGGCCTCGGCGGCCCGCTCCAGCGCCTCGGAGCGCTCGTACACGTCCCCGACGTAGAACTCGTCGTCGGGAATCCAGCGCCCCGACTCGTCCATGGCGTAGCCGTTCTCGGCCAGCCACTCCATGGCCTGCGTGGTGCCCCAGCCTTTCCCCGCCAGCACCGAGGCCAAGCGGGTGGGGGTGAGGCGCCGCTGCCGCGCAAGGTGCGCCGCGACGGCGTAGGGGTCGGTGTAGTCCACCCCCTCGCCGCGCTCGCCCGTGACCGGGTTGAGCAGGTGCTCGGCCACGTCGCCCTTGGGCGTGACGGCGCTGAGCAGGTGGGCGAGGCTGTGCCGGCGTTTGAGCTCGCCGGCCAAGTGTTGGTGGGGGTTGCCGTACTCCTCCAGGTAGCGCTTCAGGGACTCGACCACCGCCTTACGGCGCGCCTCGGCGTCGGCCGGGCTGCCGTTGTTGAGCACGTGCACGTACTCGCGCAGCTCGTCGGCGATGCTGACCGCGGCCGCGAGGCGCGGGTCCTCGCCCTGGATCGTGTGCCAGCGCCCGTTGCGGAAGACCAGGCGGCCGTCCTCGCTGACCGTCCCCTCCTCGACGCGGCCGCGCTCGAGGTTCGAGGCCGCGCTCGTGGCCCAGTCGCGGGCCGATGCGTACTCGTCCCCGTAGTGGCGCTCCAGCGCCGCCATGTCCGCCGGCTGTTCGTCGGTGGGGGCCTGGGCCAGGCGCTCGAGCAGCCCGGGCTCGAGCTCGCCCTCGATCTTCTTGTAGCCGTGGTACGTGGTCTCGCCGCTCCACGTCCCGAAGAGGTGGTCGTCGCGCAGGTGCAGCTTGCCGTCCAGGAAGTCGCGCGCGGCGTCCGTGAGCACGCCCGCCTTCTCCAGGGCCTCCTCGCCGTGGCGCTGCACCAGGCGCAGGAGGGTCATCCCCTCATCGTCCGGGCGCTTGCGCACCACCAGCACCACCGGGGGCACCCCCGAGTTGGACTCCTTGAAGACGCTGGAGGGGAGCTGGTAGGCCCCCAGGACCTCCGCCCGGGCCAAGAGGCGCCGGCGGAAGTCGCGGGTCGAGGGGTTCTCGACGGGTCCCGGGTTGATCAGGTGCACGCCCACGCCGCCGTCCTTGAGGCGGTCCAGGGAGGCGTCAATGAAATACTGCTCGGCCTTGGCGAGCCACGGCTTGCCCTTGCCGATCAGGCTGCCGCGGATGCCGTAGGGCGGGTTGGCGATCACCGCGTCGTAGGTGTGCTCCTGCCCTTCGCCCTGGTTGTACTCCTCGAAGGACAGGCCGGGGTAGACCTTGTGCCCCCGGGGCTCGTGCAGCAGCTTGCCGATCTTGCCCGATACCTCGGAGAGCTCGACGCCGGTCACGCGGGTGCCGTCGGGGGCGGTGTGCAGGAAGACGCCGTTGCCCATCGAGGGCTCGAGCGCGGTCTTGGGCTGGCCGGCCACGCGGTGCAGCAGGGCCCACATGGCGGCCGCCAGCGGCGCCGGGGTGTAGTGGGCGTTCAGGTCGCCCGTCAGGCCGCCCTCGCCGGTGTAGGCGGCCAGGACCTGGCGCTCCTCCTCGGTGGGCTCGCGCTTCTCGTCTTCCAGGCGCTCCAGCAGCTCCACGGCGCGCGCGTTGGCCTTGGTGCGCTGGGCAACCGTGGCCTTGGGCAGCAGCGCGAACCCGAACCGGGGAATACGCTTCAGGATCTCGCGCAGGGGGCGCGCGTAGTTGAGTCCGCGGCCTTCGGCTTCGGCCTGGGGCGGCTCCTCGGCGGCCGGCTCGGCCTCGGCCTCGGGCTCGGTCTCGGTCGGCTTGGCCTCGGGTTCGGGCTCCGGCTCGGCCTGGGGTTCGGCCGCTCCGGCTTCCGCCTCGGGCGCGGTCGGCTTGGCCTCGGGTTCGGGCTCCGAGGTGGCCTGGGGCTCGGGTTCGGTTTCCTGCCGGGGCGCGCTCGGGGCGCTTTCGGGTTCCTCGTCCACGCGGTGCCAGCGCCCGCCCTTGAGGCGGTACGTGTGGGCCCCGTCGGCGAAGACGACCGTCTTCTCGGCACCCTCCCGCAGGTGCTGATCGGAAGGGTCGGCCGGCAGCTCCGCGGGGGCCGGTCCCGCGGTGTCGGGCACCGACGGCTCCACCTGCGGCGCGTTCTTGCCCTCCCAGCGCTCGCGCGGCACTTCATGGTAGAAGTGGTCGGTCAGGTTCTGGGCGAAGACCCGGGCGAACTGGGGGTCGCGTCCCCGCAGCTCGTAGCCGCGGATCGGGTCGTGCGTCGCCGTCTCCTCCAGCTCGAGGGCGCCGTCGGGAGCCACCTTGTACACCAGCTCGCCGTCGAGGTAGATGTCGCTCATTGGGTCGTCGGGGTCGGCGTGGCGGTAGTGGGTGAGGTACAGCCGCGGCGCGCCGTCCCGCCCCGGGTGGCGCTCGATGACCAGCGGCAGGAAGGGCGGGTTGGGGATGCGCAGGTGGTAGTCGCCGTCCTCGTCCCCCTCGCGCAGGACGTGCTCACGCAGGCCGGCCCGCTCCAGGAACTCCGCCACCGCCTTGGCGTCGGCGCTCTTCTGGCGGTCGGCGGGGGCGACGGCCGGCCCCGCGTCCTGTTCGGGCTCGGCCGGCTTGGGCGGCTCCAGCTCCCCGCGGCTGGCCAGGCGGGCCGCGGCCTCGACCTTCTTGGCGAGGGCGCCCGCCGTCTTGATCAGGTTCTCCGAGCCGTGGTCCACCCGTCCCCCGGCGTCGTAGGCGAAGCTGCTCGCGGCGTACAGGTCCTTCATCGCCGCCTGCAGCTTCACCAGCATGCGCTGCAGGCGCGACAACGGGTCGTTCCCGCGGGGCAGCTTGCGCGGGCGCAGCTTCTTGCGCTCCCACTTGGGGGCCGCGTTGGAGTCGAAAACGCGCTCCACCTCGCGCTCGAGCTCGTCCAGGGCGGCCTCGGGATCGCGGCGCAGGGTCGCTTCCCAGTCGTCCGGCGCCGGCCGCTCTTCGGGTTTGGCCTCGGGTTTGGCCTCGGTCTCGGTCGGCTTGGCCTCGGCCTCGGGCTTGGGGGCGGCGGCCTGCGGCTTCGGCTTCTGCGCGGCCTCCGCCTCGCCGTCCGCCTTCTCCCAGTACGTCTGCGTGTGAACCTTGCCGCTCTTCTCGCGCACCACCTTTTTGACCGGCTTGAGGTGCGCCTTGTCGTGCCGGCGGTCGAAGAGCGACGGCTGCTCGGGCTGGCGGCCCTGCCCGTCGAAGAGTGCGGGCTGGTCGGGGGGCGGCGCCTTGCGCCGGCGCGTCCCCGCAGAGCGCCGCGTGCGGCGCGCGGACCGGCTGGGGGCTGGAGGGAGGTTGAAGAGGGCCTGGGCCTGGGCTTTGATGAGGTCGTAAATCTCGCGTAGGGTCATTCGGTCGCCTCCACCGCGCGGGCCGTCCCGCGCTCGAGCACGTGGCTCAGGTACTCGTCTTCCAGCGCGCTTCCCCGCGGGGCGCGGATGCCGTCGGCGGCCGCGCGGGCGGCCTCCTCGTGGCGCTCGGCCACGCGACGGGCGGCACCGCGCGCTGCGGCCTCCTCCACGTGGGCGCGCGCGATCTCGGCGCTGATCTCGGCCAGCAAGCGCTTGGCGTCGTCCTTCATGGTGCGCACCTTATCCGCCGTGGTGGTCAGTCCTACCCGAAAAGCGTTCCCTGCTGCGCCGCGGGGTTCGGCGCCGGCGGGGGCGGGGGCGTTGGATCGTCGTCGTCGTCGCGCTCAGGGCGGGACAGGCCGGCCAGCTGCAGCTGCAGCGCGAGGCCGGTGTCGTCCATGTGTTCGTACGGCCCCTGGAAGATCTGCCCCAGGAGGCGCTTGCGCTCGAGGCGTTCCAGGTTGGCGCGGTCGTGGTCGGTGTCCGTCATGAGGGTGTGGATCTCGATCGCCTTCTTCTGCCCGAGGCGGTCAATCCGCGCCGAGCGCTGCTCCCACGTCTTGTGCGTCATGGGCAGGTCGTAGTGCACCAGCCACTCGCCGCGGTGCTGCAGGTTCGCGCCGGTCGCGCCGGCGTCGGAGGCGACGATGATGTCCACCTCGCCGCGGTCGAAGCGCTGGCGGATGCGCGCCTTGTCCTGGGCGCTGTGCCCCCCGTGCAGGACGGCGACCTTGTGCCCGGCCCGCTCGAGGGCGGCGGCGATCTCGGCCACCGCCTTGCGGTTGTGGGCGAAGACCACGCCGCCCTTCCCGCGCCGCTGCTCCGCGAGCGAGAGCAGGTGCTGGATCTTGGCGTTGCGGTCGGCGGGGGCCTCGTTGATCACGCGCGCCTTCGCGGCCTCATGCAGCACCCCGAGGCTGCGGTTGAGTTTCTGGGCGACCTGCTCGTGCTGGGCCTCGGGGACGCCCTCGAAGCTGCGGGGCGAAAGGGCCCGCAAGGCCTCCAGGTCCACGTCGCCGCGGTCGCGGGCGCGCACGGCGCGCTGGTAGGCGGCGCGCACCTCTTCCAGCTGCGCCCGCTGCTCCGGGTGCAGCGGGATCGGGGCGTGCCCGCTGGGGGTGTCGCCGCGGGTGCCGTCCGCGCCCCAGACGACGCGCTTGGTCGTCCCCGAGGGCACCACGTCGTGGTAGACGTAGCGGTCGGCCAGCCGCTTCAGCGCCTCACGTGCGGTCAGCGCGTCCACGCCGTAGCGGCGCCGGAACTCGGCCGCGTCGCCGAAGCGCTTGGGGTCGAGCTTCTTGAGCCAGTCGCCGATCTCGGAGGCGTCGTTCTTGACCGGGCTCCCGGTCATCAGGGTGCCGTACGGCGACAGGCTCATCGCGGTGTCGAGCACGGCCGTGAGCAGCGACTCCGCCTTGCCCTGGCGGTTCAGGGCGTCGTGGGCCTCGTCCACGGCGACGTAATGCAGGGGGATCCCGTGGGCCTCCAGGGCCTCACGCATGAGGCGCTGGCGCTCCGGCAGGTCGGCCTCGAGGAAGCGGTCCTTGAACGCCTCGAGGTCCTCCCCGTGGTGCTCCGCCATCAGCTTGAGCATGTCGTCGCGGAAGGCCTGGTGGGTAACGGCCACCATGTGCACGTCGGGGGTGGCGTAGGCGGCCCGGCGCTCTTCGTGCGTGGCCTCGCGCGCGTGCCAGCGGAAGCGGCCGGGCTCGAGCACCCGGGCCATCTCCTCGCCGAACTGGTCGCGCACGATCGAGGGCACCACGAACAGGCCCTTCTTGGCCTCGCCGCGGTGGTGGAGCTCGGTGAAGGCCCCGATCGCCACCGAGGTCTTGCCGCTCCCCGTCCCCAGGAAGGCGGCGAGCTTGCGGCCTTCGATAATGGCCTTTATCGCCCGCTGCTGCTTCACGTACTTGGTGCCCTTGCCCATGGTCACGGGGTACATCTGCACCGGGCTCATGCCCGCGTGGACGCTGCCGGCAACCTCCGGCATGAGGGCCGCCAGCCGCTTCTCGACGGCGGGGGGCAGGGCGTGCCGCTCGAGGTGCGGCACCGGGGCCTCGGGCTCGACCGCCTCGTCGCCGGCGTTGGCGAAGAGGCTGGCCTGCGCCATGCGCGCGGCGCGCTCTTCCTCCTTCTTCTTGCGCCACGCCTCGAGCAGCGACCCCTTCCCGCCCATGTACGCGAAGCGGCCGCCCTGACGCTCCCGCAGGCTGTGCTGCTGGCGGGCGATCTCGTCCTTGAAGCGGCGGTACCCCTCGGGGTCGCGCACCGCCCACAGGTGCTCGCCCCAGCGGTTCGCCTCCTTCGACAGGCGTAGGGGCTGGCCGGTGAGCTTGGCGTGGTAGTGGGCGTAACGGCTCGCCAGCGACCCCCTCATGTGCTCCTGCACCGCCTCGTAGGCGCGCTGCGGCCCGCCGATGCCCTCCACGAACTTGTTCCACTCGACGAGCTCCGCCTGGTCGCCCAGCGCTTCGGTGGCCACCCGCTGGCGGTCGCGGTGCCACTTCACCCAGTCCGGGTTCAAGGGGAGGTCGCTCGCCAGCCGGTCGGGGTAGGGGTTGCCCCGCAGGTTGGCCTTGCCGTCCTCGGTGAGGGTCACGCTGCCGTCGTCGTTTTCCACGTAGTCGCCGCGGCCCAGCCCCATCGCGCGCAAAGTCTCGGCGCGGAGGTCGGGGTCGGCGGCCACATGGTCACGGAACCGCAGCGTGATGGGGGCGTCGGGGTCTACGGGGGCCGGCTCTCCGAAGAGGCCGCCGTCCTGGGGCGCGCCCCACTTCTCCGGCATGGGGTGCTTGGCCTCGTACTCGGCCAGGGCCTTGCGCACCGCGTTCTTGCGCGCGGCCAGCTCCTCGGGGCTCTTGCCCAGGATCTCGGTCAGGTAGTAGTGCCGCAGCGCACGCTGGTCGCGGTGGTCGAGCTCGCCCAGGGGCTTGAGGGCCACCTGCGTGCGCGGATCGGCGAGCACGCTCAGGTAGAGGGCCTTGCGGACCTCCGGGGTGTCGCCCACCGTCTGGCCGTAGAAGTCGGCCTCCCCGGGGTGCTCGCGCTCCACGAAGTCACGGGCCAGGCCGCGCAGCCGCTCATGGAGCTCGGGGTGCTTCTCCTGCAGGCGGTCGTAGTCCACCGGGATCGGTACCCGGTACTCCTCGCCCTTGCGGTTCTTGCGCACCTCCTCGCCCGCCCACGTAGGCAGCAGCTCCTCCAGGTGGCGGTCGTACTCCTCCATCTTCTCCGGGGGCACCCAGTCACGGATGAAGCTGCTCGAGGTGAGCAGGCGCTTGACCTCCGCCGGGGTCCACCCGTCGGCCAGGCGGCTGGCCACGGCCTCCTCCAACCCCGCGCGCACGTCGTCGCGGAAGTTGGGAGCGCGGGCGAGGCGGCGGGCCTTGGGGGGCTCCTGCTGGTCGAAGGCGCTGGCCGGGTAGCGGGCGAAGCCCGCCGGCAGCCAGTCCTCTTCGTCGTGGCGGCCGGCCTTGATCGCCTTGACCCGCTCGGCGGTCTCGCGTTCGGCGGGGTCGGCGTCGGGGGTCAGCCGGTCCATGCCCTGCCGGTTGAGCCGCACCCTGAAGCGGTCGTCGTCCCACTCGTAGGTGTAGTCGCCAGGCTCCAGGCCCAGGGCGCGCAGGGCCGGGATCACGTCGCGGGCGCTCTTGGAGAACTCCAGCTCGAGGTGGTCGGCCGGGGGCTGGCTGAGGGCGAGGTTGAGCGCCGCGGACGCCTCCAGCTTCCCGAGGGCGGTACCGAGGTGCCGGTGGGCCTCTTCGAGCAGGCGCCGCTTCCGGCGCACCAGGTCCATGACCGCCGCGGCGTCGGTGGTCGAGGTGATCGCCGGGATCTCGATCGCACGCGCGGCCTCGAGGGCCTTGGTGCCCCGCTCCATCGCCTCCTTGAGCATGGGCTCGAGGGTGCGGTCGTGGTGTTCGGCCAGGGCCTTGCGGACCTTGTCCAGCTCCTCCTCGCTCAGACCCCGGCGCAGCGCGTGCGCCGTGAGCTTGACCCCCGCGTCGAGACCCAGGGCATCGAGGGCGAGCCGGTCCAGGGTGTCGCGCCCGAGGACCGCGAGCGCCACGTTGCTCAGGTGGGCGTAGGCCCCGGCGGCGTGGTGCTTGTACAGGGCCTTGCGCAACTCGCCGTAGCTCCACCCGGGCTCGGCCGCCCGGTTCACGGTGTCCAGGAAGCTGCGGGTCAGGTCTTCCTTCGCCAGGTCGTCCACCCGGGCCGCGATCTCGCGCGCCAGGTCGGGGTCCACCTCCTCCGTGTGCACGAGCAAGGGGCTGCCGTCTTCACGCGCGTGGGCCTCCTCGAGGGCGCGCACCTCTTCCTCGCTGGCGTCGGGGTCGTGACCCAGCAGCGCGCGCCGCTTGGCGCGTTGCAGCTTGCGCAGTTGGCGCGCCGCGGCAAGGAAGGCACGCACGTCCTCGGCGTGCTGGCGCAGCTCCTCCGGCGTGGGGGCCTCCGGCTTGGGGGCGGCCTCCTCGAGGGCGGCGCCCGCCTCCTGCGCGAGGGGCTGGGCCGCGCGCATGCGCTCCCGGGCGGCGAGCACCCGGGCCTGGACCTCTGGCGCGTACTGCGCGAGCCGCGCCTGGAACGCCTCTTCGGCCTCGCGCTCGAACTCGTCCTGCGTGAGGCCCCGCTCCTCGGCCAGCTGGCGCATGGAGCCCCCGTAACCGCGGCTGGCCACCGGAGCCGTCTCCGCCCCGGGGATCTCGTCGGGTTCGATCTGCCCCCGCTCGCCCAGAACCGCGCTGCGTAGGTCGGGGTCGCGCACCAGGTGCTTGAGGACCTGGCGCTCGATCCGCTTGACGGCCTGGGTCGCGGCGCGAACGTGGCGCGCGGTGGCCAGGCCGGCGGCCAGGGAGGCCGCGTCGCCCTCGCCGGCCGCCTGCTGCGCGATGGTGCGCAGTTGCTCACGGGTCTCGTCGTCGAGCATGCGCTCGAGGTGCGGGTTTCCGGTGATCCGGGCGGCCGCGGCGAGCGCGGCCCGGTGCGCGGCCTCGATGTGCTCCTGCAGCCGCTGGGCCAGCTCCTTGCGCCGCTGGCGCTCCTCGGGGGGCACGTCCGGCTTGGGAGCGCGCTCTTGCTGGCGGCCGCGTCCGATCCGCGTCAGGCGCAACCCGTGCAAACCCTTGGGCCCCGAGACGACGTGGGCCGATCCGTCGGGGTTGACCTTGATCTTGACGTGGACGTAGTCGGGGTGGTCGGGTCCGTGGGGCTTCAGCGTGATCCAGCGCTCGTTGGGCCCTAGGTCGCCCCCGTCCGCCTTGTGCACCAGCTCGGCGGGCTCGAGCCAAAACACCAGCGCGAAGCCGTTTTCGTCGTAAGCCAGGTAGTAGCCCTTGGCCAGCGCACCCTTGGCCCGGGCAATGGCGATCCGTATCGCCTCTCCCTCGTCGTACCCCTCGCGAAGCAGCGCGTTGGCGATCCGCACCGCCCGGCGCCGCACGGGGGGCGCGAGGTGCTTCATGGCATCGGGAAAGCGTTCTGCGGTCCAGGGCATCGCCCCCACCGTAGCGGCGGGGGCGGTTGGGGTGCGGGCCCGGTCGGGGCGTCGTCGCGCTACGGCTGCCCAGCCAGCAGCGAGGCCCAGAAGTCCGCGATCGGGATGCGCCGGGTGACCCGGCCCGAGCCGTCGCACACGTGGCACTTCACCTCTTCGGGCTCGGGCTGGTCGTAGCCGTGCTCGGACCAGAACCTACGTACGAGCTCGTTCACCTGCTCCACGGTGAGCCCGTGACGCTCCTTTGGGGGGTGGGCGGCGTAGAAGGCCTCCCACAGGGGATGCGCGACGATCCCCTGCCCCCGGCACTCGTCGCACCTGGACTTGGTGACGACGTGGGTGACGGTGCCGCCGTAGGCGTCCTCGACCGCGCCCTTGACGGCTCGGACCGCGTCGTGCACGTCGCAGGCGTCTTCGTCGCGCGCTTGTCGCTCGAGCTCGGCCAGGGTCAGCCCATGCCGGCGCGCGAGCCAGTTGGCGAGTTTGCGGGGCATGGGGTTCCGGGTTTTTTCCGGGTCCACGAGCCCCGGGAGGTCGTCGAGGTCATAGGCGCCGAAAAAGTCCTCAAGCGGCTCGTTGAAGCTGGTCTCGCAACCGTACCCCACCTGGAGGTTCCAATCCACGAGCTCAGCGCAGCGGCCGCAGATCTTGTACGTGCTCCACTTGTGGCCGTCCTCGTCCAGAACGTCGTGGCGGTAGTAGGTGGCCTTCGGGGGAATCACGCCGCCGCACGAGCTGCACGTATGCTGCCGGCGCGCCTTCAGGCGCTGTTCCTTGTGGAGCCGTACGTCGCAGTTATCCGTGTAGACCGTCACAGTAGCCATCCGTGCCCCCCCCTTCACGCCAGCGGCCGCCTCGGATCGCGCCCCCCGGCCGATTCGGCCAGCGCCTCCGCCATCATCCCGGCGGTTTTCAGCAGCATCGAGGCGAACCGCAGCGCCTTAACCCGCGTCTCATCGCACGGGTCGTCACCCCCGAGCTCGTCCGCGGCGTCCAAGAACGCTGCGGAGGCGCGCGTGTAGGCTTCGGCCGCCCCGCGCATGAAGATCTCCAGCGTGCCAAGGTGGTCGCCCAGAACAACGCCGGCGGGCACGAGCTCAGCGGCCACGTCCACCAGCTTCTCGGCGACCTCCTGCTCCATGCCACCGTGCTTGAGAATGTTGACGAGCGACGCCTTGCTTGCGCTCCCCTGTTCGGTCGTCACGCCACCACCTCCTCAGCCTCCGGGTACTCCTCGTACAGCCGCCCGTCCAGTTCCCGGCCGGCCGCCCTGCGACCGACGCGCGACATGACGACCGGGCGGTCGAGGTCGGCCGTCCCCCCGAGCTCCACCGGGACAACCTGACCGTCCACGTCGAGCAGGAAGGGCGTCCGCGAGGGTGCCTCCCCCGGGGCGAACTCGCCCCATTGCTTGAAGAAGAAGGCGGCGCCGTACCGGTGCGCCTGGGTGCGCAGGGACCGCACCCAGGCCGGATGCATGGGGCGCGCGCCGCGGCCGGTCTCGCCCCCCACGATCACCCAGCTCACCCGTCCCGGGAGCTGCTGGCCCGGGCGGTCCAGTCGCTCCCCGGTCAGCACGTTGTACAGACCGCCCCCGTCCCGGTCGTCGGCCTGCACGTGGTCCAGCCACAGGCTGCCCAGCAACGGCTCGGCGCTGACGAACCGCACGAGCGGCACCGGGCTGCGGATGCTGGCCAGGTCGAGGGCCCGCTGCGCGAACTCCTGCCGCCCCACCGACACGCCGAACCAGATTGAGGCGGCCCCAATCGGCGCGACGCGGTGCTCCAGGAACTCGTCGAACCAGGTCTCCAGGATGTCCCGCATGCGCCTGGACCGCTTGGTCAGCACCATGAAGCGGTGCGGCTTCTGACCGGCGTGGACGCGGTTCGCGTTAACCTGCTCCATAGTGTTCAGGATCCGCAGGATGGTGCGCGCGGGCAGGTCCTCATGGAAGAGGTCGCCCATCGAGCAGCAAAACACGGCCCGGGGCGCGCGCCACCGCGCGGGGACGCTCAGGCGGTCCTCCAGGAACTGCACTTCGGTAAACGGGCGGCCGTACTGCGCCGGGGCCCCCCTCCACTCCCCCCGCTTCCAGGCGCGGTGCCGCTTCGTATGCAGGCGCTCGGCGTAGCAATGCTTGCACTCGGTGCTGACCTTGGTGCAGCCCACCACGGGGTTCCAGGTCTCCTCCGCCCATTCGATCTTCGTTGGCATGATGCCCCCCTTCTACCTTTCCGTCAGCGGGACCAACGCCGTGACCTTCCGGGTTTCGTAGTCCACGTGTACGAAGTCGAGGGCGCTGAAGTGTTCCCGCACCACCTGCGCGATCCGGTCGAGAACGTCGGCCGTCGAGGCGTCGAACATGACCTGCTCGTCGTGCTCGTCCACGAGCGTGGGCACGTTCGTCACGATGAGGACGGGACCGCCGTCGGGCAGCTGCCACGCGTGCACCGTGCGCTCCTCGCGCAGGCTAGCGTGCATCGCCCTGACCTCCCTCACCCGCCTCGGGAAACAGCTCCACCGTCACCACCGCGCGCATTCCGACGGCGAGCTCCCGCACCGCGCCTTCGTCCGTGGGGATGGTGGCGATCACGCGGTCGTGTTCGTCGGTCAGCACGAGCTCGGGGTCGCCGTTGCACCCCTCGATGACCTCGGACAGGCGCGCGGGGATGACGTACGTGGTCGGGGTCGGTTTAGTCTTGGTCCTGGTCACGCTGCTCCTCCTCCCGCTGCATGGCGACCCGCAGGCTGCGCAGGGCCGTCTCGGTCGCGCGCATCTGGCCGTAGGTGTCCGCGGCCAGCTCGCGCGCCACCGTGAGGGCTGACTGCACCTCCGGGCCCCGGGTTCCTTCCGTGGCCGCATCGGCGACCCGGATCGCGTCGAGCGCGCGCTCGATCGCTTCCTTACCGCGCGTGCGCAGCTCCTCCTCGGCCCGCAGCAGCATGCGGTGCGCGTCGGTGAAGCTGGTCGGTTCGTGCTTGGTCATCCCTGCCCTCCTTTCTGTCGCTGCTCTTTCGGCGGCTCCGCCGCGTACGCCACTCCACGTAGGCCCGCCACGCCTCCGGGGAACAGTAGCGGACGGGCGTGGCCTTCGGGTCGTCGGGCTGACGCACGGGCACCGTCTTGTGCCCGTAACGGCGCAGCCAGTTGTGGGTAGCGCCCACGCTCCACCCGTTCCGCTCGGCCTCCTCCGACACGTGCACCCAGCCCTCCGGTGGGCGCTCGAGGATGCCCGCCTCCCACCGCTCACGCCACTCCACGTAAGCCTGCCAAGACTCCGGCGGGCAGTAGCGGGAAGGAGCGACCCGCGCATCGGGCTGGCGCGCCAGCACCGTGGGGTGCCCATACCGGCGGAGCCAGTTCTGGACCGCGCCTGCGCTCCATCCCCTCCGCTCGGCCTCTTCCGACACGTGCACCCAGCCCTCCGGTGGGCGCTCGAGGATGTCCTTGTACTCGATGATCTGGGCGGCGTCCAGCGGTGCGTACCAGTTGACGCGCCGCCCGCCCGCGCGCGGATCGGGTGCCACGCGCGCCTGAATGCCCAGCGCCTTAGCGCGCGAGAGCACCGTCCGGGTGTGCAGCCCGGTGCGGCGCGCGATGTCGGCCAGCGACAGCCACCCCTCGGGGATGGAGCGCCGTCGCAGGTACGCCTGGAACAAATCGGGCTCGAAGTACAGCCGCCCCTTGTACTTCACCGCGCGCAGCTCCCCCCGGCGCGCCGCGGCGGTCAAGGTGTCCACGTGCTGCCCCGAAAGCTCCTGGGCCCGCTGGCTGGTGAGCCAGCGGGCGGGGCGCTTGGCCACGCGGGGCACGCCGTCGTTGTCCAGGTACTCCTTGGCCACTTCGGCGCGCACGTACGCGCACTTCCCGACTTTGCGGTAGTACGGGCATCGGGTGTAGTTGCGTTCCAGGCGCCACTCGCGGAACGCCGCGTGGCTGACCCCGGCTTCACGCAGCACCCATTGGACCGGTACGAAGATCCCGCTGCGGCGCCCGCACAGATCTTCCGGCGGAGCCGGGCACGGCTTCCGGCGACCATCGGACCGGCGGTCACGCATCGAAGAGCGGCTGCGAGCCGTCACGTCGCGCCACCTCCTCCCCCGCCTCGGCGGCCGTCACCAGGGCCTCCAGCCGGTCCAGGTCGTAGGCGTCCTCACTCGTCTTCGGGGGTATGAGGGCCGGGTCCACGGCCGCCAGCCGCCCGATCAGCTCGCGCCAGCGGGCCACGACCTTCTCGGCGGTCTGGACGGTGTGCGCGGCCATCTCCTCATCGGCACGCTCCAGCAGCTCCTTGAGGCTGTCCGTGGCGCCGCCCGTCGCGTACGCGATCAGCCACGCACGCCCCGGGCGCTCCCGGTACGGGGTGCCCTGCGTGACGGCGTAGTAGCGCTTGCGCCAGTCGTCGGGGTTGAACCCTCGTTCCACCCGCAGGAGCTGGGCGTCGCTGACCTCCAGACCCTCGTCTTCGTCGCCGGCGATGAGGGTCGTCTCGCTCACGGGCGGCGGGGGTTCGAGCGTGAGCGCCTGCGCCTCCTGGGTCGCCGCCTGCACGATGGTCGAGAACACCCGGCTGGTGAGGCGCATGGCCTTCGGGTCCGGGGTGCTCATCCGCAGCCCCCAGATGGGTGCGTTGAACCGCCCACCGTCAGGGGTGGTTGTGTTCTCGATCTTGGTGTAGAGCTCGAAGGGAATGCCCGCGATGCGCCCCCGCGTGATCTGGGCCGTCTGGTTGATCATGCTCAGGATGTTCCGGGCTCCGCGCGAGCTGGTGGTGCGCAGGCGGTAGTACCCGTAGCCGTCCGGGAAAACGATCATGGGGCGGCCGTCCTCATCCCACTCGGCGAGCAGGAAGTAGACGAACGTGGCCACCTTGCACTCCCGTACGGTGCGCTCGTATTCGGGGGTGCCTTTGAGGTACACCTCCCGTTTGTTGGCCCCCCGGATCACGGTGATCTGCTTGTCGTCACCGTAGGCGGCGAGCTTGGTTGCCGTGTAGTACACGTAGCGCTGGTGAAAGAACAGCGACGGGCGGTCGAACGGAAACGTGATGATGAGCGACTTACCGCCGCGGCGCTTCAGCGCCTCCACCAGGCCTGGGGCGCGCTCCGCGCCGTGCACGATGATCTTGCCGTCGCGGGACACGCGCGGGCGGCCGTCGCCCGTGCGCTCCCCGAGGCTGATCGTCGCCATTGCGTCGAGGTGGTAAGCCACGTCCTGCACGTCCATGGCGTACTGGTCCAGGACCGTGGCGGGCTCGGGGGTGTAGGGCGGCAGCACCAGGTCTGGCGCGCCGTCGTCCTGGGGCTCCGCCGGAACCGCGTGTACGAGCTCTCCTGCGATGGGTTTCATACGTCCTCCTTTCCGTTGGTCTGCGTGTGCTGGGGGTGGACGGTGGGGGCGCGGCCGGGCGGCGTCATGCGAGCATGCCCCGGCAACGGCGTCTCAGGCACCGCGCCAGCGACCGCAGCACCGACTCCCGGTCGCGCTGGCGGTTGGTCTTGCAGATACGCCCGTCGCGGGCCTCGGCCTCGCCGTAGTAGCCGAGCTCCGTGTCGTAGCGCACGAAGTGACGGCGGGAAAGCGCGCGCACCTCCGCCTCGTGCGGGTTGGTGCCGATCCGGGCGTCGGCGAAATCCTGCGCCAGCTCGCGCAGCTCCTCATGCGTTCCCCGGGCGCGGTAGGTCCAACCCTGTTCCGTGGACCACAGCACCAGGGTCGCGTCGTTCCGAGGGCCCGTAATGGCCCACCCGATCGCCAGACCCATCACTCGACCTCCCCGAACCCGAAGTCGCGCTCCATCGTGCGGCGCTCCAGGTCCTTCTTCCATTGCTCCCAGACGTTGAGAGCGCGCTTGCGGGCCTTGGGCGCCTCGACGAAGCCCACGACCCGGATGGTGAGCAGGTCCTCCTCCGGGCGCTCGATGGCGACGCGGATGCCGCCCTGCCGCAGGCGCTCCACCAGCGCCTCGATCTGCTTCACGCGCTCGGGGCCCTCCTCCCGGCGAACCACCAACCCGCCGGTGCTGTAGAGCATCCCCGCGTCGTGCTCCTCGAGCACATGCTCATAGGCCGCGAACTTGGCGAAACACTTCGGCCCCAGGGCCCCGATGCCGGGAATCTCCCGCCCCTGGCCCTTGAGCAAGCGCCCGCACGCGGCACAACGGTCTCCGGCTTTTCTGGGTGTCTTCATGGCAACCTCCCACGTGTCCAGTTTATCGGACACGCGAGAAAGCTGTCAAGCTGTACACCCTGTCTGTCTACTTGCTGGCCGCGGCGATCAGCGCCTGCAGCTTCTCCTCGAAGTCGGGGTCCGCCTCAGCGCCGCGGTCGGTCGGGGTGCCGGCGTGCGTGACCAGGATCCAGCGGCAACGGCAATGCGGGTGCAGCGGGATGGCCGCGTGTTCGACGGGGTCGCGGCGGCCGATCGGGTTCTTGCCCACCCATACGTCGAGCTTGGGGTCGCCCGGGCCTGGGTGCACCACCGTGAACCGCCGACCATGCAGCGCCCGGCACTTGTCGCAGGCGTCCCGGGCGGCGCTCCACTCCACCAGAGCCCCCTCGGGCAGGGCGGCGATGAAGCCGGCCGAGCGGTTGCGCGCCGTCTCGGTGAGGGCGACGCGCCGCCAGTCCCGGTTGAGGACTCCGAAGCGGTCGGCAAGTGCCCGGGCCAGGTCTATGGGCTGGCGCCGGTCCTCCTCCCACGCGTAGATCGTCTGCAGGATGGCGTGCCGAGTCTGGTCGTCCAGGAAGCGCACGTGCTCGGCAGCGCGCGCCCGCGCGAACTCGATGCGCGCCGCGTGGCGCTCGCCCAGCAACCCCGTGTAGCGCTCGAGCATCACCTCGGGCCGCACTCGCAGGGCGTAACCGCCCTGCACCAACCCGACGATGTAGCTCGCCACGGCGCGCTGCTGCGCGCGTGTCTCGAGCTTGCCCCGCCCGTACCACTCCTCGGTGATCACGCGTACGAGGTCCCGGTAAGCCTCCGGGGGCACGTCCCCGGGGGCGTAGCCGGCCAGGCGCTCCTGGAAGAGGCGCTGCGCGCGCTCAAGGGCGCGCCGGCGCGCCTCGGCCTGGCTCGCCTTGGCCAGGGTCTCGACGTGGTACGTGGACCGGATGAGGTCGGCCGGCAGGCTGGGCAGCCCGAGCACCCGGTGCAGGTCGCGGTGGACATGGTACAGGTACGTGGTCCCCAAAGCGGTCATGGACCGCTCGAGGGCTGCCACCAGCGGGTCGGGGTCCGGGCTCCAAACGTCGCGCTCGGAGGCGGCCGCGGGCCTCATGCCTCTCCCCCATCGGGCACCCGCACCAGGCGGCCCTTGCGGGCGATCTCGACCAGCGTGCGCAGCTCCCGGCTCCGTGCCTCCGGCAGCGGCTCGCCCATGACGACGCGCCCTCGGAGCCTCCCCTCACGCGCCAGTCGGACGAAGGTCTCGGCGGGGATGCGGGTCATCCCCCCGTAGTAGCTCCGGGGGATGTGGGCGAGGTAGGCGGCCTTTGCCTCCCGTGCCGATCGGAACCCCAGCATTACCTTGTCCTCGTCGTGCTCCCCGGTGTCGGGCCGGACCTGGTGCACCACGTAGACGTAGCGCGCGTTCTCGTAGGGGCCTACGTACACGTCGAGGTGATCCGGCCGCTTCTTGCCCGGCTCGCGGTCCACGCCTTCCGTGCCGCGGATGTAGCCGTAGTCGTAGCGCATGAGGGTCTTGCCCTCACGCCCGTTTTCGTCGCGCCACGGGCGGTACTGCCCCTTCTTGGCCTCGATGCTGATCTCCAGCCCGCGCCAGCGGCGCCGGCCGGCGAGTGGGTACCCCGTCGCGTGCGCCTTGGCGAGACGCACCACCAGACGCGGCATCATTCGACCTCCTCCGGCCAGTCCTCGATGGCCGTCACGCTCACGGCCTTGGCGGCCAGGTCCTCATCGCCGCGGCCCGGAGCCCTGGGGACATGGTGCTCGAGGGCCCACTCCTCCTCATCGGGTGACGCGGGGCCCTCCTCTCCCCCGGCACCTTCGGGCGGCGCGCCTTCGCCCTCCTCTTCCGCCGGGGGCATACCCTCCTGCTCGGCCCCCGGCGGCACCTCGCCCCCCTGCGGCTCCGGGGGAACGCCCTGCGCCTGAGCCTGCTCCTGCTGCTCCTGCTGCAGCGCGAGCTGGTACACCGAGAGCAGCGCCGGGTTCATGGGCGCGTTCGCCAGGATCGGCGACTCGGGCTCGGACTCGCCGCGGCTGCGGCGGAACTCGCCCAGCGTGAGCATCTTCTCCTCGTCAGCCTTGGCGAGCTGCTGGTCCTGCTCGAGCCCCGTCCAGTAGAGCTCGACCTCCGGGTCCACCGTGTACAGGATCTCGTTCAGCGTCTGCCCCAGGAACTGCAGCAGGGGCCACAGGCCCTTGTCCTTCGAGCTCGCCAGCCGCTCCTCGGTGTCGGAGCCTGAAAGCGTTGAGGGCCGGGCCGAAAACGACTCGAAGTTGATCTCCTCCGGGTCCATCCCGTAGAGCGCCGCCTTGATCGCTACCAGGAACGTCATCCAGCGGGCAAAGTACATTTCGTTGAAGTCCTGCCCGATGGGCACGAAGCTCACGCCCGCGTTCTGCGCGTCGCTGGAGATCATCACCGGCATCCGCCAGCGGTTGCTGAGACCGGTGACGTAGGCGTCCCACTCCATGCGGAACTGCTCGATGTCCTGCTCGTTGAAGTCCCCCCAGACCGTGAGGACGCCCTTGGGGATGGAGTTATGCGTGAAGCCGCGCAGGTTGAGCGTCAGGGCGTTGACGAAGCCGGTCACGATACGGATCAGGTCCTCCGGCTCGGGCTGCCCGTACCCGAGCGCCAGGGCCTCCGAGCGCGGCCGCCTGACGCGGTAGAGCAGGTCGTCGTGCGTGTACCACGCCTGGACGCGCCCCTCGTGCGCCAGGATCGCCACGACCTCGGTAGGGTCGGGGATGTCCAGGCCGTACCGCTGGTGCAGGCTGGGCGGCTCGCGGTCCGTGGCGCCGTAGTTGGGGTCCACCAGGTAGACCATCCCGCCGTCCACATGCACCCAGCCGTGCGTGCGACCCGACGGGGTGGGGATCAGCTCGACCGGTGCCGCGTCGAGCGTGAGGGAGTCCTGAAGGTGTTTCGAGGTCCAGTCCCAGAGGTTGTCGCGCCGCAGCGCGCGGCGCTTGCGGGGGTCGAACTCCGCCCCCGCGTTGAGGACGTACTGCTCGAGCCACGAAATCCGCGCACGGTCTTCTGGGGTGGTCTTGCGGTGCCGGTCGCGGAAACGGATGCGGTACCCCGGCTTCCACTCTTGCAGCGAGGGGCGCAGGAAGCGCTGGACCTGCGAAATGCGGGTCCAGATCACGCTTTTCAGGACCGGGTCCTCGCGTACGATGCTGCGCAGCTGCGGCCAGTCCAGGCCCACGGGGCGCACCAGCCACACCGTGCGCGCGTTGGGGTCCTCGAGGTCGAGGGACACCCGCGCCATGCGCTGCAGTTTCTGGCCGGGGATCTCCTTCGGGGCGAAGGCCTGCGCCCACCGCATGACCTCGTTTACGGGTACAGCTTTCGCCATGGGGGCAAGCTCTCGGGCAGCCGCCGCAACGGCCTCGGCGCGTTCGTCGGCGGGCGCGTCCGGGGTCGCGGCCACGCGGGCCGCGCCCAGGTACTCCTTCGTGGGGTCGTACAGGCGGCGCGCCTTGGGCTTCTTCATACCGGACACCCTAGGTGCTGCGGCCGTCGGTCAACGCATCCGCACTACCGTGAGGACGTTGCCGGCGCGGTCCACGAACAGGCCGTAGCGCACACCGCTCACGACGACCGTCCAAACGCCCTCCGCGGGGGGCTGTGGGCGCACGCGCTCCGCCTCGGCCACGGTAGCCGGGATGGCGTCGCGCAGCAGCCCCTCCAGCTCCTCCTCCGCGGCGCGCAGGGAGCCGCGCCCACCGAGCACGCGCTGGCGGTAACGCACCACCGCATGCCGGGTCAGGCGCGCCGGCGGGACCACGATCCTGGGCTCGGGGGCAGGGGCATGCACCACCAGGGTGTGGCGGTCGCGCACGGCCACGACCTGCGCCACCCGGTTGGCGGGCAGCGTGTACCGGCCCGAGTTGTGCACCTCCAGGACGGCCTCCGCGTCCCCGTCGTAGGGATGCAGGTCCATGCCCGCAATCGCGCCGTCGGCGTCGTAGAACGGCGTGGCCACCACACGGTCGTTGCCGCGCAGGGAAACCCGCGAGCGAAGCTCGAACGGGCCCATGCGGTAGGTGTACAAGCGCCCCCTGCCGCGGTGCGCTCGCGGGACTCCACGGACCTCGACGGGTACGGCGATCATTGCGCCATCACCTCCAGGTAGCCCCGCTTGACCCCGTACGCCAGCGCCGGCTCGTGCGGCGCGACGAGCACGTCCACGGTGCGCCGCCACCGCGGCGCCATGGTGTCCCACACCACCGCCTCGACGACGGTGCCGTCCTCCATGACGACCTTCACCCGCGCGCCGCAGCCGAGCTGCCGGAACAGGTCGCGCGATACCGCCACCTGGGTCCAGGGACTCCGCGTCGGCCCGCACGCGGAGTATTCCGGGTCGTGGTCCGTCTGCGAGGGGACCGCCTGGTAAAAGCTAATGCGCCGGACCTCGATCCGGCGCGTCGGGTCGTCCACGTCGGGGGGCGTGGCGGGTGGCTCCGGGACGGGAACCAGGGTGATGACGGTCGTGCTGTCGCCCGCCGCCTTGGTCCTGTCCGGGACCATCGCGAGCAGGGCCGATAGGAACGAGAGAATGGACACGGCCAGCACGACCAGAACCAGGAGGGCCAGAAGTCGGAGGGTGTACAGTAGGTTGTCCATGATTCTAGACTAACGAGCAAGCATTCAAGCTGTCAAGGTTGTCTGTCCGCTTCCTCTACCCCTCGCGTTTGGCCACCCACCACCGCCGCAGCTACGCTGGGGGTGTGGCAGGGGCCCTACCCCCCTACGCCGAACCCGTGGCTGGATACCACGTTGCCGCCTGGCTGACCCCCAGGCCGGATAGGCGCAGGGGCGAACGGGCCCCGCCAACCCTGTAAAGGCGGCCCGCCTTGCGGCGGGCCGTTCCGGCTGTGGCCTTACATGGGCTAGGCCTCGGCGTGTAAGGTTTCAGGGGCGATAATCGCCCTTATCAGACCAGGGACACCTCAATCACCGTCCACTCCCCCTCGGCCCAGGGCCGCTCGGACGCTTCGCGCAACGCCCGCGACTTGGGGCTCTCCCACAGGACCGGCTGCCCTTCGTCGTCAAGCGGGCGGCGGTCCACCACCCAGATCGGGGTTCGGCCGTTGCGCAAAAGCGCCAGCGCCACCGAGGACGCGGTCTGCTCCTCGACGGGGCCGATCACCTCGTACCCCTCCCCCTCCTGGCAGCGCACCGCGACGTACTGGGCCGGCTCGGCGTCGAAGCCGGGCTCCAGGAGCTCGGAGCAGCCGCTCTCCCAGCGGTACAGGGGGCCGCGGGGGTACTCGAACACATGCCTCACCGGCGGGAGCTCGGGGTGAAAGCGAAGGCTCCGGCGCGTGAAAAAGACCCTCCCGCTTATCTTGCGTCTGTCTCGTTTGCCGTCCACGCCTGCAATCTAGCCCAGCGCCTAGGCATCTGTCAACCCCCGTTGACAAACCGCTGCATCTGTGCGTAGGATGGTCTCGCAATGGAGACAAACGTCAAAGCGTCGGAAAATAGTCGCACTCCAACTGCGGCGATTCGTGTTACCGGGGTCAGACCCGGCCCCGACCTGCAGATGCGCGTCGGCCCACACGCCGGCTTCACCGCCATCGCACGGCGTGACCTGGGGCGCTACTACGCGCTGCTCGACCACGTGCGCGACGGCATGCGTGGGCGCTTCACCGCCGATGAACTCGACGCGCTCGCGGACCACCTCACCGCGACGCCCATGTTGGACCTCCCCGAAGCGCTGGCCGTCGTGCCCCACATTCTACTGGAGGCCGCCGAACGCGGCCTGCTCGACGAAGGCCTAGCCGAGCGGGTGCGGCAACTGACCCACGCGGAGCGCTGGGCGCTCGTGGACGCGGCCGAGGTGGTGTCCTCCGGCACGGCCTCCTGGGCCGATCTAGGGATGGTCTGATCATGGGCAGCCTCCACGACGGCCGAATCAAAAACTTCTGGTGGGGACCCAACGCCCTGGTAGACGACGGGCATCTCGAGCGCATGGGTCCCCACGCCGTTTCGGTGTACGTGGCGCTGCTGCGCTACTCGGACAACGACCGCCGCTCGTGGCCCAAGGTCGAAACCCTGGAGCGCCTGACCGGCATCTCTCGCGCCCAGGTCTACCGCGCGCTCGCGCGCCTCGAAGAGCTGGGCTACGTATCCCGCGAGCGTGACGGCCGGCGCAACGTCTACCATCTGCTGCAGCTCCCCACGGCATCCCCCGCCGACCCGCCCGTGAAACAGGTCTCAGGCAGAGACGTTTCCAGCGAAAAGGTCTCAGAGGGAGACCCTTCGGGGGAAAGGGTCTCAGACAGAGACAAAAAGGGTCTCAGACAGAGACGTGTAAGGTCTCAGACAGAGACGTATGGTGACACCGAGAGCGCGCGTCCTGGACGGGAAAAACTCCCCCAAAATGCAGGCCGAAGAAAACAAATAGAAAAAGACCTAGGGAAGAAAACAACACAAGAAGAAGAAGAAGAAGAAGCGGCCGCTCACGAAAATCTCAGAAAGGAACCGCCCCCCTACGCCTCGGTGTTCGCCACCCCGGCCGCGATGAAGGACGCGGTGTTGCATGCGGCGCTGCGCGGTGCCCCCGAGCGCCGCATCCGTATGCTGGCGGACCTCGTCGAGGCTGGGGTGTGGGAAAAGTTGCGCGCGCTCGCGCGCGAAAACCGCCGCGGCGCGCGCGCGTGGCACGACTGGCTCGATCAGCTGTCGCGGCAGCTCGAGGGCCGGCCGGACGGCCTCGAGCGGCTGCGCCAGGCTCTCGAGGCGCTTACCCCGGACATCGAACGCCCCTTTGCGTGGGTGACGCGGTTCCTGAGCACCGAGGCCCCGACGCCGGCGCCTAAGCGGGCGCCGGCGCGGAACGCAGGCGTAGGCGACGGCGTGGAAGTGGACATGCGCGGTGTGTACATGGAGGACTGACATGGGCGACGCCCCGGAGAAGGATCAGGAGAACCCCTTTCTGGCGCTGGTCGAGGAAATCCGCTCGAAGAACCCGCCGGCGGCGCGGGTCGAGTCCGACCACGAGTGCTTCGACGGGATGGTCGAGGACGACAAGGGCCGCTGGGTGCCGTGCCCGGTGTGCAAGGCGCGGCGCGACGAAGCCATGCTGCGCATGCGCCTCCAGTCGTCGGGGATCGCGGAGCGCTACCTCGACGTGGGCTGGGACGACCTCGAGATGCTGCCGCCCTTCCCGCTGGTGCGAAGCGTGGCCGAGCGCATCGGCGACCTGATCCACGCCGGCGAGTCCGCGGTGTTTACGGGGCCGGTGGGGACGGGCAAGACCCAGGCCGGGCTGCTCCTGGTGCGGGCTGCGGTGCGCGCCGGGTTCGAGGCGCGGGTCGTCAACGTCGGCTGGCTGGGGGTTGAGGTGCGCTCCACCTGGAACGGCGGTGAGGGCATCACGGAAAACGAGGCCGTGCGCCTCATGGCTCAGCCCGACCTGCTGCTGCTCGACGACGTGGGGGCCGGCGAAACCCGCAACGCCGAGCTCGAGCGCCGCCTCCTCTACCTCGCCCTCGAGGCGCGGAACCAGAACCGGCGCCCGACGATCATCACGACCAACCTCGGGGTTGGGTCAAAATCGGCCTCGCGCGCCACATTGGAGCAGTACCTTGGAGGGCGGATATGGGACCGCCTCAAGCCGCTCCGGGTGGTGGCCTTCAAGCACGGGAAAAACTTCAGGGAGCGGGAGATTAGCGTATGGGCAAACTGAGCTATGACGACCTGGTCGATCCGGCCCGCTGGGACGTGGTGGGCTACGAGATCGGCTTGGATGACCTGGGCGAGTTTGAACCCGACGACATCGTGCGCAGCCGTCGCGCTCAGCTGCTGATGCGTCAGGAACGTTATGAAGAAGCGCTCCTCGAGCTCGACCGCGTAGAGGGACCTCCGGGATCGGGGTTGCGCCGGCTGGCGCGGCTGGGCCTTGGGCTCTACGAGCGGGTGCTGCAATCCGAACCCACGCCCGCGGAAACCCTGAACCCCATCGAGCTCGAGGAGCAGTTCTACTTCGCCTTTGCCCGGGCGGGTGCGGCCAGCCAGCTCGGCAAGCTGGACCTGGCGCTGCAGCACAACGCCGTGGCGGAGTTCATCGCCCGCACCCTGCGCATGGAGCGCCGTCTCCACGTCGTTCATGCGGACATCCTGCGCATTCGCAACCTGATGGGCGACCCCCAGCCCGAGGAAATGGCCGGACTCTACGCGATCATGGGGCGCTGGAACCGGCGCCTGAGCCTGTGGGGGCGGCGCACCCTCGTGGAGATGCACCTGGCGCGCGGGGACTACACCAGGGCGCACCGTGACGCTCGGGGCGATTCGGCCCTCGAGGCGTTCACCGGCATGCTGGCCTGCGACGGAACCGCGCGCCCCAGCAACGGCGATCACGGGGCCATCGCCAACATCGCGCAAAGCGTTCTGGGCGGCCACTACCTGCCCGATGACGTTGCCTCGCAGCCGTACAGCGACTACGCCCGGGTGATCCGCGCCTACGGGCTGCTGCGCCGGGGGCATCCGACGGCCGCCATGCGCCACCTGGGACCCAAGCCCCCGGGCTTCCCCGACCAGCGCGTCTACTGGGGCGGGGTCGCGCTGCTGGCGCTGGCGCACGCCGGCAGCAGCGGACTTCCCCCGTTCGACCCCCTGTCCATCGCGGACGTAGTGCACGAGGGCGTGGCGAGGATGATCTCCACCGACGGAGTGGTGTGCGTGATGCGGCGGTACATGCCCGACGCCCTGGCCGCCCTGGCCGTGCATCCCGAGACCCACCCGCACCTGGCCGGCGGGCTGGCCGAAGTACCCCTGCTGGTCGGTGGGTGGGTGGAATACCGCGGCGACCGCGTCAAGGTCCCCCCCACCCTTGGCGAGGCTGCGATCTTGCGCGCGCTGGGCGTGTCCAACGGCCGCCTGCCTACGGTCCACGCCGCCCAGGAGTCACGCTACCGGTCGTACCTTGGGCGGATGGGGCTGTCCCCGGACGAAGTCGTGAACGTGGGCGTGCTCTACCGCCTAGCGCGCACCATGGAGGGCATCGCCAACGGCGACAACGTGCGAAGCGCCCGCGCGTGGCGGCGCGTCGCCGAAGAGCTGGCCTCCAAGGCCCCGGTCTTGCAGTCCTACGACACCGGGCACTAAGGTGCAGGCATGAAAAAGTACAGAAAGTACCTCCCCGCGCTTTTGGTCCTCGGAATCCTGCTTTGGGCCGCCATCGCCAACGCTGACCCCTGTCCGGGTTGCGTGTAGCGCCTCTGGGTGTTAGTCGAGTGTTACCAAAAGCCACCCATTCCCGGTAAGGGGCGCGGTAAAATCCGAACATGGCATTGACTATGAAAACACCCACTCAGCAGGAGGCCCGAAACCGGCTCATCAAGGCCACGGAGGGCGACCTGGACAGCGAAATCGCCGCGTTTTCGATCATCGCCAAAGCCAACGAAATCGGCCAGCTGCTCCAGCAGCTGGCCCCCGAGGCGCGCGAGACCGCGCGCGAGCTTCTAAGAGCCTTGTAGCGTCTTCTGGCCCTTCGGGGCCGCACGCAAGGCCCGATCCAGGGCCGTGAGGATCACGCTGTTCTGCGTGATCTTTTCTTTGCGGGACTGGTTCAGCCGCTCCACCGTGTCGTGGAGGACCCGGACCAGCTCCACGGGCAGCCGTTGGCTGCGCACCGGGTCGTACGGACGCGGGTTACGCCAGTACCGGGGCAGCGCGTCCGGGCGGCGCCGCGCCTCCCGCAGGAAGGCGGCGAGCGCGCGCTCAACGTAGCCCTGGATCGTGAGCCCTTCGGCCATGGCCGCGATCTTCAGCTCCTGGTACATGTCGTCCGGCATTTTGTAGGACACGATCCGCCGCAACTGCTGTTTCGGGCCGACCGGCTTCGCGCTGTGCTCCATCAGCCCCTCGTACTGGTGTTTGTTGGGCATGGCTCCTCCTGTTAGCGGCTGGGCACCAGCTCGGCCCGTTCCGCGACCCAGTCCCCCAGCGCCATGTAGTCAATCGCGCCCGGGGACCGGGGCTTGTACTCGAAGATGGTCAGCCCGCGCTCCGGCGCTTCGGCGAGGTGGACGTTGCGCCGGATGTGACCGGCGTAGGTGGGCCCGTAGGCCTCCTGCAGGTCGGGCACGAGGTTGCGGGACAGACGTTCGCGTCGGTCGATCATCGTGGCCAGCACGCCCATCAGCGCCGGCGCGTAACCGAGGCGGTCGCGCATGGCGCGCAGGCGCGTTCGCAGCCCCTCCACCCCGGCCCGGGTGGCCGCACCGGGGGCCACGGGCACGATGACGGCGTCGGCCGCGTAGAGGGCGAGCAGGCTGGCCAGGTTGACGGTGGGGCCCACGTCTATGATCACGAGCTGGTAGCGGTCGCTGACCTCCTTAAGCCGCTCGGCCAGGATCATGTGCCGGTCTTCGCGGCCGGCGATCTCGAGCTCGGCTTGGGCGATGCGGGGGTTGTTGGGGATGAGGTCGAGCCCGTCGCGCACGTTCAGGGTGATGAGCTCGTCGGCGGGGCGGTAGGTCGGGTCGAGCGGGTCCGAAAACACCAGCATCTCGTACATCCCCGCGCGGTCCTCCCCCTCCGTGGTGAACCCCAGGAACATGCCCGCCTGCCCCTGCGAGTCCATGTCCACGAGCAGCACCTTGCCTACGCGGTCGGCCAGGTAGGCCGCAAGGTTGACCGCGGTGGTGGTCTTCCCCACCCCGCCCTTTTCAGCAGCGATAGCCAGGACCATCATGACACCCGCTTAGGCCGCACCCACGTCACCACACCAATCACCTTGTCGCTCGGCTTGGGCGGCGGGGCCTCTTCGTCGTCGTACACGTAGCCGCCCTTGGTGGCCCACACGGCCTCGAGGCCGCTACCCAGCCGCTCGAGCACCACGAGGTCGCCCTCTTCGATCCGCTCGGTCGCCCGCACCCCCACCGGCTCGTTGAGCGGCAGACAGGCGATCCTGCCCGACGTGGGAACGAAGAGCAGGTCGCAGGGCAGCGCCGGCTCCTCGCGCCGCGCGGCGGGGCCCTGGGCGGACTCCCCCTCGAGGTAGACGGGCACCGTCACGGCGACCTTGGCCGCCGGTTCGCCGTTGGCGGGCGCCACCACGGCGAGCCCGGTCTCCTCCACGAACCCCTGGTAGTCCCCGTCCCACAGGAGGGCGACCAGGGTACGCAGCCGGGCCGGCGAGAGGGTGCGCACGGCTACGTCGGGCTGCGTGATCAGCGTATGCAGCGTCGGGCGCGACACGCGCTCGTAGATACCGGGTTCGCGCTCGGCCAGGTCCTGGCTAAGCGCGTCCACGTCCCGCAGGCTCAGCTTGCGGGCCTTCATCCGCTGGTGTATCGCGTCCGAAAGAGACTTGGTTTTGACTGCTCCCACCTAACTCCACCCCCGTAAATGCGTGTGCCTCTTCCCTCCGTATAGTGCTTATTGTAGTCCAGAATATTGGATAACGCAAATGGACAGACAGCACGGCTGGCCAGCTTGCCCCCTTGTCCGTCTGTCTGTAAAATGAGACACATGGAGACGATCCGCCTCAGCGAAATCCACACGCGCCTGAGCGAGCTGTCCGGCGAGCAGATCCTCGAGCTCGCTCGCCGAACCGGCATCGGCCGCTCGACCCTGTACCAGTACCGCGCCAGCCCGGAGGCGCTGAAGCGGGCTCGAGGCTCCACCCTGCTGGCCATCCAGAGGGCCCTGGATGAGGTGCGCGATGCTGCCTAGGGACCTGGACCCGTGGGGCGAGTGGCGCAACCCGGGCCTGAACCCCGACGTGGCCGAGTTCCTGGTGACCCACCGACCCACCTACGCGCAGTCGGTGGGTTTCATCCGAGCGGAGCGGCCGCGCGAGAACAATCATGAGGCCACCGCGTGGTGGAGCACCACCCCTGCCCGCGCGCACCTCATCAACGCGCTGCTGCGCCGGGGCGATCGCACCGTCGAGGCGGTCGAGCGGGAGCTGGGCATCCCCTCGTCCAAGATTTACTACTACCTGCGCGAGTTCCGCATGGCCTTCCAGCCCCGTCCGGGCTCGTCGGTGGTCATCATCGGCTACAGGGGCGAGTTCTACGAGGGGTGGGTGCTCAAGGACTACGGGAACGGCCGGGCGCGCCTGGTCGTGCCCGAGCACGGGGCGGTGGTCGAGGGCGAATGGAGCCGCACCAACCAGGCGTTCCGTTTGTCGCAGCCGTTACCGCGCACGGTGCCGCTTCGTGCCGCGGCGGAAAGCATGGGCGTCAAGGACTCCACGCTGCGCAAAGCCCTCAAGGCGCTGGGGGTGCCGGTCTACCAGCGGGCCCCTGTGCCGCTGCTCCAGCGCATGCTGCCTGAGCGAGCCCGCTACCTGGGAGGGCTATGGGGGAGCTAATCGCGCTCATCGAGCGGCTGGATCTGGCCAATGGGCTGCCCTACCTGCTGGCGGCGCGCGCCGGTGAGCTAGATAACCCGCCGTTGATCTGGCTCCTGTGGGAAGTGGAGGGCCTGGTCGAGGGGTCCAAGCTCACCGCGAAGGGTGAGAAGGTGGTGCACCACCTTCTCGGGCTGGCCGATGCCCTGGACATAGCCATCTGAGACGGACAAGCAAGCAAGGGAGACTGCATGTACATTCAACGGGACAGACGCACCGGGGAGCTGGGGCTCGTCCTGTGCGCTGCGGTGCTGGTGCTCACCCGCTACCGCTACGGGGGCGAGTATTGGCACATGGACATGAACGGCCTCGGCCTCGCGGCGCTTTGGCGGGCGCGGGAGCTGGAGCAGGCCGGCTACTACGTGCACCTCCGCCCAACCCGCACGGTGGTGCCCTCGCGCTGGCTGCTCGTAGCCCAGCTGCTGCTGGCGGCTTGGGTCGAGCGCGTCAGCGACCGAATCGGCCGGTGGGCAGAGGCCATATGGCACCGCAGCTGGAAGCACCACGTCCGGGCCGGCCGGCAGCTGGCACGCCGGGTCGCCTCGAGGTTGTGGCGGCGCGTGCGTGCGGCGGCCGGGGTGGCGCTTGGAGAACGACTCGAGCGCGCGGCGCCGAAACCGCGGGCATGGCCGCGGTACCGGAAGCCCTGGAAGCGGTGGTAGGGAAGAGGGACAGGCAAGCCAGCTTGACGGCTTTGTCAGCCGTCCGGTATCCTAGACACGCAAGGCGAGGAGGTTAAGCCATGAAGACACCCGAAGCAGTTCTCCAGCACGCACCCGCCGCCGCTCACGGCGCCGCGTCGGCGGCCGTGACGCTCTTGCCGGCTGACGGCTGGCGCGCCGTCTATGAAGGCGGGGACGCGCGACCGTTGGTAGCTTGGCGCTTCGTCGGAGACCGCGGCGAGGGCATCGTGCTCAACGAAGCGGGGGAGACGGTAGCGGCCCCGATGCTCCCGGGGTTCAAACGCTACCTGTACGTCCAGCGGAGGAGCGCATGAAGTTCGCCCAGGCCGTCTCACTCCTGGCGGGCCTCGTGCCTACCCGCGCCAGCAACCCGGCGCTGGGCCACATCCACCTCGATACCAAAGACGGGGTGCTCGTCGGCCGCGCGTCCAACGGGGAAGTGGACCTCGAAATCATGACGACGGAGGCGGCCCTCGAGCTGGATCCGGGCGGGGTGCTGGTGCCCCCGGCGGGGTTTGCGCGGTTTGTCGCTAGCCTGAAAGAACCTGCGCTGGGATACGACCCCGAGACGCGCGAGCTGGTCGTCAGCGGCGGCGCAGCCTCGGCCCGTTTCCGCACCGGCCGCGCCGACGACTTCCCCGAGATGCGCGCCTTTGGGGGCGAGGTTCCGCGCGTGCGCATCCCTGCCGGCGAGCTTCGCCGGGCGCTGTCCGTGCGCTTCGCAAGCTCGGCCGAAGACTACCGCGCGATCTTCCGCGGGGTGCAGTTCGAGTTCCGCGAGAAAGGCTTCCGCACCGCGGCCTCGGACGGGTTCCGCCTCGCGGTCTACGACTTCCCCGAAAGCGAGGGCGAGGTCGAACGCCTGTTCGTCATCGCCCGAAAGTCGCTCGACGTGCTGAGCAAGCTCCTTCCCGGGGACGAGTCGCCCGTAGAGGTGGCCGTCCAAGGCCCGCAGGTGCAGTTCGTGTGGGAAGGCGTGCGCCTGGTCCTCACGGCCATGGAGGGGCAGTTTCCCGACTACGAGCGGGTCGTGCCCAAGGAGATCACCCACACCATCGAAGCGCCGCGTGACGACCTCCTGACCGCGCTCAAGCGGCTGGCGCCGCTCACGGACCCGAACACGGCCCGGGTGGACGTGCGGTTCGAGGACGGGGCCGCCACACTCACCGCCGAGGGCGACTACGGTAAGGCCAACGACCGGGTGGAGCTCCTGGCGGTCCAGGGCGAACCCGTCCTGCAGTCGTACAACCTGCATTACCTGCAGGAGGCGCTGCAGCACGTGGACACCGATCGTGCCACCCTCGAGCTCAGCGGTCCCGTGACCCCTGCGGTCATCCGCGGAGAAAGCACCTGGAGCATCGTGGTACCGCTGCGAACCTAGCGGTTAACCGGCCGTCCTACCCTCCTAGGGCGGTACCCCCGCGGTTCCTACCGTGGGGGTACCGTTTGTTACCGCTACCCATGTACCGCTCGAGGCCGGAAAAACTCCCACGGTATCGACGCGTACGGTAGGTGCGATGGGTGACCGTTCCGACGACTACATCCAGCTCCCCAACGGCGGGCGGGCGCTGCGCTGCAAGGCCACCCTCAAGAACGGCAAGCGCTGCTCCAACCCGGCCCGCAAGGGCTTCGAGGTCTGCTGGAAGCACGGCGCCGGATCGGGCAAGCGCGAAAAGGAGGGCACGCGTAAGCCCCCGGGCCGGCCGCCCGTGCATGGCCTCTACTCCAAGCACGGGCTCACCTCGATCCGGGAGCTGCGGGATCAGCTGCTCGAGCTCGGGGGAGAGCTCGACAACACCGACGCGGCGCTGGCCACCCTCAAGGCCACCCTCGAGTGGCTGCTCAGCCTCGCGGACAACCAGAAGGACAAGGCGGAGAAGTTCGAGAAGCTGGCCGATACGCTCGCCGCGGCGGCCTCGGAGGCGAGGTCGTACGGCGACGTGGAAACGGCCGTCGAGCTGGGTCGGGACGTGCGCGCGGCCCTGCGGCTCGCCACCGAGCTGTCGTCCTGGACGGACCGCCTCGTCGAGGCCGCCCTCAAGGTGATCAACGCGGTCAAGCAGCGCGCCGAAACCCGGGCCAAGCTGGCCGAAACCAGGGCGCTCGAGCAGTTCGTCAAGCTGGCCGCGGGCGTCCGCGACATCGTTTGGGACCTGATGGACGAGGAAACCCTGAACGTCTTCGAGGACCGCTTGCGCCGGGAGCTGCTGGCCCCGAAGCGCCTGCAGCTCCCGGAACGCACGCAGGACTAGCTCGAGCGCAGACCCAAACCGACCCAGCCCTCCTCGCCGCGTTGGTCACGCGGGAGCTCCAGGTACTGGCCGATCGCGTCCACCAGCGCGTAGCGCTCCGCCAGGCTCAGCTCCCGGACCCGCCGCAGCAGGCCCTCGCAGTCGTCCAGTCCGGCCTGCTCGCACAGGCGCTCGTGCTGCTCGGCCTCCTCGACCGTCGCCGGCACTAGGTAGATCAGCTCGGGAGCCTCCACGGACGCCATCGAGCTGAGGGCGTACGCCAGCGCCTCGAGCTCAGCAACGGAGAAGCGGTCGCGCAACCCGCGCATGGCGCGCTCGAGCATGGAGTAGTAGCGCGCGAGGTCGCGGCGCGCGATCTCAGTCGGGGTGGCGGAGCGCGCCCGCTGGACCAGGTCGGCCCCCGGACGCACGTCCGGGCTCAGCGACGTGTTAACCCGCAAGGCGTTTTTCATGGGCATTTCAGCACCTCCGCCGCCATCCTAGCACGGTACGCGGACCGCGCGCAATAGGATTGCAAGGGTACGCGTACCGTGCTACAATACGGGTGTGGGAGGTATGCGATGAAGAAAGCGGAAATGAGCGCGAAACTGTTGGCGGCCCTGAGCGAGCTCGGTGACTCCTTGGCCCCGCTGCACGTGATGCTTGGCAACGAGCTCGAGCCCCGCCCGGCCTACCTGTTCCTCGGCGAGGACGAGGTGGGGTTCCGGGTGGCGTACTCCGACGGTACGCCGGAGGCCGTCTGGAACGGCCGCGTCCGTGAGTGGTCGCTCCACCCGCGGCTCTCCGCGGACGCCCTGCGCCGGTTGGCCGAAGACGACCGCGTGCTGTCCCTGCTCGAGCGCGTGGCGGCCGGCCTCAGCGTGGAGTGGGACGGCAGCAACCGCGTGGGCCGCCTCTCGCCCGACGCCGCGGCCGCCGAGGAGGAGCTGGGCGACCTGCTCGAGCGCGAGTACGGGCTCGACGGCGACCTGGTGCCGTCCTACGACGCCGATGAGGTTGTCTGGGGCGTGAACGTGCCGTCGCGCGAAAAGCTCGCTGAGGTCTGGCCCCCGGAAAAATCCCTCGACGAGGCCGTGAGTGCGCTGGAAGAGCTGGCCCGGTCTGAGGGCTTTCTCGTCCGCGGCGACCTCGAGCGGGTGCTCCTGGACGCCCTGGAATCGCTGGGCGACGAAGACCCCGACGCCCTCACGGGCGAGCACCGGCGGGAGTACGAAGCGCGCTTCGCCGCGGCCTGATCCGGTCTCGACTCCTCAAAGGCCGCCCTGGGAAGGGCGGCCTTGCTCATGGGCCCGCCACCGGGACGGCTTTGTGCGCGTGTGGGGCGCAGCTTCCATTGTTCACCGGCCTTTACTAAAATCTATATCGGTACTCAAAAATGTATCAAAAGCCAAAATACAAGAAGAGCAATCGTAAGGAAAATCAGACCCGTAAGCCCTGTCCAGACCGCCACCCTGGCCTCTTCGAGCGCGTGTCGCTCCTGCTGCAGATAGCGCGCCTGGTGGTGGCCCTCCTGCAACTCCTGCTGCGCTGATGGTCTGGTGTTACAGACCACGCAGCAAGCATGTTGGCTGGACCGTCTAATATTCCCGCTAATAGAAATAAACGGGAATATCCCGGAACCTTACACCCCGAGGCCCTGCGGGTGTAAGGTTCCCGCCCTGGGCGTCCCGGGCGGCCGCTTCTGACCGCCCCCGCGCCTAGCGTGGGGGTATGAGCCCTGCGCATCGCATCTACGCCGTGGACCCCGGGGGCACCACCGGGCACGCCGTCGTCGAAGGGGGAACCGTGCGTATGGCGGGCGCCGTCCCGCGCTCCGACGCCCTCGAGGTCCTGACGGCCGCCTTCGTGGACTACCGCCCGCACCTGGTGGTGCTCGAGGGCTGGGAGAATCAGGGCCGCCGCCCGAACATCCACGCCGCCTACGCCAATCAGGTCCTGGGGTACGTCAAGGCCCTAGCCCACGTCTACAAGGTGCCGCTCGTCGAGACCTACGCCTCGGTCTGGAAGCCCGCCATGCGGGCCGGCGCCATGGCGATCCCCGGGGACCGCTACGGGGTGCCGACGGTGCGCAAGGAAAGCCGGGCGCTCGCCCTGCGGCTCGCCCTCGAGCTCGGCGGCTGGCCGGCGGACACCTTCGAGGGCCTGCCCCGGCGCGACTGGCCGCACGTCATTGACGCGCTCGCCCTGGCCGTCTGGGGGTGGAAGTATGGCGCCCGCCCTCGAGCCTGAGTTTGCACGCGCGGCGAGCGAGGTCCTGTTTCGCCCGCCGCCGGTCTTCAGCGCCGATGAGCTCGAGACCCTAGCCGGCTTCGCGCACGCGTCGGGGATCCGCCCCGAGGGGGTCGGGGGGCCGCGGTTCTCCCTCGAGGGGCGCCCCTACCTGGAAGCGCTGTACGGCGAGCGCCGGGACAAGCCGTTCACCCGGCTGGTGATCATGAAGGCCGCCCAGATGGGCCTCACCGTGAAGCTGCTGTACCGCGCCGGCTGGCTCACCGCGGACGCGAACACCCGCTTCAACGTCGCCCTCATGTTCCCGACGCTCGAGGCCGTCCTCGACCTGCACAAGTCGCGTTTCCGGCCGATGATGCAGTCGTCGAGCAAGATGATGAAGCTGATCGGGGACGTGGACGCCGTGGGCCTGGTGCGCGTCGGGGTTTCCACGATGCGCTTCCGCGGCATGCGCTCGGGGATCGGGGTGGACTCCTTCCCGGCGGACGCCCTGCTCTTCGACGAGGTGCGCCTCATGGACCTGGCCACCATCGAGCGCACCTTCGTGCGCGTCTCGGCCTCGAGGTTCGAGTGGGAGGGCCGCCGCGGGCTGATCGAGCTGAACTCCACCGCCGGTTTCCCGGGCATGGACATAGACCGCTGGTTCCAGCGCTCGACCATGAACTACTGGCGGACGCCCTGCCCCAACCCCGCCTGCAAGCTCCACCACGAGGGGATCGTCATGCCCCTGCGCTGGCCGGACGTGGTGGGCCGGGACGGCTCGAGGCTCTACTACCAATGCCCCGAGTGCAAGACCGAGATCACCGACGACGTGCTGCTCAAGCACGGGTTCTACGTGCCCGAAAACCCCGGCGCCGAATGGGAGGGCTACCAGTTTTCGCAGATCCTGCGGGGCAACCGCTACCTGCCCGAGCTGTGGGCGGCCTGGGAGCGTGGCGACAACCTGCCCGAGTTTTACAACTCGCGCCTCGGGCTGCCCTACCGCGACCCCGACGCCGTGCCGGCGCCGCGCGAGACCGTCGAGGCCTGCATGGACCCCGAGTACCGCTGGCCCGACCCCGAGGACCTGAAGGGGGAGTGGGTGGCCGTGGGCGTAGACCAGCGCGCCCCCGAAAAGCACGCCGTCGTCTACAAGCTGGGCCACGGGAGCACCTTCGACCTGGTGCACCTTGAGGTCCTGGAGGTCAGCGGTGAGGACGCCGTGCGCGCGCTCGAGCTCCTGGCCCGCCGCTGGCACGCCAAGATCGTGGTGATTGACGGCGAGCCCTCCTACGACCTGGCCGTCGGCCTCGCCCGCCGCCTGCCCAAGGGGGTGGTCTGGCTGGCGGACTACGCGGACTCGCCCCACGCGATCACGTGGAAAGACGAGCGCACCCGCAAGGACATCCAGAAGTCCACCGGTGAGGTCAAGTACGAGTACCGGGTGCTGCTGGACCGCTACAAGGCCCTCGACTGGGCCCTCACGCAGTTTCAGCGGCGCCGCATCCGCGTGCCCGTGGACTTCTACGAGAAGCACCAGACCCGGCGCATCGGCGGGGTGGCGCAGAAGTGGCCGGTGGCGAAGGAGTACGTGACCCACCTCGAGAACATTGCCCGGGCCACCATCCCGGTCTACCGCACGCTGCCCACCGGCGAGCGCGTGCACTCCGGCGAGGTGCGCCAGATCTACCGCCACCTGGCCCTCGACCCCCACTTCGCCCACGCCCACGTCTACGCCCTCGTCGGGCTGGCCCGCCGGATGGGGGACACGACCATCCACATGGGGGCCGAGGCCTCGCTCAAGCCCCCGTCGCCGCTCGAGGCCGCCACCCCCCAAGGCCTGAGGCCGGGCGACCTGGCGCTCGAGCGTCAGCGGGCGCTCAGCCGCACCTGCGGGGTCTGCCGCTACTACTCCGCGCTGTCGGGGGGCAAGGGGCGGTGCAATCACCCCAGCAACGCCGCGATCAACCTGCGGGTGGGCGAAAGCGACCCCCATTGCCCGCTGTGGCGGCGCAAGTAGCCGAACAGACGAACGCCCGGGCCAGCATACGAGCCCGGGCGTCTGTCTAACCTACGTGCCGCTATGCGCCGGCCAGGTAGTCCTCGACCGGTCCGAAGAGCTCGTCGCCGGCCGCCTTGAGCTCGACGAGGGACGCGGCCCTCACCGTGTGGTCGGGCTCCACCGCGTCCACCATGCGCTCGCTGGCGTGCTTCTGCGCCTCGGGATCCAGGACCTCCGGGGCGTTGTCCCGCACCACCCGCACCACCTCGCCCAGGCCGGGCGGGGGGAGAAGGCCGCCCTCCTCGTCCCAGGTATGGGTGAGCGCGTGCCGCACCACGTCCAGCGTGGGACCGTCGTGCTGCTCGTAGTAGGCCCGCATGCGCTCCACGTCGCCCTGGATCGCGTACGCCTCGTTCGGGAAGCGCACATCCGTCACGGCCACCCGCCCGCCGGCGGCGAGCACCCGGCGCGCCTCGGTGAGGGCCGGGACCAGCCAGAGGCCCGGGTCAATGCTGCGGCCGATCTCGGTGCCCAGGTGCTGCAGCAGGCGCCGCTCCCGCGGGGCCTTGTTCGCGCCGAAGTAGGCGTAGTAGCGCTCGAGCACCATCGAGAGCGTGGGCTTGAGGTAGATCCCGACGATCTCCCGCGGCTCGGGGGCGCGGCCCTCGTCCTTGGCGACCTTCTTGGTGTACGCGGCCACCTGCTCCGCCAGCCCCGGCGTGACCATGGGCACCGTCAGCCCCTCGAGCACCAGCGCCAGACCCTTCAGGGGGTCGGCCAGGGCGATGCGGGTGTAGCCCCGAGGGGCCAGCACCATGCCGTAGAAGCTGTCCTTGCCCGCGCGCGCTTTGCCGGTGATGCCGATCAGTCTTGGTTTCATGCGTTCCTCCCGTGCTGTCCGCGTTTGTTGCCGTACCCGAGCGGGTCGCGCCGCTCGCGGTAGTCCAGGGGTAGGCGCTCGAGCAGACCGCGCAGCGCCTCCCAGCTGCCCGCCCGCAGCACCCACGGCTCCGTGAGGCTGCGGTTGTAGCGGTGCTCGATCAGGATCGGGGTGAGGCCGGCCTCGGCGAACTCGCGGGCCTCCCGGGGGCTGTCCTCGACCAGGATCGAGACCCCGAGGCGCGCGGCCACCTCCGCCTTGGTCTCGGGGCGCTCCACGTGATGCACGGGGCGCATGGGGAAGCCGCGCTCGCGCAGCCACTCCAGGGTCACGTCCCGGGTGTGGGGCTTGCGCCGGGTGATGTAGGCGGTGAGCAGCTTGCGCCGCGCGAGCCATTGGGCGGCCTCGAGGGCGTGCGGCATGGGATGGGCTTCCCGGTAGGTCTCCGGGTCGCCGTAGATCTCCGAGAGGATCCGCTCCGCCTCCGGGGTCCGTACGCGCTCGGGGAACTCGGCCAGCACGTCGTCGTAGTGCTCGGGGTCCCAGTAGCGCACGTCCGCGGGCTCGAGCCCCAGCCGCTCCACTAGGCGCCGCATGACGACGGGGGTGAGGTTGGCGACCACGCCGTCGAGGTCGAGGGCGATCATGCCTGCACCCCCGAGGGGGCCGGCGCCGCCTGCGCGCCGTGGACGAGAACCAGGGCGGGGGTGGTGCCCATGCTCGAGGTCAGCCCGATCATGTCGGGGGCCAGCGCCCGCACCAGCTCGAGGTTTTCCATGACCAGCTCGTCGTAGGCCGCGGCGGCCCGGTAGAGGGCGTTCGTGTTGTTCAGGTGTTCCGAGCTGGGGTAGTTGGGATCGGCGTGGGCCTTCAGGAAGGTGCTACGGATGCCCAGGTAGGTACGGGCGCGCCGGCCCAGCTCCCGGACGATCCACGCTTCGGGGTAGAGGCCCAGGGCGGCTCGCAGCCGGTGGTACGCCTTCTTCATGCGGTCTCCTTTCGGGGCTCGAGCCCGTCCCCGTCTGCGAAGAACGGGAACATGGCCACGTAGCCGCGTTCACGGTGGAATACGTGCGCCTCGGCCGAGCGCAGGTTGGCGATGAAGCCCTTCTTGTGGTGCCAGGCGTCCGTCGCGGAGAGGGACGGCAGCACGCGCACGCGCACCCCGCCGTTCTCGGCGAGGGGCTGGAACGCCGCCTCGCTCTTCCGGTGCAGGTGCCCCACGTGCCACTCGCGGTAGCGGGTCTGCGACCAGTCCTCGGGGCGCTCGTTCGCCATGATGAGGGGCAGGTCGCGGTGCTTCTCCTCGTTGCCGTGGGTGTAGCCGATCAGCACCCGCCCCCAGCGCAGGTACTTGCGCGGGGTGGCGCCATTGTCCACGTGCACGTCCTCCGTGGCGCGGTAGTAGGCCCGCAGCACCTCTCCGAGGTAGAAGGTGCGCTGGTGGTCGTGGTTGCCCGGCACCATGAGCAGCCGCACCGGGGCGATGGCCCGGGCGCGGTCAATCAGGTCGGTAATGAGCAGGTCCACCACCCGCCGGAAGGCGGTCTGCCAGCGGGTGTCCACGTCCACCCGCGTGCCCTTCGTGGTGGTGTTGTCGAGGGTGTCTATGTGGAAAAGGTCGTTGCCCAGGGGGATGACGATCTCGTCCAGGGGGTAGAGGGCGGCCTGCTCGAGCAGGTACTCGACGGCCTCCTTCCACACCGCGATGGCCCGCTTGGTGTCGTAGGCGTTCCCCGTCTCCTCGGCCGCGGCCAGCTTGCCCACGTGCAGGTCGTAGACGCTGATCTCGGCGAGGTACCCCGAGTTGCGCTCGAGCCGGCGGACGCGTACCGGGGGTTGCCCCGTGGGTCGGGGTACGGCCCGGGCGGCCAGGTCCTCGATCAGCCCCTCGAAGATGGCCTTGAGGTCCACGTCCCGCTTGCGCCGCAGCCAGACCTTGATCTGCCACAGGGGAGCCTTCTTGATCTCGCCCTCGTCTTCGATGATGCCGCTCATGCGGCTGTCTTCCCACTCGAGGGACTTCTTGGTCTTGGCCCGCCCCATCTCCCAGGTGTTCACGACGTAGCGCTCGACCTCCCACACGTCGGGGTCCACCTGGGCGATCCGCAGCACGTCCTCGAGGCTGAGCGGCCGCTCGCCCTTGTAGGCCAGGGTCGCGTTGCCGGTGGCCGTCTCCTCGAAGCGCACGTCGGGGCGCTTGGGCTCCTGGACCTTGGGCGGCTCCGGGGGGCGCTTGGGGGCCGGCGCCGGCATGCCCTCGGGGGTGTAGGCGGTCACGAAGTGGTAGAGCTCCCGGGAGCGGTAGTAGGTGAGCTCGTGGCCGATGGAGGCCAGGTGGTTCTTCAGGTACTGGGGCCCGTGGCCCGGGTTGGCCTCGAGGTAGGCCCGGGCGGCGGCCTCGAGCTCGGGGGTGAGCCACTTGGGGCGCTTGGGTCCGGCCACTACCTACCCCCCAGGCGTGCGAAGGCGCGGAACACGTAGGTGCCTGCGGGGCGGTACTGGGCCTCGAGCCCCAGCGTCACGCGGGGGCCGTCCGCTAGGGCCTGCACCCCCACCCAGGAGCGCTCGAGCGCGCCCGGGTAGAAGGCTAGCTGGGGCATGAGGTAGGCGTCCACGTCCCAGCTCGAGCCCAGCCAGTAGTAGGCGTCCAGGCGCACGTAGTGGCCCGAGAACGGTGCGCGGTCGGCTGAGGGCTCCGTCGCGGCCGGCGCGGGGCCGCTCCACTCCCAACCGAGCTCCACGTCCCAGCCGGTCCAGCCGGTGCCGCCGGCGCCGGTGGCGAAGGCGAGTCCGGCGGCCAGCACCAGGGGAGCGATAAGGTGCTTTATCATGCGTCTTATTCTACAGACGGGCACGGGTGGGGTAGAGAAAGGGCCTAACGGTTCAGTAACAGACCCGGGGAATAGCAGAGGCGGCGGGCTCGAGCCCGCCACCGGTCTACCTGCGCAATCCTCGCCGTCGGGGTCGCCGGCGCACCTGCCCCGCCCCTAGGTAGGCGGCGCGCCGGACTTCTCGAAAAAACCCGTGGCGTTGAAAAAAGCGACGACGGCGCGGATGACCATGCGCGCGATGATGTCGTAGCTGTCGCGGAAGGCCTCCGGGAGCATTTCCGGGGGGAAGAGCTCCCGCATCTGCGCCACCGCCTTGTCCTCCTTTGCCTTGCCCTTCTCACCGGTCCCCTCGGCGGTGAGCTCCACCAGGGTGACGGCGAGGCCGGCCGCCTGAATGATCGCCTGCAGGATCGAGAGCAGCTTCTTCATCGTTACCTCCGCGGCCACCCTAGGCGCTGGGGCGGTCGGGGTCCTCCCACCACTTGCGCCAGTAGCTGATGCCGAAGTCGCGCTCGAGCTCGTAGCGCCGGCCGTGCACGGTGCCGCGGCCCACGGCGATCGTGAGCTTGCGGCTCAGCACGTCGTCGCGCCAGCGGGGGTTGGCGCTGTCGGCCACCACCTGGGCCAGCAGCTTGAGGCGCTGCCACTCCATGGGGTAGCGCGTCCCCGCCCCGAGGCGGCGCCGGTAGCGGCGGATGTGGTCGCGGCGCGGCGCGCCGTTCTGCACGGCGATGTCCACCCCGAGGGCGTAGGCGCGCTCGGTCGTGAACCCCAGGGCCTCCACGAGCCTCCGGCCGCGGTCCAGGTACGGCTGGGCGGCCTCGCGGAACGCCTGCTGGGTGCCGGGCAGCTCCTCGAGGCGGTGGAAGGCGTTGCGCCACTCCCACGTCGGCCGGCCGCGGCGGTCCAGGATACGCGCCCGGGCGAAATCCACGAGCGCCGCGTTGCCGCGCCGGGCGGCCTCGACGAACTCCTCGCCCATGATGCGGGCGGCCTGCTCGGGCTCGAGCTCGACGATGCGCGCCAGCACCGGGCCCAGCGTCCCCTGCCCGAGGTTCCATTGCAGCGGCCCCCAGGAGAGCACCTGGCCGTCGAAGTCGCCGGCCAGGTGCCCCCCCTCGAACGCGTGCACCATGCGGAGCACGCGGGTCTGGAGGGTGGGGTGGGGTTTGCGGTTCATGGACGTTAGAGCATGCCGATGACGCCGTAGTTGCCGCCGCCGGCAACGATCGGACCGGGCATTTCGCTCGGATCGGCGGGCTCGAGCTGCAGGGTGAAGGCGATGTCGCCGATGGACGTGTCGGCCGTCGCGGGGGCGGTGATGACGAGGGTGTCGCCGGGGGCGAGGTACACGTCCCCCATGGGGAAGTCGAACGCGCCGTCCGACTGCCCGGCGAGGAGGGCCGCCGCGATCGAGCCGCTGCCGCCCGAGATGTCGGCTACCCAGTCGGCCGCCGGGGGCAGGTCGGCGTAGAGCCGGTGGTTGCCGTTCGCGGGGATCTTGACGTGCTCGGCCGCCACGTAGATGAACAGGACGGCGTCGGCGGCGGGGGTGCCGGGTACGAAGACGCGAAGCTCGCTGGGGCCGCTGCCTAGGTCGGCGAGCTCCGACGCCTGCTCGAGCTGCTTGAGAAAGCGGGTGTTGGTACCGGGTAGGTGTCTGCGCTCCTTTGCCATGCCGCCACCGTAGAAACGGTGGCGGTAAGGCTACACGTCGGACCTGGGCGCGCGCTCGCGCAATAGGGACTCGAGCCGTTGCAGGATGGGGAGGTCGGGGTAGATGCGCTGCAGGTTCTCCAGGATGGACAGCGCCTCGGTGACGATCAGCATGCCCAGGCCCACGCCGGTGAAGAGGGCCCCCATGCCGATGCCGCGCTCGGCGAGGTTGATGGCGGCGAGCGCCGTCCCGTAGACCACGAGCTTGGCCCCCGTCTTGGTGGCCATGATGGCGCTGGTGATGTGGTGCCCGCGGTAGCGGGCGGCGATCACCCCCGTCAGAAAGTCGAGGGCCACGAGCGCCCCCAGGATGCCGTACGCCTCACGCCACGGCGAGTAGATCCAGATCACCAACCCCACGAGCAGCTTGACGATGAGGAGGTCGGTGAGGCGGCTCAGGATGTCGGCGATCGAGAGAAAGAAGGTCGTGAGGCGTTCCATGCCCGCACCCTCGAACCCGTAGCCGTCAGACGGCTAGAGCGGGACCACCGTGGCGTTGGGGGCGGTGGTGGCGTAGGTGATGCGCAGACGGTCCCCGGGGGCGAGGTAGACCATGCCGGCCGTGACTCCGAGGTCGTAGTACGTCGCGCCGTCGCGGCTGAACTCGAGCAGGCTCGGGTCGCCGCCCTGCACGATCACGGCCACGGGGTTGGTCCCGGGGTTCTGGTACTCGAAGGGGCTGGCGCCCACCGTGAGCGCAGAGGGGGCGGTGGCCGTGTCCGTGAGGGCGTAGCGGGCGTCGCCTTCGGCCTGGGTCAGGTACTGGGGGTGCGGGTCGGCGTCGGCGACGTGGGCGTCCAGCGCCGCCTGGTCGGCCTTGCCGTCGAGCTGGGTCTGGATGGGGCCGGTGACGCCGTCGAGGTAGCCGAGCTCGGTCGCGTCCACGCCCGCGGGCCAGTCGCTGATCTCGGCGAGGGGGTGGGTGTGGGCCTCCGGGGCGAAGGTGGTGGGCTTGTTCTGCACGTCGTCCCAGCCGATGCCGTCGCCGGCGGGGTCGGCCGTCGCCGCCCAGGACTCGAGCGTGTCCATGCGGTCCGAGAGCGACCCCACGGCGGCGTTCAGGGCGTCCAGGTCCACGGCCTCGAGGGCGCTCAGGCGCGCGTCCGCGTTGACGGCCTCGAGGGCGTCCAGGCGGGCTCCGATGTTCAGGGCCTCGAGGGCGGCCACCCGCGGGGCCAGGCCCCCGGTGCCGCCCAGCTCCTGCACCATGCGGTAGAGGATCGCGTCGTTGGTGATCAGGTCCTGGAACTGCGGGTTCCAGGTGTCCGGGTGCGCGGGGTCGGTGGTCTCGAGCGCGCGTACGCGGTCGGTAAAGGTGCCGTTTTCGTTGCCGATCAGGTCCATGGGTTCTCCTACTGCTGCTCAAGGGTGATGAGGAGGGTCGCGTCGAGGAAGATTTCCACGTGCCCCGAGGGGTGGTTGTCGCCGGGCCACTTGGTGTCACGGAAGGCGCGGACCCAGATCATGCGGCTGGGAAGAAGCGGGCTCACGGTGGTCGGGTCAATCTCAGCCTGGACGTGGTGGTCGGTCTTCGCGCCCTCGCCGGTGGAGCGGTTGACGATGGTCTGGGCCCCCGAGGTGGTGCTGGGTGCGCCTTCGTCCCCGGGGTCGTTCCAGCGGCTGACGACGCCCTTCGGGCTCGCGTTGCCGTCCACGTTCCACCAGGCCTGCGCCTTGTAGCGGAAGTCGCCCTGGTTGGACTGCGCGATGTACTTGTACCGCAGCATGAGCGGCACGGCGTGCACCACCTTGAGGCCGTACATCATGGTCTGCAGTTGCCAGCGGTCGCTGACGCCGCTGTCGAACATGATGGCCGCCGCGCGCAGCTGCACGCTCAGGGGCTCCATGCGCCAGAGGTTCTTCCCGTTGCTGGTGCCGATCTTGGTCAGGATGATGTGGGTGCCGTTCCAGGACTTGAGCCAGCGCGAGCCCACGGCCGCGTCGGCGGGGGGATCGCTGGTGTAGACCGTGATCGCCAGGGTGGCCTGCTCGAGGGCGTCCAGCCTGGCGTCGGCGTTGACGGCCTCGAGGGTGGACACGCGGGAACCCAGGGTGATGATGGACTGCTCCACGGTCCCCAGGCGGGCGTCGGCGTTGACGGCCTCGAGCGCGTCCAGGCGCGGCCCGGCGCCGATGCTTTCGAGGGCGTCGAGGCGAGAGCCGGCGTTCACCGCCTCGAGCGCGCTCACGCGGCCGGGCAGGGCCAGCACCCCCGCCGCCTCGATGATGTCCAGGCGCTTCTTGAGCACCGCGTCGTTCGTCACCAGCTGCAGCAGCTGGGGGTTGATCGTCGAGGGGTGCACGGGGTCGGTCGTCTGGATCTCGTAGAGGTCCAGCGCGATGGTCCCGTTGGGGTCGCCGGTGAGTGCCATGACTGCACCCTAGGCGTGGGCGCGGTCAGGCGGAGTTGAGCACCCAGTTGCCGTTGAGGATGCGCGTACCGTCGAGCGGGATGGTGCTCGAGCCCATGACCTCGTAGTGGGGGAGGGTGCCGGCGGGGCGGAAGCGGTCCACGATGGAACGCACCACGGCGAGGTCGTAGGGGCCGCCCTCGAGCCGCACGATCAGCACCCCGAGGTAATACTTCAGGTTCTCGTACGGCCCGCCGGGGTTGAAGCGCACGCTCCCGTCCCAGGTCTGCACGCCGTCCCAGCGGCGGATGGTGTACCCGCCCTTGGTCTCCACCGTGGTCCAGTCGAAGACGGTGGCCGTGGTGCCCGGGAAGGCGCGCTCGATGGCCTGTTCGATGGCCTCCGGGGTGGTGCGCGGCAGGCGCAGCTCGCCCAGGATGCGCTCGCGCAGGGTCTCGTCGGTCTCCCCGGGGAAGCGGGGCTCGAGCCCGTAGAGGCGCGCGTGGAAGTCCAGCCACTCCCACGTCGCCAGCTGCACGTCGAGCTGGCCGAGGGCGCTCAGGTCCACCCGCTGCAGGCCGGCGTCGAGCGCGTCCATGAGGTCCGCGGTGACGCCGCGCAGCGGCAGCCAGGGGGGCAGGCGCCAGACCCTCCCCGAGCTCGCGCCGCCGTCCGCCGCCCCCGTGGGGGGCTGCAGGGGCAGGGTGACGACCACATGGTCCTGTCCGGGACCCGTGAGGGGGTTGGGGTCGGGGTTGAAGGTCTGCGCCATGTCCGTACCCTAGCGTCCGTGACCGGCTACATGTACTGGTAGCCGTCGGCCGGAGCGTCGCCCGAGGGTCCGTCCTCGAGGTTGCTCAGCTCCACGTGCAGGTACACCTCGTCCACGTTGGGCACCAGCGGGAACGAGAACTCGTGGATGGTCTGCGGGTTCAGGGACTCGAGCACGCTCCCGATCTGGTTCCCGTCCTTGTCGGTGACGAAGAGCAGCACCCCCTCCGGGCGGCTGAGCTCCACCTCGACGTGGGCCGTGAACGTCTGCGGGTCGTAGTTGCGGGTCACGCGGACGATGTGCCCGCCGGCGTACCCTTCCTGCAGGGCGGCGATGAAGTCGGGCTCGAGGTCGGCGTAGTAGCTCGCCTGCTTCTGGGCGCGGTCGAAGGTGAACCCGAACGGCTCGGCCAGCGGGTAGATGCGGTCGCGGTAGACGTAGATCACCCCGGACTCGTAGACGCGGGTGAAGAAGTCGCCCTCGAGCGCGCGCAGCTGCTGGGCCAGCGCGTCGAGGTACTGGGTGCGGGTGACGTAGCTGGGGTCGCGGATGGCCGGGTAGCTGGTGAGGTCGTTGAAGTAGGTGCTGTCCCCCAGGTCGTAGGTCTCCTGCAGGGCCGAGGTCACGGCGTAGGAGTAGACCGCGGTGAGGAAGCTGTCCTTGAGCGAGCTCAGGGCGGCGGCGTCGAGCTGGGGGTCGTAGCTGAACTTGAAGAGGCTCACGCCCACGTCGTAGAGCTCGCGGTAGCCGTCGGCGCGGCCGGTGTCGTAGACCGTGGTCACGGCGCCGTTGCGCTCGCCCTCGAGGTAGGTGGTGTAAGCGGCGTCGTCGAGGCCGGCCGTGTTGTCCGCGTCGTAGCTGTACGCGGGGTACTGGGCGGCGATGTAGTCGAGGAAGAAGCGCAGACCGGCGATCTTGCCCGTGGCTTGCATCTTGTCCTTGTACGGCGCGGCCTGGTCGCGGTACTGGGTCTGGTACCCGGCGTCCCCGGGCTCGAGCGCGGGGTCCACGCTCACGCGCCAGTCATAGCCGTCCGCGAGGCCCTGGTCGTAGATCTCCTGCGCGGCTCGAGCGAAGCCGGCCTCGTAGACGTGCTTGGCGACGGCGTCCGCCTGGCCGGAGGTGGTGCTGGTCGGCCAGGCCGTCGCCCCCTCGGGGAGGCCGCCGGTGATCTCCGCGTCGTGGGCGGCCTGGTAGACCTCGCCGTAGGCGCGGTCGTACCCCGCGGCGTCGCCGTCCCCCTGGATCTGGGCGATGAAGCTCGACTTGAGCCCCGAGAGGTAGGTCCCGTCCTGGCTGGTGGTGTCGTAGGTGAACGCGGGGTAGGCGCCGTACACGTCGTGGTAAGCCCCGACGCCGCCCGCCTGGTACACCTCGTCGGCCGCCGGCACCGCAAGGTTCTTGTAGTAGTTGGGGTCGGTGTTGGCGCCGTCGTAGGGCGACGCGCCCTTGGCGACCATGGCGTCGAGGAAGCGCTTGGACGTGTCAATGCTCGAGCGGTCGGCGATGGCCTGCACCATGGCCTGACGGGTGGCGTCGGTGTCCCAGTCGGGGCCCGCCAGCACCGCGGCCGAGTCGAAGCCGTAGGGGTCGGCGAGCGGGTAGATGGCCTGCGCGAAGGCGAGACGGCCGTCCGCGACCCCGGTCTGGTAGCTGCCGCCCATCACATCGTCGGTGGGGGAGGCGTACGTGGAGAGCGCTGTGGTGGCCACGTCGCCGTCGTAGTCGCGGGCGTACTTGGTCATGCCGGCCCGCACCACGATCCGGTAGAGGCCGTCCTGCCGGGGGAAGTCCATGGTCAGGGTCTTGGAGCCGGTGCCGTCCGCCCCGTCGCCGGCGGTGATGAGCCCGGTCTCGTTGCCGTTGGCGTCGAGGCCCTTGAGGAACATGCTGATGGACCCCGGCTTGTCCAGGACCACGGTCAGCCGGGACGTGTCGGCGTCGAGCGGGGTGACCTCGAGGCTGAGCACCGCGGGCTCGAGCGCCGCCACCAGGCCCGCCCGCAGCGAGAGGGCCTTGCGCAGCGCCACGGCGGGGTAGAGGGTGGGCTGCGTCGGCGGCGATGCGTAGAGCCACGCCAGCTTCGCCACCCCGTCGCCGGTGAGGTGGCGAAAGGCCAGGTGGAAGGTGGTGCCCGTCCCGTCGTCCATGAGGCCGGGCGTGCTGGCGTTGCGCCAGTAGCGCGCCTGCGTCCGCACGCGCGGGCTGGCGAACGGGCGCTGCGCGAGCAGGTCGGCGTCGGTCAGGTTCTGGCTCCAGAGAGGCATGCGCTACTCCTTACGGCTCCGTGTGGAAGCAGACGCTCCAGGGGCTGTTCCCGTCGGCTCGGCTGATGAAGGTCACCAGGTCCTCCGAGCCGTCGCTGTTGGCGTAGCTGTTGCCGGCCGCCACGTCCTTCGTCGGCCGCATGACGGTCCGCTCGAGGGGCAGGCTGAAGCGGTAGGGCCGGTCCATCCAGGCCGGGAAGCGCCCCTGCACGTCGGGCTCGAACTCGAGCGTGGGGGCGGACTTGGCGGTGGTGTACCGCTTCCGGGTGCCGCTGAACCAGCCGGGGAGCGGCGAGAGCTGCCATACCTGCCCCGCCTCCACGCTGGCGAGCGCCACGTCCACCCCGAGGGGGAGGCAGGCGCCGTAGGCCCACTTACCGTTGCTGCTGTTCTCGGTGGACTCCGTAGGCGCGACCTCGTAGAGCTGGGGGTTGGGGCTGCTGTCGCCCGGGGAGCGGGTGACCATCATCAGCCCTTCCCCGAAGGCGCTCGTGCCGCTCGTGGGGGTGTCGCCCACCTCGAACTCGAGCCACAGGCTGAGGCTCATGTGCACCGCGGCGTTGTTGGGGGCGATGGTGAAGTCGGCGCCGGTCACGTTGAGCACGGTCGAGCCCTGGACCCAGGCGGTGTCGTCGCTCAGGTCGCGGCAGACCACCGGCCCGAGCATGCGCGCGCCGGTGCCGATGGGGCTGCGCACCGTCGGCACGCCGCGGTAGCTTTGGGTCTTCACGTTGGTGGGAGGCACGAGCAGGTAGTAGCCGGGGGCAAGGTCCAGGTTCAGGTCCTCGGCGAGCAGCGACCCCGAGCTGCTGCTGCCGTCGCCGACCATGGGAACGTCGGCCACCTTCTGCTCGTAGACCAGGTCGCCGTTCGTGAGGCTGACCTTGTAGAGGCGGAAGGTGTAGGTGTTCGAGTAGCTGCCGTACACCAGGTCGAGCCGCGCCTGCGTGAGCTTGCGGTTCTGCCCCTCGACCTTGAAGAGCAGCCCGACGTGCTGGGGGGCGCGGGTGAGGCTCGTGACGTTGCTCGCGTCGGCCTCGAGCCAGCGCGCGCGCTCGCGGCGCTCGGGGATCGTGGTGGGCGCGGCGGGGAAGACGCTTTTGTCCACCCGGTCGGCGTGGATGTGGATGGTGCTCGAGCCCGCCTGCGCGCTGCGCAGGAAGAAACCGCGGTGGTCGCCGTTGGAGGCGAGCAGCACGCTGAGGTCGGCACCGTAGGAGTAGTGCTTGACCACCGCGTAGGTGGGCAGGTGCTCGTTGACCACGCCGATCTGCTGGAGGCCGTCGTCGCGGAAGGCGTTGAAGAGGTGGCCGAAGAGCTGGGTGGGCCGCCAGTAGCTCGTCGAGGAGGGGACGCTCGATTCGTAGTTGAGGTAGGGCGGCAGGAGCAGCACCCGCGGCCGGTAGGCGTCCTGGATGGGCAGCGGGCGCATGTAGCCGTGGGCGTAGCCCGCCCCGTCGAGGAAGCGGAACTCGAACAGCGGGCCGTCGAGGTTGGGCCCCTGCACGCCGAAGGCGTCGGGGGTCACGATGTACTCGATCTGGTCAATGCGCAGAATGACGTTCTTGGCGTAGATGAGGGCGTGCGTCGCCACTTCGGCGACACCGCTCAGGGCGTCGGGGTGGCTCCAGAGGGTGGTGTAGGACTGGCCCACGGTGTAGCTCGAGCCCCAGGCCGGATCTTTGAGGCTGGCGGCGCGGGTGGAGCTGGTGATCTGGGAGGGATTGGTGCTGACGGCCCCCTCGACCACGTGCATCTCGATGTCCGTGAAGGCGCCGGTGGTGGCCCCGTCGGCGCGGTAGACCGGGGTGAAGGTGATGCGGAACGCCTTGAGGCCGGGCAGGTAGAAGAGCAGCGGCCAGCGGTGCCGGCCGTCCTGCGTGGGGTAGACGTAGGCCTTGCCGGCGAGGTTGTCCACCCAGTCCACCGCGGTCACGTTGGTCACCGAGGACGGCGCCGTCACGCTGCCGTCGGGGCGGACCGCGATGGGGCTCGCCTCGGTGTCGGTGGCCTGCTGGGCGGTGAAGCGGTAGCCGCCCTGGATGCTGACTTTACCGGTCCCCCACCCGAGGGTGTCGAAGGCGGTCTTGTACTGGTCGGCCAGCTGACCGATCGTGAAGGGGGATGCGAGGTTGGCGGAATACTTGGGCATGGGTCTCTCCTAGGGCTTGACGAGGAGCAGGTGCGCCTCGGCCTGGTTCGAGTAGATCGTCTGCCGCCAGACGAAGACGTAACGGTTGCCGTCCTCGGCGAGCCAGCTGTCGCCCAGGTTGGCCGAGAAGGCCGCGTCGCGCGCGAGGTAGACGTTGGCGAGGCGGCCGCGGTTGGAGGCTACGCTGTCCGAACGGGCGACGTGGGTCTCGGTGAGGGCCATTCGGTCGAGCAGCCGCGTGCCCAGCGCGACCTCGTAGTAGGGCACCGCAGGCTGGCCGGCGTCGTAGGCGTTGTTCCACCCGGGCGGGGTGTGGAAGTTGGGACCCCAGGCCAGCTGGTAGGACTTCGCCAGCGGCCCGGTGGCGGCCACGACGTAGCCCACGCGGTCGTCGGGGACGAGCAGCCCCCAGCGCGCCCAGGCGCTACCGTCGTCGGCCGACGAGGGGGGGTCCAGGAAGTCCGCGATGACGACGGGGGCTTTGTACGCGCCGGCCTGGTAGAAGGCCAGCGCCAGCCCCTGCGCGTTGCCGATGGCGTCAATGAAGAGGTCCTCGTCCTGGGTCATGGCCAGCGTGATCGCGCCCAGGCTTGCATGCGGCCGCACGTACGAGGTCGAGGCGGTCGAGCTTTGGCTGTTGTCGAAGATGTCGCCGTTGGCCCCGCCGTACCACTTCAGCGCCACGGCGTCGCCGTGCTCGAAGCCGGAAGCGGCCACCGTGGTGGCGACCTTGAGCTTGAAGGAGGGGGCGCCGGCGTCCACGACGCGCCACGCCAGCGCCTTGTTGTGGCCGGCCCCGGAAGTGGCGTTGGTGTCCGCGCGAAGCAGCCCCCCGATGGGCTTGTGCCGCACCCACACTCCGTGCACCTCGAACTTGAGGTGCGACGTGTAGTTGGAGTAGCGCACCACCGAGAAATACTGCACGCCCAGCCCCGGCTCGCGCGGCTCGAGGAGGAGGAGCAGGGGGTGCTGCGCGTTCCCTGCGTACCACTCGGGAACGATGACCGCGGTTTGGTCGGAGCTGGTCGAGACGGGAGAGCTCCAGTTCCGGCGCGTGTGGTCGTAGAGGGAGACCCCCGTCCAGTCGGGGCGGGCGTCCAGCTTGAACGCCACCGCGCTTCCCGGGAGCGCCAGCGCGAGCATGGAGGCGTAGTTGTTGGTGCTGTCGATCGTCTCGTCCACAGCCACCGGGGTCGGCAGGGGGTGGTAGACCCAGAAGCGCGGGGGCTGCCAGGCGGTCGCGGTCGCGCCCTTCTCCAGCTGCGGGAAGGCGAGGCGCAGGCCCCGCTCACGCTGGGTCCCGTCCCACGATCCGCGGCCGCCCAGGTGGATGTACACGACGCCGCTCGAGCCCGTGGTGAAGGTGATGACCTTGCGCGCCCACACCCCGAGGCCCGCGGTCAGCCCGTCGGCGTCCTGGAAGAGGTCGTAGGCGGCCGTGCCGCTGCTCCCGGTGCCCGCGTCCACGTACAGGCTCCAGTCGGCGCTGCCCAGCTTCTTGTAGTAGAAGCTGAACGTGTAGGTGGTGTTGGGCTCGAGGCCAAACTCCCACCAGAGCACGTTGTCGTTGTTGTAGTTCCACAGGTCGGCCGAGCCGCCCTTGTACCAGGCGGGCGGCGCCGGCTCGCTGGGCAGGTCGGCGGTCGCCCCGTAGTTTTCTCCGATCAGGCGCACGCTGTAGGCCTTGCGCGGCGTCCAGTTCTTCGCCGCGCCCGGGGTGGGGTCGAACCCGCTGGTGCGGTCGAAGACGGTCAGGGAGAAGTTGGCGGGCCCGACCGCGAAGAAGGTGTGGTCGGGGTGGTCGAGCAGGTTGGGGCTGCCGTTGTCCAGGTCGGTGTCGCTGGGGAAGTAGGCGCTTTGCAGACCCACGCCGGCCGCGACCTCGAGCAGGCGGCTGGTGAACACCTCGGCGGGGTCGCCGTAGGTGTCGTCCGGCGACTTCTTGAAGGGAGCGGGTACGTACTTCGACGACTGGGGCATGGCGTCTCCTTAGCTGGTGCTACCCTCGAGCACGCCCACCACGGCGCGCTCGCCGGGGGCGACGGGCACGTCGGCCGCGGGTTCGATGAGGGTGATCTCGCGCACGTCGGGATGGGCCACGGTGAGGGCGGCGATGAGGTTTTCCCGGCTCAGCTTCTGCCCGATCTGCAGGTCGCGCACGTGCTGGCGGGCGGCCTCGTAGCAGGCGGCCAGGGCCTCGTCGCTGCCGTCCACCTGGAAGCGGATGTCCACGTACTTCGGTGCCGCGGCGATGACCTCGAGGGACACCCCGGCGGGGCGTCCGGCGTCGAGCGCGGTGCGCAGGTAGTCCACCATCTCGGGGGTGACGCTGGCCGAGCCGTTGTCCACGTACAGGCGCACCACCGCCGGCGGGAGGCTGGGGTCGCGGGTGATGTCGCGCGCGAGCACCTGGGTTACGCGCTCGCCCGCGGGGCTGGTGGCCTCGAGCGCGGCGGCCTCGAGGGACTGCAGGGTACCCTTCTGCAGGCCGGTAAAGAAGCGGGCGAAGCGGGCGATCTGGTCTTCGAGGGCTTCCTCGTCACGGCCGCCTACGGCGGGCTGGGGGTTGGTCACCTGCTCCACGCCCGGGATGAGGTCCACGAGCTCGGTCACGGTGCCCGCGGGCACGTTGCCGGCGGAACCCGGCTCGACGGCGCGCGCCGGCACGTCCACAAAGGTCTCGTTCAGGGGGATGGTGGCGTCGCTGGTCGTCTCGAAGCGAACCCCGCTGGGCGTCTGGGCCCGGGTGCCCGCGGGGATGAGGTACGGCTCGGGGGCCGCGCTCGAGCGCGAGAAACGCAGGGTGGTCACGGCGGCTACGGCGGTCTCGCGCGGCAGCCCGAAGGCGCGGAACGCGGCCTCGGGTACGGCGCGCTCGAGCTCCTGGTCGAAGCGGGCGGTAAGGTCCTCGATCTCGAACCCCACGGCCTCGAAGATGGTGCGCAGCACGTCCCCCTCGACCGCGCTCGGTTGGATCCCGGTACGGTAGAAGAACCACCGCAGCATGTCCAGGGTGGCTTCGTCGAGTGGGGTGTACGTCGCGTTCGGCATTATCCCTCCACGATGATCGTCATGTTCAGGTCGTCGCCCTCGACGGGCTCGACCGTGACGGTGATCTCAAGCGCTCCGTCGGATCGGTACTGGGCGGTGCTGGCGCGAACGGACCGCACCCGCGGATCGGCTTCCAGGGACACCTTAGCCTCGAGGGCCGCCAGGCGCGCCCGCCACTCCTCGGCCACCTCGCCCACGTAGTCGCGCAAGCGGCTGCCGTACTGCGGGTGCGCCGGCAGCTCGCCCGGGTAGGTGATGAGGCGGCGGTACAGGGCCTTCGCCAGCTGCTGGGCGCCGCCCTCCATGGCGGGCCTCGAGCCCTCCATGATGAGGACCAGGTCCTTGCTGTCCCAGCCCAGGTCGCGCTGGGCGCTCATGTTCCACCTCCGAGGCGCACCTGCTGGCGCCATGCCCACCCGAGGGTGAGCTCCACGCGGACGTTTTCGCCGGCCTCCCAGCGGAAGAGGCCGCGGAAGGCCACGTACTGCAGGAAGGGCAGCTGCACCCCCAGACCCCAGTCGAGACCGCGGGCCTCGGCGCGGACGGCCAGGCTGAGCAGGCGGTCCACCAGGCGGTAGCTCACCCGCAGCGAGGCGTCCACGGCCACCTCATTGCGGGCGCTCGTGAGCGCGGTGATGGCTGTGGCCAGGTCGCGCGTCTCGAGGGTCAGGCCCGCCCCGGCGCCGAAGACGAGCTCGGGGGGCTGCCCGCTGCGAAGCTCCAGCGAGGCGTCGGTCATGAGCGAGGCCATGGCGCTCAGGATGCCCTGGGCCTCGGTGTTGGTCACGGAGCCCGCCGCCTGCGTGAGGAGCTGCGCGGCGGCCTCGAGCTTGACCGCCCCCGTCAGCCGCACGCGGCCGCTCCGGTCGCTACGGAGGCCCAGGGCCGCGCGTGCGCGGGTGCGGGCCTGTGCCCGGGGGACGACGGCGGCCTCCACCGCGGCGGCGGTCTCGGGGCTGGTGGACGTGGGGCAGAGACTGCACTTAGGCACCGGCCACCTCCTCACGCTCCGCGCAGAACGCGGCGATGACCTGCTCGGGATCGGCCTCGAGCCCGCCGGATACCGTGTCGGCGGCCGCCTGCGGCGGGCCTACGGGACGCAACCCCTTGAGCTTGAGGGTCCAGCGCTCGACGAGGGGGGAGGCGTTCGAGCGCTGCCCGAGGGGGACGAGCAGCGGCACGACCTCCCAGCTGTGGCCCTGGTAGGTGTCGTGCCACTCGAGGGTGAGCAGGGGCTGCTGCGCCCGGGCGCGCTCGCGGTTGGTCTCCAGGTAGTAGCGGATGTAGGCCTCGAGCGCCCGCTGCGCGGTGTAGGCGTCCAGGGTGACGCCCTCGACGCTGCGCGCCGAAAGCAGGAACTGGCCCTCGATGTCCCATTGGGGCGGGGCCGCCCCCTGCTCGTCGGCCACCGCGCCGTAGGGCGTGTCCATCACGCCGATGCGGGTCGGCTGATTGACCCGGATGGACTGCGGGGGGATCGGCAAGGGAAACACCCCGTCCCGCCCGGCGACGGGGTGGCCGGGCACGGGATGGGCGGCGCCGTTCTCGCGGATGCGCAGGATGAACGCCGCCTCCTGCAGGCGCTGGCGGTGGGTCGAGGTCGGGTGCGCCATGTCTGCACCCTAGGTCCCCGTGCGGTGGGTAGCCTATTCGGACTTGGCCTTGCTCGAGCCGCTGGTGATGGTGCCGGTGGCCGTGCCCGAGACCGTGCCCCCCGAGGTGCAGGGGAGGGCCGCAATCGTGACCTCCACGCTGTCCCCGACCCGGGCCAGGGGTACGCCGCCCTCGCCCGCGAGCAGCACCTCCGGGGCGTCCAGCACGATCTTGGCGGGGTCGCTGACCGTGGTCACGCCGGCCTCGTCGTCGAGCAGCACCTTGCGCCCGCCCTTGGTCATGACCTCGGCGAAGCCGTCCCCGTCGTCGAGCGTCACGGCGTGCCCGCCCGCGGTGCGCAGGCGTACGGCCGCCTTGGTTCCGTCGCCCCGGGCCGTCACGTCGCCGGTCTCGGGGTCGCGGGCCGCTTCGGTGTCGTCGTCGAGCTCGAGCGTGTGCCCGCCCGCGGTGCGTACCCAGAGGCTGCCGTCGGCGCTGAGGTGCACCTCGGCGCCGCTCGAGTGCCGCAGGTAGAGGTCCACCGGGGGACTTTCCGGCGGGGACCAGGCCGCGCGCTCCGGCGGGTTCCAGGGACGGGAGGGGCGGCGGGTGACGAACCGCTCCCAGAGGCGGCCCAGCCAGCTTCGGTTGCCGATCTGGCCGTCCTTCTTGCTCAGGACCTGCAACGCGGTCCCGTCGGGCCAGACCGTCTCGCTCGAGCCGTCGCCCTCGGTGATCGTATACCGCCCGGAAGGGTGCTGCTCGAGGCGGGCGTGGGGGTCGCGCTGCATGAGCTCGTTGGGGACGGCGTTCCAGGCCCGGTCGGGAAGGGCGGCGATCCAGACCCCTGAGCGCTCGTCGTCGGCGTAGAACGCCACCAGGCCCCAGTCTCCGGGCTGGGGCAGCTCGAACTGCCCGCTTTCCGGGTGCGCCGGCGCGGCCAGGCTGGCGACGCGTACCCGCACCCCCTTACCCGACAGGGCGACCATGTGGGGAAAGACGACGCTCACCGCGTACTCCCCGGGGTGCACGTCCACGACCTGCGCGAGCTGAATGCCCTTGATCATGCCCCCACCGTAGCGGCGGGGGCGGTGTTAGGGGCTTATCCTGCAGGCAAAGAGCAGCAACCCGGAGCCTTCGTAAGCGGCGAGGCCGATTGCGGCAAGGTGGCGCGTCGAACCCTGCGCGAACACGCCGAACGCTCCTGTATCGGCTTTCGGAAAGTAAAGGGGGAAGGCGTCCACGTTCCATTGCCCCACCCAGCCAGCTTCGGCAATGGAGCGCGCCACCTCTTTGGCGATGGTGAGGATACGCTCGTTGTCCCGCTCGGGCCATGCGTACAGCTCGCCTTCTTCGCAGCGTTGCCCCTGGTACATGAGCACCGACGCCTGGAAGGCCAGCAAGGATTTCTGCGCGCCATAGACGGAGGACGATTCAGGGTGCGGGGGCGTTGGCCACCGCACCCCGAGCAGGGGAGAGTAGGCGCCGGCCGCGGCCAGCGCGAAGGCGGCGAGCAACCCGGCCGCCGCAAGGGTCCACGCGCGTTTCATGGGGTCAGTCTACCGCGTCTCCCGGCGCGCGAAGGGTCGCGCGTAGATGTCGCTGCCCACCCGCACAGGCTCGAGCCCCTGCACGAACCAGTCGGCGTCCCGGTAGACCCCGACCGGCAGACCGCGCTCGACGGCCAGGCTCATCGAACCGCCGCGCTCGGGCTGCCACGTCAGCTGACGGCCGCGCACGTGGTACTCGGCCAGCTCCTCAGCGTCCCACAGGCTCGGCGCCCGCACGCGTTCGCCGGGGCGGATCCAGGGGTAAAAGGGAGCCTGCAGGGTGCCGCTCATCATCTCGTGCAGGCGGTTCCATTGCCCCGCGAGCCGGTAGGTGAGCGCGAACATGAAGTCGGCCACCGTGCTGCGGTCGAGGCCGTCGTTGAGCACGAGGTGGGTGCGGATGTTCATGGGCCGGTACCCGAAGCGCTGGATGGAAGCGCGGTGCGCCACCACGGCCCCGAGCCCGAAGAGGAACTGGTCGTCGCTGAACGAGAGCGCGGGGTAGGCCATGAAGAAGTTGCGCACGGCGGTGTCGGTGCGCGCCCGGCTTTGCCCGCGCACCAGGTGCAGGTCGTGGTCCAGGGTGTGCAGCGGCAGCGCCTGCCACGCCGTAAGGACGCCGCGGCCGCCGGGGTCGGCGTACGGGTAGGGGGCCGCGCGCCAGCGTACGGTCGTCGCGCCCTCCTCGTCCCCGGGGGCGCTCGAGGCGCGGTGCCGCCAGCGCCCCCGCAGCTCCCCGGCCTTCGCCGTGGTGACGTACAGCTCGTGGAAGGGGTAGTCCAGGATGCGGCTGATGATCTCGAGGTGGGTTCCCTCGGCCGCGGTGAGCTCGGTGAAGAGCGGCCCCACGGCCTCGAGCCCGTCAAAGTCCAGGTGCACCAGGTCGCCGAGGCTGCGCCCCTGATGGCGGTACATGGCGTTGTGGAAGGCCACCCGGGTGAGGTAGCGGAAGGCCACCTCGGCGGGCACGCCGCTCATCTCGGCCGTCGTGAGCCGGCTTTGCACGGGCTGCCACCCCTCGACCGAACCCAGGTACATCCATTGCCGTACCGCGTCCTGCGCCAGGATGTGGGCCATGGAGGCCACGGTCAGCTGCACCGTGGCCTGGAGGCCGTCGCTGACGGCCTCGGTGTCGGCCACCGCGATTACGGGCCCGTGCAACAGGGGCTCCCAGCCGCCCCGGCTGCCGGTCCACGCGTACGCCTCGATCGTCACCAGGTCGCCCACGCGCACGAGCGCGGTGTAGGGACGCCGCGACCGGCCGCTCAGGGTGCGGTAGCGGGGGAGGGTGACGCTGCCCTGGGGCAGGGCCTCCTGGCCTACGCCGTCGGAGACCTGCACGCCCAGGACGTGCTCGGTGAGCTCGAGCTCGCCGTCGTCGGTCAGCACGCGCACGCGAACGTCCGAGACCATGGTCTACGCCCCCCGGTGGTTCTGGGGCACGGCCGCCCCCAGGATCATTTCAAGCCCTTCACGGATGCGGTCGGCCTGGGGCCCGCTCACGCCCTCCACGCGGATGTTCTCGAGCCCGCGCACCTCGACGAGCACCCGCCGCTCCTGCGGCTCGGTGGTGCTGCCTTGCGGGCGGCCCAGGTACTGCTCGAAGAGCTTCTGCCAGTCCAGCGGGTCGGTGACCGGCTTGCCCCCGCGGATCATCTCCATGTGGAGGTGGGGCCCGGTCGCCGCCCCCGTCTGCCCCTCGAGCCCGATCCGGTCGCCGGCGCGCAGGCGCTGCCCTTCCTTGAGGTCGGTCGCCTGCAGGTGGGCGAACCGGGCCTGGGTGCCGTCCCCGAGGTCGAGGATCACGTAGGTGCCGTAGCCCTTGGGGTCCTTCCCGACCTTGGCCACGGTGGCCCGGGCAAAGGGGTTGACGATCGGGTCGCCCCCGACCCCGGGCTTGCCGATCGAGAAGTCGTAACCGGTGTGGCGGCGGGGCAGCGCGTCGGGGTCCACGCCCCGGGCGCGTAGCTGCGCGCGGGTGGCGGCGTCGTACTCGGCCCCCGGGGCGAGGGTGACGGCCACGCCCTCGGGGGAGAGCATCCCCAAGGCCCCGGCGCCGGCGGGGCGGCCGGGTGCTTCCCCGGGCACGTAGGCCCCGGTGGGGATCTCGCCGGCGAAGCCGCTCATGTCGGCGTCGGAGGAGAGGGAGCGGTCGCCGAAGCCGCGCGAGAAGCGCGAGAGGCCGATCGAGAAGCGGCCGTGTACCGAGCGCAGGCCGGCCTCGAAGTTACCGGTGAGCTCGAGGCTCGCCAGGCTGCGCAGCCCGCGGGCCTCCTCGCCCAGAGCCCCCAGCTGGCGCGACTGCCAGTAGAAGCGGTTGGCCCCCTGCACGTCCTCGGCCAGGTCCTGCCCCTCGGCGAAGACGGGGGCGCGTTCGGCCGCCTGGGTCACGAAGGCCTCGAGCCCGCCGGCGCCCAGGATGGTCAGCAGCTGCTCGTTGTCCACCCCGTACTGCTGCAGCAACGCCGCCTGCAGGGACAGACCCTGCGGTGAGCCCCCCAGGTTGCGCTGCAGGCGCCGGACCATCGCCGCCAGCTTCTCGGGCGCGCGCCCCTCAGCCAAGGCGCGCAGCGCGATCGGCAACGCCTGGATGGGGTTGGCCCGGGCCAGCTGCTCGTAGCCTCGAGCGGTGGCCCCGGAAAGGCCCAGCTCCTCGGCGGTGGGCAGCTCGCCGCCCATGGCGTCCAGCATGAGCATCTGCAGCCCGAAGTCGCCCTCCGCGGCGAGGGCCGATTTGATCCCCGACTGCGCCTGCGCCCCCGCCTGCCCCTGGAGCAGCCGGTTGCCGGTCTGGGCGAGCGCCTGCTGCAGCGCGGCGTTGAAGGCCAGGGTGCCCTGGGTGGCCTGCACGCCGCGGGCGGCGCTTTCCTGGGTGACGCGCAGGATGGCCTGCAGCGTGTCGGACTTGCTCACCCCGAGACGCACCCCCTCGGCGAGGGCCAGCTTCAGGGTCTCGAGCGGCTGCCCCATCTGGCCGCGGGCAAAGGTGCCGCTCATCCCCAGCTGGTGCATCAGCTGGGCGGTCTGCTCCTCGCCGATGCCGGTGGTGGCCGAAAACTGCAGCAGCGAGTACACGTCGCCGCGCATCCCGCCCGGAAGGTCGAGCATGGCCGCGTAGCGCTCGGCGTCGCGCGCGGTGTACCCGAGCCGCAGCAGGCGGGTATGGCTCAGGAGGTCGTCGCGGTTGCGGAAGAGGGTCAGCGGGTTCTCGCTCGACTCGTACTGGCGGGCCAGGTCGGCCGCGATCTCCAGCTCGTTGCGGCCCTCCTGGTTGGCCCGGGTGAGCGCGCCCTCGAGCATGCGGAAGCCCATGACGCCAGCCCCAAGGGCGAGGCCGGCCGGCCCCAGGAAGCGCAGGGCCCCGCCCAGCCAACCCATGCGGGCCAGCCCGGCGCCGCCCCAGCGCTCGAGCAGCTGCCCGATCAGCCCGCCCGGGCCACCGCCCTCACCTCCCGGGGGCTGCGGGCCCTGGGCCTCGGGCTTCTGGCCCTCCTTCTCCAGGGACTCCTTGTGCTCCTTGACGGCGTCGGTGAGCTCCTGCAGGGCCTCCTCGAGGCTTTCGATGCGGTCGTCCGGGGCCCCGGCCTGGCGGGCGGCCTCGAGGTAGGTGCCTAGCGTGGCCAGCCGCCCCTGGATGCGTTCGATCTCCGAGTAGGTGCGGGCGCCGGCCAGCGAGGCCCCGGCCGTCACGAGGCCGCGGTCCACGCGCGAAAGCAAGGCGGCGGGGTTGGCCTGACTCAGGTCCACCTTCCCCAGGACGCCCCCGCCGGCACCGCCGGCGGCCGCTTCCTCCACGGCGGAGCGCATGCGCTGGCCGAGGTTCTTCGCCATGTCCTCGAAGGCGCGCTCGACCTCGCGGGCCACCTCGCGGGCCTTCTGCGCGGTGCCGTCCAGGCCCTCCGTGGCCCCTTCGGCGGCCGTCTCCACTTCGGCGGCCCGGCGCTTGGCCTCCTCGATGGACTGCTCGTCGGACGTGACCCGCACGCGCCCTTCGATGTTGACCTCTACCCGCTTCTCCACCTCAGACCTCCACTACTCCACGTTCGCCGCGGTAGCCCTTGCCCCCGGGGAGGGCGGCCTGCCACGCGCTCTCGCGCTGGTCGCGCTCCCGGAACTCGGCCAGCGCGCGCTCGTCCTCCAGGGCCTGGGCGAGCTTGGGTTGCTCGAGCTCGAGCACGAACCGCGCCCGCTCGAAGGTGAGGGGGCCCTTGATCCCCAGGGCTTCGAGGGGATCACGCCCGAGGCGCTTGGCCGCCTCGTAGATCCACGGCGTCTCAGGATGCCGTCTCAGCTCCGCCAGCAGCTCCGCCTCGGCCACGAAAGGAGTCCTCCAGTTCGATGTAGGCCTTGTAGACGGCCCAGAGCACGTCCACGTCGGGGCCCACGAGCTCGCCCGGGGCGAGCACCGGCTTGCCGTCGGGGCCGGTGATGTAGAAGCCCTCGGGGGCGGTGTCAATCACGTGCTCGAGCGTGGCCAGCATCCGGGTCAGGGCGCGCTCCTCGGGGGGCAGCTGCTCCCATTGCATGGGGGCGCTCATCTGGGCGACCCGGCGCCCGATGCGGATCTGCTCGTACAGGGTGGCCAGGTGGAACGTGACCTCGCCGGCCAGGCGGGGGTTGCCGTGCTGGATGGTGACGCTTCCGGTAGCGGTATCCATGCCCGCACCTTAGACGCCGGGGCGGCATGAAAACGCCGGGGCCTCGGCCCCGGCGCGAAAAAGGGGGTGGGTTAGACCTGGACCGGCCCGACCCCGGCCGCGGCGCCGCTGTCGTCCACGCGCAGCGCCATGAACTGCACGTTGCGCGAGATCGGCTGGTTGGCGTTCACGCCCAGGGAGCGGTTGCTGAGCGTGCAGCCGCGCAGCACGAAGAGCACCGAGCCGTCCGACTCGTCGTAGGCCTCGATGTCGAAGGTGGGCAGCTCGACGAGCTCGCCCTTCCCGAGGCTCAGGTCCTCGAGCGCGCGCTCCTTCCAGTAGAGGGCGCTGATGGTCCCCTGGGCCTGGTACTGGTTGTGGATGTGCTCGTGGGGGTACTCGGAGCCGATGGTGTAGACCCCCGAGGTGCCCCCGGCCTCCGAGACCTGCAGGCTGGTGCCCTCCGCCATGACCTTGCCGCCCATCACGATGCGGCAGCGGTTGGCGTGGCGGGTGTTCTGGTTGCTAATCTGCGACACGGTTCACTCCTCCTTTACGCGCTCGCCACGATCTTGACGGGGGTGAGGTTGGCGGTGGCCACGACGTAGGCGATCTCGCCCACGGGGTGCGCCTCGTAGCGGATGCCCACCAGGTCGAAGCCGTCCATGACCGCCTCGACGTTGCGGAAGGCGGGGGTCGGGGCCCCGGTCGCGGGATCCACGCCGGGGGTGAGCACGCCGTCCGGGTTGTTGGGGCCGCGCACTTCCTCCTGCAGCATGCCCACGACGGCGTTCAGGATCTGCTTCACGGTGAGGGCGTCCCCGACCTGACCCACGAAGCGCGCGAGGCGCTTGCGGATCTTCTTGTTGAGCCAGTCGGCGATGTCCATCCCCGCGATCTTGCGGTAGATGACGTTCGCGTCACGGGTGTACGAGGTGATCCCCTGGGTGATGACCCAGCGCTCGTTGGGCGCGTCGTAGTGCGCGGGCATGACCCCGGCCTCGAGCAGCTCCTCGAGCTCGGCGGTGCTCCACTTGGTGCCGCCGTAGACCGCGATGGCCTTGTTGGTGAGGGGCATCTCCGGCCGGTTGCCCGCCTTCATGCCCGCCGCCATGGCGGCGAAGTAGTAGGCGGCCAGGCGCTCGACCTTGCCGGTGGCGGTGCTGATCATCTCGGGCTCGAAGCCGGCCACGACCACGCGCGCGCCGCCGATGGTGCGGGCCATTTCCTTCAGGGCGTCCTTGAGCGCCGTCTTGCTCGACTGCAGATCGGGACCGACGAAGAGCTGGCGCTCGCGTCGCGCCTTGGTGTCGCTCATGTCGAGCACGTGCTGACGGGCGGCCGCCAGTACGGCCAGGTCGCCGGTGCCCAGCACGACGCCGTAGACCTCCACCGACTCGATCAGGCTGAGGGCGTTGAGCCAGTCCTGCACGGTGGGCGCCGGACCCTCCGACCCTCCGGAGAGGAACTGCCAGCTCGAGGTGGCGCTGGGGGCGGCCGCCTGCGCGGTCGCCTTGACGATGGCGCTGTCAGCGAGGGCGTACTCGTAGGCCTTGCCCTGCAGGCTGACCGTGCCGACGAGGGGCGTGCCGGCGAGGGTGACGGTCTGGGCGGGCAGGTCCTCGGTGCGCACGCCGACCAGCGGCCCCACGAGCCGCGCGCTCCACTCGCTGGTGTTGTTGATCGCGTCCACCAGCTTCTCGAGGGTGTCCAGCTGGTCCGAGTCGAAGGTGGCCGTGGCGTCGCCCGTGAGGGTGAGCGTCTTCACGCCGGCGTTGTCGGTCACGGCCGCGCTGGGGCTGGCGTTCGTGCCCTCGTAGGTGAGCTCGAGCACCGGCCCGAGCCCCTTGTAGGCCTCGGCCAGGCCGCGGTAGGTGTCCTCCACCTGCAGGTCGTAGGCGTCGCCGTTGGCGATGCGCAACGCCCGTACCGCGTTGCCCACGCGGCCGGCCACCTTGGCCTCGAGCACCACGTCGCCCAGGTCGAGGGTGGCGGGGGTGGCCTGGTTGACGCGCACGAAGTAGATGTCGGTCGCGCCGCCCACCTCGCCGCTGGGGCCCATGGCCACCTCGGCGAGCTTGGCCCCGACGCCGCCCACCAGCTTCTCGCGGATCTCGCTGAACCGGGTGATGCGCGTCACGCCGCCCACCTCGCCCCCCTGGGCCGGGGCCAGGATGGCGAGCGCGCGGCTGGGAACGCCGCGCTCGGGGGTCATGCCCTCCGCACGCACGCGCGCGTAGACTCCGGGCAGGACGATGTCCCTGCCGTTGAAAAAGATGCCGAACTTGCTCATTCTGCCTCCTTACGTTACGTCCGCTGCTTGAGAATGGACTTCACCAGGTTTTCCCACCCCTCCAGGGTGCGCTTTTCGCGTGCATGCAGCGCCTGGAGAACGCCCTTGATCATGGGCCCCTGCGGCTGGTGCTGCAGGAACACGTTCAGGCTGATCTTTTCGGGCTTCTTGGCGGGCTTCGGGTTGGTGTTCGCCGCCTTTGTGCGTCCCATACACCGCCACTCTAGCGACGTTTGCCGTAAGGAAACCGCCCGCTCGAGCGGGCGGTGGGCGGGCGCAGCGCCCGCGTCTGGTGGAGCCGGCGGGAGTCGAACCCGCGTCCGAAAAGGGTCACTCAAGCGCGTCTACGGACGTAGCCCGTGGTGCTGCTCCGGTCCACGGCCCGGGCCAGCCGTGGGCGGGTGAGCGAGGTAAGGCATGGAATCTTGAAACCGGTGGTGTGCGCCGTCAGGCAGCGCGGAGTTGCGGTTGGGTGTTGCCAGTTATGGGTGCCGGTTTTTACGAGGCCTCCGGCCCCTCGGCCCGCAACGCTCGAGCTCGCCTCCCCGTCGAATCCGTTTCGGCCCCAGGTTGTGCGGTACCCCGGGGGGCACCGTGTGTCTAGTGTACAAGACGGCCTAATCAGCATGCAAGCTGAGCGCCTTGTCTACCCAGTCAACGTTGACGAGCCGGCCCCCGCACGCGGGGCAAAGCAGGTGGTAGGGGTCGCCCGGGCGCGACTCGAGGGGGTGCACCTCATGCGTGGTCGGGTCTTCGGCCTCCGCGTAGGTCTCGTCCGCGGTGACGTAGTAGCCGGATGCGCAGCGGTCGCAAACGTGGTAGGCGTCGGTCAGCATGGTTCCTCACAGGGGGGTGATGAAGGTCTCGAGGTCGCCCACGGAGTAGCGCAGCTCCTCCCGGGCGACGACTTCGATCTCGCCGTCCAGGGTGATCTCCTCGCCGAAGACCATGAAGCCCTCCGGCGCCGGGGCCGCGTGGGTCATGCGCTGGATGGTCAGGCCGCGGTACCCGACCGACTCGAGCAGCGGCTGGTCGGTGAGCAAGGCGTCGTGCAAGGCGTTGGCGAGCTCGGTGCGCTCGGCCGGGCTCTCGCTCACCACGAGCATGTCGAGGCGGGCGCGGTAACGGTAGGCGTACTCGCGGTAGGCGGTGCCGTCGCCGTTGTCGGTCCACTCGCCGCGGTGCTGCCCGATCCCGTAGGACGTGGGGATGATGGCCTCCTTGATGAGAACGGCGGGCAGGGGGTCGTCCTTGGCCAGGCTTTCCTGCTCGAGCACGGGGATGTACCCCGCCGCCGGCTGCACGCGTCCCGAGTCCACGACGCGCTGCAGGTGGTACTCCAGCCGCGGACGCACCAGGTCGCGGGTGGCGAAGGAGGCCGCGGCCCGGGTCGGCTGGCTGGCGTCCACGGCGACCGTGACGGGGGGCAGGTAGCTACCCCCGCGGTCGGGGGTGGCGAAGAGGTGGTAGTAGACCGGCCCCTGCTCGAGCTCGGGGTGCAGGTCGAACGCCTGCAGGTACACCAGGTTCGGGTGCGCCCGCAGGCGCAGGGGGTCGTCGGCGGGGTAGAGGCGGCTCGAGGGGGAGACCACGACGCGCGCGTCGGCGGGGTTGGCGGGGTCCGGGGGGGTCGCCGTCCGGGTCGTCAGCACGAGGGGAGCGAGGCCCTGCTCGAGGCCCATGACGATCCGGGCCGCTCCGCCGGACGGGACGGGTTGGACGTAGAAGCGCGTCTCAGCCATGTGGCCACCCTACGGCGCGGCGCGGTAGGTTGAGGTTGCGAGGCGCTGAGCGTCGCGTAGTCCGGCCGGCGCTGCCGTGTACGTACCCTGGGGGCGGAAGGACACGGCCTCGCCGCACGCGAGAGCGCGCCTGGCCCGCGCGCAGCCTCCCGTCAGGCCGGACACTCAACCTCCCACAGGGCGGGCGGGGCTCCATGCCCCGCCCGCCGTCTCCTTAGCGCTCGCCGGCGCGGCGCTTCAGACGCTCGATGTCGCGCTCGAGGGCTTCCTCCATCAGGGCGGGGTAGATCTGCTCCACCCACTCGTACACGGCCCGGGCCACCCCGAGCTCGGGGGTCCCGGGGTGCATCCAGCCCTCGGGGCTGGCCTCGCTCAGGGTGCGGAAGGTCATGTACTCGCTGCGCAGGAAGCCGAACTCGGGGTTGCGCATGCGCACCATGCCCACCAGCCGCTTGCCCACCCCCTCGTTGGGGTCGAGCCCCAGCTCCGCCACGTCCGTCGGGGTTAGCCGATCGCCCCAGCGGTAGGTGTAGCGCTTCACCGCGACCTTCTCGTCCAGCACCGAGGGCTCCTCGTACTCGCCGGTGATCCAGGAGTCCTCACGGTCGCCCTGCAGCCACCAGGTGTACACCGCCTGCGGCATCTCGCGGCCCACGTAGGCCCCGACGGCGAGCGTGCCCGGCGTGCCCCACCGGAAGGGGATCACCAGGTAGCGGTGGCCCTTCTTGCTCAGGCGCACCTTGTGGGAGCTGTAGAGGAGCTTGTGCATGTCCCACGCCGGCGTGCCCCACTCGAGGCTGCCCGCCTTGGGGTCGTCCGAGTAGACGACGTAGCGCACGTAGCCGTCGCCGGTGTCCACCTCGATCTGAATGCTGTCGGCGTACTGGCCGGTGTGCCGGCGCATGCGGTGGCCGTTGGGCAGGGGCAGGTCTCCCGAGGCGTAGGCGATCCAGCGCCGTTGCGCGGCCTCGGCCAGCGCGCTAATAGCCCGCAGCGAGTTGGGGAAGACGGCCCCCACGTCGCCGACCGCCCGGGCCAGCATGGCCTCGAGCTTGCCCGGCAACCCGAGCTGGACCTGCACGTCGTAGGAGCCGCTGCGCCGCATGCCCGCACCCTAGCGCCCCGTAACGTAAGAGGCGGCGCTCAGCGCCGCCTCTGGATCTTGCGCGCCGCGCGCTGGCGACGCCGTCGCGCCTTGCGCCCGGTGAGGGCGGAAAGGGGCGGCTTCGTTCCGCCCCGCCGCTTCGGCGACGGGGACGCGCGCAGCTTGGCGGGCTTTCGGTCTCCGGCCAGGGCTAGCAGGTTGGCAAGCAGCTCACGCATGGGGTTCCTCCTTTCGTGCTTTCGTTGGGCTCGAGCCCGGCTCGAGCCCCCGCACCTCCATCCAGGCCTTCACGACTTCGGCCGCGACTTGCGGGACGATGGCGTTGCCGTAGGCGCGCAATCGTCCCACGCGGCCGGGTACCCCATCAACCAGCGGGAATGTGCCGGGTTCAACCGGCCGCCACGCGCCGTCCCGGCAGAGGAGCCAGTCCGCAGCGCCCCATCCGCCGTGATGCGCGCGGGACCCATCTCCGGGATGCTGCGAACCAGCTGATCCAGCCCCATCTCGTGCTTCCGGTCCCCGCCCCGGCTGCGGAAGCTGTCCACCTGCGGCGTCGGCCAGGACGCCAGCCGCGCCGCTCCCAGCAGTTTCAGCGTCCCGCCCCCGTGATTGGCGCTGTCGCGCGCGTCCCCGGCGATCGGCGTCGGCCACACCGTAAGGGCTTCGACCTGCTCGCTCAAGGGCCGGGTGTTCTTGCTGAGCGTCGCCTCCGAAGTCCGCCCGCTCCGCCAGTCCCGCGCCATCGGCGTCGCCCAGACGGTCCGCGACGATCCAGAGCCGCTGCCGGAGGTGCGGGGCACCGACGCTACAAGCTGGCAGTACCACCGCCCCCGCGGCGTAACCTTCCAGCTCCAACGCGTCGAGCAGATCGTCGAGCCAGTCGTGGAGGGTAACCGCTCCCGCAACCTGCTCGCTAAAGAGGACAGGAGGGCGGAGCTGGCGGATGTGCTCGAGCCAAACAGGGGAGAGGTGCCGCTCGTCGGCGACCCCGCGCCGCCGCCCGGCGTAGCTGAACGGCTGGCACGGCGGGCTGCCCGTGAGGACCGGCCAGTCGTCGCGCCATCCGGCGAGTCGCAGGGCGTAGGGCCATCCTCCAATGCCAGCAAAATAGTGCCATTGGGTGTATCCGCGCAGCTCATCAGGGTCCACCTCCCGTATGTCGCGCTCGTCCACGTCGCCGTCGGGGAGGAGCCCGGCGGCGATCAGGTTGCGCAACCATGCAGCCGCAAATGGGTCGAACTCGTTATAGTAGGCGGCCACTCAGCACCTCCTCGAGGTCGCGCAACGCCCCGTCCACGTCGGCCGCCGCGCCGCTCAGCGCGTGCAGGATCCCCAGCGGCGCCAGGACGGCCGCGGCAAGGACGAGGGCGATGAGGGCCAGCCGCGACCAGTCCCGCAGGGTGCGCGGCGCGCCGAAGGCGTCCACGACCAGGTACATGAGGGCGGCCCATACCGCCGCGCTGAGGGCGTCCACAAGAAGCAGGGTCATAGGGCGAGCAGCGGCATGGGAACGGCGTCCAGCCGCCCCCGGGCGAGGTCGGCGTACTCCGGGTTGGCCTCGATACCGATGAAAAAGCGGGCGTTGCGCAGGGCGGCCTCGCCGCTGGTGCCGCTGCCGGCGAACGGGTCGAGCACGACCCCGCCCACGGGGCA
>Ga0256832_1000041_pt1 | contig 78571 bp, 65 predicted proteins | sample 134614metaG_FD_190534 | JGI IMG/M metagenome (GOLD analysis project Ga0256832, IMG submission 190534) | Hydrothermal vent microbial communities from Lau Basin, Pacific Ocean - 134-614 | ecosystem: Environmental > Aquatic > Marine > Hydrothermal vents | place: Pacific Ocean: Lau Basin | collected...
AGCAGATTGCCGAAAACCAAGAAAATATTGAAGCCAATACAGAATCTCTGGCCACTCTATCTGAGAACATCAACTCTTTAACAGAACTAACCACCACCTTAACCGACACCGTTACCAACCACGAAAAAAGAATAGCCAAAATAGAAGAGTTGTTAAATATCAATAGCAATAATGACGACAGTGATGATAACAATAATCCTCAAATTCCTTCCTTTACCAATCTACCGACAGTTTTAGAATCCTTGGCTGATAACCTGTCAATTCTCACCGAAAACAACAACCAAGAAGAAGATGAGAATAATCCTCCCAAAACCATCTTCTCTCTCTCCGGAGACCTTATCCTGGAAAGACTAAAAGCCCAGAAAGTGGAAGCGGAAGAGGTGGAGACAAACAATCTTAGCACTAAGAGCCTAACCATTGCCGGAAAAGGAGAAGGTAAGACAGTTGGCACAGCTCTTATTCCCGCCGGCAGCAAAGAAGTGATTGTCAAAACCACGGCCGTTAAAAACTCTTCCCACATTATTCTGACGCCACATAGAAAAGCGATGTTGAGTTTTGACAAGGTGATGGAAGGAAAAAGCTTTGCGATTTCTACAGAGGAGGTTCAGCCGGAAGATTTGAAAATAGAGTGGTTGATAATTCAGGGGGATTAGATCGGTGAGAATGGAGGGTAGCGGTTGTTGCTGAGAATAATATTCTTTGTGCGGAGTTTGTCTTGTTCTTTGTGGTAAGCTAGAGCTTCAAATAAAGTGACAACTCAATGGTTGGTGAGTCCTGAGATGTTTGTTTTTTGGGCGCGGTGGTATTAAAGTAGTGTTTAAAACAGAGTTGATTTTGTTTTAACTGTATTACAACTTAACACAACTCAGCCTCTCTGGTTTATCGGAAGATAAAGATTGGTTTTGTTGTCTTTTATCAAACTGACACAATTTTTACTTGAAAGGAATATTTTTATTTTATTAAAAGAGAAGCCAAACCGAGGAAGACAAAGAAGCCACAGACATCGGTGGCGGTTGTGATAAAGACTGTAGCTGAGGCGGCCGGATCTTTACCCAGTTTTTTCATTAGCAGGGGAATGATGGTGCCGAAGAAACCGGCAATAATTAAATTGGCGACCATAGAGAGGGCAACAACCAAACCAAGGAGAGGGTTTTTGTTCCAGAAAAGGGCAATCAAGGCTACCAGGACACCGTTAATGATGCCGTTAATGGCTCCGGCCAGAGTTTCGTTGATAATTATTTTTTTGGCGGTGCGAGAGTTTATTTCCTTTAGAGCCAACCCGCGGACAACGACGGCCAGAGTTTGAGTGGCGGCGTTACCGCCCATGCCGGCGACAATGGGCATATAAACAGCCAAAAGAACAAATTTGGAAATAGTATTCTGAAAAAGGCTAACCACACCAGCGGCCAAAAAAGCAGTGGTCAGGTTGATGATGAGCCAGCGGTAGCGGTTTTTTACTTTTACCAAAGCCGGATCCAGGACATCTTCTTCTTGACTAACTCCGGCAAACTGACGCAAATTATTGGCAGATTGTTTTTCCAAAAGTTTTAGGACGTCGTCGGAATAGATTATTCCCAAAATACTTTTATCCTGGTCCAAAACAACCAGTTTGCTATGAGGGTGTTTTTTAAAAGTATTGATTATTTCTTTTTCCGAACGATTGTATTTGATGAAAGGAATTTTTTTCAGGTATTTTTTGACTTTTTCTTCTTTTTCGGCCAAGGCTAGAGAAGACAAAGGAATTTCTCCTTTTAGCGTTCCGTTTTCCACAAAGAGGATGGTGGGAAAACGGCCGGATTTCTTTTCAAACCTTTTTAAAATCTGACTCAATTCTTGAAAGGTGATGTTTTTATTCAATTCTATGTAGTTCAGATTCATTATACCGGCGGCGGTACGGGGATCAAAACGAAGTAAAAATTCAACCTTCTCTTTAATTTCGCCGGCTAATTTGCGCAAGATATGCCGAGCTCTTCCTCGGCTGATATTTTGCAATAGGTCGGTAGCTTCGTCGGGGTCAAGGCGATTGATGATTATTCTGATTTCATTGTTGCTCAGTTTTTTGAGGAGTTGTTTTTGGATGGGTTTGGGCAGATGAAGCAGGACAAAGCCTTGCAGACCGGAGGGAACTTTCTGAAATTCGGCCAGTCTTTTCCGGACCGGGCTAATAGTGATGCGGTGAACTATTTGGGATTGGGATTTTATGCGGCTGGACATTTTTTGGAGAATTATTTCTTACAACCTTTATTGTATCTTAATTCAGTGATCATTTGAAGGAATTGTTTTAATGAAATTGACTGTGGCAAAAATCCTTGAGAAGACTGGCAGAGAAGACCGGCAAAATTCTTGAGACAGAACAGAAAAAGAAGAATCAGATTTTTGTACGTCGGTCTTGTTAAGAGGCCGGTATTTTTATTTCTTTCCAATTTAGAAGGGAGGGAAAGAGAAGTTATTTTGATATGGAAACGAATCATTGTGTTTTATTTTAAGTTGTTTTGAACATACTGGGTAGTGAGAATGTGTTGATAAAAAGCAAATAGTTGGTAGAATGTAGTTGTGTTTAATCGATTTTTTTATCTGTTCTTATTGTCTAGAGAAGGTCGTATTGCACAAAAGGCTTTGTTGATATTGAAGAACTACTTATTGAAAATATGTATGTATCGTTTTTTTATGAGATGCTAAGTTGCTTTTTTTAACTCACTCTTTATGAAAATTGCCATAGATACGGCGGATTTGGATTGTGAAAGAATTGATGGGACGAGGGTTTATTTGCAGAATGTTCTGAAATGCTTGGGAAAATTCGCTCCAAAGGATGAGTTTTTTTTGTTGCACAAAACGAAATATAACAAGTTGTTGCAACCGGTGGAGTTTGTCAATTATCATAACAGGAGTTTGGGGAAAGGTTTTTGGTGGACGCAGATTAAGTTTGCTAGGGCGGTACGGAAATTGAAAGCAGATGTTTGTTGGATGCCGATTCAGCAGATACCTTTTTTTAATTTTTCCGCCCCAGGCGGACCAGCCTCGGGTTGGAAATTTAAAATTTTTCCGTCCCGGGCGGACCAGTCTTGGGCTGGAAATTTTAGTTCAGTTTTAAATAATTTAATTTTAAATTTTAAATTAATTTTTAACGGACGAAAAAAAGATAAACGAGTTCGGGAAGTCAGTGTCGGGGGCGGTACGAAATACGTGGTGACGATTCATGATTTGGCGTTCAAAAAAGGTTTGTTTCCCGACCATTTTCCGTTGATTGACAGGTTGAAGATAAATTTCTATACGAATATGGCGGTGAGAAGGGCGGATGGAATTATTGCCGTTTCGGAAGCGACAAAAAAAGATTTAATCAGGTTTTATCCGGATGTTGATGAGAACAAGATTAGGGTGGTGTATCATGGGTTTGACAGAAAAAATTTTGAGCGAGAATTTAGTGAAAAAGAAAAGAGAGTATTTGCCAAAAAATATGGTTTGGTGAAAAGTGAAATTAATGGAAATGTCGCAGTGCAAGATTATTTGTTGTATGTGGGGGCGATTCAGCCGAGAAAGGATTTGGTGACATTAATTGGAGCATTCAACAAAATAAAATCTCAAGGAACAGTGAACAGAGAACAAAGAACGAAGAACAGTGAGCAGGGAACAGTGAACAGTGAACAAGATATAAGTGGAGATGTTTCTGGTTTGAAGTTAATATTGGTGGGGGAGAGGGCCTGGAAATCGGAGGGGACATTGCGAGAAATTGAAAATTCTGAATTTAGAGATGATATAATTGTAACGGGGAAGGTAGATTTTAAAGAACTGGCAATGTTTTATCGGTTAGCGAAAATTTTTGTTTTTCCGTCTTTGTACGAGGGGTTTGGCATTCCCGTTCTGGAAGCGATGGCCAGTAAAACTCCGGTGGTAGTGGCAGATAATTCTTCTCTACCTGAGATTGGTGGCGAGGCGGTGTTGAAGTTTGAAACGGGAAATAGTGGAGATTTGATAAGACGGTTGCGGAAACTTTTAGCAAACGAAAAGTTACGAGAAGAGATGGTAAAACGAGGGTTGGAGAGGGTTGAGAAATTTAGTTGGGAGAAATGCGCAAGAGAGACATTAAAGGTATTAAAAAAAGTGGGTAATAATTTTGACTTGTAAAAAAAGTAAGAGATGTGATTGATTTTAATTTGTAATTTGTAAATTTTAATTCAATTTTTAATAACCTCATTTTAAATGTTTGGGACAAACTGCAAGTTGCCGATTGTTAATTATTCATTTTAAAATTTACACGATTAGATTTGAATGAAAATTAAATAACAAGCTTTATGAAAATTATCAACAAATTTTCCCAGAACAAACTTTTTTTAGCGCTGACAGTGGTGATGTTTTTAGTGTTGGTGGTGCGATTATGGTCTTTTGGTAGTCTTTTGACTTTTAAGATGGATCAGGCCAGAGATATTAAATTGATAGAAAAGGTTTACTTTGATGGTCCAGAGGAATTACCTTTGCTTGGTCCGCGAGCGGCCAAGACCTATTTGCGTCTCGGTCCGATTTTTTATTATTTTGAATATTTGGCAATGCTGATTTTCGGCGATAAACCTTGGGCAGTGGCGATGCCAGATTTGTTTTTTTCTCTTTTAGGTATCCCATTGTTTTATTATTTTTTGTGCCAGATTTTTGATAAAAAAATCAGTTTCTTAACTACGACGGTTTTTGCTTTTTCCTTCTTTCTTAATCAATATGGACGTTTTGCCTGGAATCCCAATTCAATCCCTTTTTGGAGCTTGTTATTCTTTTTAAGTCTTTATAAATTGGTTGTTGGTTATTGGCAGTCCGTTAACAAAGGTGCTGTTGCCGGAAAAAATGAGCAGAGTAAGTGGGTTTTTGGTTTAACAATTGGTTACTTGGTAGCCAGTCAGTTGCATTTTACGGCAATGTTAGCTTATCCGTTGATAGCTTTCTTGGTAATTGTTTTTACGGTTGGCGGGAGGCGGGTTTTGGAAAGCAAAAGCAAAGGTTTTGGTTTTTTGCTGACCAAAGAATTTTGGCGCGATTTGTTTTTGCGTGTTCCCGTTACTTACTGGTTAGCGAGTTTGTTGCTCTTGTTAATTGGATATTTGCCGGTAATTTTTAGTGAAATGTACACCGGGGGAGACAATTGGAGACAGTTTAAATATGCTCTAAGTAGCCAGGGGAAAGCGGAATTTCCCTTTTTACTCAAACTGATTCAATCGCTAAAGTTGCACAGTCAATATTTTTGGTTTACTTTAACTTCTTGGGCTGGGGGCGCGAATAGTAAAGGAGTGGTGGCGGGATTTATCTTATTTGTGTTAAGCGCAACCATTTGGTTTTTAAGGAAGAGTTGGGGTGATTTTAAATCCGGAGTTTTGAAATACTGCGGAAGGGAAAAGAATGTAGATGGTTCCCGAATGCTATTTTTTGTTCTGATAATGATTTGGTGGGGAGTGATGTTCTGCTTGTACACAAAATTGGCTTTTAATGTTTTGAAACCACGCTATTGGTTGTTAGAGGCGCCGATTTTTTTTGTGATGTTAGCGGTTGCTTTGGAAAAATTATTCAAGAGTGGCGGAAAATCGGGGCGACTGTTGGGTTACGGTGTTTTTTTTGGATTGTTGCTGGCTAATTTGTGGGCGACGGGAAATTGGTATTGGGAATTGGAAAAACAAAAAAATAGTCCCTTACCACTTTGGTCTTTGAAATTAAAAGATGAGAATGAAATTCCTTGGAGACAGTTGCAAAAAACGGCTGACTATATTGAAAATCTGGCGAGGCAAACGGACAAGGATGTTTGCTTCTACACAACGGGAGAGTACCGGCCGGTTTATGATTATATATTCAAGCGACGCGGACTAGATAAAAAAATCAGACGAATGTCTTTCAGTCAAGATACGAATGAAAATTGTCTGTTTGTTGCCATTGACCATCATCGGCACCGGGAAACGCCGAGAATTCCGAGGAATCATAAGAATGAGTTTGAGAAAGTGGCCGGAGGTAAGAAAGAAATTGGCTTTGTAACAGTGTGGATGGTTCATCGTAAGTTGGTGAGGTCAAAAGTCGGAAGTAACAATGAGCAGAGAACAGTGAGCAGGGAGCAGAGAGCAGAGAACAGTGAGCAGGGAGCAGTGAGCAGAGAGCAGAGAACAGTGAGTAAGGAACAGGAAGGAATGAGAGGAGGACGAAAGAAAATTAAGAAACCGAGGAGAGTGGAAAGAGTGAGCTGGAGAGATTTTTTTGAATTTTTGCGGAAGAAATCGGGTTGGCACCATTGAAAGTTTTGAGTGAATTTTCTATAATAAGGGGGAATGTTGAGTTGACCCGGTAATTTGGTTGATTCCGGGTCGCTTGGTTTTTAAATTTTTATTGGATAAGATTAAACTTATGAATTACAATGAAGTGACAGTTATAGATAGGTTTTTGGCGCGAACATTGTTAAGGTTTATTCCGGAGAGTGTTACCCCCAATCAGGTGACCGGTTTGCGTTTTGTTTTGACTCCTGTGGTTTTTTGGTTGTTGTACAAAGAATATTATTTCTGGGGATTTATTTTGTTTTTGTTTAATATGCTGACGGACGCCATTGACGGAGCGATGGCCAGAACAAGAAATCAAATTACCGACTTGGGCAAAATCATTGATCCTTTGGCTGACAAGTTGGCCATTGGCTCGGTGGCGATTCTTTTGCTTTTTCGCTTCTTAAATCATTGGCTAGCTTGGGCCGTTGTACTACTGGATGTAGCTATAATGTTGGTGGGCGCTTTTGAGAAATATATTTTGGGACGGACTATTCAGGCGGAAATTTTTGGTAAATTGAAATTGATTAGCCAAGTGATAGCTTTAGCTGTTTTGTTGATTTTTGTTTTGACGCAAATTCCTTTCTTTTTGTTTTTGACGAAAGTGGTTTTGTGGCTAGCTATTATTTTGGCGACAATTAGTTTATTTAGGCCTCATTCCATATAATCTTTTAGTGACGATTAGGTTATGGCAAAAAAATCTCAAGCGGAAAAATTCGGAGTTTCCGCAGAACTATTGGCCAGGTGGAAGGCGAAACCTTTCTTTTTGCCGGGAGAGGGTCGGCGAAAAAAAACTTTGATTATTTTAGTGCACGGTTGGTCAATTTCTACCAAGCAAGTGCGTTTTTTGGCGGAAAAATTGCAGGAATACGGTTTTTCGGCCAGCGCGCCTCGTTTGCGGGGACATGGCACCAGGCCGGAGGATTTGGAAGGGGTTACTTGGAAGGATTGGCTGGCTGATGTGGTAAAAGAGATTAGACGACGTAAGCGTTCGGGTGAGTTTGAAAGGATTGTGGTGGGGGGAGTTTCCATGGGTGGTAATCTTTCTTTGTTGGCCAGCTTGGAAGAAGAGGTGGACGGCTTGTTTTTGATTGGGGCGCCGGTTTATTTAAAGAATCACCTTTTTATTAAAACTGTTTCAATAATAGCTCCGTGGTTTGTAGATTATATTAAAAAAAGGAGACCAAAGAAGATTTCTTATGAAGAGGACAGTTCTTATCAATATTTTCCCGTAATCAATATGCGAGAGATTTTGCAAACAATAAAAGAATCTGTTCGTTCTCTTAAAAAAATTAAGACACCTTTGCTAATTTTACAGACAAAAAATGATTTTTTTGTTACCAAGCAATCTCCTTGGATTATTTACAAAAACGTGCCGGCAAGAACAAAAAGAATTCAATGGATTGAAACAGACACGGAGAACCATGTTCCTCAGGGAGAGGAAGTTGATAAAGTGGCGGAAGCGGTAAGGGATTTTGTTGATAAAATTTAGGCTATTTGGGAACGGTTTCGTTTTATTCCCAGTGGGTGACAATATTCAATCTCTCTAACTCTTTTTTAAGTCGGGGGAATTTTTTTAGTTGGGGATCAAAATGAATAAGCCTTTGCGCTTCTTGGCGGGCTTGTTCAATGGTTTTAAGATCGGAAAGGGATTCCATAGCGATGTCCGGCAGTCCGGATTGAGCAGTACCCATAAATTGCCCCGGTCCGCGCAGCTGTAGGTCGGCTTGGGCAATTTTGAAGCCATCGTTGGTTTGCTCCAAGATACGCAGGCGGGAGGTTGTTTCCGGGGCTGAACCGGAAGTGGATAGAAAGCAGTAGGATTGATGTTCTCCGCGACCGACCCGGCCACGAAATTGGTGCAATTGGGCCAAGCCGAATCTTTCGGCGCCCTCAATGAGCATAATGTTGGCGTTGGGAACGTCAACGCCGACTTCCACTACGGAAGTGGAAATTAAAATGTCCAATTTTTTATTTTTAAAGTCGGCCATAATTTTGTTTTTTTCCTTAGGTTTCATTTTGCCATGTAGGAGTCCCAACTTGAATTCTGGGAAAATTTCTTTTTGTAGTCGTTGGTGTTCGGCGGTAGCCGCTTTAACCTCTGACATTTTACTGGATTCGTTTACCAAGGGAAAGATGACAAAAGCTTGGCGTCCGTTTTTGATTGCTTCCTTGATGAAACGATGGACTTTCGCCAGTTCTGCTTGGGGAACAATTTTAGTAATGATTTTTTTTCTACCCTTGGGGAATTCGTCTATGATGGAAAGGTCAAGGTTGCCAAACATCGTCAAAGAAAGACTGCGAGGAATGGGGGTGGCGGTCATACTGAGTAGGTGGGGGGTGAGATTGTTTTTTTTATTTTCCAGCCCCAAATTCTCCTGCAAAAAAGCTCTTTGTTTGACACCGAAGCGGTGTTGTTCGTCAATGATAACCAGTCCGAGATTGTTGAAGGTGACGCTTTTTTGAATAATGGCGTGAGTGCCGATTAAAATATCAACCCGACCTCTTTTGAGTTGTTTCAAAAGTTTAGGGCGACTGATTTTGGCGCTTTCTTGGTTGGCCGGCGCCAGTTGACTTTCCGAGCGAGTTAATAGAGCGATGGAAAAATCAAGTTGTCGGAAGAATTTTCTCAAACTTTTGTAATGTTGAACCGCCAGAACTTCGGTGGGCGCCAAGAGAGCCACTTGGTAGAGTTGATTAACAACTGAGAGAGCGGCGATAGCGGAAACGACTGTTTTGCCGGTGCCGACGTCACCTTCCAACAATCTGTTCATTGGTTTATCTTTGCTCAGATCTTGGATAATTTGCCAGGTGGCTTTTTTTTGAGCGTTGGTTAGCTGAAAAGGTAAATTTTGCACGAATTCTTTAATGAATTCTTCGTTGAAAGGGATGGCCGGAGCCTTTTGCTGATTCCAGGTGGCTTTGGCTAGAAACGATTTTAGTTGGATAAGAAATATTTTTTCAAAGGCGAAACGTTCTCGGGCTTTGCTTATTTCTTTTTGAGATTGAGGGAAATGAACATAGCGAAAGGCTTTGGCCAAGTCGGTCAGTTTTTGGGATTTTAGGATGCTTTGAGGAATAAATTCTTCAACAGCCACTTGGGACAGGATATTTTTAATTATGCGACGGAACCAGAAGCTGTTTAATCCGCCGGTTTCGTGGTAAATTGGCGCCAAGATGCCGGTGTTGCAGGAATAATTTTCCTCTTCCACTTGAATAATGGTTTCACTTTGTTCCCTCTGCAGAGCGCGCAAGGGAATGAATTCAAAATTTGGGTGAGAAAGAAAGGCTTCTTGCTGTTTGTTTAGACTGACTTTTCCGCTGAGGCGAATGGCGCGTCCTTCTCTCAGATTTTGTAAGGGAAGAGGGCTGTTAAACCAAACAACTTTAATTGAGCCGGTGTCGTCTTCAACGTAAGCTTCGGTGATGGTAAGACGACGATAACGAGCTTGAGTTGTTTTGAGGGAGACGATTCGTCCTTGGATGGTGATAGTTTCACCTATCTTGATTTGGTCTATTTTTTTAAATTCGGAAAAGTCATCGTAGCGGTGGGGGAAATAGTAAAGTAGATCACCAACGGTTTTGATGTTAAGATTTTCCAATTTCTTCTGATATTTTTTGCCTATGCCGGAAACTTTGTTTACAGGTGTGTTTAGTTGGAGCATTGCTATTGACTGGATACTGCTTGGTTATTTAAGAAAGACTTTTACATTTACTTTAACAGAAAGTGCGAAAAAAGTCAGTATGGGTGAGATTTTTTGAATGATTTGGAAGTTTAAAGATTGATTTAGCCGGTTGGTTTTGTAGATTAAGGTGAGATTTACGGGTTTTTGCACAATAAAAAAATCGGTTAAACCGATTTTGTGCCCTTGGCAGGAGTCGAACCTACGACCTTTCGGACCGCAACCGAACGCTCTATCCACTGAGCTACAAGGGCGACTGACGAAAACAGTTGTTTTGAAAAACAGGAAATTTCCCCAAGACTCTCATCAGCTTAACAAGAGATTGGATGGTTGTCAATTTTAAGTGTTTGTCTTAAATGATGTGTTCCAAGTGGTCCCAAAGAGACTCTTTATGGATGTCTTCCACCAGGAAACGGGAAAGTATTTTTCTAATTTCATTGGGATCTTGTTGTCCCAAAGGAATGTGAATGTAGGGCAGAAAACGGCTTTCGGTACGCAGAGAAAGTTCTTTACGGGCCATTTCTCCGGGTTCGTAAAATATCCAGAAATCTTCTATTTCGGTAAAATCATAAAATTTGTTGTGAGCGATAATGCCGGTCTCGCAGATGGCAAACCGATAAGTTTCCGGCTCCTTTTTTTCAAATAAGTAGGCGACAATTCCGGCCAAAATGACAATTAGACTAAGGAGGAAGTTGTCGGTAGCCAAACTGTAAATGAGTAGGAGAATGGCAATTACAAAAAGAGCGAGCAACCACCAGGGATGTTTGGGGAAACTTTCAAATTTTGTGACTTTCCAGGAAGCCAGATAAGGTCCATTTGATTTAATTTTGGTTTGACCGCTCATTATTGTTTTGTTTTTATTTTTTGTCTTCCATCAATTCATTCATCTCTTTCTCGGCAAAAATGGAGAAAATTACTCTGATGGTGATGATTAAAACCAGAGAGGCTAAATCAATCCAAAGGGCGCTGTTGGATTTGAGAATAACCGTTTCAATAATGTCTCTGGAGATCAAAAAGTCAAGACCAAGCAGAATGTGTTTTACCAGAATGACTCTGATTTTCCAAAAGTTTCTTTTGGTGACATAAAGGTAAAAACCATGGATTACTCCGAAAATAATGACAGCTACTCCAATGAGACCGACCAGGAAGGCGGCCAAATTTAGAGAATCCAAAATAATTTTTTGCAGATAACTGAACGTTGCCATGTTGGAAATGGTGTTTATTGTGTTGGTGGAAAGATGACGGAAAGATCTCAAATAAGTTTCTTTTTTTATTATATACCGAAACAGCAGTTTGGCAAATTTTTTAAAGGTTGCTGTTGATTAACATTGTAAATTTTGTGGCGATTACTTTTTGCTAGAAAACTGATTTTTCTAAATTAGTTTGTGGAAGATTGTTTGTCTAAAAAATAAAATCAATTATAATGAAAGGGAGATGATAGAATAATTTTGAGAAAGAGAGGAAAAAGAAAAAATAAGTTTGTTGTTTATTATGCCGGAGAAAGTTATCAGGGTTTTCCCGCGGGGATTTTGTGCCGGGGTGACCAGGTCAATCAAGGCGGTGGAAGAAGCTTTGCGATTGTTTGGTCCGCCAATTTATGTTAAACATGCTATTGTACACAACAAAACCGTTATAGCTGATCTGGAGCGAAAAGGGGCGGTCTTTGTTGAGGATTTAAAAGAAGTGCCTGAGGGGGCGACAGTTGTTTTCAGCGCGCATGGGTCTCCGCCGGAGCATTTTCGGGAAGCTAAAAAAAGAGGGTTGAGGTTAATTGACGCCACTTGTCCTTTGGTAACCAAGGTTCATTTTGAAATCGTTAAGGCTATTAAGGAGGGAAAACAACCACTTTATATCGGTCACAAGGATCATGTGGAGGCGCAGGGAGTATTGGGGGAAGCAGAGCGACTTGGAGTTTCTGTGCCGGTTGTTAAAGATGAAAAGGATGTGGAGCTTTTGGATTTGAAAACAAAAAAGCCGATTGTAATTCTGGCGCAGACAACTTTCAAGGCGGAAAAAATTAAAGAGTTGGCGAAGCTTTTACAGAAAAAGTTTGTCGGACAGAGGGTTGAGTTGATTGAAGACGATATCTGTTACGCCACCAGCAATAGGCAGAGGGCGATAACCGAATTGGCCAAAAAGGTGGAGGTGGTTTTGGTGGTTGGATCTAAAGAATCTTCCAATTCCAATCGTCTGGTGGAAGTGGCTAAGGAGGCCGGAGCGGAAGCTTTTTTGTTGGATGGCGTGGAAGATTTGCGGGCTGAGTGGTGGCGAGGGAAAAAGACGGTAGGACTATCGGCCGGAGCCAGCGCGCCGGAGTATAAGGTGCAAGAGTTGGCGGATTTTTTTCAAAAAAAAGGAGCCAGTTTGGAAGAATTGACCTTTGAGGAGAGGGAGTTGGTTTTTAAGGAGCCCTTGGAATTGGTGAAGATAAGACAAGCGTTGTCTCGGCTTAAAATTGAGTTTAATGGGGGAGGATTTGATATCAAAAAAGATTTTGTGGAAAATATTTTGCGGGAAACATTTTTGACTTTGTTGGAGAAGAAAGTTTTAACAAAAGAGGATTGTTGGCGACTAAGTGTGGCGGCGGTCACAAAGGCAACGATTAGAAAATTGAATAAAAAATGGCGTCAGACAGATAAAGAAACCGATGTTTTATCTTTCTATTACGGTCGAGAAGATGACTGCAAGGAAGGAGAGATTGTTTTGGCGCCGGAGGTTATTGCCGGAAATGCCAAGGAGGACGGAGTTCCTTTTGATTATGAGTTGGCGAAAAATTTAATTCACAGTTTTTTACACATTATCGGTTATGAGCACAGTCGGGAGATGTTTGTTTGGCAAGATAAAATTTTGAAGAGAATATTGAATAATAACTTAATAGGGAAAGAAAATGAGAAAATTTCTTAGAAGTTTTTGTTTCGCTTTAGAAGGTCTGTGGGCTTTGTTGAAAACGGAGCGCAATTTTAGAATAGAAATGGCGGTGGCTTTATTGGTTCTTTTTTTAATGTTCTACTTGGATTTAACTTTTTTAGAAAGGTTGATTTTATTCTTTGTGACAATGGCTGTTTTGATAATGGAAATCGTTAATACGGTTTTGGAAAAGTTATTGGATTTACAAAGGAAACGAAAAGATAGAAGGGTAAAATTTTTGAAAGACGCGATGGCGGGAGCGGTTTTGTTAACGGCCGTTTTGGCTTTGGTTTCCGGCTTATTTATTTTTGGGCACTATTTTTTCAAGAATTGGTTTTAATTTGACAATATTCGCTTGTTTGTTACAATAACGGGCAAACGGGGGTATCTCAGGTATCCCGTTTGAACATTAACAAGTAAATTTTTGTCAATCTCTCGGAGATTGGGCAGAATAATTTCTAGAAAGCGAGGTGAAAATATGGAAGAAAAAATAGAGACTCAAGAGGACTTGAGCAAAGGAGGGAAATTTAAGAATTGGCTTCAGGATAATATCAGGATTATTTTATCGGTTTTAATCGTGGCCACTATTGCTGTCGGGATTTATTCTTATTCCAACAGACAGGTGGAAACGGTAGCCGACAACGGTCAGGAGAAAGTGAATTTGGCCGGTGAAGTGAAGGGGGGAGAAGAAGGAGTTGTAACTGTTGAAGGACAGGGTGAAAAGAAGAAAAAGGAAGAGAAGAAAAATTCCAGCCAAAAGCTTTCTGTTGAAGAAAAAAAAGAAACTGAAAAGGCTGCTGAAGCCAAGCAAAAAACCGAGGAGGGCAAAAAATCTCAACAAGCTGAAGGTCAAGCTGTTAAGAGGGTTCAAAAAGAGGAGAACAAAAATGTTAGTGAGGAAACAGAGCATTCTTTCTTGGAAACAGCTTCGGCCGGAGACAGTTTGACAACTTTGGCGCGTAGGGCCTTGAAGGACTACTTGGCCAAAAATCCGGTGGAAGGTTTGACGCCGGAGCACAAGATTTACATAGAGGACTATCTTAGACGTCATGTAAATCATTCCAGTAGAGTTTTGGTGGGAGAGAAGATTTCTTTCTCCAAAGACTTAATTGCTCAGGCTGTAAAGGCGTCACAGAACTTGAGTGATACTCAGCTAAAAAACTTGCACAAGTATGTGGTTAGAGTGTCTAACTTATAGAATTTAGAACACAAAGACTGGTCTTTGGTTTTGACTGAGAAATTAAAATAAATTTAAATATTGATCTTTCTTGATAAAGCAAAATTCCGGCAACGTCCGGAATTTTGCTTTATCCGGAGCATTTAGCAAAAGTGAATCTTGCAAGCAGATTGATTTTTGGGAAAACGGATGATATATTTGGTTTGTCGTCTTTAAGCGTGTTTGGTGAATTTGTAAAGAAGTAAAAGTTTATGTTGAAAAATAAATTAGAAAGTATTTTAATTGAATTTTTGCGAGAGAGTGGATTTTTGACGGCTGATATTCAGTCAGACTTGCTTAAACTAGAAATTCCTCCCAATTTGGAGTGGGGTGATTTGTCTTTGCCTTGTTTTGGTTTGGCTAAGATTAAAAAGAAATCGCCGGTGGAAGTGGCTGAAGAGGTAGCTGTTTTGTTAAGGTCTGAAAAAGCGCAGAAAGACGGTTTGTCAGACAAGGTGATTGAAGTCAAGGCGATGGGTCCTTATGTTAATCTAAAATTAAAAAGCAAGTTTTCTTTTGGGGAAATTTACAATGATGTTTTTGCCAAAAAAACTGTTGCCGGGGCAACTCTTGCCGGGAAGAAGCGAGAGCAAGTAATGTTGGAATATCTTTCGCCGAATACCAACAAGCCTTTACATTTGGGTCATTTGCGGAACGGAGTTCTGGGGATGAGTCTGGCCAATATTTTGGAGGCCAGGGGAGAAGATGTTTTAAAAACAACCTTGATTAACGACAGAGGAGTTCATATTTGCAAGAGTATGTTGGCTTGGAAAAAGTTTGGAAACGGTGATACTCCAATCAGCACCGGGGTTAAAGGTGATCATTTTGTGGGTGATTACTATGTAAAATTTGCTCAAGAGGCGGAGGTTAATCCGGAGTTAGGGGAGGAGGCGCAACTGATGCTGAAAAAATGGGAAGAAGGCGACGAGAAAGTTAGGAAAATTTGGCAGAGAATGAATGATTGGGTTTGGGATGGTTTCAAAAAAACATTCAAGGTTTTCGGTTTTAAGTTTGATGTGATTTACAAAGAGTCGGAAACCTATCGTCTGGGTAAAGATATTGTTTTGGAGGGATTAAGAAAGGGGATTTTCCAGAAAGACGCCAAGGGAGCGGTAATTTTTGTTTTACCGCGGGAGTTCGGTTTAGATGAAAATGGTCAGAGGAAAAGAGTAACGCTTTTACGCGCTGATGGCACCAGTGTTTATCTGACGCAAGATTTGGGTACGGCTGTAAAGAGGATGAATGATTTTGTCTTGGATAAAATGATTTATGTGGTGGCCAGTGAGCAAAATTACCATTTTAAGGTTTTGTTTGCTGTTTTGAAAGCGCTGGGTTATACTTGGGCGAACAAGCTTTTTCATCTCTCTTATGAGATGGTCTATCTGCCAGAGGGTAAAATGAAATCTCGCGAGGGAAAGGTGGTTGACGCTGACGATTTGCTGGAAGAAGTTAAAAATTTGGCAAAGAAAGGTTTATTAGAGAGACATTCGGAAAAGAAATTATCGGAGAAAGAAGCGGAAAAAAGAAGTTTAAAGATTGCTTTGGCGGCAATTAAATTTTATTTGTTGAGAGTTAATCCTTCTCAGACGATTAATTTTAATCCGGAAGAGTCGCTTTCTTTTGAAGGCTTTACCGGACCTTATTGTCAGTATGCTTATGCTAGAGGGAGCAAGTTGTTGCGGGATGGAGGAGTTGATTTAAAGGAGAAATTAGAGACCGATTTTTCCCAATTGGGTAGTCGGTCGGAGAGAGCATTGCTAATGCTGATTGCCCGGCGAGAGGAGAAAATAAAAATGGCCGAGGAGGATTTTAATCCGGCTGTTTTGGCCAATTATGCTTTTGAGTTGGCCAAAGCTTTCAATCATTTTTATCATCAAGAGTCTATTCTGAAAGCGGAAACTGGTTTGAAAAAAGCGCGTCTGGCATTGGTGCAAACTTTCTTATTAACTTTGGAGGAAGTCTTGTCTTTACTGGGGATAGAAGTTTTGGCAGAAATGTAGATTGTTAGAAATTCTTATTAAGGGTTGTTTGGAAGTCTTTTTCAGCTTTGATAAGGTCTTTGTTTTTAAATATGACTTTCAAACTATTGTTGCTTGGTTTAACCTGGTATTCTTCGGCGACGACTTCCAGAAGTCGTTGGTCTTTGAAATAGAACTGTCCGTGGGTATCATCTTTTTGGCTGTAGAATATTCCAAAGATTCTGGCGCGCGGGTAGTTTTTTCGTAATTCGCTCAGTATTTTGGGGATGTGTTTTTCTTCAGCTCTTGATTTTAAAAAGTCTTCCGTGGAGAGGAGCGTCCAGACAAATTTTTTGGAATTATCCCAGTTTAGCCTGGCCATGGCGCGACCCCACAATTTTAGAAAAGAAAGGGGTTTGGTGCGATAAAGTTTTCTAATAATTTCTTTTTGGTTGGCTCCCAATTTGATTAATTTGGCGGCGGTGAGAAGGGTTTGGGGGGTGGTGGTGGCTTTTTGAAAACTGTCCGTAGCGTTGATGATGCCTGTTAGTAATAATTGCGCCGTATCTTTGTTTAGACTGTCCGGATAAAGTTTTTCTAAGAGATTTGTTATCATTTCTCCCACCGATGGAGAAGTGAGATCCACAATGTTTACCTGAGCATAATCTTCATTGTCGCTATTGTTGTTGATGTTTATTTTCGGCACTTCAAAAAATAAGTCGGTGTTTTTTTGGTAAATTTCTCCGAGCGATTCAAGTTGAGGGGCGCCGATGATAACAATGAGGTCGTACTTAAAGTCAGCCGGTGCCAGAGAGAAGTCACGAGGATCTATGGCGCCTTTTTCCGGAGTGACTCTAATGATTACTTCATCATCTTTCTCTTCCGTTTTGATATTTATGATTTTGTTGTGTTGAGTGTTAAAGATTAAAAGGAAGTCACGACTACCATCCAGGGAATCAATAAATATTTCATCTCCCGGTTGTTTCAGAAAAGATAGTTCCTGGCGTTGTTCCAGATTATTGTTTATTATTTTAACTTCTTTGTTGTTTGTTTTTAAAGCTTGTTCCAAAGCAAAAGTGGCGGTGAGGTGGTCAAGGTTTGGCTGAGGTGGGGTAACCAGTAAAATCTGTGATGATTTATCTACTAAATTTTTAAATTCTTTGTATTGTTTTTCCATTTTTTATGTGGAGAAAATTTTTATTTTTGGTTTGCTATTATAACAGATTAAGAAAAGAAAACAAATTTTTTGTATTAGATGACCACTTCTTGGACACTTTAGCACACCTTGAGGCAAATCTTACAAATGACAGATGGCGAATAATTTGGGTGGAGACAATTGATAAAGATTGTGGATAAATTTGGGTTTGCTTAATTGGTCTGGTTGTAAATTTAAATTGTGATTGAAAGATTCAGTATCCGTTGTTAACTGTCAGCATCAAAAGGGTGAAGAGGACTGAGAAGATAGAAAGAATCAGGAAAATAGAAGGGGTTAAAAAGTTGGGAATAATGTTTTTTATTTTCTTAATTTTTTAAACTTCATTTTTTCACGGTCGTTTCTATTATGATATTATCAATAATATCATAATATTTGTTTGTGTTGTTGTTGGGAGTTGTATTATGATATTATCAATAATATCATAATACTTGTTTAGGGAGGGTATTTTTACTGATAATGCTTGTTGGTTAAAATGAGAAGGGGTTCTGTTGTTTGACTGGGGTGTGACATTGTTGGGGGCACTTCTTGATTTTGCTTTTGGGGAAGAACTAAATTTTTTTGTTACAGTTTGTTGAGCCTGTTGGACAGAATGTTTTTTGCCGACCGGATGTTGAATGGTGTCTTGTTTGTTTTTGTTGTTAGTTAAAGATAGAGAAGAACAATAAGATAGGGACACTTCGTTTTTTTGTGATTTGATTCACGCCTGGACAAAGAAAAAGAGTTAGTGGGGAAATAAAATAACGAGTCTTAGAGCGTGTGAAAATATTAAGAGTATAAGTTTAGAAAAATTGTGAGATGTTTCACTCTTACTTTGGAGGCAAAAAAGACTACGGAAATTGTTGAGTTGAATAGAAAAACGGCACAAAACTGTTACAACAAAATTCGTAGAGTGGTAGCAAATCTCAGAAAAGATAGAATTGCCTGAAAGTTGCTTTGGTGGAAAAAGAAAGAGTAAAGACAATAGAGAAGTAAATGCTGTAGAGGGGATATCTGTTTTGGGGTTAAAAAGAAGAATAGAGAAATTGTATACATAAATTACAAAAGACGCCTCAAGAGAAAAGTCTTGGGAATAGTCTAAGATGCGACTGGCAAAGTTTTGCGGATTGAATTAAAGGGGTGGGACGGAATCTTGTTGAAAGTTAGCATACCTGGTATTTCTTTGTTAAAAGGATGGTGTTTTGAGGTGCGCTCGGGATATGAGATAAAAAATTGTAGCGTCGTTGAAATAAAAAAGTGAAGATTGTTTTCTAGTGTTGTCTGCCCAAAACGATGGCAGAAATACTTTTCGGTTGGAGCTTTTTAACTTCTCGGGCCAAAGTGAAGAGAGTGGCGCCGGTGGTGCTGACATCATCCACCAACAAAACATGTAGGTTGTTTAGATTTTTTTGAGAGGAGCGATTGATTTGTTGCCAGTCAAAGTCTTTGTTTATCTGAAAGGAATGGCGGACATTTTCTTGTCTTTGTCGGTATTTTTTAATTTTTCGTTGAGGAGTGGTGTAGCGTTTTTTGTTAACCAAATTTTTAACCAAAGGGATTTCCAGACTCGGCAATAGTTGGGAAGCGATTTCTTGGGCTAATAGTTCCGATTGATTGAAGCCTCGCCAGCGGAGACGATAAGGGTGTAGAGGGACCGGTATGATAAGGTCGGGAATTGGCAGAGAGCTTTTCCTTAGTTTTTCTATCATTATTTGTGATAAGGGGGCGGCCAGTTTTTTGACAAATTTGTATTTCAAATAATGAATGGCCGTAGCCAATAATTTGTCTTTATAATCGGCGACCACCAACAATCGGTCCAAGGAGACATTGGTTTGTTGGCGACAGGAGCGACAGATTTCCCCGTTTTTGGTAACGGATTTTTCACAGAGCGGGCAGACTTGCCAAGAAAGTTGCCGGATGCTTTTCAGGCATTCCGGACAGAGGATTTGATTTTCTTTTTGACAACCGAGACATTGTTGCGGAAAGAGAAGTTGCCGAATGATTTTTTTCAGAAAAGAAAGCATAATTTAGAGAATTCTTGGGCGAGAGCAGTCTGCTCTATTGAACCATAATTTTTCTCTTTTGCGCCAGAAGTTTAAATTTTTTTGGTGACTTGGGGGAGGCGGTTTGTTTAAGAATGAGTTGAGCAACAACCGGTTCAACCAAGTTCTGAATATTTTGTCTGACCAGACGAGCGCCTTGTTGAGAAAGATGACTTTTTTGTTTTAAGAGTTCAATTACACTCTTGTCTATTTCCAGTTGAATTTTCTTCTGGACCAGTTTTTGTTTTAGCTCGTTTAATTCTCGTTTGATAATAGTGGAAAGCTCGCGGTTGTTGAGTTGGTTGAAGACTAAAATGTTGTCTAAGCGATTGATTAACTCGGGACGCAGTTGCTTTTCCAGTTCTTTGAAAATATCTTTTTCCAGATTTTTAGCAGATATTTTTTGCGAAGGTTGTTTGGCGAAGCCGAGAGAAAGTTGTTTGCTGAATTTTTCGCTGCCAATGTTGGAGGTTAGGATAATCAGTGAATTTTTCAAATTGAGTTTTTTATTTTTGGCGTCAACCAGTTCTCCCTCTTCCAAAATTTGTAAGAGGATGTTAAGAATCTGAGGATTAGCTTTTTCTATTTCATCAAAGAGAACGACGCTAAAAGGATTTTTTAAGAGCTTGTTGCTAAATTCGCCTCCTTCTTCGTAGCCAATGTAGCCGGCGGGCGCTCCTAGAAGTCGGGAAAGACTGTGTTTTTCGGTAAATTCGCTCATATTTATTTGGATCAAAGAAGGTTGTTCATTGGGAGAAATGGCTTCGGCCAATAGTTTGGCTGTCATTGTTTTGCCAACACCGCTGGGTCCGATAAACAGGAAAGAGCCCAGTGGTCGGTTCTCTTTGCTGAGACCGGCCAAACGTCTGGCAATGGTTTCATTTATTTTTTTCTTGACGTGGGTTTGTCCAACCAATTTACGATTGAGATTTTGGGAGATTTTGCTGGCCAGAGCGGAATTGTGGTTATTGAGGACATCCAAAGAAATTCCGGAAATGGCCGACAAAGTCGTGAGAACATCGTCACGGGTAACCTTGCTTTTTTTATTTTTCAAATCTTTTTGTAAAATTCTTTCCTCATTTTGTAATTCCTTCAGGAGGGCCACCTCTCTTTTTTTAATAGCCAAGGCTTCGCGGTATTTGTTTTGCAGGATAAGTTTTTCTTTCAACTGATTGAGCTGTTGCAATTGCTGTTTTTTGTTGAAATATTTTCGTGATTTCTCCGTATCGGCTTGTTGGCTCTTGCGACGGGCGGCGCTTTCATCCAATAGGTCAATGGCGCTGTCGGGCAGGAAGCGATTGGTAATGTATCTCTTAGCCAGTCGGGGAATTTCTTTTAAGGCCGAGTCTGCAAAAGAGACATTATGAAAAGTTTCATAGTGTTTTTTAAGTCCGCGGATTATATTCTCTGTTTCAGACAGGCTGGCTTCCTGAATGATAATCGGCTGCATTCGTCGCTCCAGAGCGGAATCTTTTTCAATGTGTTTTTTGTATTCGTCAATGGTGGTGGCGCCGATGATTTGAATTTCACCCCTGGCCATAGCCGGCTTGAGAATGTTGGCGGCATCCATCCCGCCGGTGGCATTGCCGGCTCCCACCAAAGTATGCACTTCGTCAATGAAAAGAATTATATTTCCTTGTCTTTTGACGGTGGCGATGACTTCTTTTAAGCGAGCTTCAAACTCTCCGCGGAAAGTTGTGCCGGCAATCAATTGGCTTAAGTCTAGAAGCATAATTTGTTTGTTCATCAGATATTCCGGGACTTCCAATTGATTGATTTTTTGGGCCAGACCTTCAACAATGGCTGTTTTACCTACGCCGGGATCGCCGATTAAAATGGGATTGTTTTTGGTTTTGCGTCCCAAAATTTGAATAAGCCGATTGATTTCTTTCTCTTTGCCGATCAGAATTTGTTTGCGAGGGTCTATCTTATTGAGATTGGTGCAATAAACGTTCAGAATGTTGTTAGCTTCCGGTGTTGCTTGGGGTAGTCTGCCGGGGAACAAATCACGGAGCAATTTTTCAACTTCTTCATCCATTTCTTCAGCGGCAAAATCTTTGGGCGGTCTGCCGAGGGCGTGGAGAAGGCCTATTTTCTTGCCGTTTTCCAAAAAATTGCTTCCGTTTTGCGGTTCCAGGTAATTGATAAATACTTGGAGAAGGTGCTCGGTGCCTACCAATGGATTTCCGTTCAGGTAGGCCATGCGGGTGGCTTGAAAAATCAAATCGCCGGCGCTCAGGTTGCTTTTTTTTAAGGCATTGATAATAAACTCTTTGGTTTTGATGTCTAAGGAGTCAAAAATGCTTTTGCCGTAGCAACCGCTTTTCTTTAAAATATTCTCAATGATGTATCTGGCTTTGATGTTGACTAATTTTTGTCCGGGAAAGGTTTTCTCGGTCAGTTTGATAATTTCTTTGGCGTTGTTGGTAAAATACTTGTACATTTTTTTTATTATGTTATAATTCTGGTGAGTAGTTGAAATTCAGCGTTTTTTATTTTTCTGTTGCCTGATTTTATCACAAAAAACGCCTTTTATCAATAGTAAAAAGAAAAAGAAAATTACAATGAGTAGCAAGTTACTAGGGAGTTTGCTGGGTGGTATTTCCGAGGTTTTTGATAAAGACGACACAGCTGTCGGAGTTGATGTTGGGAGTAACAGTATTAAGGTGGTTTCGCTTAAAAGAAAGGGGGAAAAGATTGTTTTGGATAATTATGCGGTAGTGAGAAGCGAAGATAAACTTTTGAATTTAGCCAATCCGGGAGTTATCAATGATTTGGCGGGGGTTGTTGCCAAACAAGCTTTGGAAGCGGCCGGTATAAAAGAAAAAAAGGTGAATGTGGCCACTCCGAGCTTTACTTCTTTGGTGGTAACCATTGAAGTTCCCAAGATGCCCGAGGAGCAATTTGAGGAAGCGGTTCGCAAGGAAGTTTCCAAATATATTCCGGTGAGCATTGAAGACGTGGTTTATGATTGGCAGGTAATCAATGAAGATGTTTTGCAAAGTAATGAGAAGGCTATTACGCCGGAGGAACGACAGAAGCTTCAAAATCAGTCCAATTCGGTAAAGATTTTGGTGATCGCTATTATAAAAGAAATAAGCGCTAGGTATAATAAGGTTTTTAGAGATAATGGTTTGGAGTTGAACCTGTTGGAGATAGACTCTATTTCTTTGGCCAGGGCTCTGGCCGGGCCGGAAGGGGAGATTTCTTTGATTTTGGACATTGGACATGAAACCTGCAATGTGATCATTTCTTCTCGGGAAGGGTTGTTGTTGAATAGAACGATAGATGTTGGAGGAGACACTATAACCAGAAAAATTGCCGAAACTTTGGGAGTTGATTTTGCGGAGGCGGAGCGTTTAAAAATAGAAAAGGGATTGCACCTGGTGGATTCGAAAAGTGGAAAAAATATTTCTCTGGAGCCGGTGATTAAAATAGTGGATGAGCTAAAAAGGACACTCAAGATTTTTGAGGAAGATTTTCAGAGGTTAAAAGTGAAGGAAGTCTATTTAACCGGGGGTTCGGCGGCAATGATTGGTTTGAAAGATTTTTTGGAAAAAGAGCTGAATTTGCCGGTTTTGGTAGCCAACCCTTTGCGAGGAATCGCTTTTGCGCCGGAAGTAGAAGAGGCTTTATTGAAGCATGCTCCGCTGTTGACCATTGCTATCGGATTGGCTTTGGCCAATTTTGAAAAATAAGGAACAAAAATAAAATAAAAATAAAAAGTAAATTAAATTTTTTTGGTCTGAATTTTTAGGCCGAGAAAATTGTTGAAAAAACAGTGAAGAAGATAAATTTGAAAGCCGGGGAGATAAAGGGTGACTCCTCCTCAATCTCGGGAGGTGGTTTTGGCGCCATCCTTTCCGCAGTTTTTGTTTTGGTTTTGACGGCCGGTTTATACGGAGCGTCCTACTACCTCTTGAAACGAGAGCAGGGTAAAAAGCGGCATCTGGAGACGGAGATTGTTAATATCAAAAATAGTTTAGATAGAAATCAGGAGTTTCAAAAACTGTATGCTTTTCAAGAAAGACTTTTTAATTTGTCTGAAATTTTTAATGTCAAAATTGGGCAGGCTGAATTTCTTTCTCGTCTTTCGGCCAAAACTTTGGATAGAAATACTGTTAAGGATTTAAATATTGACTTCAAAGAAGGAAGCAGAAAGATTGTGTTGACGGAAGTTGTGCCCGATCTGTCAAGTTTGGCTGAGCAAATTGCGGCTTATAACTCCCTTGACAAGGAAGGGCAGGCTTCTTTGACTGATATGAAATTGCAAGGTGATGCTTTGGAGTCCACCATTTCTTTTAATTTAAAAGAGAAGGAGAAACAGACCGGAAAAACCGGTGATTCTTCCGCGGGGAAGTAGTTTATTGTTTTATTGTTAATAATAATTTATTCAATAACTAGATGAACATTAGGCTTTTATTTTTACCTCTCTCCATTGTTGTTTTTTTGTGGGTGACAATTGGTTTTACTAAAAGCAATTGGGATCAGTACCGGCAGACGAAGAAAGAGGTGAAAGAATTGACCGTTTCCAGAGATAAATTGGCTCGGGGTGTGAGTAAAATTAGAAAGGCTTTGGCTGATTACAAGGCTTTGGACGAAGAAACTCTTCTTTATGTTAACAATGCTTTGCCGGAGAAGAAGAAGGCGGAGGATTTGGTGGCGGAATTAAATAAGAATGCCAGTCAGGGAGGGGTTTTGTTGACCAAGGTTACTGTGGCTCAAAACAGACAGAGGCGCAGAACAAATTGTTCGCGAAAAAGCGGGACTGCCAGCGCTAAGAGTGGGGCCAGGCCAAATTGTGTGGCTCAGCCCGACAGTTTACAAGTGAGATTGACTTTATTTTCTTCTTATTTGTCCGCTAAGAATTTTTTGGCCAAACTGGATAAGGAGAATAGGGTTATTTTGCCGGTAGCTTTGCGAATATCTAAGAATACAAACAAACAACAGGCTGAGGAAAACAAGGATAAATTGGGAGAGGGTGGTACCGGAGAGGATTTGGTGAGTACCGATTTGCGTTTCAATATTTTTTACAAAAAACCGAGAAGCGAGAATTTGAGATTTTCTCAAATGTTGGGCAAGGATAAAGTTTTGGACAGTTTGTTGAGTAAGGGCTTGGCCAAGGATACTATTGATAAATTAAAAGAAGTTGTTGGCGGACAACTTTTCCGGCCGGTGGAAGTTGGAAATACCGGAAAAGAAGATTTGTTTAAAAAGAATTCGTAAAATATTGACATGGTTGATCTTGATAATGGTAATAGTAAAAACGAAGGGAACTCTAAGGAAGAGAGTTCTGCTCCAGAGACGAGCTCGCCTGCTTCAGCCGGGACAAGTGGAGGAACTTCTTCTTTAGTTGGTCAGCCGGGGCAAAAAGGGGTGAATGGCGATGACGTTGTTCAAAGTGAAGATTCTTCCAATGTTGACTGGGAGAAGTTGCAGATTGATGAGAAGGCTTTGGATCTGGTTTCTATTGAGTCATTGGATAAATTTAAATTTATTCCTTTTGAAGTGCGTGATGACTTTGTGAAGGTGGCGGTGGTTGATCCTAATGATATGAATACCCAGAATGCTTTGCGATTCTTTTCTCGGAAGGTTAGGAAGCGTCTAGAAATTTATCCGGTAGATGAAAGCACTTTTGATCTGCTTCTCAATAAAATCAGGAACAGGTTTATTGATGTGGAGAGTGCTTTGGATGTCTATGAAAAAAAGGAAGAGGAGGAGTCCAAGCGAAAGCAGACCAGTTTGCGTCGGCGGAAAACGACTACACAAATCTTGAAGGATGCGCCAATTTCCAAGATGGTGGAGTCTATCATTGAAAATGCCATTGACAGTAATGCCAGTGATATCCATATAGAACCCTTGGAAGACAGTGTTAGGGTGAGATACAGAATTGATGGCGATTTGCGGACGGTGGTTGTTCTACCGAAAAAAATAGCTCCGGCTTTGGTTTCGCGTATCAAGATTTTGGCCAATTTAAAAATTGATGAAAAAAGAAAACCGCAAGATGGCCGTTTTAGAATCAATGATTTGGGGAGAGTGATAGATTTCAGGGTTTCCTCTTTTCCGACGGCCAACGGAGAAAAAGTGGTTTTACGTATTTTGGATACCAAGGAAGGCTTGATGAAGTTGGAGAAGTTGGGAATTATGCCGCGGGAGCGTAGAATTATTGAGGCGGCTATTCATGAGCCTTACGGGATAATTTTGATTACCGGTCCGACCGGTAGCGGAAAGTCAACCACTTTGTATTCCATGTTGCGAATAATCAACAAGGAGAATGTCAATATCATTACCCTGGAAGACCCGATAGAGTACATTTTGAAGGGGATTAATCAAAGCCAAATCAGACCGGAAATCGGCTATACTTTTGCTTCCGGTTTGCGGAGTGTCTTGCGACAAGATCCGGATATTATTATGGTGGGTGAGATTAGAGATCAAGAGACGGCGGAGTTGGCTATCCATGCTTCTTTGACCGGTCATTTGGTTTTGTCCACCTTACATACCAACTCGGCGGCCGGGGCTGTTCCGCGTTTGATTGATATGGGTATTCAACCATTTCTATTGGCTTCTTCTTTGCGTTTGTTGATGGCACAGCGTTTGGTGAGGAAGATTTGTCAGTATTGCAAACAGCCGGTGGAGGATTTGCCGGAGGAGGTGCAACAGCAAATCAAAGATGATTTGCGTTTGGTGCCCAAGAAAATTTTTGCCGACAGAGGGATAGAGTTGGATGTCAATGATCCCAATAGTAAAGTGGTGGTTTACAAAGGAGTTGGATGCCCCAAGTGTCAGGGCAAGGGCATGAAAGGAAGAATTGGTATTTTTGAGGTTATTGAGGCAGATAAAAAATTTAATCGATTGGTTAGTAAAGGTGTTTTGGGCCCGGAATTGGAAGCCGAGGCTCGCAAGAATGGTTTTATCACGATGAAGGAAGACGGACTGTTGAAAGTTTTAATGGGCTTAACAACACTGGAAGAAGTGGAAAGGGTGACTGAAGATGACTGGACAGAGGAAAATGAAGAAATCAATCTTAAAAACAAAAAAGTTGAGAAGAGTGAAGGGGAGGAGAGCGATCAGAACAACTTAACCACTTAATCTTTTGAGATATAATTATTTATTTGATATTTATGCAAACGGAAAGTTTAAAAGAAAGACTAAATAAATACTTGAACTATGTTGTTCAGCAAGGCTGTTCTGATTTACATCTTTCTGTCAATGAATATCCAATTGTTCGTTTGGATGGTGATTTGTATCGCTTGGATAAAGAGCCGAAATTGACCAAGCAGGATATGGGGGAATTGGCCAAAGCGATTCTGGATGATTTGAAATTGAAAAAGTTGAAAGAGGATAGAACGATTGATTTTTCGGTGGCTTTGGAAAACGGCGATAGATTTAGAGCGAATATGTTTTTTCAAAAGGGCAATTTGAGTTTGGCCTTAAGATATATTCCGAAAAAAATAAAGACATTACAGGAGTTGAATATGCCCGCTCATATTTATAATTTTATGGAGAAGAGTCAGGGTTTGTTTCTGGTGACCGGTCCGACAGGTCACGGGAAGAGTACGACTTTGGCGGCATTAATAGATTATTTGAATGTTAACAAGCGCTATCATATTGTTACCATAGAAGATCCGATAGAATATTTGCATGAATCTAAACAATCTTTAATAGAACAACGGGAGGTTTTTTCCGATGCTTTGGATTTTGCTTCCGCTTTGCGCTCGGCTTTTCGTGAAGATGTGGATGCGATTTTATTGGGAGAGATGCGTGACTTGGAAACGATCTCCACAGCGGTGACGGCGGCGGAGACAGGGCATTTGATTTTGGCCACTTTGCATACCAATGATTCCATCCAAACGGTTGACAGGATTATTGATATATTTCCTCCGCACCAACAGAATCAGATCAGGGCGCAGTTGGCAAATGTCTTGGTGGGTATTGTTTCTCAGAGGCTTTTAAAAAAGAAAAATGGAGGAAGAATTCCGGCAGTGGAAGTTTTGATTAACAATGTGGCCGTTCAGAACCTGATTCGAGAAAAACAGACTCATCAGATCGGAACGGTTATTGATACATCTTTAGACAAAGGAATGATAAGCATCAATCGTTCTTTGGCGCGCTTGGTTAAACAAGGTATTGTTGATATTCATGAGGCGGAGGCTTATGCAACCAATTTAGACTCCTTCAAAATGTTTTTGGAAGCGGAGGAGGCTTAGTCGGGCGATTTTGTTTTTATCTATAAATTCATCATTAAAATAAGAGGAAATGCGCTTTAAGTACAAGGGAAAAAATAGAGAGGGTGTCTGGCAGAAGGGTATTGTAGAAACAATTTCCAGGCATTCGGCGGAAAAACTGTTGAGTTCCTACGGATTGACCGAGGTTGAATTGAAAGAAATCAAACCCAACAGTTTACAGGAGATTTTGTATAAAATGTTGAACGGAGTTAGCCCCAAGGAATTTGTGATTTTTTCCAGACAGTTGGCTATTTTGATAGATTCCAATGTGCCCTTGTTGTCCGCTTTGAATTCCATTGTGGAACAGACGGAAAATTCTTTCTTTGCTTTAAAATTGAAGTCAATAATGTTTGATGTGGATGCCGGCATGTCTCTTTCGGAGGCCTTGTCCAAACATAGAGATATTTTTTCCGATTTTTATATCAGTATGATCAGGGCCGGTGAGGTTTCGGGGACTTTACAAAAAACTTTGAATAAGCTGGCTGATAATATAGAAAAAAATTACGAGTTGACTTCGGCTCTAAAAGGAGCGATGTATTACCCGGCTTTTGTTTTGTCGGCGATGGTGGCTGTCGGGGCCTTAATGATGGTGACGGTTATTCCCAAGTTGCTGGAAATATTGACGGAGACTAATCAAACTTTGCCTTTGCAAACACGACTTTTGATTTGGACCAGTAATTTTATGGTGCACTATTGGTGGGCGGCTCTGTTAGTGGTGGTCGCTCTAATTATCCTGGTGACTTACTATTTGAAAACTCCTTCCGGCCGACGTCAATTCGACCAGATTGTGATTAAGTTGCCGATTGTTGGCAGAATATTGAGAAATATTTACGTGGCTCGTTTTGCGGAAAATTTGGAGACTTTGTTGGAGAGTGGTTTGCCTATCAGGCTGTCACTGGATATTACGGCGGATGTAATAGGCAATTCGGTTTTTCGCGATATTGTGAAGCAAGCGGCGGAAGAAATTAAAAAGGGTGGAAATCTGTCGGAGGTGTTGGGTCGTTACGAGGAGATTCCGCCGGTGATGGTGCAGATGGTGGAAGTGGGGGAGCACACGGGTAGAATATCTTTTTCTTTGGGAAAAATATCTGAATTTTATACCAAGGAAGTGGATAGGATGGTGCAGAATTTCTCTACCTTGATTGAACCGGTTTTGATGGTGTTTTTGGCGATTGGAGTGGGAATTTTGGTTTCGGCTATTCTGTTACCGATTTACCAGGTGGCAATGAGTATAAAATAATATATTTGGCTAAATTGGTGTTGGATATTTTTTGATTGTATGTTATAATTCTCTTGTGGAATAGTATCTGGGAAGAATTAAAATAATATAAAAATTAAAATAAAATAGAATGGAGGTGAGTAAAGTATGAAATTGAAGAGTAATTCAAGGGGTTTTACGCTGGTGGAGTTGCTTTTGGTGATCGCCATTATCGGTATTTTGGCAGCAGTTGTTTTCATTGTGATTGGTCCGGCGCGTAAAAAAGCTCGGGTAGCCACTTTCAAAGAGCATATGGTTGATTTGGTAAAGGCCGGAGCTTCTTGTATAGACAGTGAAGGGATAATACAAGATGGGCAGGCTGATGGTACGCAACCCTTTTGTCTAAATAGTGCCGGAAATCCAGTTGGTGGTTTAGACAATATTCCAGAGATAAAGGTTTGTAGAGGTGGTTCAGGTGTGATAACGATCAGTGTTCAGAATGGTGGCAGTGATGATTTTGAGATTACGGCTGATTGCCCAGTAAGTGACACTGCCAATTGTACCGCTGATTGTACTATTGGTGGTTGTACGTTTAGTGATGAATGTAATCTATAATGTTTTAGAAATCGGTTATGGGTTTTTAGGACGGGTTCGTCTTAAAAACTCATATTCCGGTTTTTAGAGTGTTAGTTTTTGTTGTGGCTTGGGTGGATTTGTTTGGGAAAGGCGTCGCTTTATTGGAGACAGTAAAGTGTTTAGATATAACATCGTATTTATTAAAGCGAAAAAATATGTTGCGGAAAAATAAAAGTGGTTTTACCTTAGTTGAGATATTATTGGTGATCGCGGTTATTGGGATTTTGTCCAGTGTAATCATGGTGGGGATTGGTGGTGTTCGGAAAAAAGCCAGAACATCGGCAGCTCTGAAAACGGCCGAGAGCGCAACGGCTGAACTGGCGCATTGTTATTTAAATGATAAGCCTATTACACCGTGGACCAATAATATAAATGGTGGCGGAATTATCTGTTCTGGCGCCGGGGAATGGCCTTCTTTAACGCATCGTTGTCATTATGATATTTTTAATGCTGCTAATTATGAGTTTTCAATTAAGTGTAATGATGACCAGCATACCATAACTTGCAATTACGCCGATGGTAAGTGTATCGTCAGTTATGGTAGCTAGCAGGTTTTTATTTGACTTTGATTAGTGAGCGTTTTGTTAATAGATAAACAGAAAAAATGAGATTTGGTTTTTTGAAGAGGGAAAATGGTTTTACTTTAATAGAATTATTAACAGTGATGGCCATTATTGGGATTTTGTCGGCGGCGATGCTGATTACTTTATCGGTTTACAAGAAAAGAGCGACGGCTAGCAAGTTGTTGCTAGAATTATCTTCAGCTATGCAAAAGGTTTATCTTTGTATTTCCGATGGAAATCAGGTTGCTCAACCGACTGATGCCGGTGGGGGTGTCATTTGTCAAGATGCAGGTGATAATGATTTGCCAAATTATGGACGTTGGCCCGAATTACCTTCCGGATATGTGTATCAATCGTCTTCTTCTTTTGGGAATAGCTGGTTTTATATGGTTACCAGTGGTGATGGTGACTTGAGGATTTGTTGCAATTCAACTTCCGGTAAATGTAAGAAATTTGATTCGGTCGCTCCCTGTAATACAACTACAGATTTAAATTAGCCTTTATGTTTTGGTTGGTATTTTTCAAGTTTTCGGTTGTTTTCGTGTTGGGTTTGATTTTTGGCAGTTTTGCCGGGGTGTTAATAGAAAGAGGAGAGAAAGGAGAAAGTTTGCGGGGGCGCTCCCATTGTGATCATTGTAAAAAGAAAATAGTTTGGTACGACAATATCCCGGTGGTCAGTTTTCTGTTGTTACGGGGCAGGTGTCGCTATTGTGGGCAAAGAATATCTTGGTGGCACCCTTTGACAGAACTGATTTTTGGGGTAACGTTTGTTGGGTTAGCTTGGCAGAGCGGATTTTTTGCCGGTTGGCTCAGTGGTGATGATATTTGGCGGACTGTTTTTTGCCTGGCCATCGGTTTTATTCTTTTGACAATTTTGTTTTGGGATTGGAAGTATATGATAATTCCCGATGGGCTGGTGGTAGGAGGGCTAGTCATCGGAGTTCTTTTTTATCTGCGCGCTTATTTGCTTTCCCCGGATACCTTGTTGGCGGTGAATACTGATTTGAGTCGTAATTTATTGGGTGGTTTGGCAGTTGGAGGATTTTTTTATTTGCTTTGGCGATTTTCTCGGGGGAAATGGATTGGCGGTGGTGATGTTAAGTTGGGGTTTTTAGTTGGGTTTTTGGTTGGTTGGAAATTGTCTTACTTTTTGTTACTCTTGAGTTATCTTTTGGGAGCTGTGCCGGCGTTGTATTTGTTGTTGATAGGGAAGGCAAAGGCTGGGAGTAAAATTCCTTTTGGGCCTTTCTTGGTTTTGGCTACCTTGATCGTTTTATGCTGGTCGGATAGGCTTAGTCATTTGTTAAAATATTGGTTTTAAATTAGCTTAAAGTAAATGTTCAAGCTGCGTTTAGAAAAGAAAAATAAAAGTAAAAAGGAAAACGGGAAAGAGGGTTCTATTGCCGGTCATTTTTTCAGGCAGGCCGGGTTTTTGTTTGTAAAAAAGGGAGTTGTTTCAGGTTTTCAGGCCGGTTTTACTTTAATTGAAATGGTGATAGTGATTGCCATGATTGGAATTATTACCGGGGCGACATTGAAACTGGTGAGATTTTCCGACATTTACAAAAATTTGACTTTGAAAACGATGGAAATTAAAGGAATTTTGCGAAACGCTCAGATTTTGTCTTTGGCGCCGCCGGTTATTGAGAAAGATGGAAACAAGTTGCTGATTTGCGGATTTGGCTTGCGGAACGACAGTTCTGATCTGTCCAAGGTTTCGCTTTTTTATTCCTATTCTCCAAATAATGAGGTGGAAGATTGTGCCAATATAGGAAATATTGGTGATGTCTGTGATGAGGTGGGTGCGGGTAATGCTTGCCTAGATTATGAGACGAAGAAATTTGATGGTTTTACGATTACCAGAGATGGCAATAGTCAGCCGGTTAAGATATTTTTCCGCTCTCCTTATGGTGAGACCGTTGGGGTTGCTGATACCGGTTATAATATTGTTATAAAACAGGCTGAAAACAATTACACCAAGACTATTAAGGTAAACAAATTTGGCAAAATAAATGAAGAGTAAGAAGCTTTTTGAGCAAAACAAAGAACGTATATCGGATGAAGCCGGTTACACTTTGATAGAAATAGTGATCGTTTTATTATTGGTAGCATTTGGTTTTGTCGGCTCTTATCAGTTATTTGTGACTTCTCTGCGAGCGGATACGGAAAGTCGGTATGAAATTATTGCCGGAGAGTTGTTGCAGGAGGGTCTGGAGATTATTAAAAACAAGAAGGAGGAGAATGATTTGAAGTGGGCTATTTGGGATCCGTCAGATGAGGATGAGCCAAAACTAAATGAGGGGATGCGGAATGTTGATTTTAACCCGATAGTTGATTTCAATACCAAGACAATTGAATTTGAAACAAATCATTTTAATTTACAGTACGATTTAGATAAAAAAGAATATGTATTGCAAAATAATTGTTCCAATTGTGTTGGACCGGTTTTTGAAAGAAAGTGTACTCAGAGTTTAAATGCTGACGAGGATGTGCTAAGGGCCAGATGTACGGTTTCTTGGCAGAGTGTTTTAGCGGGGGGTGGGGAAAGGAGTATTTTGGCGGAAACGGCTTTAACGGATTGGGAGAGATAGGTTTATTGTTCTAATTGGAAAATTTTTAGAAAATGGCAAAGTTGAAAATAAATAACAAGGAAAAACCGGGAAGATCAGATATTACGAGAAGCGATTTTTTGCAGGGCGGTTTTACTTTGATTGAGGTGGTGGTTTCTTTAGCTATTTTTGCTTTTATTGTCGGCGGGGTGACCGTTTTTGCGGTTAATACCATTAAGGCCCAACAAAGATCAAGAGCTATGCAAGAGGCGATGGATAATGCTCGCTACGCTATTGATGATTTTGCTAAGAACATTAGAACCAGTTCCAATGTTAAGGGTGATGGCTCTGGCCAATTCTTGTTTTTTGTCAGTAATTTAGATTTGGCGAAGTATTGTTACAGATTTAACGGCGATATTTTAGAAGAAGCTAGAATTGTTCCCAATACCAGTGGTAGCAATGATGATTATAATGGTGTGAAAAGTTGTAGTGATTTTTCTGACTCTGATTTTAAGCCGGTAGTGGGGGGCTCTGCTAACAGTAAGATTTCCGTGGCTGGCAAATTTCAATTTTGGCAGACTGATGTTCATTCTAATTCTCCCAAGCGAGGTTATGTGCAAATTAATGTTGATTTGATTTATAATGAAAATGGTTTGCCGGAAGATAATGCTCAGGCCCATATTCAGAGTGGAGTGTCTTTGATGGATTATGGTTTGGAAGATTTTAATTTGGAGTTATAGCTTGATTTTTGTGGAAATGGATTTTTGTTTGCAGGGAATTTGAAAATTTTAAATAAAAAATAATAATAAAATTATGAATAAACTTGTTGGCAACAATAGAGAGGGTGAAAAGGGGTCAATATTGATTCTAACTCTGCTGATTTTGGTGGGAGCTCTATCTATCGGGGTGGCAATTTCGGCCGTGTCGGTGCTGGAGAGAAAAATGACTACCAAAAGTCGGCGTTCGGTTTCGGCTTTTCAAGCGGCCAATGCCGGAGTGGAGTGGGCGATGAAGCAGATTGATGATGCTGAGCCTGATAAGAAGGTAACTGATGTTTTTGGTTTTAATGCAGATTCTGGCGAAGTTGTTTGCCCGGATGATTTGTTTTCCGATTCTTCTGACTCTAGCTGTAAGGTAATTTTATTGCAACGGAGCTCGGGAGGAGGACAAGATGAGTGGCAGAAAATCAATTCTGATATTCCGGTGAAAGATTTGGTGGCGGTTAGAGTTAAGGGTTTTTACAAGCAAGGTTCGGAAGAAGTGAGTCGGGCTTTGGAAGCCTATGCAATGCCAAACTGTGACAGTAATGAAGAGAGAGTGGCTGATTTTTGTGTGGATAAAAGTTATGTAGGTTCTCAGCAGGATTGGGGTGATGCGGTGGAAGCGTGTGCCGATTTAGGAAAAAGGTTGTGTTCGGCGGCGGAGTTAAAAGCGGTTGAAGGCTCTTCTCTGACTTTGGGTAATGATATTGGTTCACGTGATGAATGGGCGGCGGATGCTTCCAGTGGTGGACAAAGAATCTATTTTGGCCATTCTGGCTTAGGAGAATCACCCTCGGGAACCGATCATGATTTTCGCTGTTGCCGAAATCGCTAATTTGAAAAAATGATATTAAGAAAGTGGGAGATTGTTTTTGTTGTTTTGTTGCTTTTATTGGTAGGATTGGTAACTTATTGGGCGATTGGGCGAGTTCGTTTGAGGGAGGACTTAGCTTTGGTGCAAATTGGTTTGACGGATGCTTTGCTGGCGGCGAAGAAATGTCTGGAGGCTGGCGGAACGGTACAAGACCCTTCTTTGGGTCGGCCAGGTCGGGTTTTTGTTTGCAGTCGCCAGGAGATTAGCGGGGAAGTTTATCCTGATCTGCAAAAAATTTCTCCACATCATTATTTTTATCAATATTCTCCCTTAAAAGGCGAATGCAAAATTTTGTCAGAATGTCGGCGACAAGATATTTTCCCGACTTTTGGAGTGTTGTTGAAAGGTAGCTCAGTCTTACGTTGTGATATAAGAAAAGGTTTTTGTTATACGGTGCAAAATTGAAAAAATAAGTCCGATAAATAATAATTAGTTAAAAAATATGTTGAAAAATTTTAAAAGAGAAATTGGTTTCGGTTGGCGCGATTTGGTTTTTGTGATCGTTGGCTTGATTGTTTTTGTTTTTTTGTTGATTAAGGTATTTGCTGTTTTACCGACAAATAATCATTTAAAGCTTGCCCCAAGAGCCACTCCCGATTATGCGTCAACCGGTAAAATCTCGGCAGAAACAATCCGGAAAGAATCTTCATCCGTTAACCCGTTGCCTGCTCCAGGATTGGCTAATGGCACATTATTGACGGAGGTTGAAAGTGATAAGAAAAATTTTGCAAGAAAAATAGTGAAAAATGGCAACATTAAATTGCAAGTTGATGATGCGCTTGCAACCGCCGAAAAAATCCAGGAAATAGTGAAAGGATTTTCCGGAGATCTTTTGAATAGTAGCAGTTCCAAAAATCGGTACGGAAGCCGGCAAGTTTTTCTTTTCTTTCAAGTGCCGGCGGACAAGTTTGAAGAAGCTCGTCGGGCCATTAAGAATTCCGGCGGAGAAGTTCTGGCGGACAGTGTCAATACCAGTGATGTGACGGCGGAATACGTTGATTTGGAAGCTCGCTTAAAAAATAAGAGGTTGGAGGAAGAAACTTTCCAAAAGATGTTGGACAAAGCGAAGACAGTGGATGAGATTTTGAAAATAACTAGAGAAATAAACAGGGTGAGAGGAGAAATTGATCGCTTGGAAGGGCGAAAGAAATATTTAAATTCTCAAACGGCTATGTCCAGAATCAGTGTGGAGATCACGGAATTTGTAAAAGCCGGTCCGGGGGAATATAAGTGGAAACCGGCGCGGAGTTGGCAGAGGGCTTTGCATAAGTTGGTATTGGTTAGTCAAAAGGTGGCGGATGCGGTGATTGAGTTTGTGGTGGTTGATTTACCGTTTATTGTTGCCGGTTTAATCTTACTTTGGCTTTTGTGGAGAGGTGGTAAAATTATTAAAAATCGTTTTTAGGTCGCTTGCGTAGTTGGTTTTAAAACAATTTTGAGGAAATATTGGGGTTAATTGATTGAAACGGCTTCATCTTGAAGTTAATATTTCCAGAGATAGTATTTCCAGAGTCATTTAAACTGAAAATACGGTGGTGTGAAAATTTTGCCGAGATGACACCATTGTTTCCTGTCGGGGGTATTGTTTATTTTTTCCGGTCCGGTCTTTTGTCTTTTTTGTTTTTGTGGTTATTATCCGAAAAACTTTCTATTTTCGGTTTTTTGTGCTACTTTGGGAATTAACCCGGGCTGTTTTGTTTTTTGCCGTTAATTTGAATGTTATGGAGAATTTTTCTTTGAAGGAGTATGTGGATAATCAATTGAAATTTCGTCTGATTCAATCGGAAGTGAACCGAAAACTTTCTTGGAGGTTGTTGTTGAACAAAGAGGCCAATTGGAAAGAAAGAACATTGGCCGTGTTTAATCTTCTGACTCATTTGTTGCCGGAAAAAACTGTGCGGCGGTGGCGCAATGTTTTACGTCAAAAGGATTTAAGCAAATTGCCGTTTAAGAAGGATTTTATTATTCACCGGGTTCAACTGGGTGAAGGTTTTTACAAAGATGTTCATTTATTGGAAGCCAAAAATAAGGAAGAAAAATCTTACGTGGTAAAAATTGAGTATAGTGAAGGATTCAAAAAGCTTTCTTTAAAAGAAGCCGAAGAAATAGCTCAAGAGGAGAAATGGGAATATCGTCTTTTGCGTGAATATTATAAAATAGACGATTTTATTCCCGAAGAACTGGTTTTGTTGGCGGAAGCTTCAAAGGACGGAGGTCCGGCGGTGATTACTTTACAGGCTTTTGCCGGGTATGATTTGCGGGATATTTTTGAAGAAATTGGCAAAAAAGAATTAGAAAAGAAATTGCTGTCAAATAAGAAGTTGAGGGAATCTTTTTTGCGATTCGTAGAAAAGACGGATAACTGGTTGACTAAGAAGGATATAATGGTGGATTTGACGGGAAAGAAAAATATTGTTTTGGCTGTTGATGAAAATGGACGGGATGTTTTGAAGTTTCTTGATCCTCACTCCATCAGGTATTTTTCCAAGGATAAAGAAGAAAGACCGGAGAGAACGGAAATTTTTTTGAAGAAATTGGAATATCTCAAATCAATTTATGAGGAAGTTAAAAATGAGGAATGACGAGAACGGTTTTGTTGATTTAAGGTTATTTGGAAAAAGATAAGTAAATTTTGACGGTTGTGATTATGAATGAATTTAAAAGAGTTTATATTGTTGGTATTGAAGGAGCCGGTACTTCCGCTTTGGCCGGTATTTTGAGGGTGCAAGGTAAAGAAGTGGTTGGCTCAGATGAAGGTGATCATTTCTATTATGATGTTCTGCGGCGGCAAGGAATAAAAGTATTTCATCGTTTTGATAAGGATAATCCTCGGCGAGCTTTTGCCGGTCAAAAAATTGATTTGGTGATTTATTCCACTGTTTTTTCGCAGAAGGATAATGTGGAGTTGCGGGAGATAAAGAAAAAGAAATTAGCCAAAGTGGTTTGGGAGTACCCGCGGGCTTTGGCGGAGGTTTTCAACAGGGCCGGTTTTGGCATAGCTGTTTGCGGCACCCATGGGAAGACAACCACTACGGCCATGTTGGGAACCGTTTTGCAAAAGCTGGGGTTAGCGCCGACTGTTTTAGTGGGAGCCAAGGTTTTGGAGTGGGGCAGTAATTGTTTGGTTGGGAATCGTAAGGACTCAATTTTGCTTGGTTCGCAAAAAATGGATTCTTGTACTGATTGTTTTGTGATTGAAGCGGATGAGTATCAGAATAAATTACGCTATTATCAGCCACGGGCGGTGATTTTGACGAGTGTGGATTACGACCATCCGGATTTTTTCAAAAGCGAGGAGGAGTACAAACAAGTTTTCAAAGATTTTGTGGCTAAAATTCCGGCAGACGGATTTTTAGTAGCTTACGCGGGAGACAAGAATGTAGTTGAAGTTTCCCGGAGCGCTTCTTGCGAAGTGGTTTTCTATGACAAGTTGGCGGCCAAGGATATCTTGTTAGGTGATGATTTTTGCAGTTTGTCTGAGTGTCGGGGGCGAACCTTCGGTTGTTGTCCGGCAGGCAAAGAGAGTCAAGACAAAATTCGTTTGTTTGGCGAACATAATCTGCTGAATGCCATGGCTGTTTTTCGCTTGGCGCAAAAGTTGAATCTGGATTTGGATAAGGTGAAAAAAATTTTACGGGAATTTCGGGGGACGGCCAGGCGCTTTGAAATAAAGGGAGAGTTTCAGGGAGCGTTGATTGTTGATGATTACGCTCATCACCCGGCGGAAATTAGGGCGACTTTAAAAATGGTCAAGGAGAGATATCCGAATAAAGTTTTGAAGGTGATTTTTCACCCGCACACTTTCAGTCGGACTGAGGCTTTGTTGAGCGAATTTGTTGACAGTTTTAAGTTGGCAGATGAAATTTATTTTTTGGATATTTTCGGTTCGGCCAGAGAAAGGGAGGGAAAAGTGGATAGTGATGATCTGGTGGCTTCGGCCAGAAAAAAATATCCGGAGAAGCGAGTGGAAAATTTACAGACGATTGAAAAGGCAGTTGAGTATTTTCGGAAAAATCTTGGTCGCGATGATATTTTACTGACTATGGGCGCCGGCGATGTTTACTTGGTAGCGGAGAAATTACTTAAATTCTAAGGCATAGCCAATGATGCGGAGAAAATACTTTTATTGGTTTGTTTTGCTTTTATTTCTTGGTGTTCCGGTTGTGTTTATTCTTTACCAAAGTGTTTTTTTATCCAGGTTGGTTGGCGGAGATTATTTTCAAGAATACAGTGATTTAGAAGCGAAGAAAATGGAGGTTTTAGGTAGAAGTGACCTCAGGAAAGAAATAAATCAGCATAGCTTGTTCACCGTCGGAAAGAGAAGGGATGATAAAGTAGTCAAGCAAGTTCTGGTAACAAATTCGCCGAAAATTTTGTTTTTGGGGGATTTGATGTTGGATCGGCAGAATAGGATTTTGTTGGACAGAAAAGGCGCGGGATTTTTTACAGAGAAAATAGAACACTTGTTTTGGGGTCAAGATCTGAATATAGCTAACTTGGAGGGCCCAATTACCACTCGGTCATCGCTTTCCGTTGGTCAGCCGGTGGAAAATCCCAATCATTTTCGTTTCACTTTTAAACCCAGGGAAACTATCAATTTTTTACAGGCCAATCGGATAAACTTGGTAAATCTTGGTAATAATCATATTCTTAATTTCGGCTCTAAGGGATTGGAGCAGACGGAGGAAGTTTTAACTAAAAACAACATTGATTATTTTGGAGATCCTCTGGATTTAACCAGAATGAGTATCGTAAAGAGGGTGGGAGAATGGAGAATCGGTTTTGTAAATTATAATCAGTTTGTCGGTTTTTCCTCGGAACAAGTTGTTGAGATAATTAAAAGTTTAAAAACGAAGAGTGATTTTGTAATTGTTTATTCTCACTGGGGGGAGGAATATAAATTGGTTAACAATGCTCGCCAACAGCAATTAGCTCATCAATTTATTGAAGCCGGCGCCGATTTGATTGTCGGCAGTCACCCCCATGTTGTTCAGTCAATAGAAGTTTACCGAGGGAAGGCTATTTTTTATTCCTTGGGAAATTTTGTTTTTGACCAATATTTCTCCAAGGATGTTCGTTCGGAACTGGCGCTTCTGCTGACAATAAAGAATGGACGATTTGAGTTTACTTTGCTACCATTGTTTAGGCAGAATAATGGACAGTTGGTTTTGATGGAAGGCGCACAAAGAAAAGATTTTCTAGCCGGTTTGGCGGAGAGATCTTCGCTGGAGAAGGAAATTAAAAAAGAAATTAAAGAAGGTGTTTTTATATTGTCGGGCAAGAAAATTAAAGACTGAAAGAGCATTAAATTGGATATATGAAAAAACTTTTTGTAAAAAAGAGATTGGATTCATTGAAAGAAACCAAAAAATGGGCGCGAGAATTCTTGAGAGATTTGAAAAGAGAGGCCGACAAAATAAACGTGGTTTTTCTGCAGGGAGACTTGGGTGCCGGCAAAACCACCTTCAGTCGTTTTTTATTGGAGGAATTGGGAGCGACTGGTCCTTTTACTTCGCCGACTTTTGTGATAATGAAAGAATATGAGTTGAAACGGCCAGAGAAAATGGAGAAGGACGATTTAGTTTGGGAAAAAATTTGTCATTGGGATTGTTACCGGGTGGATGCCAAGACGGTGCTGGATTTGGGTTGGTGGGAGCAGGTGACCGATAGAAAAAATTTGCTGTTGGTGGAATGGCCGGAAAAAATCAGTGAGATTTGGCCGGAGAATTATTGGTTGTTAAAATTCAGTCACGACGGAGAGATGGCGCGAATGGTGAGAGTGGAAAAGGTTTTGGCAAATGAAAATTAATTTTTTTGGAAGAGAGGAGCTTAATCGTTAAATTAAATTTTTATGGAGCTAAAAGAATTTTTAAATCTTGTTCGCAGGGAAAAATTTGTTTTTTTCGGTCTTTGGGCGACGATTGTTTGTCTGGCTTTATTCACTCTTTATGTTCAGCCCAAACAATATCAGGTGGAAAGCAGTTTTGTGTTGGGACGGCAACAGGTGAAAAATGAAAAGGCAACCTCTGGCGAAGGGGAAAAATATGATTATTATTACCAACTGGAAGCAAATAAAAGATTGGTGGAGATGATGATAAATCTTTTGTCGGATGAAAGTTTCCAGGAAAAAGTTTTTTCCGGTCAGATTAAATCTATTCCAAGCGGGGAAAAAAAATTCATAATTAAACACTGGCGAGGCAAGAAAGGGGGCGCCGGTTATTTCAGGGTTTATGTGGTTGGTCACAATTTGGAGCAAACAGGCTTGGTTGCGGAGGCGATAGGGAAGGAGTTTAAGGAATTTATTGGTGATATCAATAGTAAACAGAGCAATTTTATCGTCTTGAAAAGTGGAAAGCCGGTCGCGCAAGAGAAAACCAAACCCTACTCATTGACAATGCTTACCTCCTTTTTGTTTGGATTGTTGGTTAGTTTAGTTTTTGTTCTGTTGAAGGATTATTTGCGAGAGAATGTTAAAAGTGATGTGGACAAGAAATAATTTCCGTGCTTATTTGGAAGAGCTGTTTAGAAGCAAAAATAAATGTTTATGAAAAAAGAGAAAAGAAGGAAAGACAAGGTTAGAATAATTGGTGTGGACGGGCGTTGTTTGTTGGATGCAAATTATACCGGTGTCAGTGAGTACACCGTTTTTTTATTGAAGAAAATTTTGCGTGATTATCCCAACTATCGCTTGCGAGTATTTGTAAACAGTTTTCATAAGGTTGAGTTGAAAAAAAAACTGCCTTGGCTTTATCGTTCGCAACGGGTGGAGGTCAAGTACTACAGAATTCCCAATAAATTATTAAATTTTTCCTTTTGGTTTTTCGGTTGGCCGAAATTGGATAAGCTCTTGGGTGGAGTTGATTTGTTATTGGTTCCCAATATTTCTTTCTTGGCGGTCAGTAAAGATGTTTTTTTTATCTTGACACTTCATGATTTATCTTTTGAGAGATGGCCGGAAACTTTTTCTCGCAAAAGACGTTGGTGGCATTTTTTTGTCAATCCCAGAAGGTTGGCGCAGAGAGCGAATGAAATTTGGACAGTTTCCGATTCTACCAAATCAGATTTGGTTGATCTTTATGGTGTGCAAAAAGAAAAAGTGAAGGTAAAGAATTTATTTGAGGCAAAAATTATTTCAGGTCCGAATAAATTGGATGAAAGAAGAAAGAGGGAGGTGAGAAAGAAATATAACCTCCCGGATAAATTTGCTTTGTACTTAGGAACAATTGAGCCGAGGAAAAATATTCTAACTTTGTTAAAAACATTTGTTTATTTGTGGGAAAAGAAATTAATTGACCAACGTTGTAAATTGGTCTTGGCCGGACAGCTTGGCTGGAAGTACGGAGAAGTGGTTAAGTTTATTGAAAAATCCTCTTGGCGACGAAATATCATCCTAACCGAATTTATTGAAAGCAAAGACAAGAGATGCTTGTATGCGATGGCTGAACTCTTTGTTTATCCTTCTCTGTTTGAAGGTTTCGGTATTCCGGTTTTGGAAGCGATGGCTATGGGAACGCCGGTGATAACGGGAGACAACTCATCTTTGCCGGAAGTTGTTGGTTCGGCCGGTATAATGGTTGACGTGGAAAGAATTGATGAGTTGGCGGAGGCAATCAGGTTGATTCTCAATAACCCTCATTTAGCTGATTACTATCGGCGGAAAGGTAGACGACAGGCGCAGATAATAAATGACCGGAGCGCTAAAACAAAGCTTTTTGCCGATTGATTATTTTAGGTGAAATTTTTGATTTGCGATGGAAAAATGATTCTGATTTGACATTTTTCTGTTTTTGTGTTATCTTTGGGAAGTTATCAGAGTTCTTGAAGCGGGTGGAAATTGTTGTTTTAGGGCAAGTGGGTAGGATAATTTGTCGGGAGGCAAGAAGTTTTGCAGAGAGTAAAGTGAAACTTTTAATTAGAAGGTGAAGTATAGTGGTATAATTTATTTTTGAAGAATGAAGAAAATTACGGAAAAAGAGTGGCGGAGGGCAACAGATTTGTTCTTAAATGAACTAAGCGAGAGACAAAGAAAATTAGTTTCTCGCCGTTTTGGTTTACAGAATAAAAAAGCGCGGACATTGGCCGCCATCGGTAGAAGTGAGGGAGTGTCCAGAGAACGTGTCAGGCAGATTGTGACCGGCGCTTTGAGAAAACTTAAAAAGAAAATAGAAAGAGCCGGAGAGAATGAAGAGAAAAAAGAGTTTTACAAAACGATTCTTGGGAGAATTGAGGAAGAGGGCGGAGTTATTGGCCGGAATGTTCTTTTGCGAGAAACATTGTCTGATAAGACGACTCTGTCGCGGGCGAAGCGAGCGGGAATGATTAGTTTTATTTTAAGTTCTTTGCCCGGTTTGCAATACAAAAAACCTTCCGTTCGTTTTGGTGAGTTGTGGTATTTGCCTCAGGCCAAAGATTTTGTTACTAAAGTTGATCGTTTTCATAATGATTTGGTTGCTTATTTTGAAAAGCAGCAGAGGCCTTATACTTTTGCCAAGTTGCGAAAGGAATTCGGATCTTATGCAAAGGCTTATGCAGAAAAAGGAATTAAAAAATTAGAGATTGACAAAAAGAAGCTAGGGTTGCTTTTGCGGGAAAGTTATCTTTTAGGAGAGAATATTTTGGGGCAATGGGGATTAGCGAAGTGGAAGATTGTTAGGCCGACGGCTGTCAGGGAGAAAGCTTATTTGGTTTTCAAAAAAGAGAGGGAGCCTTTGCATTTTAGAGCGCTGACGACACGGATTAACAAGTACTGGAGTAGTGGCAGGCGCGCTTTGCCGCAAACGGTGCATAACGCCATTATTAAATATCCGGAGTTTGTGGTGGTTGATTTGGGGACCTACGGCTTAAAGGAATGGTTGTATGAAGAAAATGATATTCGGCAGAGGTTACTGGATTTTTTTGAGAAAAACAAAAAGGCCTCCATTGAGGAATTAGTGAGTTCTTTGAAGAAAACAAAAGAAAGCAGGGTTCGTCTGGAAATCACTTTGCGAGCAATACTGCACAGAGAAAAGATGTTTATTCGCCGAAATGGTAAATATATGGTAAAATAGTCTTGGCGTAGAACTTATCTATGGTTTTCCCTTTCTAATGTTCAGTTAGGCTTTCTGGATGTTATTTTCTATCTGGTGTTTGAGGCTTCGTTGATTGAAAAAGGAGTCAAACATGTGTCTGAAAATAATATTCAAAAGGCTTGGCGGATAAAGGGTTTGAAATGATGACTCCGAATGAATTGACGACGAGGGCAGTAGGAAACGGAGCGGTATTTTCTCTTGCTTGTCTTGTTTTTTGGAAATTGTCAAAATAAAATATGATAAAAGAGGAGAAAGAAAATGTAAAATTAAAACATCTTTGGCAGTTTTTGGCGGGAGGTTCGTTGGTGGTTTGGTTTTTAATGTTTTTTCTTTTTCCGGCAGAGGCAAAGATTTTTTGGACGACCATATTTGTGCTTTTCAAAGATTACTGGTGGATAGTTTTGCCTTTTCCGATGTGGGAAATTTATCAATCAATGTGGATGGAACAGGTGGTGGGGGCTTGGTTGTCCAGTCGGGAATATACGTTATTGGAATTGATTCCTCCACGGGATATTGAGAAAAGTCCCAAGTTAATGGAACATGTTTTTGCCGGAATAAATGATTATTCCACGCCGAATCGTTTAGAGATTCATTGCGGTTGGCGTGTTTTGCAGCCACGTTGGTCTTTTGAGCTGACCGGTGATGAAGGGATGGTCAGATATTTTATTCGTTGCCCGAAGGCCTCCAAGGCGACAGCTGAAGCGCAAGTGTACGCTCATTATCCGGATATAATCATCAAGGAAGTGGAGGACTATGTGAAGAAGGCGCCTCACAATATTCCCAATGCTCGTTGGGATATTTGGGGAGCCACTCTAACCTTGGTTAAGCCGGACCCGGTGCCTATTAGGACGTACCGACAGTTTCAGGAGGAGGTAACCGGTAAAATGATTGATCCTCTGGCTAATATTGTTGAGGTGATGGGCGCCTTGCCCAAGGGTCAACATCTCTGGTTTCAAATTTTATTGGAAAGTGAGAAACCACCGAATTGGCACCCCGCCAGCTTGGCCTATATTCAAAGTTTAATTGATGAGCATTTGGGTAAAAAAAATGGAAAAGAGTTTCCTCTGTTGAGATTTTGGCATGAATTAAAGTTGTTGCCGGGGAACCTTTTGAGCGCTTTGGCGGGCAAAGAATTAGCTACACCACCAAGCAGTGGAGGAGAAGAAGAGCCGGAGTTTAATATAAATAAACTGCCGCCGGGAGTGCAGGAAAAAATAGAAGCCATCTCGCAAAACATTTCCAAACCCGGTTTCCGAACAGTGATAAGGTTTATATACTTTGGCACCAGAGATAATTTCAACAAGGCGCTGGGAGTAGCCGGTATTATGGGTCCGATAAAACAGTTGGGAGACGTTAATTTAAATGACTTGGTGCCTTCAAATTTAACTAAAACTTTTGCCAATTACTATTTTGATGAAGAGAGGTTGTTACGGAAGAAAAGAAAAATTTATAATGATTTTATCTCCCGAGATATGGTTGGGCTTTGGATGATTATGAATACGGAGGAATTGGCCACTCTTTATCACTTCCCAGATATGTCTATCAGAAGTCAGGCTATTACCAGAGTGGAATCCAGACGGGAAGAAGCTCCCGCCAATTTACCGGTTGATTTGGAAGTTGAAGAATAAAAATCCAAACTTAATCAGTTAAGTAAGCTAAAATAACAATGGTTGAGACAAAAGAAGAAATAAATTTCTTTGCCAAAACCAATTTTCGCAACAAGGAGCGTCCTTTCGGAATAAAAACCGATGATCGGCGCAGGCATTTCTATACTCTGGGAAAAACGGGAATGGGTAAGACGAGCATGATTCAGAATATGGCCATTCAGGATATTCGCAGTGGCAAGGGTTTGGCCATTGTTGATCCGCATGGTGAATTTGCCGAGGAATGTTTGAAGGCCGTGCCGGAAGAAAGAATCAAAGATGTTATTTATTTTAATCCGGCCGATTTGGAATATCCGATTTCTTTGAATATTTTGGAAAAGGTTGATCCGGAACATAGACATCTGGTTTCTTCCGGTTTGATAGGAATTTTTAAAAAACTTTGGGCTGATTCTTGGGGTCCTCGTTTGGAGTATATTTTACGCAATGCCATTTTGGCTTTGTTGTCGCATCCTTCTTCCACTTTATTAGGAATCAATCGTTTGTTGGTTGACAAACAGTATCGGGAAGAGGTTCTGTCTTACGTTGACGATCCGGTGGTGAGTTCTTTTTGGAAGGATGAATTTTCCAAGTATAACGACCGTTTGTTAACAGAGGCTATTTCTCCCATCCAAAATAAAGTTGGTCAGTTCTTGTCAAGCGGTTTGATTAGGAACATTGTGGGGCAAACCAAATCTTCTTTTTCCGTCAGGGAAGCGATGGATAGCAATAAGATTTTGATTTTAAATCTCTCCAAGGGACGGATTGGAGAGGATAGTAGCGCTTTGCTGGGAGCAATGATGATTACCAAGATTCAACTGGCGGCAATGAGTAGAGTTGATATTCCCGAGGCGGAAAGAAAGGATTTCTATCTTTATGTTGATGAGTTCCAGAATTTTGCCACCGAATCTTTCGCCGGTATTCTTTCAGAAGCCAGAAAATACCGATTGAGTTTGATTTTGGCGCATCAGTTTATGGCTCAGTTGGATGAGTCGGTGATGAATGCCGTTTTGGGTAATGTGGGAACGATTGTAGCTTTTCGAGTGGGGGCGATGGACGCGGAGATTTTGGAAAAGGAGTTTGAGCCGGTTTTTTATGCCAATGACTTGGTTAATTTGGACAAGTATAATATTTATCTGAAGCTGATGATTGACGGAGTGGCCACTCGGCCGTTTTCGGCAACTACGTTGATGCCGATAGACACCAGTGATACAGCTGAGAATCTGGAGAAAGTAATAGAAATGTCTCGCCGGCAATATGCTCACGATCGGGCGACGGTGGAACGGCGCATTATGGAATGGAGCGGGATGCGCAGCGGGGCGGTTAGCAAGAATATTGAATCTTTAGCCAAAAACAGAATACGTGATTTGGTGAAAGGAAGCGCAAATGTTTCGGCGCAGAAGTCGGTAAACGATGATCAAAATAGAAACAAAAAGGGAAAAGGAAAAGGACAAGCAAAAAAAGGCGCGGGAAAAGCGAAAGTAACGAAAACCGATGCTTTGATAAATGAACTGGGAATTGGTTTGGGAGAAGAGACAGTTGGCTCTTCGGAGGGAGATCTTGAAGTGGGGCAATCGGAAGTGTCTCCGATAAATGCGGGAAGAGAAGAGGGAACTATATCAGGAGAGCCGAAAGCAAACAAAAAGAAAAAGGCAAAACCAGCGGAAGAAAAACAACAAACAAGGATAAAAGTTAATTGCTCCGGTTGCGGTATAGAAACAGAGGTGAATTTTCAGCCGGATGGAGTGCGGCCGGTTTTTTGTCCGGAATGTTTGAAGGAGTACCGTCGTCAACAGGCCAAGTTGAAACAAGAGATGGAAATGGCCAACTCAGCGTCGGCGCAGATAAATGAGTCGGGTCAAACAAAAGATAAATCAAACGTTAATAGGCCGGTGTTGACGAGAAAAAAAGAAGCAAAGAAGACGTCGGTGGATACCGATGAAGTCAAAAGATTAATTCAGGAAGCTATTGATGGAAAAAAGTAAAAGTGTTTTAGTTGGTTTGAGCGGAGGGGTTGATTCCTTGGTGACAGCTCATTTGTTACAAGAAAGCGGTTATAGGGTGAAGACTGTTTTTTTGAAACTTAGGGATGACAAGGCCGAAGAAGCGAGGGCAAAAATGGCAGCCGATTCTTTGGGTTTGAAATTGGGTGTTTTTGATTTACGAAAAGAGTTCGAAAAAACCGTTCGCTCTGATTTTGTAAAAAAATATCAAAAAGGTTTGACTCCCAATCCGTGTGTCTTTTGCAATCCGGAAATCAAGTTTGCTTTTTTGCAAAAAATGGCTGATAGATTGGATTGCAAGAAAATAGCCACCGGACATTATGCCAAGGTGGAGTGCCGGCCGGAAAGTGAGGAGAAAGATAAAAAGTGCTTGTTGATAAAAGCTAAAGATAAATCCAAGGACCAGTCTTACTTTCTTTACAGGTTAAGCGCAAAGCAGTTGCGGAAGATTTTGTTTCCCTTGGGCGGTTTGAAAAAAGCGGAAGTTAAAAAAATTGCTCAGAAAAATAATCTACCTTTACCAAAGGCGGAGTCTCAAGATGCTTGTTTTTTGGTTGGTTCCAACTTAGATGATTTTTTGCGTAACAATTTGTCAAGCAATCTTTTTACTCCAGGAGAGATTGTGGATGAAAAGGGTGAAAAAGTCGGGACCCACCGGGGGCTGTTGTCTTACACAATCGGGCAAAGAAAGGGGATAGATGTTGGGGGAACGGGTCCTTTTTATGTCAAGGGTAAGGATTTTAAGAAAAATGTTTTGTTGGTGACACGTCGTCGGGATGACTTGCTTTCTGATAAAGTTGTGTTTAGGCAAACAAATTGGCTGGCCGGTTTGCCTGAAAAGGATAAACAATATCATGTTAAAATCAGATATCAGATGAAACCGGTGAGGGCGACTGTGCAGAGAAAGGGTAGTCATTGGGAAGCAGTGGCGCAGGAGGGAGACGCCTTTAGTATGGTTACACCCGGGCAGTCATTGGTGGTTTATGATGGTGATGTGGTTATTGGGGGAGGAGTGATAGAATTTGTTTAAAGTTTTAATTTTTTGAGAATGTCATTGTAAAATTTCACCAAATAGTCAAAGTGGTGTATAATTTTTGTTGAAGAATTCATCGGGTTCTCCTTTTTCAATATTTAGTCAAGCTTTTTGGATGTTATTTTTTACTTGGTGTTTGACACTTTGTTGATTGAAGAATAAGTCAAATATATGTCCGAAAATAACACTCAAAAAGCTTGAGAGACAAAGAGTTTAGGAGGGTAGCTCTAAGTGAATTATGGAAGTTTTGTTGGTTGATTCTGTTTTAAATTAAAATTATGAATAATGAGACAAATATCAGGGAACTGAGAAATCTTTTAACAGCTCTCAATGTTAAATTGGTTGATTTGGAGGCCGATGAGAAAAGATTGAAAGTGGAAAAGGAAAAATTGGCTTTGGAAATTAGACGAAAAAAGAAGGAGAGGCAGAGATTGGAATTGTTTATCAGGGAGTTAAAAAACCGAGAAAAAGAAATTGAAAAAAAGTTTTTTGAATTCTCGGCGGATAAAAAACGTCTTTTAAAGAAGAGGGAGGAATTATTGGCCAAAATGAGATTGCTTGAAAGTAAATCTGATAATAATTTTTAATTAGTTCTGGGCAATGAAAAATAAAATTCATAATATTACCTATGCGCCACCGCCATCAGAATTACCGGCCTTAAGAGGTGAACCGGAAGATAATGTGACTTACTTTGGGCGAACAAACTATTCCAGCACCTTGCAAGAAAACAGGTATGTTTTCGGCATTAAAGATGAGGACAGACGTCGTCATATGTATGTAGTTGGTAAGTCGGGAGTGGGAAAGTCAAAGCTGTTGGAATTATTGATTAGGCAGGACATTGTCAAGGGTAAAGGGGTTTGTTTACTTGATCCGCACGGGGACATAATAGAAGATATTTTGAATTTTATTCCGGAAAATCGGATAGAGGATGTTTGTTTGATTGATCCGGGCGATGCGGAATTTCCGGTGGCTTTTAATCCCCTGGCTAATGTGGATGAAGGTTTTAAGTATCAGTTGACCCAGGGAATGATAGAGGTTTTTGAAAAACAATTTGGAGCCAACTGGACGCCTCGTTTGGAACATGTTTTTCGTTTTACAATGTTAGCTTTGTTAGACTATCCGCAGGCGACGATGCGAGGAATGATTTCCATGCTAACCGATCGGGAATATAGACAGAAAGTGATTGAGTATATCAAGGACGATATTGTAAAGAAATTTTGGGCGATTGAATTTGCCGATTGGTCGGAAAAGTTTGATTCGGACGCGATTATTCCGTTGGTAAACAAGTTAGGACAATTTTTGGCTGACCCGATGCTAAGAAACATTTTTGGCCAAGCGGAAAACAAAATTGACTTGGAGAAGTTGATGAATGAAGAGAAGATTATTTTAATAAATTTATCCAAGGGAAGATTGGGCGAGGAGAACTCTTCTTTTTTTGGTTCTATGTTCATTACCAAAATAAAGCAGGTTGGTATGGCGCGGGCGCAAATTCCGGAGGCGGAAAGAAAACCTTGTTTTGTTTACGCGGATGAGTTTCAAAATATCGTTACGGAAACTTTTGAAAATTTGTTGTCCGAGGCGAGAAAATACGGTTTGGCTTTGATAATGGCGCACCAATATGTGGGACAACTTTTACCCAAGGTCCAATCGGCGGTTTTTGGCAATGCCGGTACCATTATTGTCTTTCGGGTTAGTGGGGAAGATGCAGTCAAATTGGAGCCGGAGATGGCGCCGATATTTAAAGTGAAGGATATGATCAATCTTGGCCGGCGAGAGTTTTATATCAAGTTATTGATTGATGGAGAGGCTTATGATCCTTTTTCGGCGGAAACCTTAGATGTCTTGCCGCCCAACCATGAATCATATAAAGAAAGAATTGTTGAAAGTTCACGGAAGAAATATGCCAATCCTTTGGAAAAAGTTTTAACGGAAATGAAAAAAGCGGAGGGATTGGTGGAGGAAGATTCGGCGCAAAATGGAGAGGTAACAAATTCTCCAATGGATGGTGTCGGGTCGGCAAGGATGGAGGGCACTGCGGAAAAGAATGGTTCTGTTGAGGAGAGAAATTCTGTTGAAACGGTGGGGCGAGAAACAGATGTTAATAGCAGCGCAGAGGATGGCTTGGAACCTTTAATTTAATGATGATGTCAAGAAAAATTCCCGAGAAAATTTTGGAAAGGGTGGAGAAATTGCGAAAAACGATTGATGATTATCGTTACCGCTATCATGTCTTGGATGATCCGACGGTAACGGATGAAATTTACGATTCTTTGATGGAGGAGCTGCGGCTTTTGGAGAAGAAGTACCCGGAACTGGTAACTCCGGACTCGCCCACACAAAGAATCGGCGGGAAGCCCTTGGATAAATTTAGAAAAGTTAGGCATCGCAATAAACAGTGGTCATTGAATGATGCTTTTACTTTGGAGGAGTTGCGAGATTGGGAAGAGCGCAATTTGAATTTTCTGAAAAAAGAAGTGAAAGACCAGGAGCGGTTGAAGCGTTTGCGAAAATTGCTGCGGGAATATACAGTAGAATTGAAAATAGACGGTTTGAAGATTATTTTGGAATACGAAAAAGGGTTGTTGGTTCAAGGAGCCACGCGAGGAGATGGCTTGGTTGGGGAGGATGTTACAGAAAACATCAAGACTATTCAAAGTATTCCTTTGCGTTTGAACTACCCTTTGACATTGACGGTGGTGGGTGAGTGCTGGATGCCTAAGCAGGAATTGGAGCGTTTAAATAGAGTTAGAAAGAAAGAAGGACAACCGCCTTTGGCTAATTCGCGCAACGCGGCCGCCGGTTCCATCAGACAGTTGGACCCCAAGGTGGCGGCTTCGCGAAAATTGGATTCTTTCATTTACGATTTGGACTGGTTGCAACCGGGACAAAATTTGCAAGGCAAGGTTGTTGAGTTTCCGCCAACCCAGTTTGAGGAATTGGCCTTTTTGAAAAAATTGGGTTTTAAAGTCAATCAACACTATCGCCTTTGTCACGGCTTAGAGGAGGTGCAAGAAATGTATCTTCACTGGCAAAATAAAAGAAACAAGCAACCTTACGGTATTGACGGGTTGGTTTTGAAAATAAATTACAAGGAGGTTCAAGATTTGTTGGGTTATACCGGTAAATCACCGCGTTTTGCCATTGCTTACAAGTTTCCCACCGAAAAGGCGACAACGGTGATTGAAGATATTCAATTGCAAGTGGGACGAACGGGAGTTTTAACACCGGTGGCAATTTTGCGCCCGGTGCGTATAGCCGGTTCAGTGGTTTCGCGAGCAACCTTGCACAATGAAAGCGAAATCAGAAAGAAGGATATTAAGATTGGCGACACAGTTATTGTTCACAAAGCCGGTGATGTTATTCCGGAGATTGTCGGAGTAATTAAGGAGATGAGAACGGGCAAAGAAAAAGAATGGAAAATGCCTAAACATTGTCCGGTTTGCGGTGGAGGTATTAGAAAGGAGAAGATTTTGGATAAAAAAAGAGGAGAGAGTGTAAATTATTATTGTGAAAATTTGGATTGTTTTGCTATTGAGAAGGAGCGTCTGGTGCATTTTGTTTCTAAGAAAGGTTTTAACATTGAAGGTTTGGGAGAGAAAATAATGGAGCAGTTGATTGATAGCGGTTTAGTGAGGGAGCCGGCGGATATTTTTCGTTTAAAAGAGGGCGACTTGGAACCACTGGAGCGTTTTGCGGAAAAATCGGCCAAAAATATTGTTGAGAGTATTCAGAAGAGCAAAGTTGTTGATATAAACAATTTTTTGTATGCTCTGGGAATCAGGTTTTGGGGAGAGGAAAATGTCGCTCTATTGACCAAGGAAATGTTTAACCCCGATTCAGTTTTGTTCTATAAAAAACTTGGTCTGAAGTCTATTAAGAAACCGGCTGATCTGATTACTTATTTTGACAAGATTTCCGAGGAAGATTTGTTAGGCATAAACGGTGTGGGGGAGCGGATGAGTCAAAGTATTATAAACTGGTTTAAGAAGAAAAAAAATCGTAAACTGTTGAAAGATTTGAGTAAGTTGGGAGTAAGGTTTAGCCCGGAAAGTGTTAAAACGGAGGATTTGACCGAAGAAAAAAACAGTCCCTTTTATGGCAAAACATTTGTTTTAACGGGTAAATTGGATTCTTTTTCGCGCGAAGAGGCAAAAAATATCATCAAAAAAATGGGCGGAAAGGTATCGTCTGCTGTTTCCAAAAATACAGACTTTCTTTTATTGGGCAAGGACCCGGGCTCTAAGTTGGTTAAGGCGGAAAAATTGGGTGTGAAGATTATGTCGGAGGAAGAATTTAAAAAATATTTACAGGAAGCTTCATTTGCGTTAAAACAGTAGATAAAGGTTGGAAAATGTTTTAAGGGGAAACTGAAGGTGGTAAATTTGCAAGCAGGTCGTTATTGGTTTTGGTTGCTTTCCTTGATAAAGGCTCAATCTTTGTGGACGTGAGAATTGAGTCTTTGCTTTCTTATTGTTGGATGGGCAAAAAAGGCGGATAATATCATTTCTTAAACAAAATGGCTGGAGAAATTGAGCAAATAAAAGAAAGAGTGGGGGTGGTGGAACTCATTGGAGAATATGTTAAGTTGGAAAAAGCCGGGAGTAATTATCGGGCGCTTTGTCCTTTTCATAACGAAAAGACGCCCTCTTTTATGGTCAATCCGGAGAGGAATTTCTGGTATTGTTTTGGTTGTCAGGAAGGCGGAGACATTTTTACTTTTTTGCAAAAAATAGAGGGTCTGGAATTTAGAGAGGCTCTGGTTAAGTTGGCGGAAAGAGCCAATGTTCAGCTGCCGCGTTTGCAAAGAGGAGATTATCAAAAAGAAAAGTCTGAGAAGGAGGAGGTTTGGCGGGCTCTGGAATTGACTACCGAATTTTACCAAAGACAGTTGTTGAAAAATAATAAGGCTAGGGCGGTAATTCAATATTTAAAAGAGAGAGGTTTTACTCGGTCGGTGATTTATGATTTTAAAATAGGTTATGCTCCGGAAGGATGGGATAATCTCCTCAATTATTTGCAAGGAAGGAAAATCAGGCCGGCTGTAATGCTGAGAGCCGGCTTGTTGGTTGAGGGGAAGGCCGGAGGAATGAAAGAGCAGGGGAAGTCTTATTATGACAGATTTCGGGACAGGATAATGTTTCCAATTCTGGATGCCAGTGGTCGGACGGTTGGCTATTCGGGTCGGATAAATCCCACCGAAGAAAAGACGGCGGTGGCCAAATACATTAACACGCCTCAAACTTTAGTTTACGATAAAAGCCGAGTGCTTTACGGTCTTTATCAAGCCAAGGAAGCTATTCGGCGGAGTGGTTACGCGATTGTGGTGGAAGGTAATGCCGATGTGGTCCTGTCTCACACGGTTGGCGTGAAGAATATTGTAGCGGTTTCCGGAACGGCTCTGACCGAGGAGCAAGTGGCTTTACTGAAGCGTTACACTGATAAAGTGATGTTGGCTTTTGATATGGATGAGGCCGGACGCAAAGCGACGGAACGCAGTTTGGCGGCTTGTTTGCGTAATGATTTGGAAGTGAAAATTATTTTGTTGACTGAGCGTTATAAAGATGTTGGCGATGTTATTCAAGATAAACCTCAGCGTTGGCCGGAGTTCATTAAAAAGGCTTTGCCGGTGATGGAATATTATTTTGATACTTTAATTAACGAGGAATCAATTTCTGATATACGGAGAAAGAAATTAGTCATCAGAAAGTTGATAGGGATTATAGCAAACATTGCCGATCCGGTGGAGCGATCCTACTGGTTGAAGAAATTGGCGGCGAGGACGGCGGTGGAAGAAACTTTGTTGACAGATTTGCTGAAAAAAGTTAAATTGAAGGATGTGCAAAAAGATATTGAAGGGAAAAAAGCGGAAGAAGGACAGTCTTTTAGAAGCTTCAGAGAGAAGGAGGCGGATCGGTATTCTGTTTTGCAGTGTCGTCTGCTCGGTTTAGCCAGTGAATTTAGGGAAGAGTTGAAGGATGAGTTACGTTCTTTTCCGGCTGAAAATTATCTTTCGCCGATGTTTTTGACTTTATTTGAAAATGTTCGACGGGAAAGTGTTGATAAGGAACAAGAAAATTTGTTGAACAAATGTGTTTTGGAATTGAAGTATAAGAAAGAGGGCGATGATTTGTTGGAAGTTGAAATCAAGCCTCAGAGGGAATGGACGTTAGTGCTGGAAGAAATGGATAAAATAAAAAAACAAGCCAGGATTAAGGCGATTCAAAAAAAATTGAGGCTGTTGGAGGAACGGGGAGACGAACAGGGCGCGCAAAAATTACTCTCCAAACTAACTGAGATTTTAGATACTTAGCTAATTGTATTTAAGTTACTTCTAAAAAGAAAATGACACTTGCTCAAAAAAACAAAAAGAATATAAAGATTGGCCGGGCTGGTTCGGTAAGCGGGCGGATGGCTGCAAAGACGGTTGGACGTCCTAAAAAGAAAACGGTGGCGATTAGAGCCAGAGTGGCACAACAGCAGAGAAAGCGGGCGACCGGCAAAGAGCCGAGAAAAAGTCGGGAAGAGAACTCGGTTAAGGAAGCGGTTTCCGGAGGGAAGATTACCGAGGCGGAGTTAAAAGCAAAGAGTAATTTTTTGGAAGAGGGTCGTCGTCGGGGCTTTGTGACGGAAGAGGAGATTGTGCAAACATTTGGGAGTATTGAAGATAATGTGGAAGAGATTGAGGAATTGTATGAGGAGTTGGAAAAAAATGGAATAAAAGTTATTGACTCGGAGGAGGTTATAAAAAATGAGATAGAAAAAGAAAGTCAGGAAGACGAGAAGGTGCAAAAGAAGAAGTTTGAAGAAAGGATAAAAGCGGACAGCGTCAATCTTTCCGATTCGGTGCAAATGTATTTGCAAGAAATAGGAAAGACCGATTTGATTGATGCCAAAAAGGAAATTGAATTGGCCAAAAGAATAGAGAAAGGTGATGAATTGGCGCGCAAAGAGTTGACGGAGGCCAATTTGCGATTGGTGGTTTCCATTGCCAAGAAATACGTGGGACGAGGACATAGTTTGTCTTTTTTGGATTTAATTCAGGAGGGTAATATCGGCTTGTTCAGAGCGGTGGAAAAGTTTGATTATCGAAGAGGTTATAAATTTTCCACTTATGCTACTTGGTGGATCAGACAGTCTATTACCAGGGCGATTGCCGACCAGTCTCGCACAATCAGAATTCCTGTCCATATGGTGGAAACGATAAACAAATATATTCAAACGACCAGGCGCTTGGTGCAGGAATTGGGTCGGGAACCTTTGCCGGAGGAGGTTGCTTCAGAGATGGGGATAGATGTTGATAAAGTGCGTCATATTATGAAAATTTCCCAGGAGACCGTTTCTTTGGAAACCTCGGTCGGTACCGGAGAGAATGAAAGTACCTTGGTTGATTTTATAAAAGACAATAAAACGGTTATGCCGAGCAAGGCGGCGGCCAGAATGTTGTTGCGGAAATATATTAATGAATCTTTGGAAACTTTAACTCCGCGGGAACAGAAAGTTTTGAAAATTCGTTTTGGTCTGGAGGATGGCATAACTCATACCTTGGAGGAGGTTGGTCGTGAGTTTGGAGTAACGCGAGAGCGAATTAGACAAATTGAGGCCAAAGCTTTGGAAAAAATAAGGAATGATAAAAGGAGTAAAAAATTAAAGCATTACTAGGTTTGTTTTGTCTGTTGATTTTTGTTAAGAGGGCTCTTTCGGGAAGACGATAGTTCTGCTACAATAATTTTATACAAGTTTATACAAAAATAAAAATGGATTATATTACCACAATTGATGTTGGCTCGGATAATGTAAGAACTATTATTAGTCAGGTTAACGACGAAGCTCTGCCGCGGATTGTGGGGGTTGGTTCTGTGCCGACCGAAGGTATGCGTCGGGGGGCGGTGGTGGAAATTGAAGAAGTAAGTGATTCTATCAGGAAGTCGGTGGAGATGGCTGAACTTCATTCCGGGGTTCAGGTTAGTGAGGCCTATGTTTCGGCAAATGGAACGGACCTGGAATTTATGGAAATCAAGGGAGTGGTGGCGGTTGGTTTGGCTAACGGTGAGGTGGTGGAGAGTGATGTTCAGCGAGCTATTGAAGCCGCTCAGGCAATTAATCTCCCTCTAAACAAGGAGATAATACATGTTATTCCTCAAGGTTTTCAGGTTGACGATCAGGAGAAGGTTAAAGATCCGGTGGGGATGAGCGGGGTAAGGTTGGAAATGACCGGAGTGGCTATTTTGGCCGGCAGTTCCAATTTAAAAAACTTGACAAAGTGTTTTGACAATAATGATATATCGGTTCTGGGTTTTGTGGCGGCGCCTTTGGCGGCAAGTCAGTCGGCTTTAAACAAAAGGCAGAAAGAATTGGGTAGTGTGTTGATTGAATTGGGCGGAGGAGTGACATCTTTAATTGTTTATGAGGAACAAAATATTTTGGATGTGAAAGTGATTCCCATTGGTATGAATTTGGTGACCAATGATGTTGCCATTGGGTTGCGAACATCAGTGGAGGTGGCGGAAAAAGTAAAGTTAAAATATGGCTCTGCTTTGCCAGCGGAAATCAGCAATGACGATGAGATTAATCTGGCTGATCTGGACGAGGAGGAAGAGGGGGTTGTCTCTCGCAAGTACGTGGCGGAAATAATAGAAGCCAGAGTAGAGGAAATTTTTTATGAAGTGGAAAAGGAATTGAAACGAATAGAAAGAAGCGCTCTGTTGCCGGCCGGTTCAATTTTGAGTGGAGGAGGCGCTTATGTTCACGGAGCAGTTGATTTGGCTAAAGATATTTTGAAGCTACCGGCGCAAATTGGTTTCCCTAAAGAGATGAGTGGCTTAACAGACAAGGTTGACAGCCCAATGTTTAATGTGGCGGTAGGGATGTTGTTGTGGGTATTGGAAAATGAGGATGTTTCGGAGGCGGGGGTGAGTAGGGGAAATTTTCTGGAAAATTTAAAAGGGGCCTGGCCGGAGTTGGCGGAAAAAATTAAAAAAGTTTTTAAAAAGTTTGTTTAGAAATTTTATTGGGCTTGACTAGGTTAATTTGTTTTGTTAGAATTATTGACTAGATAAAATTTGTTGGGGAGGCTAGAAAATCTTATTTTATCTTGGAAAATTGAGTAAAAAATAATGTCAATAAAATAAAAGTATGGTTGAAATAAAACCGGATGTGGAGACCTTTGCGAGGATTAAAGTAGTGGGTGTAGGAGGTAGTGGAAGCAATGCGGTAAGCAGGATGGTGGAAAGTCAAATGACTGGGGTGGAATTTATGGTGGTCAATACGGATGCTCAGGCTTTGCATCACTCTTTAGCGGACGAAAAGATTCACATCGGTAAGAATTTGACACAGGGTTTAGGGGCTGGTATGAATCCGGAAATTGGTCGGCAAGCGGCCGAGGAAAACAGAGATGAGATTCATGAGGCTTTGAAAGGTGTAAATATGGCTTTCATTGTTTATGGCGCCGGTGGAGGTACGGGTTCCGGAGCCGGTCCGGTGATTGCCGAGGCGGCTAAAGAGGCTGGTGCATTGACTATCGGGGTGGTTACCAAGCCGTTTTCTTTTGAGGGCAAGCAACGAGCGATGATTGCTGATGAATCAATTGAGAATCTGAAAGAAAGAGTAGATACTTTGATTGTTATTCAGAATGATAAGTTGTTGCATATGATTGACAAAAGCACTTCTTTAATTGAGTCTTTTAGAATAGTTGATGATGTTTTGCGACAAGGAGTGCAAGGTATATCAGATTTGATTACCAAGCCGGGTATTGTGAATCTTGACTTTGCCGATATAAATACGGTTATGAAAGAGAGTGGTAATGCTTTAATGGGTGTTGGCGTGGCTAGCGGAGAAGATAGGGCGGCTCAGGCGGCTAAATCAGCTATTAATTCTCCTTTGTTAAATGTTTCTATAGAAGGAGCGAAAGGGGTTTTGTTTAATATCAGTGGATCCGACAATGATTTAACCCTGGCGGAAATTAATGAGGCGGCTGAGCTGATTACGGAGAATGTTGACCCCAACGCGCGTATTATTTTTGGGGCCTCGGTGGACGAGCAGGCCAATGAGGGGGAGATAAGAGTGACAGTAATAGCAACCGGATTTGATTTTGATTCGCGAAGTAGTAATGATGATTTGTTATCCAGTAGAAAGCCTTATCTGAGAGAGAAAAAAGAAAAAACTCATCAAGAGGATAAGGAGAAGATTAGTGAACAAAAAGAAAACAAGCTTTCAGTGAAGGGTAATGAGGAAATCAAGGAGGACAAGATTGGATTGGTTGGTGAAGAAAAAGAGGAAGTAAAAGAAAAAGGTTTTAAGTTATTTAACAGAAAAAATAATCGTCAAGAAGATAAGGAAGAGAGTGGGTTAGGTCTGAGTACCAAGAGTGGGAGTAACTCCTTTGATGAAATTGATGATGTGGAGGTTCCCGCTTTCATTAGGAAGAAATTGGGAAAATAGTTTTTCGCTTTTCGGTGGTTTGACCAGTCTTGGTTGCGGTGTTTTTTGTTGGTGTTTTTTGGAGGCGTGGCAGGAGTGTTAAGGCGCCTTGGTCCATTAGTTTGATATCCTCTTTTTTAGATAATTTTCCGAAGAGCGCTTAGAGAACCAAGGTTTTCCGAAAGTTTTCTTGACAATTTTTGTTATTGGTAGTAAACTTTGCGAAGTAGTTTTTATCGTTTAGATGATTTTTGTTTTATAAATTTTTTGAGTAACTAAAATATGCCGACAATTAATCAGTTAAGAAAAAGAGCGAGAAAGTCAGTTAAGAAAAAGCCGAAATCTCCGGCTTTGACTTTTTCTTTTAATTCTTTAAAAAACAAGCCTGTTTACAAGAGAACTTCTCCTTTTAAAAGAGGGGTTTGTGTGAAAGTGGCGACAACCACTCCCAAAAAGCCCAATTCGGCTTTACGTAAAATTGCCAGAGTTAAGTTGACAAATGGGATGGAAGTGACAGCTTATATTCCCGGAATCGGACATAATTTGCAGGAGCACTCCATAGTTTTGATTAGAGGTGGCAAGGTGCCGGATTTGCCGGGGGTCAGGTATCATGTGGTTAGAGGTGTTTTGGATACGGCCGGTGTAGCTGACAGAAAGAAAAGTCGTTCCAAATACGGAACCAAGAAGCCGAAAGAATAAGATAAATTTAGAGATTTTATTTAGTGTTTAGATTTCAAATAAAAGAGAATAATATAAGGAAGTATTATGTCTAGAAAAAATAGAGTTTACAGAAATTTTTGGAAAGCTGATCCCAAATACAACTCAATTTTGGTGGGTCGTTTTGTTGGTCATTTAATGAAAAGAGGAAAAAGAAGTGTGGCGGAAGAAATTGTTTATGAAGCTTTTGATATTATTCACCAAAGGGTGAAAAAGGGAGGTTTGAATGTTTTTGAACAGGCGATCAAGAATGTTTCTCCTTTGATGGAGTTGAAGGGGCGACGAATTGGAGGCGCCAATTATCAGGTACCGGTACCGGTGTCTGGAGATCGTCGGATTACTTTGGCAATGCGTTGGATTTTGGAAGCAGCGCGGGCGCGGAAGGGTAAAAAAATGTCGGAGAAGTTAGCCGATGAACTTTTAGATGCAATGAATAAGACCGGAGCGGCTATTAAGAAAAGAGAAGATACTCATCGGATGGCAGAGGCTAACAAGGCTTTTGCTCATTTTGCTTAGGATTTTAAAATCAAAAGTTGGCTTGCGGATATTAGTTTCGTAGGATTGGTTGTTTTTGTCTTTTTGGGTGGTATTTTTGGGAGGAGCGCAAAGGGGAATGATTTAGTTTTTGTAAATATTTGGAGTTATTTTGGGGAAACAATCCGGAAGCATTATTAAGGAATATTTAAAAATTTGTTTGTCTAAATTTATTTTAAAATTAAAATTATGCCTAGAGAATATCCTATAGAAAAATATAGAAATATTGGAATTATCGCTCATGTTGATGCCGGTAAAACGACTACAACGGAGCGGATTTTGTTTTACACCGGAATCTCGCATAAAATTGGAGAAGTGCACGAAGGTGAGGCCACGATGGACTGGATGGAACAAGAGCAAGAACGGGGGATTACTATTACTTCGGCAGCCACGACTTGTTTCTGGTTAAATCATCAAATTAATATTATTGATACTCCCGGGCACGTTGATTTTACCGTAGAAGTTGAACGTTCTTTGCGAGTGCTTGATGGCGGTGTGGTTGTTTTTGATGGTAAGGAAGGAGTGGAGCCACAATCAGAGACGGTTTGGCGACAAGCCGACAAATACAATGTGCCACGTATTTGTTTTATCAACAAAATAGACAAAGAAGGGGCCAGTTTTGAATTTTCTCTTTCTTCAATTAACGACCGTCTTTCTCCCAATGCGGTTGCTATTCAATACCCAATCGGGCAAGGCAGTGATTACAAAAGTCAAGAGAGTGACCCGGAGAGTGTGGGGATTATTGATTTGGTTAAAATGAAAGCTGTTTATTTTAAAGGAGATAACGGTAGGGATGTTGAAGAGAAGGAGATTCCCGAAGAGATGAAGGCAGTGGCGGAAGAGTGGCGAGAAAAGATGCTGGAGAAAATTGCAGAGCTGGATGATAACTTGATGGAAAAATATTTGGGTGGAGAAGAGATTTCTGAGGAGGAGATACACAAGGTGATTAGAAAAGGAACTATAGATGGGGATATTTATCCTGTAATGGTTGGTTCCGCTTTTAAAAATGTTGGTGTGCAAAAAGTTTTGGATGCAGTGGTGGAGTATTTGCCTTCTCCGATAGATATCCCGCCGGTGGAAGGAACTTTGGTTTCTGATCCGAGTAAAAAAGTTGTGCGAGAAGCCAGAGACGACGAAAAGTTAACGGCCTTGGCTTTTAAAGTGGCAACTGATCCCTTTGTCGGTCAATTGACTTTTTTCCGGATTTATTCCGGCACGATGAAGGCCGGCTCCTATGTTTACAACGCTTCCAAAGGTAAAAAAGAAAGAATTGGACGAATTTTGCGAATGATGTCTAATGACAGAGAGGAAATGGAGGAGATGTATGCCGGTGATCTGGGAGCTTTAGTGGGGATGAAATATACAAAAACGGGAGACACTCTTTGTACCGAGGATGAACCGATACTTCTGGAAAATATTGAATTTCCGGAACCGGTTATCTCGGTGGCTATTGAACCGAAGACAAAGGCTGATCAAGAAAAAATGGCTATAGCTTTAAGCAAACTCTCGGAGGAGGATCCCACTTTTCAGGTTAGAACGGATGAAGAGACGGGGCAAAATATTATTTCGGGAATGGGAGAGTTGCATTTGGATATTATCATAGATCGGATGAAGAGAGAGTTTAAAGTGGAAGCCAATATCGGAAAACCGCAGGTGGCTTATCGGGAAACAATTAAGAAGGAGGCGGAAGCGGAAGGTAAATTTATTAAACAATCCGGTGGTCGCGGACAATACGGTCATTGTTGGTTGCGAGTAAAGCCGGCAGAAGAAGGAAAAGGATTTGTATTTCATAATGAAATTAAAGGAGGTGTTATCCCACAGGAATATATTCCTTCGGTGGAAAAGGGAGTGAAAGAAGCTTTGAATACCGGAGTGTTGGCCGGGTATCCGGTGGCGGATGTGGATGTTACTTTGTATGATGGTTCTTATCATGAAGTTGACTCTTCGGAAGCGGCTTTCAAAGTGGCCGGATCAATAGCTCTTAAAGAGGCCTTAAAGAAGGCCAATCCGGTTATCTTGGAACCGATTATGAAAGTAGAGGTGACAACACCGGAAGAATTTATGGGTGATATTGTTGGGGATATCAATGCCAAAAGAGGACAGGTGGAAGAGATGATTGACAAAGGTGAAGGTAAATCTGCCTTGAAAATTATTAAAGCCAAAGTGCCTCTATCTTCCTTGTTTGGTTACGCTACCCAGTTGCGGTCAATGAGTCAGGGACGAGCCAGTTATGCTATGGAATTTGATCATTATGCTGAAGTTCCAAATAATATTGCCGAGGAGATCAAGGCCGGAAAAGTGAAATAGCTGATCGTTGAATTAAAGGTAAGAAGAGAGTTTTGGAAAAATTCTGAAAGTAGTTGACAATATTTTTTTCTTCCCTATAATTAAGGAAGTCACCGAAACTATTTCGGTTGGTTTAATAAGTTGTAAAAATTTAATCAGTAAGAAGCATATTCACAGGCAAGTTTTGTCTGGGAGTGTGCGCAGAAAAAACAAATGGCAGAAACATTTGACAGAAGTAAACCCCATGTAAACGTGGGAACAATCGGTCACGTTGACCACGGAAAAACGACCTTGACAGCCGCTATTCTTCATGTTTTGGGAATGAAGGGTCAGGCTCAAGTTAAAGGAGTTGATGAAATAGATAAGGCTCCGGAAGAAAAAGAGCGTGGAATAACCATTGCAACCGCTCACTGTGAGTATGAATCAGATAAGCGTCATTACGCTCACGTTGACTGTCCCGGACACGCCGACTATATTAAAAACATGATCACCGGGGCGGCGCAAATGGACGGAGCTATTTTGGTTGTCTCCGCTACCGATGGTCCAATGCCTCAAACCAGAGAGCATATTTTGTTGGCCAAGCAAGTTGGAGTGCCGGAGATTGTTGTTTTCATTAACAAGGTTGATCAAGTTGATGACCCCGAGTTGGTTGATTTGGTTGAGGAAGAAGTGCGAGAGTTGTTAAGTAAATATGATTTTGATGGAGAGAATGCCGCTGTTATCAGAGGTTCGGCTTTGAAAGCTTTGGAGACTAAGAGCGTTGATGATCCGGATGCTAAACCTATTTTGGATTTAATAAATGCTTTGGACGAAAAGATTCCAACTCCGGAAAGAGATGTTGATAAACCTTTCTTGATGCCGATTGAGGATATCTTCTCCATTGAAGGACGAGGAACGGTAGTTACCGGAAGGATTGAGAGAGGGAAAGTCAATCTTAATGATGAGGTGGAAATTGTTGGTTTGAGAGATACACAGAAGACAGTTGTAACCGGAATAGAAATGTTCAACAAACAGTTGGATCACGGTGAGGCCGGTGATAATGCGGGAATTTTGTTGCGAGGTCTAAAGAAAGAGGATGTGGAAAGGGGTCAAGTTTTAGCTGAACCCGGCTCAATTACTCCTCACACCGAATTTGATTCTGAGGTTTATGTCTTAACCAAAGAAGAAGGCGGACGTCATACTCCATTCTTCAAGGGTTACAAACCACAGTTTTATATCAGAACAACAGATGTTACTGGTGATGTAACTTTGCCAGAGGGGACCGAGATGGTGATGCCCGGAGATACGGTTAACTTGAAAGTTAAGCTGGTTGCGCCGGTAGCAATGGAGGAAGGAATGCGTTTTGCTATTCGTGAGGGTGGTAAAACAGTTGGCGCTGGAGTGGTAACCAAGATCATCAAGTAGCTTTCTCACTTTTTACCCTAGCAAGAACAGGTCCTTAATTTCGGGACCTGTTTTTGTTTTCTGTTTATAAACTGTTGATAATTTTTTCTGAAATTTTGAAAAATCCCTATAATAAGGGATTTTTTTATGGTGTAGAGAGAGATTTGACTGGTGTTGTGAGGTGGGGTATAATGTAACTGTAGTGGTGAAATGTGGGGAACATTTAGATTTTAATTTGTAGGTTTTAAATTTTAGGCGGGAGAATTTCTGGATGTGATGCTGGCTAAGGTGAAAAAATTTGGATTAAGTACCGATGACTAAGGCTTAAAATTTAAAATCGTGTGCAGAGCCGTGTTTATTGGAGAATATCAGCATATTTTAGACGAGAAGAAAAGATTGGCTGTTCCGGCTAAATTTCGTAAAAGTTTTCGGCCGGGCATCGTGTTGACAAGGGGTTTGGACGGTTGTTTGTTTGTCTACACTATCAAAGAATGGGAAAAAATTGCGGAAAAACTGGGTTCCTTGCCACTGGGAGAAAGAGATACGAGAAGTTTCATCAGGATGGTTTTGGCTGGAGCGACCGATGGAAAATTGGATTCTCAGGGTAGAGTTTTAATTCCCGGCTATTTGAAAAAATATGCCAATCTGAAAAAGGAAGTAGTGATAGCCGGATTATTTAACAGGTTGGAGATCTGGGATAAGGAGTTGTGGGAGAGTTATAAAAAGAATGCTGAAAGAAATCAAGATGAAATAGCGGAGCAATTGGGACGGCTGGGAATGTATTAGTTTAAAGTTGTTTGGAGGGACAAAGAATTTTTGAGGAGTAATTTTTCAAAGAATGGCTGATTCAGAAAAAGAGTTTCATAGAACAGTTTTGTTAAAAGAGACCATTGAAGCGCTGAACATTAAAAAAGGAGATGTAATCATTGATGCCACCTTGGGGGCAGGGGGACATGCCTTGGAGATTTTGCGACTGATTGGCGAAAGAGGGAAATTGATTGCCTTTGATGTTGACAAAAAAGCGGTGGATGATTTTAAAAAAAGAATTACCGAGAATTTTCCCGAGCTAAGGAATAGATTAATTCCGGTGGTCGATAATTTTAAGAATATAAAGAAAGTAGTGAAGAGATTGCAGGCAGAAGGCAGGATTAAAAGGGATAAGGTTAACGGTGTTCTGGCTGATCTGGGTTGGCGAATAGAACAGGTTGCAGATGAGCGTTACGGTATGAGTTTTAGAAAGGAGATGCCTTTAAAGATGAATTTCAGTGGGGATGATAAGGTTCTGACGGCGGAAAAAGTTGTCAATGAATGGTCGGAGGAAGAATTGAGAAATATTTTTCAGTCATTGGGAGAGGAAAGAGAAGCTGGTCGGATAGCTAAAAAGATTGTTGAGAGTCGGCAAAAGGAGCGAATTGTGACGACGACGCAATTGGCGGATTTGATTACGGATGCCAAAAAAAATAGGAATGGTCGTATTCACCCGGCTACCAAGGTTTTTCAAGCGCTGAGAATAGTGGTGAATGCGGAGTTGTCAAATCTGGAGTTATTTTTAGAAGGAGCTACCGATGTTTTGGAAAGTGAGGGGAGATTGGTTGTAATCTCTTTTCACTCTCTGGAGGATCGGACGGTTAAAAAGTTCTTTCGGGCAAAGGCGAGGGGATGTGTTTGTCCGGAAGAACTTCCCGTCTGTGTTTGCGGACAGTCTAATCAATTTATCATTCTGCAAAAAAAAGGAGTGAGGCCGAGCTTAGCTGAATTGAAGGAGAATCCCAGAGCGCGAAGCGCGGTTTTGCGAATATTAAAAAAAAGAAAATAAAAATAAAATTTAAAATGTCAGAGGGGGAGACTTTGACATCTTATGGTTGTTTACCTAGGGGTCGCTGAAAAAGTTGCGGCGACCAATTTGATTTCTCGCGATAAAGTTAAAACTAAAAAAAGAGTAGTCGATGGCAAGGAGCGATTTCCGCTTCCCGGCTGGCGTTTTTGTTTACTATTGTTGGTAACTTTGGTGTTGTTTTACGGGTATTTGGCCAACAGAGTGATTGTACTTGGTCATACGGTGGAGCAATTGGAGAAAAAAAATAAGACTTTAAGAGCGACTAATACTGAAATGAAAGTGAATGTTTCTTGGTTATATTCGGTGGGCAACCTGGAAGAAGAAGCGGAAAATTTTCAAATGGTTGTCCCACGAGAAATTTCTTATTTGAATGTTAACAGAGAAATAGCTTTGAAATAAGTGATTTTTTATGAAAAAAAAGAAAAGTCGTAATCTGGTTAGACGTTATGTTTCGGCCAACAGGATGTTGTTGCTTATTCTGTTGGTTGTTTTTTTAGTAGGCGGTATTCTTTTTCGTTTTTATTTTTTACAGGTTAGAGAACACGAAAAATACGTTGCTTTGGCGGAAGCTCAATATAAGATTAAGAGAAAGCTAGTTTCTCGGAGGGGAGAAATATTTTTTCAAGAAGGAACAAAGTTGGTGCCGGCGGCGGTGAATAAAAATATGCCAACTCTTTATATTAATCCAACAGAGATAAAAAATCAGGAGAAAACGGTTAGTTTGTTGACAGATATTTTGGATTTAGATGAGCAATTTGTCCGACAAAAAGTTAATAAAATTGATGATCCTTACGAAGTGCTGAAGAAAAAGTTGTCTGAAGAAGAAGTAAAGAGGGTGAAACAAGTTTCTTTGCCGGGGGTGTATTTACAAAATAAAGAATGGCGTTATTATCCGGGTAAAACTTTAGCTGCTCAGACTCTTGGTTTTCTTGGTTATAAGGAAAATGAATTAGTGGGGCGGTACGGGGTGGAGCAATATTTTGACACTATATTGCGAGGGCAAGCCGGTTTTTTGGAAGAAGACAAGGATGCCCGAGGGAATTGGATGGCTATTGGTAGTAAAATTTTTAATCCTTCTTATGATGGAGCCGATTTGATTCTGACCGTTAATCCCACCATTCAGTTTAAAGTGGAGAAAGTTTTGGAGGCGGCGGTAAAAAAACATAAAGCGGACAGCGCCAAGGCTATCGTAGTGGAGCCAAGAACCGGTAGAATTCTGGCAATGGCCGCTTGGCCCACTTTTGATCCGAATGAATATTATCGGGCGGAAACAAAATTGTTCAAAAATCCAAATGTCAGTGATGCTTATGAACCGGGTTCGGTTTTTAAAATCCTGACGATGGTGGCCGGTTTAGATGCCGGACGAGTAACTCCTGAAACGGTTTATACTGACACGGGAGTGGTTGAGGTGGGTGGATTTACCATTAAAAATTCCGATGGTAAAGCTCACGGACAACAAACAATGACGCAAGTGATTGAAAAGTCTTTGAATACGGGAGCCATTTTTGTGGAGAAGCGTTTAGGTAACAAACTGTTTGCCGATTATATCAAGGCTTTTGGCTTTGGTAAAAAAACTGGTATTGAATTACCGGCGGAAGTTTCCGGAAATATCAGTCACTTACACTCTAAGGGTGATACCGAGTATTATACTGCTTCTTATGGGCAGGGGGTAACAGTGACACCTTTGCAACTGGCTATGGCCTATTCCACTTTAGCTAATGGTGGAGTTTTAATGAAACCGATTATAGTTGACAGAATAGAAAAAAATGGTCAATTGCTGAAAGAGCGAAAACCTCAACTGGTAAGACAAGTTGTTTCAGCGGAGAGCACCAAACAGGCAGCTTTGATGTTGGAAGCTAATGTTAAAAAAGGACATGGTAAATTGGCCGGTGTTCCTGGTTATAAAATTGCCGGAAAAACCGGAACAGCTCAAATTCCTGATTTGCAAAATGGCGGTTACTTGGAGGGGGCAACGGAAGCAACTTTTGCCGGTTTTGCGCCAGTGGAAAATCCGGTTTTTGCCATGGTGGTAGTTATTGATCATCCGCGAGATGTTGAGTGGGCAGCGGCTACGGCGGCGCCGGCTTTTGGAGAAATCTCCCGTTTTCTTTTGAGTTATTTTTCTCAAAAACCAACGGAGGCTTATACTGAGAAAGACTGGGAGATTTTCCATAAAAAACACGATTATTTGTTGGACATAAAAAATCAAACTAAGGAGTATGAACAGAATGATGAAAATGACACCGACTGATTTGTCAGTTTCGTTTTGGTTAGGAATGTTTTCAGTCTGTTCAGATTTTTTGTTAATGAATTTTTTGTTAGTGAGCCAAGGAAGTTTTAGATAAAATTACTTACTCATGGAGATGTCAACTTATTATGATATTATTGATAATATCATAATATATTTGTTATCTGTGGTGGGGTGGTATTATGATATTATCAATAATATCATAATACCCGAAAAGTTTGTTGCTGGGGGGGGTAGTGACTGAAAAGATGAGGATTATTTTTATTCCTGCCTTTTGATGACGGTAGTCGATCTATTGATATTAAAGTTCTTGTTTACTATCTATAACCATAGTTTGTTTCGGTAGCTAAGGCCAATAAGCTGAGTGCGATTTCTTTTGTTTATGGTTGGTTTTGAATTTTTTCTATTGTTTGTTACCTGTGGGATTTTTTAAATACGTTGACTATTTGAAAAGTTGCTCTCTTGTGTTTGACCCATCAAGGATTCTCTTTCTAAATTTTTTGCCCATCAAACTTTCCGGGCATTATTTTCAGATTTATATTTGATTTCTTCTTTAAGCAACAAAGTGTCAAATATCAGGCAGAGAACAACATCCAGAAAGCTTGACTGAATATTGGAAAAGAAAAATCCTAAATGAGTTTATTGGTAAAGTGTCGAGTAAATGATTAGTAGGAGGTGGTGCCGTTGAGGTTCAGACAATGTTGAGAGATGAGGTAGGGATTTCAGAGAGGTTTGGGGTTGTTTGTATTGCGATTATTTTGTACACTTTGTTTATCAGAAGAAATTGTTATACCAGAATGATTAGCCCACAGTTTTGTTTTGAATATTTTTGGAGGGGATAAGTTTTAGTTTAATTGTATGCTGAGAAAGGAAATTGTTTTACAAAAAATTTTGAGAATTTTAGCCGGTGCTGTTTTGAAAAAATACCAGTCAAGGGTGGTGGCGGTTACCGGCAGTGTGGGTAAAACAACCGCCAAGGAAATGATTTTTAGAGTCTTATCCGGCGATAAACTGAAAGTTTGGAAAAGTCAAAAGAACTACAATAATGAGTTGGGAATTCCCTTGGCGATTTTGGGGATTTCCGGGGAGAAAAAAAATTGGTGGGGCTGGTTGTCTGTTTTGTTGCGAGCCGGACAATTGATAATTTTTCCCAATAATTATGCTGATGTTTTAGTTTTGGAATTGGCGGCTGATTCCAGGGGAGATATTAAATATTTTTGCAGCTTCATTCCAATTGAAGTGGGGGTTGTTACCAATGTTGGAATTTCTCACTTGAAAAAGTTTGGCAGTCAGAAAGCTATTTTTGAAGAAAAGACTTATTTACTGAAGAGAGCAAAGGAGGTAGCGATTTACAATAGAGATTCTTTGGAAGTAGAAAGCTTAAAATTAAAGCAAAAAACTTATTCTTATGCTTGTGAAAAAAAGGCTGATTTTAAAGCGGATGATATTGACTATTTTTACAAAAAAGATAAGCGTTTGCCTCAGGGTCTTGTTTTTACAGTAAAGCATCAAGAGAAATCAATGGTGATTAAATTAGAGGGTTTGTTTGGCAGGGGTTATATTTACGGGGTGTTGGCTGCCTTGGCGGTGGCCCAATATTTTGCCATTGATTTAAATAAAGCCAAGAAGCGTCTGGAAAAAACAAAACCGCTTTCAGCACATTTGGAAGTAATTCAAGGAAGAAGGGGGGCTATTATTATAAATGACGTTTACAATAGCGCGCCTGACAGTTTGCGAGAAGCATTGCGGTTGGTGAAAGATTTACCGGCGGAGAGAAGGTGGCTGGTTTTGGGGGACATGTTGGAATTGGGCGAATTTGAAGATAGCGCTCATCGGGAAGTTGGCGAGCTTTTATCTTCGGGAGAGAAGAATTTTGTTCTGGTAACGGTGGGAGAGAGAATGAAATTGGCGGGTGAGGAGTACCAAAAACGAACCGGTAATAAATTTTTTGCTTTTGCTAAGGCGGCTGAGGCCGGTCGGTGGCTAAGAAAAAAAATCAGGAAGGGAGATGTTGTGTTGGCAAAAGGCTCCCGAGGAATGAAAATGGAAGAGGCGGTGAAGGAATTGGTGACGGGGAAGAAAGCAAAAATAAAGAATTCTTAAGTTGCTTTGTTATAGATGTATGAATAGAATAATTGAAACTTGCAAATTCGTTGTTGATAATTCTCAACATGTAAAAATAAACTCTGAAAAAGTTAATGAGTTTGTTAATTATTTTAATCATTCTCATATCAAACATTGGATTGATGAATCGCCATTTAATCTCAGAAAGTTAAACCCAAAAGATAGATTGCATTTTTTGCTCGTGTTTAACTCAATTAGTTTTTCTTATTGGGGCGACCCAAAATGGAAAATAATTTATCATTCCAAAGAAGTTGATGGTGCTTATGGAATGATTTGTGCCATTGCCAGAGCAATAGAGAATAAGATTCCCATTTTGGACGCGAAATTTCTTTCTGAGATTAAAGAAGAAGAGCTTAGTAAAATCTTAGAGGGCAATGTTCAAATTCCTCTTTTTGAAGAAAGATTGAATATTTTACGAGAGATTGGAACAATATTACTCAAAAAATTTGATGGTGATTTTACTAATCTCCTGAAAAAAGCAAATGGCGATTCACAAAAATTATTGAACCTGATAATTGAAAATTTTCCTTCTTTTGAAGATTCGTCAACTTACAAAGGGAGACAAGTTTATTTTTACAAGCGCGCACAACTTTTAGTCGCGGATATTGCACAAGCTTTCAATGGACATGAATTTGGCAAGTTAAAAAATATTGATAAACTAACTGCGTGTGCCGATTATAAATTACCTTTTGTTTTAAGAAGATTAGGCATTTTCTCTTATTCAGATTACCTCACAGATAAGATTGACAACCAAATTCAAATTGATAAAGACAGCGAAGAAGAAATAGAATTAAGAGCAAATACTATTTGGGTTGTTGAATTAATTAAACAAAAGGTAAAAAAGAAAATTGCACACGCCGATTCTATTCATGTAAATGACCATATTTGGTTGTTGGGACAAGAAAAATTAAAAAATGATAAACCTTACCATTTAACCAGGACGATTTCTTATTAAATTACTTAATTGCCGGACAGTTTGGAGTTGGCAGGTACTCCTTGCTTGCAAAAAGGAGATATTTGCGATGGCTTTCGTGATTAGTGTTTTTTGATTTTTATATTTCTACCTTTGTAGTCTTTGAAACGATATTTGGTTCGGCTTAATTCCCCGGGACGGTAAGTGCACCAAGGATTTGGATACTCATCTGGATCTAAACAACATTCCAGGTCAAGGTGAATACGTCCTTTGTTATTTTTCTTGCTTTTGCCAACATATTCGTGTTTTTTCTTGGCGCAAACGTAATGACCATTAACCAGTTTGGCGCCGCCGGGGATGCGAGCACGACGACGGGCCAGAGTTAATGCATTCACTCGTGGTCTTGGACGAAATGTGTAATAAAAAGAGCGATGCAATTTTAATTGATTATTCTGCCAAGAATATTCTGTAAGAGAGTTTTCTTTTTGTAGGTAAAAAGTAGATCTATTTGAATTTGACGGAAAAATAAAATTTGTTATTACCGGATAAGCAAGCTCCGAAGGGAAAACATTTTTAGGAAGAGAAGGGATGAGCAGGTTGCTCCGAGTGATTATTGTCAGTGATTTTTTTCCGGGATTGAAATGGAGCAAAAAGAGTTTTTCTTGTTTTTTTTCGGGGATGACAATAGGCAAGGAGAGGAATAAGTCTTTTTGTAAAGAAAAGATTTTAGGTTGGGGAAAAAATATTTTGTTGCCACTGAAAGGAGTAGACGGGGAGAGATTTGTTTCAGCAATAATTTTTTCTTGTTGCCAATCAAAAATCGTAACTATAATTTGATCTTTTCTCTGATGGAGGACTATGATTGAATGGTTATTGAAAGGGTAGAAACCGATAATTTTATCGGCAGAAAATATATTCTTTTTTTTCAATTGATAGAGTATAATCTGTTTTGAGCTTGGACTGAGCGCAATTAAGCCGGAAAGTGTCAGCTGGTCAAAAGGGGATGGAGAAAATTGGATGGCAGTGTAAGAGGTTATTTGATAGTTTTTGGGATTGACAACAAGACTGTCTTTGTTTTGAAATTTTTGCAAGTTAAATTTTAGGAGAGCAACTCTATTTTTACTAAATTTTTTGTGCCAAAAAGGAGCAGAGTCATTTTTTTGGTAAACTAAGGCGGAGAGCTGATCTTTTTGAATGTGAAATTGATTGTCCAAAGGTGCTCCTTCAACTTGTACCAAATTTGGCAAGATGTTGTTTAAATTGATTTGAAAAATTTTTGAGGTGGGCAACATTCTTCTAGGATTGTTACGCAAAGGAATCTGGTTGGTCCAGAAGTAGAAATTGCTTCCTTCTCGCTTGGTGGCGATTGGTTGATTAGCGAGAAGGTGTTTTTGTTGGCAGGCCGATAAATTGTTATTGTCTACTTGACAGACAGTGAAGGTATGCAATTGAGGGTTACCAAGGAGCGCCTCGTTATCATACCAGACTTCCGGTGGGGCTATTTCCATTTTTTGCCAGGAGTTTTTGTTTCTGGCAAAAAGGTTGAATAGGTTGTTTAGCTTGTCTTTTTTGTTTAGGGGGTGTTGGTTGTAAAGGAGTAATCTTTGTTGTTGATCTAAATAAACACCAAAAGAGGGGTTAGCTCTAGTCAGTTGAAAAATGTGACCGAGAGCTAGGCGTCCGATGGGAGAAATCTTGAAAAAGTAAATATTGACAGATTTCTTTGTTGGCTGGTAAAGACTCAACAGAAAGCCGTTTTTTGTCTGGAAGGCGTTTAAATTTTGAGGTTGTTTTTCGCTGAAGGGTAGAGCAACTGAACTGATGAAGCGTCTGCTTTTGGTGTTAACGGAATAAAGTTTGTTATTTTTGTAAAGAATCAGGAATTGTCCGAACTTAAGAGGAAAATTTTGTTTATCTAGAAAAAGATTTTTGGATTTTGTTGGATTGATTGTTTGAGGAGCCAGGTTTTCATTGAGGCCACTATCTAGGAGGTTTGTAGTCAAGCGTTGAAACACTCTTTCATCTTTAGTAACACTGAGATGATGCGCCGGAGGAAATTTTGGGGAGAACTTTTCCTGCTTTTGGATATTTAAGAAAATAACGATAAAGATGCTAACCAAAAATAAAGAAAGTAAAAAATACTCGGTCTTACCCAAAGTTTTAGTCTGAGCTGATTTTGCTGAGACTTTGTTTTTTTCTGAAAACCGGGTCTTGTTTTTTTGTGAGGATGTTTTTTTGGTTTGCTTTTTATTGCCCTTCATTTTTATTATTTTCCCGGTTATTTGTTTCGTTGTTATCAGCTTTGCCAGAGTTTTGTTTGAATAGTGTATCTTTCAATTTTTGATAGCTTTCACTACAGACATATACATCAAAAATTCCCATATCATATAGTTTCACTCCGGCTTGAAAACTGCGCCAGGGTTCACTGTCGTACAATAATATTGTGTGGGCGGGGAGGTGGTTTTTGATTTTTTCTATTTTCTCCAAAGGAAAATTTAAACTACCGGGAATGTGATCTTTCTGGAAAATCTCTTCGGGTCGCGTATCCACAAAGGAGAAAACTTTTTTTTGTTCCAGCATCTTTGTTTTGATTTCCTGTGGTTTGAGAAATGAAACTTTTAAACGGTCGCTGATTTTATCGGCTTGCGGTTCGGAAATGAGGGGATAGTTTTCTTGAGCATATTTTAAAATTCCGCCGTCAAGATATTTAATGTTTAAACCTTGTTCAGCAAAATGTTTAACCAATATTTTGCCTTTCTCAGTATTGTGTTTGTCAATGATGATAATTAATTTATCAGAGCGGAGTTTGTCTATATTTTTGGAGATTTCTTCCAAGGGCAGATTGATTGAAGATTCAATATGTTTCTTTTGATAATCTTTTGATCTTCTGATGTCTATCAATTGAACATGAGGGTGATTTATCCAGCGAAAAACTTCGCGAGGAGACGCCAGAGGGACCTTGATTTCATTTCTTTCCCGACGACTTTCGGTCAACTTTATTTGTAGCGCTTCCTTTTTTTTCTTGGCGGAGATGGTGCGGTAGAGGAAATAAGAAAGAATGAGAACAATAGCCAAAAGACCGATGAAAATCGGATGAGTGAGAATTTTTTTCATTTTGGGAATTGGTTTTTTAGCTGACATTATTTTGTTGTTAACCGAGCGGAAATAAAGTGAGGATGCCCGTTGAGGAAGTCGTGAATAGACATTTCTTTTTTACCGGCCGGTTGGAGTTTGATAATTTCCAATGAATTTTTACCGGTTTGAATTAAAATCTGACCATTGGAGTTGAAGATTGTACCGGGTTTTAGTCGGGGCTGTTGGATGGGTGATAATTTTATTTCTTTGAGAATGATTTTTTCTCCTCGGTAGAAACTGTAAATTTGAGGCCATTGATAAAAAGCTCGCCAGCGATTGTAAATTTGTTCGGCGCTTTTTTGCCAGTTTATTAAGCCGTCTTGTTTTTTGATAAGTTGTGAGTAAGTGACTTGTTTTTCATTTTGAGGCCGAGCGGGTGGGATTTTTTCTTGTTTTTTAATGTAATCCACAGTTTTATGTAGCAACCGGCTGGAAAGATTGATCAGTTTTTTTTCTAATTGAGGATAGCAGTCGTTGTCCTTAATGACAACTTCCTCTTGATAAATAATTGGTCCGGCGTCCATTTTTTCGGTCATTAACATAATGGATGTTCCCGTTTTTTTAAGTCCTTGGAGGAGAGTCGTTTGAATTGGGGAAGGACCTCTGAGTTGAGGTAATAGAGAGGGGTGGACATTTAGGGCGCCCAGCCGAGCGCTTTCTAGGATTTCTTTGGGTATCAACTGTCCGTAAGCGGCTACAATGAAAAGATCTGCTTTTTCTCGTTGAAAAAAATTAAGACTTTCTTTGTTTAAGCGCGCAAATTCTTTTATTGGCAAACCCGCGTTTCGGGCCAATAATTTGGTCGGATTGGCTGTCAGTTTTTGCCGGCGACCTACCTTCTTATCCGGGTGTGTAATTAGATAATTAATATTGATTTTTTCTTGTAATAAATTCTTGAGAATCTCTGCGGAAAAATTGGGAGCTCCGAAAAAAAATATTTTCATAAAAATGTGCGCTAAGTGGTAAAGTTTATTTTAAGTGGAAAGGCGGGTTAACAAATTTAACGGAAGATTTTTAGAGAAAATTTTGTTTGATTGAAATCATTTTCTCTTTCTCCCTCTCCGTAAATAGGATACCTCGTAAATGATCAAATTCGTGTTGAATAACCCTGGCCAGTAGGCCGGAGGTTTTTAGTATTTGTTTTTGCCCGCTGCTATCGGTAAATTTGATTTTTACTTTGTTGGGACGAGTGATATCAATGTATTTTCCGGGAAAAGAAAGACAGCCTTCCTCCATTTTTACTTCTTTGCCGGAAAGTTTTTGAATTTCCGGATTAATAAAGGTTAGGAGTTGATTGTCAACTTCGGCAATAAACAACTGGAGACTGTGACCAACTTGAGGAGCAGCCAAGCCCAAGCCGTTGTGAGCGCGCATTGTTTTCACCATCTCGTTGATTAAATTTTTTATTCTCAAATCAGTAACATCTTTGATGGGAATGGATGGTTGTTCCAAGACCTTGTTGGGATAAGTAATGATTTCTAACATATTTGTCTTTTATTTCTCTTGACTGCTTTAGTTTAGCAAATTATCCCGGCTTTGACAATTGTTGCGTCGGATTGTTTGGTTGATGTGATGGGAGTATTTGGGGGGTGCTTGTTAATCTAATTATGGAATTTGTTTGGACACATTAAGACATTTAGCGGTTATTTTGGTTAGCGATCATCTTAACCTGAGGAACTTTTCTCACTTTTCTGTCGGCGGCTCCTGGCAAACCAACCCCGGGGAAAGCGAAGGAACTTACGACAACGATCCCTTTGTCCCCAATGCCGATGTCAGCATCAGATACTTAAGAATCAAAGGCCCGGAGCAGTCTTATCATTAAAGAATGTTGTACCATTATGATATTATCAATAATATCATAATACTCTCCTTGTCATCTTAAAAATATTACTATGGTATTATTGATAATATCATAATGACCAGGATAAAATTTGCAATCGAAATTTTGTTTTTAAAACTATTTTGAAGACAAAATTTTGATTGAGAAAAAATAATTTTTGATTGACAAATTCAGAAAATGAGCCATAGTGAAGTGTAATTTAAGGTAACGAACAACAGAAGACGATTGAGGAAATTTTTAGAGAATTATAATAAACCTAAATTTAACTTTATCTAATTTCATGAACAAACGAAATTTAATCATCGGAATAATTGTTTTAGTAGCTCTTGTTGGAGGAGTTGTTTTGTATGTTGCTTTGCAATCACGGGAAATTATAGAAGTAAAACAGAGTAATGCGGAAAAGACAAAGGAAGATGCGAAAGAAACTAGAAAACAGACTCAAGAGCAAAAAACAACAAAAGAACAAGCCAACAAGCAAAATCAAACTGATAACGGAGAATTAAAACCGGAAGAAAAAATCGATACTTCCAATTGGAAAACTTATCGGAATGAGGAGTTGGGGTTTGAGTTTAAATACCCACGTAGTTGGGGTGATATAATTGTTTGGAAACAAAAATGTTTTGATGGTTATAGGAATGATGCTAAAATTAAACACGGAAATAAAGAGCCATGTCTACAGATTGCACTGAAAGCTACGAATATGAAAGGATTATTTTTGGCTACAGAAACTCCGAATATAATTGGAAGGCGTGTGCCGAGATGCGGGTTTTGGGGTGATGGAAGTAGTTTGATTAAAAATGAGGATTATATACGTAATTTTTGTATGAAGAATAGTGATAATAAAAGTTGTAATGTTTATGTGACACATAATAATCTTGTCGTAGCTAAGAATTATGAATCAATGCCTTTTTCTGAAGATGCTAGCTATGTTTATTACATCAGTTTTAATCATCCGCCTTTTAGGGGGATTAAGATGTCATCTGCTGAGTTGCCTTATACAAAAGAAAAAAATACAACAATAATCGAAAATATCATTAGTAGTTTGAAGTTTTTACGATAGAACTACTTAAAAGTCATTGAACTGCAATTTTAGTTCGGTATTACTAGAGTTAAAATTGTGGTTTAAGGTAAAAACTTATGCCGCAATGTTGTTTGACAATTGAATAGAACAACCAAAAACCAAACCTAGGAGGTAAGAAGAAATGAAAAGAGTAATTTTTTCGGTAATGATTTGTTGTTTGTTTGTGTTTCTTGCAGCCAACTTTGCTCAAGCAAAGTTCGGAGTGCAGTTGCCGTTTTTGGATGGGCGCGCTTATGAGTGTATGCAAAATAGCGATGACAGTCCATCTCATGGTGACAAATTAACTAGATACGACCTTGACTTCGGTATGCCACGAGGAACACTGATTGTGGCGGCGGCTGGTGGTGAGGTAATAGCCACTGAAAACAGATGTGTTGAGGGTAACACAGGTTGCGGTCATGGTTTTGGTAACTATATCAAAATCAAGCACGATGATTCTCATGCAACTCTGTATGCTCACCTCCAACACAACGGTGTAATTGTAAATGTTGGCGACCATGTTATTGCCGGACAGCCGATTGGTTTTTCCGGGAATACGGGCTATTCTAGTGGTCCACATTTACATTTCGGTATGCACGAACCGCGAAGGGACAGTATCGGCAAATCCATTGACGACATTGAAATCTGGTCTCGTGATAGAAATACAAGACAAGATATCTGGCGTTTGGTTGGAATTCCCAGAAGTAATGACAGGGCATTTCACTGTCGTCTTAACAATGGCACGCGTGGTCACCATTACGAAGCATTGGATATCAATGGCTTTATTTTTTCACCTTTTCAATGCGCTTCCCTATCCGGCAATGCTATTCATTGCTGGCGAGGTGAACCGGATAATACCGGCAGATATCATATGGCTGGATGTGAAGATGCTTATTATCATGTTAGGTATTACAAAAACTCTTCCGGTTATCATGCTCAAGAATTAAGTACGGCCAACGGAAGAGATTTGTGTAACAGTCATACGGGTAGCGCCGATATGCTGGCTTATTTATCCGGCAATGGTTATGGCGGCGGCTCTTCCACCGGCGGCTCCTGGCAAACCAACCCTGGGGAAAGTGAGGGAACTTACGGAAACGATCCCTTTGTCCCCAATGCCGATGTCAGTATCAGATACTTGAGAATCAAAGGCCCGGGGCAATCTCATTACCATACCGAATCGGGAGCGGTTTTCTCCCCCGGTCAGACTCAGGAAATAAGATTGGAAGCCAAGATCAAAAACGAGTCCAATGACAATGCCGACCTAGCCAGAATCCAATACTGCGCCACTACCAAAAAGAAATTCCGTCATGATGAAAGAATTTGGATTGACGAGGATTATCTTGATCATCAGGAAAGAGAGCATGACTTTGATCCGGGAGAAACGATTACCAAGCATGGTCAAGCTTTTATCACCTTAGCTTCAGACCTGAGTTCCATTACTGTTTTCAAGGGAGACAGGTCTCACACCTTCCCCATTACTCAAAAACACCTCTACGAAAAAAAGATTCCCGTCTATTTCTGGATAGATACTAAGATAGAGGTGGGCAATGATGAGGATTATGATGTCTCTTGCAGTGTGGGCAGTCATTGTGGAGACGAATACGCCAAATTTGAGGTTCTCTTGCCTTGGTTCAACTCCAGCTTTAATCTTTCCAGCGTGGGAGGAGAAGCTCCTTTGCAAGTAAACTTCACCAACACTTCTCAAACAGGTAACGGAGCTACCATTTCTTATCATTGGGATTTCGGAGATGGAGAAACCTCAAACGAAGAAAACCCCGTTCATATTTACAACCAAGCGGGGACTTACACCGTAAGTTTAACAACCACCTCTAACTGGGGAGAAAGCAGAACTTCCCAAGCAACGGTAACAGTTAGAGAACAACCAGTAGACGGCGTAGTGGATACCAACTACGGTTCCACCGATCCCAATAATCCCAAAGAGTTAACTGATAATATCAATCAAGGTTACTGTCTCTTCGGCACGGCTTCTTCTTTGTCCGGAGACGGAACTATTAACAATCCTTGGCAATGGACTTGCCAAGGAGAGAATGAGGGAATGGATGAGATAGGTTACGCTTATCTTAGAAACTCTATCCTAAACAAAGGAAACCTAACGGGAGTTATTTACTTACTCCTGTTATCAGATGATTAAAAACCAAAAAACCAGAAAAAGGAGGAAAAGAAGATGAAAAGACTTTTAACCTTAACTCTGACTTTAACCATTGGAACCCTTTGTTTATTCTTCGTTACTAGTGTTC